>Ga0055464_10000001_pt1 | contig 34688 bp, 19 predicted proteins | sample Joice_ThreeSqC_D_FD_57690 | JGI IMG/M metagenome (GOLD analysis project Ga0055464, IMG submission 57690) | Wetland microbial communities from San Francisco Bay, California, USA, that impact long-term carbon sequestration - Joice_ThreeSqC_D2 | ecosystem: Environmental > Aquatic > Marine >...
AAGCTGCTCCTCGACGAGATCTTCACCGACCGCGAGATTGAAGCGTTGCTCCGGCGCCTCCACGAAGCCCGGACATCGGGATGAACGGCACGCCACGACCCTGATCCCAAGGCCCAGGCCACCTATGGCACCAGACGCTCCCACCGCCCGCAGCGCGATCCATCCCAAGCCCCGCCTGTCGTTCTGGCAAGTCTGGAACATGAGCTTCGGCTTCCTGGGGATCCAGTTCGGGTTCGCGCTGCAGAACGCGAACGTGAGCAGGATCTTCGAGACCCTCGGCGCCAAGGTGGAGAACATCCCCATCCTGTGGATCGCCGCCCCAGTGACCGGCCTCCTGGTTCAGCCTGTCGTCGGTTACTTCAGCGACCGCACGTGGAACCGATTGGGACGACGGCGGCCGTACTTCCTCGGCGGGGCGGTGCTGGCCTCCCTGGCGCTCATCGCCATGCCGAACTCCCCCGTCCTCTGGGTCGCGGCCGGGATGCTCTGGATCATGGACGCCTCGATCAACATCTCGATGGAGCCGTTCCGCGCCTTCGTGGGCGACAACCTCCCCTCCGAGCAGCGCACCACCGGCTTCGCGATGCAGAGCTTCTTCATCGGCACCGGCGCGGTGGTCGCGTCCCTGCTTCCGTGGCTGCTCACCAAGCAGTTCGGGGTGAACAATCAGGCCCCCGAGGGAGTGATCCCCGACTCGGTGCGCCTCTCCTTCTACCTCGGCGCCGCCGTCTTCTTCGTGGCGGTGCTGTGGACGGTGGTCCGGTCGAAGGAGTACTCGCCGGAGGAAATGGCGTCGTTCGAGGAGAACCAGGAGCGCGAAGGGCTGGTCAGGGAGCTGCGGACGGCAGCGGAGTTCGCACGCAACGGTACCGCGCAGCTGCGATTCGGCTTGGTCCTGTTCGTGGTCGGCGCCCTGCCCAGCGCCTGGCTGGCCAGCGCCGAGCTGTACCAGGTGATGATCCTCTCGGCCGGCATGGGCGTCGTCGGGCTCCTGCTCGTTGCCGGCGGGCTCATGCAGCGCGGCGGGCGGTATGACAACGGCTTCATCACGATCCTGAACGACTTCCAGGACATGCCCCACACCATGAAGCAGCTGGCCTGGGTGCAGTTCTTTTCGTGGTTCGCCCTGTTCGCCATGTGGATCTACACGACCGCCGCGGTCACCAGCCACATCTACCGCACGACCGACGCGACGTCGGCACTCTTCAACGAGGGGGCCAACTGGGTGGGGGTCGCCTTCGCGGTCTACAATGGCGTGGCCGCCGTGGTCGCGTTCGGCATCCCCGTGCTCGCCAAGCGCACGAGCCGAAAGATCGCCCATGCCATCTGTCTCGTGTGCGGGGCGCTGGGTCTCCTCTCCGTCTTCGTCATCTCGGACCCCCGGCTCCTGCTGGGTTCCATGGTGGGGGTGGGAATCGCGTGGGCGAGCATTCTCTCGATGCCGTACGCCATCCTGACAGGGTCCCTGCCGCCGTCGAAGCTTGGCTATTACATGGGCGTCTTCAATTTCTTCATCGTCATCCCCCAGATCGTCGCGGCGGCCATCCTGGGATTCTTCGTCGGGCGTTTCTTCGGCGGCGAGGCGATCTACGCCCTGCTCGTCGGCGGCACGTCGCTGGTGGTCGCGGCGATGCTGACGCTTCGCGTGGAGGACCGGGACGACGTGGCCGCGGCGGTGTCGGGGTAAAGCAACAGGGAGGCTGGAGCATGAAGACCGTGATCCGTGCCGTAACACTCGGGAGCGTCGGAGCACTGCTCTTCTCGGCGTGTGGCGGCGAGGCGTCCCGCTCCGCCGCCCGGGTTCAGGGCGCCGCATCGGGCGAAGAAACGCGCTTCGAGGCGTTCTGGAACGGTGCCACGGTGTACTTCCTGCTGACCGACCGCTTCACGGACGGCGATTCGACCAACGACTACGCTCTGGGCCGGGCGCAGGACGGCGCGGTGCTGCGCAGCTTCCTCGGGGGTGATCTCGCTGGGGTGCTGCAGAAGCTCGAGGCGGGGTACTTCGATTCGCTCGGCGTCGACGCGCTCTGGATGACGCCGTTCCAGGAGCAGATCCGCGGGACCTCGAACGAAGGGACCGGGAAGACCTACGGGTACCACGGCTACTGGATCCGGGACTGGACCGCGGTCGACCCCGTGTTCGGAACCAAAGACGACCTGCGCGCGCTGGTCGATGCGGCCCACCGCCACGGCATCCGCGTCCTCATGGACGCGGTGATCAACCACACGGGACCCGTGACACCGCTCGATCCCCAGTGGCCCGACGATTGGGTCCGCACCGGTCCCCGGTGCACCTACACGGACTACGTCACGACGGTGGAGTGCACGTTAGTGGCGAACCTCCCGGAGATCCGCACCGAGAGCGACGAGCCGGTAGCGCTTCCGCCGTTCCTGATCGAGAAGTGGACGCGGGAGGGACGCCTCGACCGGGAAGAGGCCAAGCTGGCCGCGTTCTTCGAGCGGACGGGCTATCCCCGCGCGCCGCGGTACTACGTCATGAGCTGGCTCAGCGACTGGGTGCGGGAGTTCGGTTTTGACGGCTACCGGATGGACACCGCGAAGCACTTCGAGGCTACGGTCGCCGCCCAGCTGAAGCAGGAATCCGACCGCGCGTTCGCGGACTGGAAGCAGGCCAACCCCGAGAAGGTCCTGGACGACCTGCCCTTCTACATGGTGGGTGAGGTCTCCAATTGGGGAGTGAGCAGCGGGCGGGAGTACGACTTCGGAGATCGGAAGGTCGACTTCTTCGATTACGGCTACGATGGCCTGATCAACTTCGGCTTCAAGCGGGACGCCGCCGAGCCGATCGACGATCTCTTCACGCAGTATTCCGACGCGCTGCACGGCGGGGCGCTGGAGGGAGCCGAGATCCTCAACTACGTCGATTCCCACGACGACGGGTCGCCGTACGACCCTGATCGCACGGATCCTTTCGGCGCCGGCACCCGGCTCCTACTCGCGCCGGGGGGCGCGCAGATCTACTACGGGGACGAGCTGGCCCGGCCGCTCAGGGTGAAGGGGGCGCAGGGTGACGCCAACCTCCGCTCGTTCATGAACTGGGACGACCTGGCGCGCGGAGGCGGCACCGTCGATATCCTGGAGCACTGGCGCAAGCTGGGCCGGTTCCGCCGGGCGCACCCGGCGGTGGGGGCCGGCGAGCATCACCTGCTGCAGGCGGACCCGTACCTGTTCAGCCGCACGCTGGAAACGGACTGGGGCTCCGATCGTGTGTTGGTGGCACTGGACCAGGGGGACGGCGCCAAGATGATCCCGGTCTTTGGCGTGTTTCCCGACGGCGCCGAGCTGATCGACAGCTACTCTGGAGCGACGGGCACGGTGACGAACGGGCAGATCACACTGACGACCGGGTTCGGGATCGTGCTGCTGAGTGAGCGGGATCGGTGAGCCGCGGTCCGGCGGTCGCCCTTGCCGCGCTCGTCGGCCTGCTGGCAGTCACTTCCAGCGCGCGGGCGCAGGAATCGGAGGCACGCTTGCGAGCCGAGATCCACGGTCCCACCGCGATCCATTTCACGCTCACCGGCGCCGAGCGGCCGGCGGAAGTTTCGGCATACCGGCTGACGGACGGTCAGGGGCGGGAGATCGCCATCGCCGCGGTGCTGCCCAACACCGCTTCTCAGTCGCTGCTGGTCCCTGAAGTGGACTTGGACCCCATGCGGGTCCACTATCTCGAGATCCCCGAACTCGGACTTCGGGCGCTCGTGCGGCGGGATCCGCTGTTCCGCGACCTCTACTCGCCCAAGCCCCTGGGCGCCGTGATCTCGGGCGACGGCACCGAGACCATGTTCCGCATCTTCGCGCCCCGGGCCGACGCCGTACGGCTGTATCTCTATCGGAACCGTGACGACCCACCGGCCGAGGCCGAACGCGTGATAGAGATGGGGAAGGACGCGAGCGGGGTGTGGGAGGCCGCGCTCTCCGGGGATCTCCACGGCACGTGGTACGACTTCACGGCTCACGGACCGCCCGATCCCGGCAACTGGTTCTATGAGACGAACCCGGTCCACGTGTCGGACCCCTACGCCCTGGTGAGCGATGACTCCTGGGGCAAGTGTCGGGTGTGGCGGGACGGCCCACCGCCCCCTCCGGTGGCCGGCGGCCGGCCGGCGATGGAAGAGGTCGTCGCCTACGAGGTACACGTCCAGGACTTCACCGATCTCCTTCCTGTGGGCGCAACGGAGACGGGAACCCTGCCCGCCATGGCCCGCCCCGGGCTGGTGAACTCGCACGGCCAGCCGATCGGGTTCGACTATCTCGCAGACCTGGGCGTGAACGTGGTGCACCTCATGCCCGTGCAGGAGTATCTCAACTACCCCGACTCGGCGTGGCAGGCCACCTTCGCCCACGACTCGTTCGCGCAGGCGATGGCGATCGATCGCGAGAACTACCAGTGGGGGTACCGCACGACCCACGCGTTCGCCGTGGAAAGCCGGTTCCGCTCCCGCGACACCGAGCCGGGGGCGCAGCGGGAACAATTCAAGGCGCTCGTCCGCGCCTTCCACGAGCGGGGCATCGCGGTGGTCGTCGACGTGGTGCCGAACCACACCGGCGAGAACATGGACAGCCGGAACCTGCTGCTCAACTTCAATGTTCTGGACCTGCCCTACTACTACCGCACCGACGACGACCTCGAGCACATCGGTCCGTTCGGGAACGAGGTCAAGTCGGAGGAGCGGCCGATGGTGCAGCGCTGGATCATTGACCAGCTGCGGCACTGGGTGGAGGTGCTCGGCGTGGACGGGTTCCGCATCGATCTGGCGGGACAGATCGACGAGCAGACGCTGCGCCGGGTGCGGCGGGAGCTGCCGCAGGACCTCATCATCTACGGCGAGCCGTGGATCGCGCCAAGCGATCCCGAGGTGCGCGCGAACCCGGACTGGGCCTGGTACAAGGCCGACGCGCCGATCACGTTCTTCCAGGACGACGCCCGCGACGCGTTCCAGGGCAGCCCCTTCGACGTCGAGCAACGGGGTTGGGCCGGCGGCGACGGCGCCAAGCGCAACGCGGCGATGCGCGCGCTGTCGAATGACTACCCCGAAGAGCCGCGCACCACGAGCGGGATCGCGTACCTCGACATCCACGACAACTGGGCGCTGGCGGATCGCTACGCGCTGCACGACCACAACGGGCTCGAGGGTGTGGACCTCCCAGCCGTGCGCATCGCGGCCGGGCTCCTGTTCACCACGGCGGGGCCGGTGGGGGTCCACGGCGGCACCGAGATGCTCCGCTCGAAGGGACTGGCACCCCTCGACGAATTCGAGGTCGAGGCAGCGGGCGGCCCCATCTGGTTCAAGGGCCGAGACGATACCTACAATCTGCGCGCCCCCAACCGATTCCTCTGGGAGCAGCTCGTTCCCGGCTCCGACCAGGAGTCGATGCGGAACTACTGGAGGGGACTGCTGGCACTGCGCCGTTCCGAGTACGGCCGCGTCTTTCGCGTGACCGAAGTGCCGGATGGGCACTACCGCTGGATCACGCCGAGCGACCCGATGCTGCTCGGGTACGTGATCGGCGGACGGGTGCTGGTCCTGGCCAACAGCGGCCCGCGCGACGGCGTATTCCAGTTCGAGCTTCCCGCCGGCGACTGGCGGCAGGTGGGCGCGCGCGAGCGAGTGGACCTGAACGGCGTGGACGCCACATACGCCAGGCTCGGCGGCGGAACGCAGGAGGTGCGGGTACCCGCCGGATCGTTCCTGATCTGGGTATCGGATCGATGACGCCGACGTTCGAACGACCGATCGCGGAACCGTATGGATCGTCACTTATCCCCTGAACTCCGGAACCTCGATGAATCCTGAGAACTTTCAAATCTCCGGCTGGGACATCCTGATCTTCGTGGTGTTTGTGGCGACCGTCGTCACCGTCGGAATGATCAAGAGCAGGGACGAGAAGGGCAGCGAAGACTACTTTCTCGCCGGCCGCGGACTGAGCTGGTGGCTGATCGGCTTTTCGCTGATCGCCTCCAACATCTCGACCGAACAGTTCGTGGGGATGAGCGGCAACGCCGCCAGCCACGTGGGCCTCGCCATCGCCAGCTACGAGTGGATGGCCGCCATCACGCTGGTGGTGGTGGCGTTCGGGTTCCTGCCGTACTTCCTGCGCGCCGGCATCTTCACCATGCCGGAGTTCCTCGAGTACCGCTACAGCGGTCTGGCGCGCACGATCATGGCCGCGGCGACCATCCTCATCTACCTGCTCCTGCTGGGCTCGGTCACGTACTCGGGCGCCCTGACCATCCGGACCCTCGCCGGGAACGCGGGCTATCACTTGAGTCTCGCGACGGGCTCTCTGGTGATCGGCGTGATCGCCATGGCCTACGTCACCGCCGGCGGCCTCAAGGCGTGCGCCTGGGCCGACCTGATCCAGGGCAGCGCGCTCATCGTGGGGGGCGCTGTGATCATGTGGTTCGCGTTTCAGCAGCTGGGGAGCGCCAGCGAGGCGGCCGCCGTGGTCAACGTGCATACCGGGGCGGTCAGCATCCAGCCGCTGTCGCCGGACGTGGGCGCGCTGGAGCGGTTCTGGTCGCTCAACAAGACCCGGATGAACATGTTCCTGCCGGCCTCGGATACGATCCTGCCGTGGACCGCGCTGCTGATGGGGCTGTGGATTCCGAATTTCTACTACTGGGGTCTCAACCAGTACATCACGCAGCGCACGCTCGGCTCGGCCTCCCTGGCGCAGGGACAGAAGGGCATCGTCTTCTCGGCGTTCATGAAGCTGATCATTCCGTTCGTGATCGTCGTCCCCGGCATCATCGCGTTCAATCTCTACTCGCAGCAGATGCGGCTGGAGGCGCGCAAAGACACCGCCGGTAGCCTGGCCCAGTACCTGGCCGCCAACCCTGCCACCCAGTTCGTGGAAACGGCCAATGCGCCGACGGACGAGCAAATCGCCGCGTGGCCGGCCGGCAAGTACCTGCTCGCGATCTACCCCGACGCGGATGCCATCCAGGCTCTCAAGACCCGGAACCCGCAGGTGCTGCCCATCACCCGGGACGAGTTCGACGCGGCCAAGCCCGGGCCGTATACGCTTTTCATCAGCGAGGACAAGTCCTGGGCCGCCGTCAACCCGGCCCTCGCGACGGAGATCGACGCGTACGACCAGCGGGTCCGGGAGGCAGCGCAGGCGGCGGGCGCGTCCACCTCCACGGAGAAGCTGATCGCCTTCAAGTACGATACGGCGCTGGCGCAGCTGCTGGGCCACGTACTGCCCCAACGGGTCGGGATCGTGGGCTTCGTGCTGGCCGCGCTGCTCGGCGCCGTGGTCAGCTCGCTGGCCGCCATGCTCAACGCGGCCTCGACCATCTTCGCCATGGATGTCTTCAAGAAGTTCGTGTCACCCAGTGCGAGCCAGAAGACGACCGTCCGCGTAGGACGGGGCGCCGTGGTGATCTTCGCAGCGGTAGCGGTGCTGCTGGCGCCGCAGCTCGGCAACCCGGCAATCAGCAACAGCATCTTCACCATCATCCAGGAGGGCCAGGGCTTCATCTCGCCTGGCATCCTCGCCGTGTTCGTCTTCGGACTGGTGTTCCGGCGCGCGCCCGCGGTGTGCGGCACGGTGGGATTGCTGACCAACATCGTGGCCTACGGCATGCTGAAGGTCCTCGTGCCGGATTTGCAGTTCCTCAACCGGATGGCCGTCTGCTTCGCGCTGTGCATCACGGTCATGGCGGCGATCACGATCGTGCGGCCGTCGCCCGAGCCAGTGGTGTTCCGCCACAACACCACGATCGCCCTGGAGTCGTCCCGCTCGGCGAAGATCGGCGGAGTGCTGGTGGTGGCCCTCACGCTGCTGCTCTACTTCTTGTTCAGCCCGGCGGGGTTGGTAGGGTGAGGCGACACAGATGGCAAAGTGCGATCCGAGGTTCGCCTCGATCCGCCGCGGGTGAAGCTCGACTTCCCCGACAGAGTCGGTTGCAATGTGGATCGAGAGGTTCCCCCGCGCTTGACGAATGCTTGACGGCGTCTTCGCATGATCGCCTCGGCAACCTCACGAGGATGGTGGATCATGCGGACGACACAAGGCGCAATCGGGTTACTGCTCTCCGCGGCACTGGGAATGGCAGCGTTCGGCTGTTCCGACACTGCCGGAGTGGAGGCATGGGCGGGGACGTATCAGACGGCCATGAAATTCAATGGTCCGGACGATGTGTGGCAGGCAAGCTCCGACCTGGTCATCGCGCCCGACAGCTCGGTGAGCCTCTGTGGTATCCGACTCGTGGGTGCCGTGTTCGCGAACGACACACTCGCCTGGGAAGTAGCCGGCGGGAACAGCTCTACGGGACTTGTGGTCTTCAAAGACAGCGACGAGCGGGGGTACTACTGGATCGCGCCGGTGGGGCCGTGCTTCACCGGCTGGATCCAGTATCCCGGAGATGATCCGCTCGACTTCCGGGGACTGAAGTTGTAGGGCACAGCTCCACGTCGCAGTGGAATATATGACGCGGCGGCGGCCTCGCGGCGCTTCGCGAGGCCGGCTGCTGCTTCAGGGCAGCCTAGGCGGGGCGTCGCCCGGCACGACGGAGATCTCGACCGACGCCGGCTCCAACCCGTCGGCACGAGCCCTCACGGTCACCTTCCCGGTCGCATCCGTGCTCTGGATCATCGCCAGCAGCAGCCCGTGGAACGCACGGCGCTCGGCAGCCTGATAGGGACTGTGGTCCGCGGGATCACCGTTTCCCACTGCCAGGAGCCGCGCGGCGCCCTCCACGGTGAACGCCACCAGATTGTCGGACATGGGGACGACGGCGCCGTCGGCGTCCACGACCTCGACGGCGACGTGCGCGACGTCGCGGCTGCCCGCGCGGATCTCGGCGCGGTCCACGCTCAAGCGGAGTGACGCCGCGGGTCCGGCCGTTCGCACCTCCGTGGTCACGACCACTTCCCCGCCCCGCTTGCCCACCGCTTGCAGCACCCCCGGCTCGTAGGGCACGTCCCACGACAGGTGCAGGTCCGCGGTGGTCGGGAACACGGGAGGCCGCGCGTAGCTGTTCCATCCGCCGGTCGTCCCCTGGCGGGGGAACTCGATTCGCTTCTCGCCGAGGAACCGCCCGTTGAGGTACAACGCGACGGCGTCGCAGTTGGTGTAGGCGAGCACCGGAACGAGCTGGCCTTCACGGCCGGGCCAGTTCCAGTGCGGAAAGAGGTGGAGCATCGGCGCGTCGGTCCACCGGCTCTGGTAGAAGAAGTAGCCGTCGTCGGGGAATCCCACGAGATCGAGCGCCCCCGACGTCGAGGCCTTCCGCGGCCACATCGACTCGCCGAGGTAGTCGATGCCGGTCCACATGAAGTCGCCGGCGAAGTAGTCGTGCAGCGCCACCCACCGCCAGAGCTGCTCGGCGCGGATCATGCCGGCGGTGTAGCTGGGCTGGACCAGCTCCGGATCCGTCCCGAGCGAGTACTCGCCTCGCGTGCCCCGGACCGCCGCGCTCTCGGTTCCGATCATTTTCCAATCGGGGTGCGTGTGCCGGTCCTCCTCCGCGTACAGCTCGCGGCGCTCGTGCCACCGGTCCACGTAGTTGTAGCCGACGACGTCGAGCAGGTCGAGAAACGCCAGCGTGGCGGCACCGTCGTCGGCGGCAATGTGATCGTTGCCGGTGGTGACGGGACGGGTCGGGTCCTCGCGGTGGGCGATGTCCCGCAGCATGCGCAGCACGGTGTCGCCACCCGCCGCGTACTGCTCGGCGATCTCGTTCCCCATACTCCAGAGGACGATCGAGGGATGATTCCAGTCCCGCCGGATGAAATCGGTGAGGTCCCGCTCGGCCCAGTCGGCGAAGTACCGGTGGTACCCGTACTCCACCTTGCCGTGGGTCCACTCGTCGAACGCCTCGTCCATGACGAGCAGGCCGAGGCGGTCGCACAGATCGAGGAGCTCGGGCGCGGGCTGGTTGTGCGCGGTCCGGATCGCGTTGACGCCCATCTTCTTGAGGAGGATGAGACGACGCTCCCAGACCGCTTCGGGCACCGCGGCACCCACGGGCCCGCCGTCATGATGGAGATTCACCCCGAGCATCTTCACGCGCTGTCCATTGAGCACGAACCCACGGTCGGCGTCGTACCCGATCTCTCGGATGCCGAAGGGCGTCTCTTGCCGGTCCACCACCCGCCCACCGGCATCGAGCACCGTGGTCCGGAGCGTGTAGAGCACGGGCGTATCGAGCGACCAGAGGGCGGGCGCATCGACGGTCAGCAGCTGTGCCACGTCCACCCCCGCGCCAGCCGCCAGCGTGAACGGGGATTCGGCCCGCGTCACTTCCCTGCCCCCCGAGTCGAGGATCGCCAGCTGCACCGCGCCGCGCGCTTCGGCCGGTCCGTCGTTGCCGAGGCGGGTACGCACCGCGACCGCCGCACTCGCACTGTCCACCTCGGGGGTGGCGATGTACGTGCCCCACTGGCTCACGTGCACGGGACCGGTGAGCGTCAGCCACACGTGGCGGTAAATGCCGCTCCCCGAATACCAGCGGGAATTGGGCTGGTTCGAGTTGTCCACCCGCACCGCAATGACGTTCCTCCCGTCGACGAGGTACGGCGTGAGGTCGTACTGGAAGCTGACGTAGCCGTTGGGCCGGCTGCCGAGGTGCTCTCCGTTGATCCAGACATCGCTGTTCTGGTAGACACCGTCGAACTCGATGGTCACCCGGCGCCCCGCAGAGCCCACCGGAAGCGTGAAGGCCCGCCGATACCACCCGACGCCCGTCGGCAGGTACCCCCCGCGGCCCGTGGTTGGGGCGTTCTCATCGTAGGGTCCCTCGATGCTCCAGTCGTGCGGCACGTCGAGCGAGCGCCAGCCGCTGTCATCGAACCCGGTCGCCTCGGCGCCGGTGGGGTCTCCTCGTGTGAACGTCCAGCCGTAATCCATCAACAGGCGCTGGCGGGGGATCTGCGTGCCCTGCTGCGCCACAATCGGGCTGGTGGCAGCGCACGCAACGAGCAGTATCAGCGGCAACGGTTTCATACGCATGACCGGCTCCCGGCTACCGCGGAGAAGAGCAGGAAAAGTCAGGGTGCTGGGTCCGATACTACCATCCCAGCGCCCTCCGGGACACCCACCTGGTTCTCGCACCGGCTCGGACCCTGCGCGCTCCGTCGCGCCCGGAGCGGAACGGCTGGTGCGGCGGGGAGTCAAGATGACCGTGCGTGGTTCCGGGACGGCCCGAGCCGGCAGCGCCTCGCCCCGCATCCGACCGCATCGGGGCTGGATCGGCGCCCTCGGGCGTCGGAACACCGCGAGCCCCCTGGCGCGCCGCCCGAAATCCTACCATTGTAGTCGCACCTCCCGGTGCACCGCCGGGGGGTACCACCTCTCCACCTGGAGGTACCTCCCATGTCCCCGTTTTCGCGTGTGACCACCGTCTGCGCGGTCGTCCTGGCACAGGTGCTCGGCCCCGGTGCTGCTTCGGCGCAGATCGGCGGCCTGATGAACAAGGCCAAGCAGGCAGCCAATAAGGAGGCCGAGGCGAAGGTCGAGCAGGCATTGCCCTACACGCCGCTGCCGGCGCCCGAGTTCGACGAGCGGGTGCTGGAAATCACCGACGGCCGGCTGGACCAGCTGCTGCGCGGGTTCGACGCCGAGGTGGCGTACGCGAAGAAGGCCCCCACAGAGTATGACGAGCAGATGAAAGCATGGGAACGGGACCGCGCCACGTATGACAAGGCGGTCGAGGCATACGGCAAGGAGGACCAGAAGTACTCGGACTGCAAGGCGCGCTTCGATTCCACCGAACAAGTGGCGTCGGACGCGGACGAGAAGGCGCTCACGGATCTGGACGACGACGCCTGGGACGCCTACATCGAGGCGCTCGCCGTGCGCGGCGAGAAGATCGCGCGCGACATCGAGGCAGGCAAGAACGACCCTGCCAGCCTGCGTGAGCGCGAACAGTACCAGCGGGACGTGGCGGCGATGCAGGTCGAGCAACAGCGCCGCATGCAGGTGGCGATGGGCACCAGCGGCGCGGCGCGGCAGCGCGCCCGCACCGAAGACGCCCGCCTGGTGCAGGCCTGCGGTGTGGAACCTGCGGCACCCACCGCGCCGATGTCACCCATGACGAGTCCCGAGGGCATCCTGTCGTCGAAGGGCGCCGTGGCGGCCGAGCTCACGGCGGAGCAGTACGCGATCATCCGTGAGCGGGTGATGGCGTGGCAGGAGGATGACGGACGCCCCCGCCGGATGGGCTTTTCACAAGGTGAACTCGCCGCGCTGGATGCGCGGTCGGCGGACCTGAAGAAGGCGTTCGACCGGATGCGCAAGGCCGGAGTGCCCCTCTGAGGCACATCGCCACGGCGTGCATCCTCGCAGGGCTCGCCGCGCCACCAATCACCGCCCAATCGGCCGGACCGACCCTCGCGGTGCGCGTCGATGGACGGTGGGTGACGTGGTGGGATCGGGCGCACGCGCCCATACGATGGACGGCACCGCTGCCGGCGCTCGCGGCGGCCCAGGACTGGCAGGAGGCCGCGCCGGGTGTGGACTGGACCGAGTTCGCGCTCTCCGGTGCCGGCGAGGCTTGGCGCCTGCGCGTCATCCTCGTCCGGATCGCTCCCACGGCGGTGCAGTTCCGGCTGGCGCAACCCCCGCGCCGACCCGATGGATACTCCGGCCGCTGGAATGTGAGGGATGCACCGCCAGAGGCCATCGTTGCCGTCAATGCGGGCCAATTCACCGGCGGCCCCTGGGGATGGGTCGTTCGGGAGGGAGTGGTGCGCCAGCCCCCGGGCACCGGAGCACTTGCACCCGGCGTCGCGTTCACCGATCGCGGACAGGCGGTGCTGCTCCCTCCCGACAGCCTCCCGCTTGCGCCCGGCGTGCGCGAGGGGTTCCAGTCCTATCCCACGCTCCTCGCCGGCGACGGGGAAGTGCCGCGCGCCTTGCGCGAGCCGGGACTCGGCGTGGACCTTCAACATCGCGACGCGCGGCTCGCGTTTGGGCTGCTCCGGGATGGGAGGGTGTTGCTCGCACTCACGCGGTTCGAGGGGCTCGGTGGCGTGCTCGAGATCGTACCGTTTGGCCTCACCACGCCCGAGATGGCAGCGGTGATGGGAGCCGTCGGCTGCGCCCGCGCGGTGCTGCTCGACGGAGGCATTTCGGGTCAGCTGCAGCTGGTGGCGCGTGGGAAGCGGCATCGGTGGCCGGGGCTCCGGGACGTGGCCATGGGGCTGGTCGTCCTGCCGCGCGCCGTCCCGCCGGGCCGGGCCGGTGATGGTCCCGACGGCAGCGGAGACGCCGGGCCGAGCACCTCGCCGGGAATCGAATCCGACCGGGCCTACTCCGGCGCCCTGCTCCCCGCAATCCTGAACTTCGGCGTATCCGTTTCGGCCGCGACGACGCGCCTGCCGGCGACGAAGAGCGCCGCGCGGACCCGACCCGGTGCCGCGATCGGTCCGCCGTAGCGGGACGCGTCGATCCCAGGTTCCCTGCCGTCGGTGGTGACGCGGACCACGTACGGCTCCACATCGCCCCCCACGGACACGGCGTCGCTCAGCACGCGGACACCGTCCCCATCGCGCACGACACACAGCGCGTACACCGCCGCACGCGGCCGCCTGGTCTCCGTCTGCAGCAGGACGCTGGCGATGCCAGCGTCGGACGAGAACGGGTTGGCGCCTACGAGCGCGACGTCGCCCGTGGCGCCGAAGAAGACGTTCTCCCACGCCTCGGGGACGACGGTGCCGAGGGCGTCCCGCAGCTCCGCGTACAGGAACGCGACATCCTTCCCGTCCATGGCGAACGGACGCCCGCTCTCGTCGAGGCGGAGGTGCAGGCGCTCCACGACTCCCGGCGTGAGCACGACGTGCCGGGCCACGGCCTGACCGCCGACATACCCGATCGCCTCCAGGGTCCCCGCCCGGAAGCCGTCGAGCCGGAAGGTGAACGGCGGATGCGCAAGGTTGGTCGAGATGCGATCGACGTCGGGGCCACGACGCTCGACCAGCGATCCGTCGAGAGACAACGCGACCTCGTCGCAGTTACTGAACACACGCACGGTGGTGCTCGAGTCGGGGGCCCAGTAACTCGCGATGAAGACCATGGGGCCGGACTCGGCGCGCGCGCGCGGCTCGCCCGCGTCGCGCTGACTCTGGAACAGCGCGTGCGAGAACTTCGGCAGCCGGAAGATGTCCATGCAGCCGGACGATTCGAGGTCCGGTGCGTAGCCGCGGTTGTAGTCGTACATGACCCACAGTCCGTCGGCGAAGGCGATGGACTTCCGGTTGTCGTTGTGGGCTTCCTGGAAGTTCGTCGCCTGCTGCAGGAGGGCGGCCTCGCCCTGCCACCGCACCTGACGGCTGTTGGCTTCGTCCGGGGTGAGGTCGCCCCACCCCTCCTGCTGGAGCCCGGCGTTCTGGGCATAGTACTCCCAGTCGCCGTACTCGCTCACCACACAGGCGCGATCGGTCACTTCCCGGCAGCCGCCATGCTGCCGAGCCTGGATGAACACGTCATAGCCCTCGGTCCAGCCGCACGTGAAGCACTGATCGCCCGGATACTCCTCGTGGGCGATGGCGTGGGTGGTGCGAATGAACTCGGGTGGCATCGCTGTCTCGTTGAGCGAGACCTCCCAGAGGATCACGCAGGGGTGGTTGCGGTCCCTCCGGAGCAGCCGGCGGCAGTTCTCGTACTGCAAGTCTGTGAACGCCGGGTCCGCGTGGTTGAAGAACTGCCAGCCGGGAATGCAGTTCATGACGACGAGACCCAGCTCGTCGCAGGCGTCCATGAATGCCGGGGCGTGCGCGTAGTGCGACAGCCGGATGTAGTCGAACCCCGCGGCCTTGATCTTCAGCGCGTCGCGGTACTGCGCGGCATCCGAGAGCGCGTACCCGACATAGGGGTACTCCTGGTGCCGGTTCGTCCCCCTGAGGAACATCCGCTCGCCGTTGATCCGGAACCCCTCGGCCGAGATCTCGATGCGCCGGACGCCGATGCGCGCAACGTCCTCATCCACGACGACCCCGTCCTCGACGACCTCGGCGTGCAGCGCGTACAGGACCGGACGCCGCGGGCTCCAAAGCGCCGGCGAGAGGACTCGCAGGTCCTGGACCACGTCCCGGTCCTCACCTGGTCCCAGCCTAATACCGTCGGAGACCGACTCGGCCGCGATCCGGCCGTTCGGACCCGCGAGCACCGCACGTACCTGGAACGACGCCGCGGAGGCCCGGTCGTTCCGCACGTGGACCTGCACGCGCACCGTGGCTTCCTCGGACGACACGTCGGGATAGGTGACGAAGACGCCGCCGCTCCCCGGCTTGTCGGCGAGAATGGGGTCGGTGATGTGCAGCGGGTCCTTGATGACGAGGCGGACGTTCCGATAGATGCCGTGGTACGGATTGAAATCGAGCTGCGCGAGCGGTTTCGGCCCGGTTACCGGGTTGTCGCGGTTGTCGAGGCGCACGGCGAGGAGGTTGTCACCGCCCGGGACGACCTTCTTCGAGATGTCGAAACCGAACGGCAGCCATCCTCCCAAGTGACGGCCGAGGTAGTCACCGTTGAGCCACACGTCGGCCACGTTCATGGCGCCGTCGAAGTTCAGAAGGAGCGTTCGGCCAGCGCTCTCGCGGCTCACGGCGAAGCGTTTGCGATACCAGCAGATACCCTGCCACTGATACGTGTCGCTCCCCGGCTTCCCCGTCACGAGGCTCTCGATGCGCGCGGTGTGCGGCAGCGTCGCGCCGCTCCACGCGTCATCGTCGAACCCGACGTGCTCGGCACCGTCGGCATCCCCGAGATGAAACTGCCACGCCGGATTGAAATCGATGCGGGACGGACCCGTGGGAGGCCTCGACGGTACCCGCCGGGTCAGCGCGGGGGGGACGGCCAGTGCGGTACCCACCGCGGTGGTCTGCTTTACGAAGTCTCGTCGTCTCATGGTCGCTCAGGCCGTGTTTCGAGCACCACCCGCTCGACCTCAAAGCCGTGTGGTCCCTCGATGCTGGTGCCGGCGAACAGATCGGCGCTCACGGAGAACTGCAGACCGTCGAGCCGGGCCGGGTCAGGCCCCCCATCGGTCGTCGCGGCCTCGAAGAGGTACGGCAGGAACTGCGGATAGGGTCGCGGCAGGAGGGCGAGCGGCACTCGGCGCAGCTCCGAGAGCGGGATCGCAAGATCCTGCCAGCGATCCGTCAGCTCGACCACCCTGCCCCACGCCGTGCCGTCGCGCTCCACGAGTGCCACCTGCACGCGGTCCGACGGCCGGCCGGCGACGCGGGCACGGATGCGGAGCACCGCTCCCGTCGTGAACTCGCCGAGGCGAGTACGCTCGGCGTCCGGCAGGAAGGTCCGGAGCGCAAAGTGGTGGGGCGCCGGAGTGAAGTCCTCCACCATGGCAGACAGCGCCAGCCGCTCGGGCTCGCTCCCGGCGACGACGTCGGTGCGGAAGCGGACGTACTCCCAAGGATGGGGATACAACACGTGATCTCTGTCACGCCGCGCGTCGAACAGCAGCGCGGGCGCCCCGGCCGCCACCACCGGGACCTGCCAGAAGGTGCGGCCTGTGAAATCCCAGTGGTACGGATCGCCCGGCTCGCTCCCCGGAAAGGTGCGGACTTCCCCACCGTCGTAGACCGAAACGGCGTACTCGACGAGGCCATCCCGCGCGACCTCTGCGGGCACCTGCACCTCGTAGCCGAACGCCCCCACCGGTTCCATGGCAAGGCGGAGCATGCGCCCAAACCCGCCCACCCTGCGGATGAACAACGCCACCGAGTCCACACGATCGCGGGCAACGACGTCGGCACGTACGGTGAAGGGCCTCCCGGCATCGAGCTCCGCCGGTGGCGTGTGGAGGACCACCGCCGGCGCTTCCGAAGCTGGAGGAGCCACGAACTCGCCGAGGCGCCGGCCTTCGACGGCCATTTCGAGCGTCCAGGTCGGATGCGTCACACCCGCCCGCGCGAGCACGTACACGCCGGGCCAGGCGTCGAAGGCTCCCGCCCGGACGGCCGGACGGTGGCCATTGCCGGCATCCATCGGTTCCACGGAGAATCCAGTACCGAGGTCGGGCATGGTGATCCGCATCGGCCGCGCACGCCACACGACGCGCGCCGCCTCCCGCTCGAGGCTCGGCCGGGTGAACGGATCCACGACCCACGCCACGTCCGGGTACACCTCGAGGCGCCAGACACCATCGGCGAGGCGGTCCAGGAAGTAGGCTCCGGTTCCCTCGTAGCTCACCACGGAGGACGACCCGACGCCGGCGACGTGCCGCAGCGCAGCCGGAGCCGGCGGGACGGTGCCCGTATTGTTCGAGTAGAGGAACACCGTATCCGCCGCCATCTCGCTCAGGTCCTCCGCGTAGCTGACGCGGAACGGGTCGAAGCGCGCACTCTGCGGGTAGCTGCCGAACGAAGCACCCCGCGGGAGCTGCCGAAACGCCGCGCCGGCGATCATGAAACTGACGGCCTTCCCGGGCGTGTAGACCAGATTCAGGAAATGGGTCTGGTACTCGGTGTTCGACCATGCGATCGCCAGCGGGTCGTAGGCGAACTGCGTCGCCCACTGGAAGCCCGCCGCGCGAAAGCTGCGCGCCATCGCGGGGTACATGTACGAGCCGCCGACGTCCGCGGCGTCGAACTCGTAGACCATGCGGGCCTTGTCCCGGCACTCGGCGAAGTCGGCGTACGGGATCGTGTATCGATCGACGTTCGGCAGCATGTTGCCGCCCACCATACCGTTTCGGACCAGGCCCGTGGGATACCACTGATGGCTCACGCCGTCGATCGCGGCCGAGCACACGGCGTGACCATGCTCGGCTGTGTATCCCTCGCTGATGTTGTAGAAGATCGGTTTGCGGAACCCCGCGCCACGCAGCGCGCTGGCCATCGTGTCGATGTAGCGTGTCGTCTCCACGGGCCCTGCGGGATGGTTGGGCTCGTTGAAGATCTCGACGGCGATGAGGTTCGGATCCTCGGCGTAGGCGACCCCCGTGTACGGGTTCCGGTGCGTGATGAACTGGCGCAGATAGTTCTCCTGCCCGGGCCACCCCTCCCTTCGGGTCGTCATGTCACCCTTGCTGCGGTACCCGTCGGAGAGCCCATCGGTGCGGGGGTCCCGCTCGGGATAGCCCGTCCCCCACCAGGCGATCGGCGTGAGGATGACCTTGATCCCATGGTCGCCGAGGCGGGCCAGGAGATAATCGAGCAGGTCGAGGTGGTCGTTCTCCACCAGGTTGCCCTCGCGGTCGCTGACTTCCCGATCCCAGACGTGGACGCGGTACGCGTCGAGACCGAGCCGCGCGAAGTGGAGCACGTCCGCGTCGATGGCGCGCTTCCGGTCGACGCCGAGGTAGCCGAGAGCCCGGTAGGCGTACGCAAAGGGGGCGGTGTAGTTGACGCCGAACAGCGCGACCTCTTCCCCGCTGGCCCTCCAGTGCATGACGCCCTGGTCGTCGACGGTGACCGGGATGGCTCCGGCCTCGGGCTCCTGCGCCGTGAGGGATACCGCAGACGCGCCGAGAAATCCGACCGAAGCAAGCAGCAAGAGACCCTTCGGCATGATTGGGCGCCTGGCCAACCAGCTCCGACGTGACGCGCGGCGCTCGGAGAATACTCTGGGCAGTGTGCTCCTCACGGCAGACCTGCGGCCGCACTGGGCAGGATTCCCCGATGTGGGCACGCGTCCCTCACTCCTCGATCCACACTCGCGCCGTCCTCGGCGGCAGCTCGGCGGTGAGGGTTCCTTGGGTGACGACGGCGGCGCCGCCAGCGGGGTAGACGCCCCGATACGTCCCGTCCGCCGCGACGGAGATCTCGGCCGGCTCATCCGACGCGTTGAACGCGACTACCGCACGTTCGTCACCAAGGACCCGCTCGTAGGCCAGCAGGCGCCGCGTATCGTCGGTGAGCAGCCAACGCAGGGACCCGTCGACGAAGAGTCGGAGGTGCTGCTTCCGCATCTCGATCAGGTCCTCGTACACGCGAAAGAGCGCGGTGTCGGGCGCGACCGCGTCGGGGCGGCGGGGACGCCCGAACGGACCCGCGGTCTCGTCTTCGTAGCGCAGGTCCGCCCACACCATCGGCTTTCGCTCGTCCGGATCGTCGGCACCCCACATCCCCACCTCGTCGCCGTTCCAGATGTGCGGCGCCCCGACGTACGTGAACTGCTGCACGAGGATCATCTCCTGGATCCGTCGTGTGCGCTCGTCGGGTCGGTCGATCCGGTAGTCGGGGTTCTCGCGGGGGTTGGCGTGGTACTTGTAGCGTCCCGGGTTGTAAATGGACGTGCCGAATCGCGGGGTGTCGTGGCTGGCGGTCAGGTTCATCATCGCCTTGAGCTCGGAGCGCCCGATCCCGATCGAAAGCGAGTCGAGGGCCGCGGCGTACTGCGAGGCGGTCAGGACTGGCGGCGCGCCGGCGAAGAAACTGCGCGTGGGTGCGTACCAGCGGTAATTCATCACCGCGTCGAACACGTCCCCCTGCAGCCACGGCGCCGGATCGTACATCTTGTCGGGCCACTGCTGCCACCAGATCTCGCCGACGAGATAGGCGTCGGGATTGATGCTCCGGACGAAGCGCCGATAGTCGCGCCAGAAGCCGAGCGGGACCATTTCGGCCACGTCGAGCCGAAAGCCGTCGATGCCGTCTGACGGATCGCCGTCGCCGTTCGGGTCCAGCCAGCGCCGGGTGACGTCGAAGACGAGATCCTCGACGGCGGGCACGAGGTTCCCCTCGATCGCACCGTGGGTTTGACCCTCCGGGCGACCGATCTTCTTCCACTCCGGCAGCCATGGGACACCGGCCCAGCCCCGATACGCAAACTCGTTGGTGTCCGCGGTGGCGGGGTCATCGAAGCGCTCGATCTCGTACCAGCCGGCGAACCGCGAGTCGCGCTGATGCTCGAGGACGTCCCGCCACGCCCAGAACATGATCCCGGTGTGGTTCCACGAGTAGTCCACGATGACGCGCATGCCCCTCTGGTGGACCTCGCGCACCAGGGCGAGAAAGAGGCTGTCGGCGGCCGTCCATTCCCAAGTGGCCGGATCCGTGGGATCTTCGGCCCCCATACGGGCCTCGTCGCCGCGCGGGTCGGGTCCGAAGTTGCGGTCGATGTGGCGGTAGTTCCGGGCGTCGTACTTGTGCAGCGAGGGCGCGTCATTCACCGGGTTGAGGTAGATGGCGGTCACACCCAGGTCCTGGAGATAGTCGAGCTGGTCGAGGACCCCGTGCAGGTCGCCTCCGTAACGGCGGAACTGGACGGTACGGTAGAAACCCTCACCCATCGCCTGTGCCCACGGCTCCATCCGGTACCAGTCGTGGGTCCACGGCGTGGTCCGCCAGCCGTCAGGCGTCGGCGCCGACGTCACGCCGGAAATGTCGTGCGGCGTGGGATCGTTCGACGGGTCGCCGTTGCGGAATCGCTCGACGAAGACTTGATACCAGATCGCGTCGGCAGCCCACGACGGAACGTCCAGGCTCGGGTCCGCGCCCGTTCTCTGACTTGGAGCCTCGGTCGCGCACGCAGCGGCCGCGAGGAAAACGATCAGGTCACGAGCCTTCATCGGGCACCACCTTTCCCGAAGAGGAAGGTCAGCGGATCCTCGAGCCGAGCGCGCCACGAGGCCTCATTGTGGGTGGCGTCGACATATCGCCGCACCACGAAGTCCTGTCCCTCAACGAGCCCCTGCTTCAGGAGCCAGGCGCGCACGGCTGCGTGGGTGGGGCCATATCCCGCGTCGAGCCCCTCGGTGCCGTAGTCGAACCAGTACCGAGTCCCCGGCGGAACGGTAAGCCGGGCTGCGATGTCCCGGATCACGTAGGGGATCGTGTCCGGGTGCTCCACCGGTGCGGCGCCAGGGAAAGCCTGCGCCACCATGGCCTCGGAGAGCGGAAAGTGGGTCGAAACGCAACCGCAGGCGCCGAAGACTTCGGGGTGGTGCATCACCAGATAGAACGACAGGAGTCCGCCCATCGAGGAACCCATGACGGCGGTGTTCCGCGGTCCGGTCAGCGTGCGGAATTCCCGGTTCACCCGCGGCATCAGCTCCTCGATCAGAAAGCGCGCGTAGTCGGGCGCGCGCTGCCACGGCGAGTACTCCGGACCCCGCTCGGCCGTGCTCCAGACGCCCACGACGATGATCGGCGGGATGACGCCTCGCTCGACCAGCCGCACGACCGCCTCGTCCACGCCCCAGTCGACGCCCGTGTTCGCAATGCGAGGATCGAACAGGTTCTGCCCGTCGTGCATGTAGAGCACCGGATAGCGCGGGGTGGGGGCGTCCTCGTAGCCGGGCGGAAGCCAGATCTCGACGTGCCGCGTCGGACCGAGGTGCGCCGAAGCGACGTCCGTCCAGTAGACGAGCCGGCCCTCCACGCCGGAGCCCTTCCAGTCGGCCATGTAATCGCGGGGGTCCTTCTTGAAATCCGCGATCTCGTGGGTCGCCTCGACGTCGCCTTCCACCTCGAGCCGATTGTTGGGCGGCACCGTGCCGGCGAACCCGAGCGCCTCGCGATCCCAGGAGCCGAGCGTGAACTTGTATTCCAGCAGGGTTCCCCTTGGCACGTTCAGCCGCGCTACCCGCTCGCGCCCCGTTCCTTCCATCGCGAACGTGTCTGGTCGCCACGGACCGAGCTCGGGGAGACTGCCTGCGAGGTAGACGGTACCGGTGCCGTCCGGCACGCTCGCACGGATGGTCACCGCGCAACATTCCGCAGCCGAGTCGTCCGGGGGCGGCGCCTCTCTGGCGCAGGCTGCAATGGGGAGGAGAGCGGCGAGCGCCAGGCTCAAACGCATGGGTGGACTCTTCACGAAGCGGGTTGGAGTGCGCGCGCCCGAACCGAATCCGGCACGTCCGGCTCGTGCGGCATCTGGACCAGATCGCCATAGAAGAAGCTGTAGCGGGGCCGGGGGCCGATGAGCAGGGTGGCGTCGTTGCAGGCCACAGGCTCGGTGGGAATCGAGGGGGAGGCGCTCAGCTCGAGGCCGCCGCCCACAATTCTGAGCAGGATGTTCCCCTCAAGGTAGTAGCGAGGGACGCTGTAGGTCGTCCAAGACAGGCCCAGAGCGGCGCGGGCCGGCGTGTACGAACCGAAGGAGATCTCGATGGAAAAGGAACTGCGGTTGTCCACGTGAACCGTGACGTTCCCGGCCCGCGCACACACCACCTGCTGGTCCTCGACCGCACTCGCGGTGTCGGCGGCCTGCCGGGGTGATGGCTCCGGAGCGCGGCCCGAGGCGCAGCCGAGCACGAGCAGCAGGCCTAGCCATCGGGGGATCATGGAGTTCGCAGCCGTTTCCCCCCCTCTTGATCGGGCGAGCGCGGACTCACCGCGCAACGCGCGTTTCTCCTTGTTGCCAAGATAGCCGAGGGCACGGTCTCGTGCGATCCGGCCACGGCGCCGACTCTTGTCGACGGACACTCGTCAATCGATTCCTCCGCTCCCGCCCGGTGTCATCCATGGGACTGCTGGGAGCCATCAGCCCCGCTCCAGTCGGGCACGCAATGGGCAGCGATTTTGGTTCATATGAACCAGAAGCCGAGGTGGCATCCCCAAGTGCATGCCTAGTCAGGACTTGACGTATCGGCCGGACTTTCCTACTTTGGGACCGCGCCGACGGAAGGGTGTCAAGCTCTGAGCAGCGGCTCTAACGTTACTGGCGCACGGCCCCGCAGACAGCTGCGGGGTCGTTTTCTTATGTGACTGGCGCCCACCCCGAAGCTCTCCCGGGGCCCGAGGGAAGAGACGGCGGGGGCTACAACCCGACCGAGGACGTCCCTGTCTTCCCGCTCTTCCCCCGTCGCCCCCACTTCGCTACGAAACTGATGCTCAGCCCCACTCGTAACACTCAGTAGATAGCATGGCGAGCGTCGTCCGGGGCCCGGCCGCGGATGAAGGCAGGGGTTCAGCGGTCTTCCGGCTCGCCGTATCTCATGTGACGGACCATCAGGCGGGCACCGGCCATGATCGTTGTCGCCACCCTGTGCGCCACGCTCTCCCTTCCCCAAGGAGGGGGCGGGACGGCAGCGACACGGTCGGACCCGTTGCGCGAGGCGACCGCCGTCCGGGCCGAGCAGGCGCCGGCCATCGACGGCCGCGACACCGATCCGGTGTGGGCGATCGCGCCACCCATCACCCAGTTCGTCGAGTTCGACCCGAACGAAGGCAACGCGCCTCGCTACCGGACGGTGGCCAAGGTCGCGTACGACAACCACAACCTCTACGCACTCGTCCGGGCCTTCGATCCGGAGCCCGAGACGATCCAGCGCCTCCTCGTCCGCCGCGACGAGTGGCCGCCGACCGATCACATCGTCCTGGTCATCGACTCGTATCATGACCATCGCTCCGGCTTCGAGTTCGGGGTCAACCCCGCTGGGGCGAAGATGGACGCGTCGATGTCCAACGACGGGGACGAGGACGACGCATGGGACGGCGTGTGGAAGGTCGTGACGGTGGTGGACTCCCTGGGCTGGAGCGCCGAGTTCCGCATTCCGCTCTCTCAGCTCCGGTACGCCGACGCCCCGAGCCACACCTTCGGCTTCGGCATCGTGCGGGACATCGCGCGGTACAAGGAGCGGCTCAGCTGGCCTCGGATCTACCGTGACCGCGCCGGGCTCAACTCCCAGCTCGGCGATCTTTCGGGGATCGAGGGCATCTCGTCCCCGCGGCGGCTCGAGGTCATGCCGTACGTCGTCACCAAGAACGTGACGGTGCCGACGGACGCCGGCCTCGACCATCCGCAGCAGTTCACCGCCGGCGGAGATCTCAAGTACGGACTGGCCTCGAATATCACACTCGACGCAACGGTCAACCCGGACTTCGGCCAGGTCGAGGCGGATCCGGCGGTGCTCAATCTGACCGCGTTCGAGACGTTCTACGAAGAGCGGCGTCCCTTCTTCATCGAAGGGAGCGGCCTGCTGCAGTTCGGCGTGAACTGTAACAACATCAACTGCAGCGGCGAGGGACTGTATTACTCACGCCGTATCGGTCGCGCTCCCCAATTGGCGGATCTGTACGGCGACGCGAGCTCCCCCCCCACCACCACCATCCTCGGCGCCGCGAAGCTCTCGGGACGGCTGGCCGGCGGGCTCTCCGTGGGCGTGCTCGACGCCCTGACGCGGCGCCAGTCGGGGACGCAGGACCGGACGATGGAGCCCGTGACGAACTACGCTCTGGTTCGAGCGTCCCAGGATCTGCGGGGCGGTGAGACGAGCGTCGGGGTCATCGGGACCGCGGTGAACCGCTCGCTCGACGAGTGGACGCGGGACGTGCTGCGCGCGAGCGGGTTCGTGGGCGGTCTCACCTTCCGCCACCGGTTTCTCGACAAACGCTATCAGGTCACGGCAACGGTCACGGCAAGCCAGGTGAACGGCAGTGCCGCGGCGATCGACGCCGCCCAGCGCTCGTCGGTGCACTACTACCAGCGGCCGGATGCCGGGCTCCCCTACGACTCGACGCGCACGTCACTGTTCGGGCACACGGAGCAGTTGAAGTTCGGGAAGGTCGGCGGCGGCATGGTCGTGTTCGAGACGAGCTACCAGCGCATTTCCGCAGGCTACGAAATCAACGACCTGGGATACCTGCGGCGGGCCGACTGGCAGAATCAGGGCACGTGGGTCGGGCTGCGATGGCGGAAGCCCACGTCGTGGTACCGCACCTTCTCCCTGAACCTGAACGAGTGGAACGACTGGACCGCGTCCGGGCTGCCGCTCAACCACTATGTGAACAGCAACGTGCATGTGGAGCTCACCAACAAGTGGTCGGTCCATGCCGGAGGAACGTGGATGGGGTTCGGGACGACGTACTGCGACCGATGTGCACGCGGTGGACCCGCGATTCGTCGCTCGCCTGCCATCTCGACGTGGGGAGAGATCGAGGGGGACACCCGACGGGCCGTGACCCCGGACGTCGGGGTTGAGTATTATCGCACCGACGAAGGGCAGACCGACGCACTCGACGTCCACCCGTCACTCACCCTTCGCCTCGCGGCGCGGTGGTACACGTCGCTCGGGTTCGGCCTGTCCCGCAACCGCGACCACACCCAGTGGTACGGCAACTTCACCGACAGCGCGGGCGCGGTCCACTATACCTTCGCGCACCTCGATCAGCGCACCGCGAGCCTGCGACTGCGGCTCAACTTCACCGCGACTCCGACCCTGACGCTGCAGGTGTACGCGGAGCCGTTCGTCTCGAAGGGCACGTACCGCGATGTGCGGGAGATCGCCGACGCACGCGCGCTGGCGTACGCGGACCGCTACCAGCCGTACGGCGACCCTGCCGTCAGCACCAACCCGGGCGCCTTCAACTACAAGCAGTTCCGCTCCAACGTGGTACTCCGTTGGGAATACCTCCCTGGCTCGACGCTCTACCTCGTCTGGTCCCAGGGCCGGCAGGAGTCCCTTCCCGAGTACGGCACGAGCTCGGTGGCTGGGGAGTTCCGGGACCTGTTCGGCCTCCCCGCGAACAACACCTTCCTGCTCAAGATCTCGCACTGGTTCAATTGGTAGGCCGGACGGGCGGGAGGCCGACGCCGAACGGCGGCGCCGCACGACCCGGAGTCGGGCGGACCCGGCCCGATGCCTTCGGAAAACGCGTTACGTGAGCTCTGGGCCCGTGCCCTCGAGAATGTCGCGGACGCCGCGCAGGGGGATTCGCGTCCAGGCGGGGCGGCGGTTCAGCTCCCACGCGACCTCGTACAGCGCCTTCTCGAGCTGGTAGCACTCGAGCAACAGCCGCAGATCGGCGATGATCCGCGGCAGGAGCCCCGACGGCATCGCGGTCCGCACATAGGCATCGACGAACGCACGGCTCACCCAGTACCGCCACTCGTCCGCCCAGGGCCGCAGTATCTCGATGTCCTCCGGCCGCACGCGCCCGTCGATCAGCGCCGAGACCGCGGCGTAGTCGAACGACCGCAGCATCCCGGCGACATCGACGAGCGGGGACCGTTTGAGGCGCCGCTCCTCGAGCGTGCGGGACGGCTCTCCCTCGAAGTCGAGGATGACGAAGTCACGACCCGTGTGGAGGACCTTCTCCAGACTGTAGTCGCCGTGACAGCGGATGCGCATGCCGGTGAGCGGCCGTTGGGTGACCGCCCGCAGGCGCGCCGTCACGGTGTCCCGCGCCGCCAGAACGGCATCGGCACTGTCCTGCACTTCCGGCGGGAGCGTCCGCGCCCGACTGGCCAGCAGCGTGAGGGCCTGGTCCGCCTTCGCGCGCAGCGACTGATACAGTGAGCGCTGGTACAGCGCAGTGAAGGGCTCGGGGGCAAAGCGGGGCTCGTCCGTCCGGGAACCGAGCGCGAGGTGCAGCTCCGCCGTTCGCTGGCCCAGGAGGCGAGCGGACTCGAGATACATCCCGGCCGACTCGATGATGAACGGCGGATACGCGACCGGCTCCTCCGTCACGATCGGTCCCAGACCGTTCCCCGACACCCCGAGTTCGGCGTTGCCCGTCAGCACGAACTCGAAGAAGTGATCGACCGCATCCAGCGTGTAGCGCCACCCGTCGCCAGCATGCGGGACGAACTCGTGGACCACGCCGATGGTAACCGGCTCGCGCTCGGGACGGCGGTACTCCACCGCGCCCACGAGCGCCGGCGCGTGCGGGAAGTGTGCCCTCGTGGTGAGGAATCGCCCGACCTCGAGTTCCGGACTCACACCGTCATCCAGCCGGCGGAACAGCTTCAGGATGAACCGGTTGCCGTAAACCACCGAGGGGTTCCGCCGGTCGCGCCCGAGCGGCATCGGCTCCAGTCCCCCTGGAGCGCCTTCCCTGACGGCGTCGCGCATCGACGTGAACGCCGTCGTGGCGATCGCCCCCTCGTGCCCCCGCGGGCGCCGCCGGCTCGGCAGGATCTCGAGCATCCAGCGGGCGAGCGCGCCGCTCGCCACCGCGTCGTACAGCACGCCCTCGTCGGTCCCATCCCGCCGCCGAACCCGGGCTACCGCGGCTCCGCTTGCCAACTGCCGATCGGCCTCCTCGCCAGTGGCAAGCGCGAGCGGCAGAAAGCAGAGATCGGGATCGCCGTCGGTGTAGCTCACCTCGAGGATCGTCAGGTACTGCGACTCGCCGTCCGCATCGATCGGTATCACGTCGGCCACCCGCACGCCGAGCACGCCGCGAGCGTCCGAGCCGAACCATCGCTGTTGCGGGAACCAGCGCGCCAGCGCCCGCTCCAACCACTCGGCGGGCAGATCCTGGAACGCCCGCTCCCAGGACCCCGGCAGCGCAACCACGGGCAGCCCGGCGGGCGCCGGTTCGGCCTCTGCGACGGCGCGCTCCAGCGAGAGCCAGTAGAAGCTGTGGGGCGCGAGGGTGAGGAAGTACGGATCCCGGCTGATGACCGGGAACCGCGTCTGCCCGAACACCTCGACCGGAACGGCTTCCTCGCACCGCGAGAGATCCAGCTCGGTGCACTGCACGAAGCGCGAGAGGTTCGCCACCACCAGCAGCCGCTCCTCGTCGGACACCCGGAGGAACGCCAGCACTTTACGGTTGTCCGAGTGCAGGAACTCGATCGTGCCCCTGCCGAGCACCGGGTAACGGCGACGCTGCGCGATCAGGCGTTTCATCCACCAGAGGAACGACTGCGGGTTGTGCTGCTGAGCCTCGACGTTGACGGTCTCGAAGTGGTACTCCGGATCGATGATCACCGGCAGGAACAAGCGCTGCGGATTCGAGCGCGAGAATCCCGCGTTGCGGTCGGCGCTCCACTGCATGGGCGTCCGCACGCCGTTGCGGTCACCGAGGTAGATATTGTCGCCCATCCCGATCTCGTCCCCGTAGTAGAGGACCGGCGTCCCGGGCAGCGAGCAGAGCAGGCTGTTCATCAGCTCGATCTTGCGGCGGTTGTTGCCCATCAGCGGTGCCAGGCGTCGCCGGATGCCGAGGTTGATGCGCGCCCGGGGATCCTGTGCGTAGACCCGGTACATGTAGTCCCGGTCCTCGTCGGTCACCATCTCGAGGGTGAGCTCGTCGTGATTGCGCAGGAACACGGCCCACTGCGCGCTCTCCGGGATCGCCGGCGTCTGCTGCAGGATATCCACGACGGGGAAGCTGTCCTCGGCATGGATGCCCATAAACAGCCGCGGCATGAGGGGAAAGTGGAACGCCATGTGGCACTCGTCGCCGTCACCGAAGTAGGCCACCGCGTCGTCGGGCCACTGGTTCGCCTCCGCGAGGAGCATCCGATCGCTGTACTTCCGGTCGACGTGGCGCCGCAGCTTCTTGAGGAACTCGTGGGTCTCGGGCAGGTTCTCGCAGTTCGTGCCCTCGCGCTCGTAGAGGTAGGGCACGGCATCGAGCCGCAGACCGTCCACCCCCAGATCGAGCCAGAAGTCCAGCGCGCTGACGACCGCCCGATGCACCGCGGGGTTGTCGAAGTTGAGGTCGGGCTGGTGGGAGTAGAAGCGATGCCAGTAGTAGGCCTGCGCAACCGGGTCCCACGCCCAATTGGACTGCTCGAAATCCCTGAAGATGATCCGCGCATCGCGGTACCGGTCCGGGGTGTCGCTCCACACGTACCAGTCGCGGTGGTTGCTGCCCGGCGCGGCACGCCGAGCGCGCTGGAACCATGGGTGCTGATCCGACGTGTGGTTCAGCACCAGCTCGGTCACGACCCGGAGGTCGCGCTGATGCGCCTCGCGCAGGAACGTCCGGAAGTCCCGCAGGGTGCCGTACGCGGGGTGCACGTCGGTGTAGTCGGCGATGTCGTAGCCATCGTCCTTCAAGGGCGACGGATAGAACGGGAGCAGCCAGAGCGTGGTGACGCCGAGGTCCTGGAGATAGTCGAGCTTCCGGACCAGACCGCGGAAATCGCCGATCCCATCGCCGTTGCTGTCGGCGAAGGCGCGGACGTGGAGCTGGTAGACGACCGCGTCCTGGTACCAGCGATGGTCGCTCACAGGCCGGCCCTTTGGTCGGAGCGCGGGGGCTCCAGGCGGTTCGGCAGATCCATCATGCAGCATCCTCGGTGGTGGCGGACGCACGGCCCACCGTCGGGCCGATCGTCCGAAGGATGTACACCACACCGGGGGCGATGGTCACCCCCGGACGCCCGAGCCGCGGACGCGAGTGCTCAGCGTTCGGGCCGGCCCACGTACTCCGCGTGCAGCTCGTCATAGACCTTCATGAGGTCCGTGACGTTGCCCTCCCGGTCGAACAGCCCGCTCCGCCAGCCGAGCGGCTCCCAGATCGCCGTCCCCTTGCCCATGCCGTCGGGGAGGCCGAAGTCGATGTCGTTCACCTCCCGCCTGAAGTCCGAGTACTCCACGACGTTGATCGGTTTGTGATAGCGGGCTGTCAGGTCGTGCACGTTGGCGTACAGGTCGTCCAGGGTTCCGTGCCAGCGGGGGTAGTAGGAGAGGCCGAGGATGTCGAACGTCACCCCCCGGGCGAGCATGTTGTCGAGCCAGAACCTCGCCTCCTGGTTCTGCCCGCCCAACGCGAGATGCATCATGATCGGCATGTCCCCCGCGACGGACCGGGCACCCTCCACACCGGCACGGAGGAGGCCCGCTAGCCCGTCCAGATGGCCGATGTGCCCGTCCGGCCACAGGAGACCGTGGTTGATCTCGTTGCCGATCTGCACCATGTCGGGCAGGGTGCCCTGCGCCTCCAGTGCCTGCAGCACCGAGGCGGTGTAGTTCCGCATCGTGTCCTTCAGGGCCTCGTAGTCGAGATCGGCCCAAGCCAGCGGCTTGTTCTGTTGCTGCGGATCGGCCCAGTAGTCGCTGTAATGGAAATCGAGCAGGAGCCCGAGCCCGGCCGCCTTGACCCGCCGCGCCATGCTCAGCGTGGAGTCCAACCCGCAGAAGCCCACGCCGGGGGAGTAGCCCTTCGGGTTCTCCGGATCGACGAAGATGCGCAGGCGGATGAAGTTGAAGCCGTGCTCCTTCAGCAGGGCGATCGCATCGATCTCTTGGCCGTTCTCGAAGAACTTCCCCCCTCCCCCGAAGAATCGGCCCGTACCGCTCTCGATCTGCGGCAGGAAGGAAATGTCCGCGCCGATCATGCGCGTGATCGGAATGGTCGTCGGCGGCAGCTGGTCCGGCGTCGGGGTCAGTAGCTCGACGTCGGCAGGGATGGTGTGGATCTCGTGTCCGCCCGGGAAGAGGGTGCCCGCGCGGGCCTCCACCTTCACACGGTCCGGCGAGGTGCCCGCACGGAACGCGAGGAACGCGACCCCGTCCACCAGCTTCACCGGCGTGTACGACACGCCCCCGGTATCCGGCACCACGGACAGCGCCTCACCATCGAGCGAGGTGATCGACCCGTCCCCCGTCACGTAGACGCGGATCGAATCGGTGGCGGACGTGATCTCCCGGCTCGCGCTGTCGGTGACGGCGATCCTGAGCTTGGTCCAATCCGTCCCATTGGCGAGCAGCGTGGTGCTGTAGGCGGTGAGCATCACCGCCACAGGCGTGCCGGAGTCGACGCGGCTCACGGTGGAGAAGTCGGGGGCCTGATGTGCTTCGGTCCCGCACTGGACAAATGCCAGCACCGCAACTGCGGTCGATACGATCGATGATGTCTTCATGGTGCTGCAGTCTCTCGTCGAATCAAGTGATGAGGCGAACGGCTGTCCTGCGTTTCACACACCGCGGTCATCCCGTTTGGCAACGTCGCACTGGCCTGGGGCTCACAGTTACTTCACGATCGCCAACGCGTCCTTCCCGGGCAGCACCGAGAACGGTGCGTGCGGCTCGGTCTGGTACCAGTACGCCACCGACGCGATGTCGTCGTTCAGGTGGAGGTAGCGCCCCTCGCTCTGCCAGCCGAGCGCCTGGATCGTCACCCGCAGATCCTGCGAGAACCGGATAGGATCCTTGATGTGCCACCGGTAGAGCCCGAACCGGGGGGGCGTGCCCCGCTCCTCGTTGGCGGCGATCACCTGCGGCATCCCCGTATAGGCGTTGCTGAACTCCATGTACTCCCCGGTCTTGGGGTTCGAGAACCCGTACGACCCGCAGAAGTAGTCCTCGGTGCCAGTGCCGCAGATGGTGGGGAACTGCTGATCGCCGTCGATGAAGAACTTGATCTCACCCTCCCCCCACCATCCGGGACTGTTGGCTCCCCAGGCCATGTACGTCCCGACGTACTGCCCTTGCCCGCTGACGCCGTCGAGAATCGTGTAGTCCTCCATGCCCGGCAGCGGGTTCGAGCGGCGGAACTGCGCGTGGAGGTACGCCATGTCGGCGGGGACGTCGGTCAGCGTATAGTCGATCTGGTAGTAGAGGATCATGTCCCGGTCGTCGATGTTCTCCATCGTGATCCGGACCGAGCGCCGGAACGGCATCGTCCAGTAGCTGTTGAACCCGCTGCCCGGGTTGACCGTGACGGCCAGGGAGGTGACCTGGGCAAACTCACCCCAGCCATTGGCAAAGAAGTCCCCCACCGGAACCTCGATCGACGGTGCGGTCTCGCCGTCCCAGTAGAAGCGGAGGATGGAGAGCCGCCAGTTGCCGGTCGGGGTCATCCAGATGTGCTGGATCGCCCCGGGCCCCGTGACGTCGGCAAGGGTGAACGTATCGCCGGCCACGATGCGGACCGACGGTGACACCTTCCATCCCTGGCCCAGCTCGCGGGCGGCGTTGGCTCCCGTGCCCTCGGTGGCCATCCCTCCCTTGCCCTTCTCGCCGGTGAGGTTCTCGGGGCTGATCGATCGCGTCTCGGCGTCGCTGAGCCGCGGGAGCGTGGCGAGGCTCGTCGAGATCCCGTCGAAGCCCTCGCGCCGTTCGCAACCCGAGAGGGCCGCGACGCACAACACGAGCAGGGCGCCAGCGTTTACGGACTTCATCATGTGCACGGTCAGGCCTCCTCCGGATGAGGCATCCCAGCCGAACGGGCACGGAGGGTGTCCTCGGCTGGCGTGGTCTACAATAGGGACGGGTGCGGCGAAGGGCCAGGATGGGCCGTTGAGCGGCGCGACGGCCCGGTTGCGGGGGGGGCGAGTCACGGTGTATGTAAGATCGATGCTCGGACGTTCTCTACCCAGTCAGGAGTCGCGGAATGCCGACCGTTGAGCTCTCACGCGAACAGGCAGAGGTACTCGCCCAGGTGCTCGACAGCTACCTCTCCGATCTCCGCATGGAGATCGCCGATACGGACCTCCAGGACTTCCGTGACAAGCTGAAGCAGCGGAAGGCCGTTCTGAATCAGATTCTCGAAGCGATTCGCCCCACCTCGTGACGCGGCGGGTGACACTCATGGCTCGATTCAGACCTCTCAGGGCGCTCGCAGCGCGCCCCGCATCCCGTCTCGCGTGGGCCGCCCTCGCGGCGCTCCCGCTCCTCCTCCCGTCGGTGGCGCTCGCGCAGGAGGGTACCGCGACCCACGTGCCCGGGGGCGAGGTGAACATCCGCCTGCCGTCGCTCGCCCAAGGCGACTTTCTCGGCCTCACCGGGGCGCAGCTCTTGTACGGCGGGCTCGTCGTCTGCGCGTTGGGCCTGCTGTTCGGCCTGGCAACGTACCTCCAAGTGCGGCGCCTCGCGGTGCACCGATCCATGGCCGACGTGGCGGACCTGATCTACGCGACCTGCAAGACGTACCTGACCCAGCAGGGCAAGCTCCTCCTGTTCCTCGAGCTGTTCATCGGCACGATCATCGTGCTCTACTTCGCGATGATCGGGTTCGCGGTCCACAAGATCGGCATCATCCTGTTGTTCAGCCTGATCGGGATGAGCGGGAGCTTCGGGGTCGCCTGGTACGGGATCCGCATCAACACGCTGGCCAACGCCCGCACCGCGTTCGCGAGCCTCACAGGTCGGGCACTCCCGGTGTACGAAATCCCGATCCACGCCGGGATGAGCGTCGGCATGATGCTCATCAGCGTCGAGCTGTTCTTCATGCTGTCGATCCTGCTGTTCATCCCGGGCGACTACGCGGGGCCCTGCTTCCTCGGCTTCGCCATCGGCGAGTCCCTCGGGGCGGCCGCGCTCCGAATCGCGGGCGGGATCTTCACGAAGATCGCCGACATCGGCTCGGATCTCATGAAGATCGTCTTCAACATCAAGGAGGACGACGCCAGGAACCCCGGGGTGATCGCCGACTGCACGGGCGACAACGCCGGTGATTCGGTGGGTCCCACGGCGGACGGGTTCGAGACGTACGGGGTCACCGGCGTGGCGCTGATCTCGTTCATCCTGCTGGCCGTGCCCGATCCGCTGGTGCAGGTGCGCCTGTTGGTGTGGATCTTCGTCATGCGGGTCGTGATGATCGTCGCGGCGGGGACGTCCTACGCCATCAGCACGGCGGTCGCCAAGTCGCAGTTCAAGAATGCCGAGTCCGTCAACTTCGAGGGACTCCTGACGAGGCTCGTCTGGCTCACCTCGTTCGTGTCGCTCGCGCTCACCTATCTCGCGTCCTGGCTCGTGATCCCGGACCTGGGCGGGGGATCGCTGTGGTGGCAGCTCGCCACCGTGATCACGTGCGGGACGCTTGCGGGAGCCGTCATTCCGGAGATGGTGAAGGTGTTTACCTCGACGCGGTCGCGGCACGTGCGGGAGATCGTCACCTCGTCCGAAGAGGGCGGCGCATCGCTCAACATCCTGTCGGGCTTCGTGGCGGGGAACTTCAGCGCCTACTGGCTGGGGCTCGGCATCATCACGCTGATGGCCGTCGCCTACCTCGTGAGCCTAGAGGGACTCGGCACGCTGATGGCCGCTCCGGCGGTGTTCGCGTTCGGCCTCGTCGCCTTCGGGTTCCTCGGCATGGGCCCGGTCACGATCGCGGTGGACTCGTACGGGCCCGTGACGGACAACGCGCAGTCGATCTTCGAACTGTCGGTGATCGAGACACTGCCCGGCATCGAGCAGGAGATCGAGCGCGACTTCGGATTCCGCCCGGTGTTCGCCCGCGCCAAGGCGCTGCTCGAGGAGAACGACGGCGCCGGCAACACATTCAAGGCCACGGCCAAGCCCGTGCTCATCGGCACGGCGGTGGTCGGGGCCACGACGATGATCTTCTCCATCATCATGGCACTGACCGAGGGACTCACCACCCAGATCGACCGGCTGTCAATCCTGCATCCGCCGTTCCTCCTCGGTCTCATCACGGGCGGAGCCATGATCTACTGGTTCACCGGCGCCTCCATGCAGGCCGTGACGACCGGGGCGTACCGGGCGGTCCAGTTCATCAAGCAGCACATCCGGCTCGAGGGAACCGAGCGGGCGTCTGAGGAGGACAGCAAGAAGGTCGTCAACATCTGCACGCTCTACGCACAGCGGGGGATGCTCAATATCTTCTTCGCCGTGTTCTTCTCCACGCTGGCATTTGCGTTCGTCGAACCGTTCTTCTTCATCGGCTATCTCATCTCGATCGCGGTATTCGGGCTGTTCCAGGCCATCTTCATGGCCAACGCCGGCGGCGCGTGGGACAACGCGAAGAAGATCGTGGAGACGGAGATGGGCATGAAGGGCACCGACCTGCACAACGCGACGATCGTCGGGGATACGGTGGGCGACCCGTTCAAGGACACCTCGTCGGTCGCGCTCAACCCGGTGATTAAGTTCACCACCCTGTTCGGGCTGCTCGCGGTGGAGATGGGCGTGTACCTGTCCCTGCAGCGCGGTGCGGTCTTCGGGCACGTGCTGGCGGCGGCGTTCTTCCTCGTGGGCATCGTCTTCGTGTGGCGGTCGTTCTACGCGATGCGGATCGTGCGGCAGGAGGGCTGATCGGCCGATGCAATATCCAATGTGGGATGGGTAACCAAATCTGGTTGATTGACGATTTCGTATCTTGATG
>Ga0055464_10000002_pt1 | contig 30479 bp, 21 predicted proteins | sample Joice_ThreeSqC_D_FD_57690 | JGI IMG/M metagenome (GOLD analysis project Ga0055464, IMG submission 57690) | Wetland microbial communities from San Francisco Bay, California, USA, that impact long-term carbon sequestration - Joice_ThreeSqC_D2 | ecosystem: Environmental > Aquatic > Marine >...
TGCGCAGGTTGTCGACCGCGAGGCCGAGGTCCTTGACCCGCTCCGGCGGCATCTGATCCAGCGCCAGGAACGACTCCGCGATGGCGAGGACGTCACGAAGCTCCTCGATGTACTTCTTGAGATCCTGATCGCTCACTACTCCCCCCGATGTAGTTCCAGACGCCCCGGCGCCTTCGCGACGCGCGGTAAATCCCCTACAAAATGCGGTCGTGTCCCGGGCTCGCAAGCCGTCCGAAGGCCTCGGCCTGTCCGGGACTCAGCGCGCCCGGACGTACCTCACCACCCAGCGCGCCTCCGCATTCCGGTCGGCGCGTAGCGTCACGCGCCGCAGCCCACCTGCCAGCTCGTCACCCTCGACCGCAGCTCCCTCCGCCGCGACCTCGGTGAACGCATACCCGTCCGGCTCGCTGACGTAGAGGACATACGGGTCACCGCCCACGAGCCTGCTCCGTCCGCGCAGCGCCGCCCCGTCCCACCCGATATCCAGCAGGTCCCACCCCCCACACGACACGTGCCGGCTGGTCGCGACGAGTTGGGGGTGCGGGGTCGCCTCGCGCAGGCAGAACGCCTGCACGTTGAACGTCGGGTCGATCGGTCCCGGCTCAAACGCGCCACGCCGCACACCGACATACGTGCCCGTCCAGAACTCGAACACATGGTAGTCGACGTCGGCAGAGAGCCCGAGCTCGGTGAACCGGATCGACGTTTCCGCCTCCGAGGTCCGTCCTAGCACGGCCCAGCGCTCGAACGGCCGGTTCACCTCGAGCAGATAGAGGTGAACGTGCTCGGCCTGGTCCGCGTCGAGCGGCCGCGGGCCGGCACCGCTGACCTCGGCATCCGCAAGGCCGATCAGGGGTGAGCGCGAGGGATCGACGTCGTAAATCTGTCCCGGCCGCGTTACCAGCACGGGTGCGGTCCGCTGCGCCGCCCGCACCACCGGCGTGCGGTACACCTCCGGGCGGTCCGTCAGCATGAGCAGCGAGCCCGTGAGCGACGTCGCGGTCGTGGCCCGGTAGGCATCGGTGGGCGTCAATTCCACGTGGTCGGGGTCGTTGCGCCACACGACGTTGTTGAACGAGTTGTACTCCGCGAAGCCGCCGTACCCGAAGCCATCGTCACCCACCCGGCACGCGTCGAGCAGGCCCGCCAGTTCGGGGCGGATCCCCCAGGAGCCGAGCATGAAGCTCTCGGGTCCGATCTCGTCGCGGATCGCCTGCACCACGTTCCGGTACACCCGCCTCCGGTCGAGGCCACGCTCGCGGAAGTAGTCGGCGTAGCTGTTGTATCCCTCGTACCGCAGGTGACGGAGCGCGTCCACCTTGAAGTAGCTCCATCCGCCGTTCCGCAGCCCCCGGTAGATCGGGCGCACGATGTCCGTGAGCGTGCTCGGGTCGGAGCCATCCAGAATCCATCCTACCCAATTTCCGTAGGCCGGCTCTCCGTTGGGGGTCCGCACGAAGTACTCCGGATGCGCCAGCGCGTACTCCCGCTGATGGAAGCTCACGTAGGTCCAGATCCCTCCGTTGAGTCCACGTCTGGAGATCTCCGCATTTAGCGCGGTGAGGCCGGAGGGAAACTTCTCGTTTGCGACGAGCCAGGTTTCCGGCATCCCTGCCGGGACCTGCTGGTAGCCGTCGTCGATCTGGATATACTCGTAGCCGAACGGTGCGAGCACCTCGGCGACGACGTCGGCCGTGCGCAGAATGTCCCCCTCGGTGACCGCATCCCGGAACGCGAACCACGAGGTCCACCCCGCCACCGAGGTGGGCCACGTGCGGTAGGTCCATGGCTCGAAGGCGGTGAGCCCCCGGTGCTGCCCGTAGAAGCGCGGCCGGAACCTGAGGCCCACCTCGTACCCGTTCGCCTCGATCCGGAAGCTCGTGCCGGCATCGGTCGAATCCAGCGGCAGCACCGTTACCGCAGCCGGAAAGTCCACCGACAGCACCCAGTCCGAGTGGCGATCGTACACCGCGCGGTTGAGCAGGCTGTGGCTGAGCCCCGAGCTGTGGCGCACGAAGCGCAGGCCGTCCTCGCGCGGCTCCGCTTCGCACGGGAACGCCTCGTCGCTCGCGGCGACGGCGCCCGTGAGTGTAAGCGGCGTGCCGCCCCGGGCCGTCCACTTCAGCACCTGCGTCACCGCACCGCTCGCCGCGGTGTCGACGAGCGTGCGGTACGCGACCGCCTCGCCGCGCACCTCCCCGTCGAACACCGTCGCGCCGTCGTATCGCACCGTCACGCGGATGCCGTCGATCTGCACCGTGGCGGGGGCGGTCGGCGGCTCCTGCGCAAGGGCCGGCGAGGTGACGGTGAGTCCTGTGAAAAGCGTGGCGAGCAACGCGCGGAGTGCGGTCGTGCCGAGGGTGTGCGTCATCGGATCGGTTCCCATGTCGGGGCCAGCGGACGGTTGAATGGTGACGGCGCCGAGCTCACGCGTTCGGGGAGACCCCTCCCACAGGGACCAGCAGCAGTACCGTGTGCGCGCGGCCCGCGACTCGCGGCGCCACGCTGCCCTCCCAGAACGCATCGAGTCCGGTCTTGCCGTGGGTCCCCATCACGATGAGGTCGGTGCCCGTCCGCTCGGCGACGCCGACGATGACCGAACCCGGATCGCCGCGCGCCACCTCGACGTCCGCATCGACGCCGTCCTTGCGCAGCCCGTCTGCGAGCCGGCGGACGTACGCCGCCACGTCCTCCTCGTGGAGATCGAGCATCGCGGCGGTCGAGCCCGGCAGCAGCTGCCGGGAGCGGGCTTCCGCACCCGCCAGCGTTTCAAACGTCGGCACCACCGCGAGCACGTGCAGCGCCGCGCCGCAGCGGAGCGAGAGGTTGGTGGCCACCGGCAGCGCCTGTTCGTGCGCGGGTTGACCGTCGAGCGGCACCAGCACGCGCCGGCACTGGAACTCTTCCCCCGCACCCTCCGCGCCGGGGGGCGCCAGCATGACCGGCACCGTACCGAGCCGAAGCACGCGCTGCGCGATCCCACCGAACAGCCGGTGCCTGAGCCCGCCCCTGCCATGCGTGCAGAGCAGCACCAGCTCGCTCCCCCGCTCCCGTGCGTGATCGACGATGCTCCGCGCCACGTTCGACTCGACGTCGGTGTGCACGTGCAGCTCGACTTCGGCGAGACCGGAGAAGTACCGCCGGGAGAGTTCCTCGAGGTACCGCTCGGCCTCCCGTGCGTCGGTGAGATGCCGGTCGCCGTGGATCGCCGCCGGCGCGTCCCGCTCGATCACGTGCAACAGGGTGACCGCCGAGCCGAGCTTGCGCGCCAGCGAAGCGCCCAGCGGCAGCACCGACTCGGCGAGCCGCGAACCGTCCAGTGGAACCAGTAGATGGGCAAACATCGGCCTCTCCTATCCCGCAAACACGTCGAAGAGGAGATACAGGTTCAGTGCGATGATGAGGGTGGCGACCGCCGTCGCCGCCACCGTCGTCACGCGGTGGTTCACCAGCGTCCCCATGAGCTTCCGGCGGCCGGTGAACAGCACCAGGGGCACCACCGCGAAGGGCAGTCCGAAGCTCAGCACCACCTGGCTGATCACCAGCGTCCGCGTGGGGTCGACCCCGATCCCGATCACGAACAACGACGGCGCCATCGTGACCAGCCGGCGCACCCAGATGGGGATTTGCCGCTTCAGGAATCCCTGCATGATCACCTGCCCCGACATCGTGCCGACCGACGCCGACGACAAGCCCGACGCGAGCAGCGAGATCGCGAACACCCATGACGCGGCGGGGCCCAGCAGCGGTGCGAGGGTCCGGTGCGCCTCCTCGATCGTGCCGATGTCGGTGAGCCCTGTGCGATGGAACGTCGCCGCAGCCATGATCAGCATCGCGGCGTTGACCATTCCGGCCACCGTCATCGCGATCGCCACATCCACCAACTGGAAGTGGAACAGCCGTCGGAGCCTGGCGGGGTCGCGGACCACGATGCGCCCTTGCGTGAGCGCGGAGTGCAGAAAGATCACGTGGGGCATGACCGTCGCCCCGAGGATCCCGGTGGCGAGGAGCACGCTCTCGGAACCGGCAAACTCGGGTTTCACCGCGTGGAAGAACACGCTGCCCCAGTCGGGCCGGTCGAGGAACGTCTCGACGACGTACGCCAACCCGATCACGCCGACGAGCACGGTGATCACCGCCTCGATCGGGCGGAACCCGTAGCGCTCGAGCCCGAGAATCAGCATCGTCGCGACCGCCGTCATCAGGCCGGCGATCCAGAGCGGGATTCCAAACAGCAGGTTGAAGCCCAGCGCCGCCCCGAGGAATTCCGCCAGGTCGGTGGCCATGGCCACGATCTCCATGAGCACCCACATTCCCAGCACCACGGGGCGGGGAAACCGCTCCCGGCACAATTCGGCCAGATTACGACCGGTCGCGATCCCGAGTTTGGCCGAGAGCGCCTGCACGAGCATCGCCATCAGGTTGCTCGCCAGCACCACCCAGAGCAGCGTGTAGCCGAACTTCGCGCCGCTCTGGATGTTCGTGGCGAAGTTCCCCGGATCCACATACGCGACGCTCGCGATGAACGCGGGGCCGAGGAACGGCAGCAACCGGGCGAACAACCCCTTCCGGCTTCGCCCCGACAGCACGTCGTCGGCCGCCCGCAGGGTTCCCGCGTCGTGTGGACTGATGGTCACACGCGTGCCTCAGGCTTCACGGCGGCATCCACGGTCAGCGGGTTGCGGGTGGTTGGGGCGACTGAGAACAGTACCACACTTCGAGGGATCGGTGTCAACCCGCGGGAGTGCGCTGGGGTCGGTGCTGGTACTCGCAGGGAGCGCTATATTCTCCCGCCATGCCCACCACCCGCTCCCGCCTGGGAGTCATCTTCCTCACGGTCTTCATCGACCTGGTGGGTTTCGGGCTCATCATCCCCATCCTCCCATTCTATGCGCAGAGCATGGGGGTGGCCGGGTTCGGCTTCGGCGCGCTGATCGGCGCCTTCTCCTTGGCCCAGTTCCTCGCCACGGTGGTGCTCGGCCGCCTCTCCGACCGGATCGGACGGCGCCCTGTCATCCTGACCAGCATCCTGCTCGGTGTGGTGGGCTACACCGCCTTCGCCTTCGCGCACGTCTACTGGCTCCTCCTCCTGGCGCGGCTCGTTGCAGGATTTGCAGCGGGGAACCTGTCGGTAGCACAGGCCTACATCGCCGACGTCACGAGCCCCGCCGAGCGCTCGCGGGGAATGGGGCTCGTGGGCGCCGCGTTCGGGCTTGGGTTCATCGTGGGCCCGGCCCTCGGTGGGATCGCGGGACACTACGGCGGACCGCAGGCGGTGGGACTGCTCGCGGCCGCGCTCTGCCTCGTCAACTTCACCTCCGCCTGGCTCACCCTCGGCGAGTCACTGCACCTCGAGCACCGGGTCACGCGCCGACTGCTCGACACCGAGCACATCGTGCTCGGGCTCCGGACCCAGCGGTTCCGGCCAGCCTTCCTGGTGTTCGCCATCGTGCCGTTCGCGTTCAGCGGCTACGTGGTCGCCCTGCCGCTGTTCGCCGGCGCCAATTTCGGCTGGGCCGAGAAGGAGCTGGGCTGGTACTTCACGGTCGTCGGCGCGGTGGCGGCGTTCGTACAGGGGTACTTGTTCGGCAAGCTCTCGCGCCGGGTGTCCGACCGTCGGCTGACGATCCTGGGGGTGCTGGGGATGGCCGTCTCGATCGCCGCACTGCCGCTCGTGCAGCACGGTGGGACGCTCTATGCTTGGGCGTTCGTGCTGGCCTTCGCGAACAGCATCGCGGCCCCGGCGCTGACCGGAATCATCTCGACCCTCGCCGGCATCACCGAGCAGGGGGCGATGCTCGGCGCGGCGCAGTCACTCTCCGCACTGGGGAGGCTCTCGGGTCCCTTCCTGTTCGGCGCGATCTACGACCGACTGGGGCCGGCACAGTCGTTCTACGCTGCGGGTATGGCCATGGCAGTCGCCTGGCTGTTCTCCATGCGGATGGCACCGCCGCAGGCGATCGCCGAGCAGCCTGCCCCGGCGGGGTGAGCGAGGGCGCGGGCGGCACGCCGCCCGGCTACAACCCTAGCGCCTGCCCGAAGTCCGCGATCAGGTCGTCGGTGTGCTCGATCCCGACCGACACGCGGATCAGTCCGTCGCGAATCCCGATCCGCTCGCGCTCGGAGGCGCTCAGTCCCGAGTGCGACGTCGTCGCCGGCCGCGTGAGCAGGGTCTCGATCCCGCCGAGGCTCGGGGCCACCACCGGCAGCGTCGTGCGGGCCATGAAGCGGTCGGCGACCTCGACACCACCCTCCACCTCAAAGCTCAGCATGCCGCCGAAGCCGTCGAACATCCGGCGTGCGATCTCGTGCTGCGGGTGGCTGGCGAGCCCGGGATAGACCACCTTCCGCACCGCCTTGTGCCCCTCGAGGAACGACGCGATCGCCAGCGCGCTCCGGTTCTGGTAACCAACGCGCAGGGCCAGCGTCTTGAGCCCGCGGTGGAGCAGGAAGCAAGCGTGCGGGTCGAGCGTCCCGCCGAGGTGGTTGAGCCGGTGGGTGACCCGGGTGACGAGATCGGCGCGTCCGATCACGGCGCCGGCGACGAGATCCGAATGGCCGTTCAGGTACTTGGTCGCGCTGTGGAGCGAGAGGTCGAACCCCACCTCGGCGGGGCGGAAGTTGACCGGGCTGGCAAAGGTGTTGTCGATCAGCGTGATCAGCCCGTGCCGTTTCGCGAACGCCACCACCGCCTCGAGATCGGGGACGTCGAGCAGCGGGTTCGCGATCGATTCCACGTACATGAGTTTCGTGTTGGGGCGGAGTGCGGCCTCCCACGTGTCGGGCTTGCTCCCATCCACGAAGCTGTGGGTGATCCCGAAGCCCACGAGGTCCTTGGTGACGAGATCGTGGGTCCCGCCGTACAGGCAATTCTGCGCCAGGAAGTGGTCGCCGCTCGAGAGCAGGGCGAGCAGTGTGGTCGAGATCGCGGCCATCCCGCTCGAGGTGACCAGCGCCGCCTCGGCGTTCTCCAGCGCAGAGAGCTTGGCGTGGAGAGCGACGTGGTTCGGCGTGTTGTTGAGCCTGAGGTAGCGGATCTCGTGGTAACTCTTCTCGCCGGCCGACTCGAACATCGCCGTCTGGAAGATGGGCATGGTCACCGCGCCGTCCACCCGCGGCTCGGGCTCGCCAGCGTGGATGAGCTTGGTCTCGATGTGGCTGCTGCGGTCGGTCATGTCAGGGCCTGCCCTAGCCGAGGGGTTCGAGCGGAACGCGGGTTCGAGGAGTGAATCTAGCGGGGAGGCCGGGCGGGCACCTGCCGGCGGGCCGACGTCGCCCCGCTCCTTATCCTCGACACAGAGGCCGCCGAGATCCGCGTCTTCGACCACGACGGAAGGTGGAGCGGGCTTCCTCCGAGGCGGGGAAAGCTTCCTCCGAGACGGAGCGAGCTTCCTCCGGGGCAGAGCAGGCTCCCTCCGAGGTGGAGGAGGCACGATCCGAGGCGTGGCAAGCGTGCGCGATGCCGGAGAATGCGGGCCCAGCACTGGCCGCGGCCTGCGGGGCTCCCGGTTCGTGGTGGCCGGGACGACGGTGCCGCCACGAACACGAAAGTGTCCGCAGCTCCGGGACCTTCACGGACGGGCGCCGGGCCCATTGGTATGGCCAAGCGCCCAAATGGAAACAATATTGTGCTAATTGCTGCCTGGGCCTGGACGGGCAGCTGCCCAGCAACCCCAACGGTCCCCGGAGGCTCGACATGCGCCAACTCCTCTTGCCGTCGCGCCTTACGGCCGCCGCGGCTCTCATCGTCTCGATCGCCTGCGGCAGCGACAGCGTCACTTCGCCGGACCAGAACTTCAACGTGCAGCTGGGCTGCACCACATTCACGGCACCGCGCGGTGACCTTGGAGAGTGCCCGCTCACCATCACTGCCACGGGCGGACAGTCGGCCACGATCGAGTCCGTCGTCCTGCTGTCGAACGGCCAGCCGATGACCGATTTCGAGCACAGCCCAGGGCTGTCATTCTATACGGACCCGACTCCCCAGAATCTCGCCGGGCAGACCGTGGACGCAGGCGGCCTTAGCGTGGGACTCAGGGCGTACGCCGATATCGGCGTGACGCCAGGCAACTACCCAGCTGGGATTCGCGTGACTTACCGGCTCGCGGGCGCGTCGAGCAGCACGACCATCACGGTGCCTTTCGACATCGTCGTGACGTAGCGCCCGGAACCAGGATCCCACGCACTGAATAAGGAACGGGCCCGCAATTGCGGGCCCGTTCTCGCAGAGGCGCCGGGCGGATTCGAACCGCCGAATCGAGGTTTTGCAGACCTCTGCCTTACCACTTGGCTACGGCGCCGGGAAAGGTTCCATCCTGCTACGGCACCGCGATTTCCGCGAGGCATCCACCGCTTCGCCGAACCCCAATGATGCGCGATGCAGGTCTTCTTGTGGGAAACGCTGCCTCGGCGAAGCGCTCGCCGCGGTGAGCCGCAAACTAGCACCGCTCACACACGTTTTTCCAGTCCCAGCCATCTCGCCGGCCCAGCTCGTATACCCGAGTTCCTGAGGTCAAGCCTAGCATCAGGGCCGACGTCCCAGCGACGTCGAGCAGTCCCTTGGCAGGCCCTCCTCTCACCTCGCCAAACGCGTCCGGATCCATCGCTGACGCACGGCTTCCCGGTGGACGTCCATCCTCGCCACTGCCGACCGCCACCCGACAGCGGTACAGCATGTTGGCCACACGGTCAACTTCGCAGTCAATTTGAACCTGGCCTGGCGGACAGCCCGATCGTGCGATACCTCACAAAGTCATTTACGACTTGCACTTAGGCCCACTTCACAACGGTTCTCGCAAATCGCGGGATTCAGCTTCCCAACCGACTTCAGATGCATTCCGGTAAGCCGCTGTGTGACAACGGCTTGACATCAATTAGGACAGCCGGTTTTGCAGGTACGTGCGTTGCCCATTCACGGTACGAGAAGGCAGAAGAGCCACGGATTTCCTTGGAGATACGGCGATGAGACGACTGACGATGCTCGGACTGACGTGGTTGACCCTGGCTGGCGGTGGAAGGCTGGTGGCACAGCAGCCCCAGGTCACCGACAGGCTGGTGGTGACAGCCGAGAACCTGATGGCCGGCGACGAGCGGCACCAGGCGTGGGCGGAGCGAGGGGGCAAACCGACCGACGTCCTGCCCGGTGACGTCGTCCGCTTCACGCTGCGCTTCACCAACACCACCGACCAGCCGGTGCGCGACGTCGTGTTCTCGAACCCCGTGCCGCAAGGCATGCACTACGTCGCCGGATCGGCCGTGGCCAGCAGTGACAGCGCAAGAATCACCTTCTCGATCGACGGCGGAGCGACCTACTCGGCGCAGCCGATGATCGAGGTGACCGATGACGCCGGCCAGCCCCGCACCGTGCCGGCGCCGGCGGAGTCCTACACCCACGTCCGCTGGACCGTGGCGGACTGGGTACGGCCCGGAGCACAGGTGACGGCGGAGTTCCGCGCGGAGCTGCCGGCGCCGAGTGACGGGACCGAACAGTGAGATCACAGGAGTACGCCATGCAATCCGTCAGACACAGGGAGGCAAGGATGCACAGCAGGATCAGGCAGGTCCTGAAGACAGGCGTGGTGGGCAGCCTCGTCGCGTTGGCCGTCGCGGTACTGACGGCGGCGCCGACGAGCGCACAGACGCCGGAGGGCACCGTCATTCGCAACATCGCGACGGTGACCTTCACGGACGCGAACAACAACACGTACGCGCCGGTGGCCGACACGGTGGACGTCACCGTCGGTTTCGCGGCGGCGCTCAACGTGACGGGACCCGCCACGGCGGCTCCCGCGTCGCCGAGCACCGGCAACGTCCTGACGTTCGCGATCGGCAACATCGGCAACGGCGAGGACACGGTCTCGGTGTCGGAGGCGATCTCCGTCGCGGGCGTGATCTCGGTGACCGGCTACACCTACAACGCCACGACCTATCCGTCGCTGGCGGCGCTCAACACGGCCCTGTCGGCCGTGCCGATCGCGAGTGGGGGGTCGATCTCGGTGGACGTCGTGTACGACGTGCTGGCCGGCCAGGGAGGCAACCCGACCGACTACACGCTGACGGCGACCTCGGTCCGCGACGCTGCCGAGAGCGATTTCGCGACCACCACGATCACGCCAGCGGTGTCCATCGCCGTAGACGTGACCCCGGATGGCGGGCAGTTGCTGCAGCATCTGCCGTCGAACGGCGCGCCCCCGTACCAGTTCACGTTCACGGTGACGAACAACGGGAACACCGCCGAAGACTTCGACCTGAGCGCTACCAGCCCGGGTTCGGCGGCCATCACGGTCGTCTCGGTGAACGGCACCGCCGGCACCACGGCGACGCTGAGCGCCCTCGGCATCGGCGCCTCCGCCTCGGTGATCGTGGAGTACACGATCGGCGCGGTGGCAGCCGGCACTACCGACACACTGTACCTGACCGCCACGTCGGTGTCGGCGCCGGCGACGACCGACGACGGCTTCGCCGACGTCACGGTCGTGGCACCGACATTGGCCATCACCAAGCAGGCGTGGCTCGGCGACCGCAGCGCGCAGATCTCCGGCAACGTGCTGCCGGGTGATTTCATCGAGTACCGGATCGAGGTCACCAACGCCGGCGGCGCGGACGCCACGAGCGTGGTCGTCAGCGACGCACTCCCGGCCGAGGTCGCCTTCATCTCCTCGGAGGATCCGGGTGCCAGTTTCGCATCCATCGTGCACTCCGGTGCGCCGACGGGCGGCACCGTAACCGCGACACTCAGCGGACCGCTGGCAGCAGGGAACAGCGCGTTCTTCTGGGTGCGCACGCAGGTGCAGTAGTACCACGGAGCGATCCGTGGCCCTGTCTGACGGATTCCGCGTGGGGCGCAGGCCCTCCCTCGGTCTTCGGACCGTGTGGGGGGCCTACGTTCTCGTGGCCGTCTGGGGAGCGCCGCTGGCGGCGCAGACCCCGGCAGGGACCCCCATTCCCAACCGGGCCGTGGTCACGTTCGTCGATGGCAGCGGCACCCCGGACTCGGCATTCTCCAACACGGTGACCGTCACCGTCGGGCGGGCCGGCGGCATCACGCTGGTCGCACCGACCGCACGTACGGCCAATCCCGGTGACACGGTCATCATCAGTCACACCCTCACCAACGCGCAGAATGCGGACGACACCTTCGGCGTCACCGCGGTCTCCGCGGCGGGCTGGACCGCCACCGTGTTCCGCGATGCGAACGGCGACGGGCTGCTCGACCCGGCCGACCCGCCGTGGGCAGGCACGGTCGGAGTTCCCGCCGGATCGTCCACGGGTGTCCTCGTGGCCCTTGAGGTTCCGGCGTCCGCCACGCCGGGGACGGCCGACCTCGTGACCCTGACGGCCACGAGCGCGACCGATCCCTCGATCGTGGCCGCGCTCGACGACACCGTCACGGTCGGTACCGCCACGGTTGTCACACTGAACAAGCAGGTCGATCGCCCGACGGCGACGGCCGGCGACGCCCTGTCGTACGCGATCGGGTACACGGCGAGCGGGGCCGTGAGCGCGACAAACGCCGTCGTGACCGATACGATCCCCGACGGCACGAGCTACGTCGCGGGCTCCCTCACCTGGAACGGCATGCCGCTCACCGACGCGCCCGGCGACGATGCGGGAGAGGTGAACGCCGGCTCGGGTGTCATCGTCGTGCGCCTCGGCGATCTCCCCGACGGCGCCTCGGGCACCGTGGGCTTCCGTGCGACGGTCGAGCCCGGTGCCGGGCCGACGGTGACGAACTTCGCGCTCGCGGAGTACGGCACGGGCACAGGGCTGGATACGGCCGTGTCGGACACGACCGTGACCGGGATCGAGGTCGCCGACCTTACGCTCGACAAGCTGCTGGAAACGACCGGCCCCGTGCAGTACGGCGACCTCGTCGCCTACCGCCTCAGCTACCGCAACACCTCCGCCACCATCGACGCGCGGAACGTGGTGCTGGTCGACACGCTGCCCGCCGGGGTCGCGTACGAGTCGGCCGCACCGGCCGCGCAGGTCGATGGTGCGATCCTGTCGTGGGCGCTCGGCGATGTCGCGGCCGGGGCCTCCGGCGAAGTGCAGCTCAGCGTTCGCGTGACTCACGCCGGGACCGACACCCTGGCCGTGCGCAACCTGGCCTCGCTCGCCGGAACCAACAGCGGGCTGGCCATGGCGGCGGCCACGACGATCTCCGTCGTCAATCAGTCCGCCGTGACGCTTGGCCTCACGAAGTCCGCCGGCCTGCTCGAGGTCGGCCTGGGCGAGGTCGCGCCGTTCACGCTGGCGGTCGAGAACCCCGGTGCGCTGCCCCTGACCGACGTCGTGGTGCGGGACAGCCTCCCGGAGGGCGGGCGCTACGTCGAGGGGAGCACCACGGGAGCGGACTCGGCGGTCGTCGCCGGCGGCTGGGTGACGTTCTTCGTGGCGGGCCCGATCGATCCGGGGGCGACCCACGTGATCCGCTACCAGATGGCCGTCGTCTCCGCCGAGTCGGACCTGCTGCAGAACACCGCCGTGGCGACGGCGGCAGGCGGTGTGATGCAGTCGGCACCGGCCGTGGCGTGGGTGCGCGTTCGCCGCGGCTACGCCATGGAGACCCGGGCGGTGATCGGGAAGGTCTGGGCGGATCTGGACGACGACGGGATCCAGGATCCTGGCGAGCCGGGTGTCGGTGGCGTCGAGATCCGCACGGTGGACGGGGAGGTCGCGACCACGGATCACGACGGGCGGTTCTCGCTGCGCAACCGGGCACCGGGCCGGCAGGGATACCGCCTCGACCCCAGCACGCTGCCGCTCGAGTACGGCGTGGCGGACGACGCGCCGGCCGATCTCGAGTTGCGCGACGCCACGGGGTGGACCACGCCGCGCGTCGTCTTCCGCGTCGTGCCTCGCGCCGCCCGGCTCGCGGGCGTCCGGCTGCCGGTGCCGTGGCAGTTCCACGCGCGGCCCATCGCGGCGGGACGCGATTCGCTCACCGCCGCCAGCTGCAGCGCGAGCGCACCGGCGGTCGTGCCCGATGCCGACAAGCCGGTCGAGCTGCGCGGCGTCACCTTCGGCTTCGACCGGGCCGACCTCACCGAGGCTTCCCGCACCGTGCTGGACGAGGTCGTCGCGATCCTGGTGCGGCACCCGGCACTTCGCGTCGAGGTGGCAGGCCATGCCGACTCGTCCGGCGTCGCCGTGTACAACGAGTGGCTCTCGGCGCAGCGCGCGGTGGCGGTGAAGGCCTATCTCGTCACGCACGGCATCGTCGCCGACCGGCTCGACGCACGGGGATACGGGATGAACCGGCCGGTGGCGAGCAACGCCACCGCGGCCGGCCGGGCCCGCAACCGACGGGTGGAGCTGCACGTGATCGGCCGGACGACGGACGACGTCGGTGCCGGCGACGAACTGCGCAACGCGATCGACGCGGCATGTGCGCAGGTGGTGGCGGAGTACGCTGCGCGGTCCGGGTCGGTGTACGAGACGGAAGTCGAGAACCCGTACGGCGAGCCAGTCGAGGGACTCGTCCTCGCGTTCCTGCCGGCGGCCGACTCGATCCGTGTCGTCGTTGCCGGAAGCCTCAACACGGTGCTGCTCGGCTCGACCGCACCGCTGCCGCCGGTGGCGGCCGGCGAGCGCATTCTGGTACGTGCCTGGAGTTCGGTGGCATCCGATTCGGCGAGCGCCGTGCTCCGCAGCACCGACACCGAGGAGCGGCTCACCGCCGAGGTCCACAATCCGCTGCGGCCGGTGGCGGGACGCGGTGCGGTCACCGTGCGGCTCGACAGCCTCCCGCCCGTCACGGCGCTTCCCGCGGGCGGGCGGGTCGAAGCGATCCTGGTGGGTTCGGGCGCGGCGCGGGAGATCGCGTGGGCGGTGCCGGCCGGCTGGGTGGTGGACTCCGCGTCCGGGCGGGACAGCGCCGGCGCCCCGGTGCCGCTCACCGTGTCGCGGGATCGGCAGGGAGCGCCGGCGGCCTTCTGGCACGCGTCCGACGCCGGCTTCGACCCCATCACCGTGGCACTCCATGCGGAGGCAGCCGACGCCGAGGCTACGGAGACGGAGGCGGTGACGGTATCGGCCTTGCGATCGGACGACGAGCGGTCCGCCGAGCGCCGCCGCGCCATTACGAGCGGCCCGGGTATCGAGTTCTTCGCCCCGGCCGACGGCTCCGTCCTCGCCACCGACCGCCTGTTCGTCGGGGTCAAGGGCCAGGCCGGTCAGCCGGTGAGCCTGTTCGACGGCGACTCGCTCCTTGGTGAGGCAACGCTGCGGCCCGACGGCGTCCACGACTTCGTCGGGGTGCGCCTCGCGGCAGGACCGCACCGCCTGCGCGTGCGCATGCGGAACTCGTGGCAGCAGGAACGCTGGGACAGCTTGGCGGTACACGTGTCCGGCGCAGCGGCGGCGTTCGCATGGGACCGGCAGCGGCTGCAGCTCACTGCGGACGGGCACAGCGAGGCGACCGTGTCGGTGCGGGTGGTGGATGCGTGGACCGTTCCGGTCACCAACCGGCCGTTCGTCACGGTCGCGGCCGACGGTGCCGAAGTGGCAAGCACGGACGCGGATCCTTCATCCGTGGGCATGCAGCTGCAGCCGGACGCCTCCGGCTGGCTCCGGGTGCGGGTGCGGGCGGGCTACGACGTGGGGCCGGGCACACTGCGGTTCACGGCGGACTCGGCTCGTGTCGAGGTTCCGCTCGAGGTGACGCCGGCGCTGAAGCCCTTCATGCTCACGGCCATCGGGCGCGTGGGCGTCGGCGCCAACCCCGAGAACTTCGGCGCACTCAGCGCCCGGGGCCGGCTGGACCGGCGGACGTCGGTGCTGGTGAGCTACGACTCGCGTGGCCTCGGAGCGAACCGCGACGCTTTCGGCCGCGTCGCCGATCCGCTCGAGGCCGCGCAGTACCCATTGCTCGGCGATGCGGGACTGCAGCGGACGCTCACCGCCTCCCGGGGGCACGTCGCCGCGCGGCTCGAGCGCGGGTACGACTGGCTCGCGGTCGGCGACGTGACCACCGGATTCGCGCAGGATCTCTCGCTCGCGCGCTACGGCCGCACGCTCACCGGCGCATCGGCGCGCGTCACCACGGGCCCGGTCGTGTTCCACGGCTTCGGCGCCTCGACCAGCCGCCGTCTGCAGCAGGCGCAGCTCCGCGGCCAGGGCAACGCCGGTCCGTACGAGCTGACGGCGGGCGTGGACCGGGGCACGGAGATCGTGGTGATCGAGACCCGGGCCTTCGAGAACCCCGAGAGGGTCGTCTCGCGCCAGTCAATGCTGCGGTACGTCGACTACCAGATCGACTACACGAGCGGCGCGCTCCTGTTCAAGCGCCCGGTGCCCGCGAGCGACACGTACGGCAACCCCGTGTTCGTTGTCGTGACCTACGAGGCGGACGGCGGCGGCGACGCGAGCGCCGTGTTCGGACTGCGGGCCGCCACGGATCTCCGCAACGTGGTCGGACACCGTCTCGGCCTCGATTCGCTGGGGCTCGGGGCGACCTGGGTTCACGACGGCGCGGCGGTGGGCGGCACCTACACGCTGGTGGGCGGTGACGTGCGCGTTCGGCATGGCGGGCTGGACCTTGGGCTGGAACTGTCGGCCGCCGAGTCGCCCGACTCGAGCGGCATCGCGACCGCTATCGACGGGACGTATCGACTCGGCCGCGACGCGCAGGTGACCGGGCGGTGGCTCCACCTGGGCGCCGGGTTCCACAACCCGTCCAGCGTGGCCCTGCGGGGCGGCACTGACGAGATCGGGATCGGGGCGCGGGCGAAGCTCGCGGGGACCGAGCTGAAGCTCGACCACTCCTGGCAGCGCTTCTCCACCGAGGGAGTAAACCGGAATCAGACTCGCGGGACCGCCGCACGCACCATCCTGCCCGGGCTCACGGCGACGGCCGGCGTGAGCGCCGACCGGATGGAGAACGGCGCCGCGCTCAACCGGTCGGAAGCCGGCGAGTTTGAGCTGGCGTGGCAGGCCACCAACGCGGTCAAGGTGTGGGGTGAGGGGCGGACGGTGTTCGGATCGCAGGGCAGCTATACGTTCCCGGCTCACGTCGGTGCCGGTGCGAGCCTCAAGCTGACCGACGCGATCACGGTGGAGGGGCGGCATCGGCAGGCGTTCCTGCCCAACGACTCGGGGAGCTACGGTATCACCAACGTCGGGCTCCGCACTCAGCTCGGCGAGGGGACGCAGGCGTGGGGCCAGTACCAGCTCGCGGGTGTGAACGGGGCGTACAACGCCGCGGTGGTGGGGCTGAACAGCCGCATGCATCTCGGCAGCGCCTGGACGGTGAGCGGCATGTTCGAGCGGCGCGTGGGCCTTGGCCGGGCGGCGCTCGAGGATCCGGTGCGCGCCCTCCCGTTCGTCCAGGCGGAGGACGACTACTGGTCGTTCGGCGCCGGTGCGGAGCTGCTGCCACTGTCCAAGCCGTACCGGGCGAGCGCGCGGGCCGAGCTGCGCGAGGGCCAGCTGCGGTCCACCAGGCTGCTCTCGGCTGCGGGTTCGCTCTCGTTCAGCGAGGGACTGGCCCTGCTGTCGCGCCAGGAGTTCGTGCAGGACCGGACAGAGCTGAGCATCGGTCTCAGGGAGAGCCGCCGCCTGTGGTCGCTGTGGGGGCTCGCCTTCCGCCCCACCCGGTCGGATCGATGGAATCTGCTCGGGAAGGTGGAGTGGCTCGACACCTACAACCCCCAGGCGAGCGGCGTGCTCACGAGCGAGGGCGACGAGAATCGACTCATCGTGGCCGGCGAGGCCGTCTACGAGGCGACCGCGCGGCTCGAGTTGGCGGGCCGCTACGCGGTCCGCCGCGCAACGGCGACGCTGCGCGACGATACCGGGTTCGATGAGGAGGTGGTGTCCTTCGCGCACTTCATGGGCTGGCGGGCGCAGCTCGACTGGCGGTACGGTGTGGGCGTGCGGGCGGACATGCGGTCGCTGCTGGAGCAGTCGACCGGGACGCTGCGCTACGACGTGGCGCCGCAGTTGGTGTTCGGGCCAATTCCGGGACTGGAGCTGGCGGCCGGGTATCGCTTCGGCACGCTCAGAGATCCGGACTTCGCGGTGAGCGGGGGACCGGGGTTCTTCCTGACGATCGGGGCGCAAGTCACCGAGCGCACACTCGAGTCGGCGGCGGACTACTGGTTCAGCCGGCTGGGCCGGCGGGAATAGGAGGGGATTTGGTGCCCATGACGCACGCTCGAAGTGCCCGGACGATCGCCGCACGGACGGTGCGGCTCGTCGGCGCGCTGTTGGTCGGCGCGGTGGCGCTCCCGGTGTCGGCTCGGGCCCAGGCGGACGTGTCGGTCACGAAGCTCGGCCCCGCGCAGGCGCAGGGCGACCGGGTCGGCATCATCAACTACCTGATCGTCACCACCAACCACGGTCCGGCGCCGGCGGTGGGCGTGGTGGTCACCGACTCGCTGCCGCTGGCCTCCGACATTCGGTTCCAGTCGGCATCCCGCGGCGCGGCGCGCACGGGACGGCTCCTCACCTGGCCCGCCATCACACTCGCGAGCGGGCAGACGCTCGTCGATACCGTGACCGTGCGCGTGGACGGCCGGCCGGGTGGCATCCTCGTGAACGTGGCGCGCGCGACGTCGTCCACCACCGATCCGGACGCGAGCAACGACCGGAGCGAGGTGCAGACCCTGATCGTCGCCGGTCCCGTCTCGGATCTGACGGTCAGCAAGAGCGGGCCCGCAACCGCGATGCTCGGTGACACGATCGTGTATCCGGTCACCACCCGGAACCTCGGCACCGAGCACGCGACGGGCGTGGTGGTCAGGGACACGCTGCCGGCGGGCGTCCAGTTCGTGCGCGCGTCGCGCAGCGGCTCGGTGGCCGGTGGCGTCGTCACCTGGCCCGCGACGGCGCTCGCGAACGGGGCAGCCGTGATCGACACGGTGATCGGCGTCGCAACGGGAGCCGGCGCACAGACGGATGTGGCGGCCGCGACGACGACCTCGACCGATCCGAACCCAGCGAACAACAATGGATCGAATGCCGCTGCCCGTGTTACGACCGCAGTCTATGCCAGCGCCGACGTCTCGGTCACCAAGACCGACGGGCTCACGCAGGTGGGTCGGGGAGCGGTGTTCGCGTACACCATCGTGGTGAGCAACGCGGGCCCGGACGCGGTCACGGGTGTGGCGCTGACCGACGTCTTCCCGGCCGGGTTCACGGGTGTCACGTGGACGTGCGCCCCCGCCGGCGGAGCCGTGTGCGGCGTGCCGTCGGGTTCCGGGAACATCGCCGGGGTGCCGGTGGATCTCCCGGCGGGTGGGACGGCCACGTTCACCGCGACGGGCACCGCCTCCGGCACGGGCACCCTGGTGAACACCGCGACCGTCACCTCACCCGCGTGGGTGATCGATCCCGTGCCCGGCAACGACTCAGCGACGGACGGCGACACGGAGATCGTGATCCTGAGTGTGGTGGTGACACCCGACGGGCTCGACACCCTGCGCCATCTGCCGAGCAACGGGACGGGGTACGTGTACGCCTTCACCGTGACGAACACGAGCGGTACGGCATGGGCGTACGACCTGTTCGCGTATCCCGCCGCCGGAGGCGCGTCGTTCATCTCCGCCGATTCGATCACGGGTGCCGGTGTGAGCGTGGGCGCGGTGCCGGACAGCGCGCGGATCGCCAGTCTCGCCGCTGGTGCGAGTGCCGGCGTGTCGGTGTGGTATGGCGTGGCCGACGTGGCGGCGGGGAGTCTCGATTCGCTGCGCCTGCTGTCGTATCCCGCCGCGGTCCCGGCGGTGGCCGACTCCGGCTTCGCAGTGGTGCGCGTGGTGCGGCCCGCGATCACGACGGCCAAGAGTGTCAATCCCTCTGGCGTGCAGGCGCCGGGTACCGAGCTGACCTACACCGTCACCGTGACGAACGTCGGCTCGGAGGCGGCCGAAGGAGTGGTGACCGTGGACTCGCTTCCGGCGGAGGTCGAGTTCCGGGTGGGCAGCGTCGGCGCCACGCTCCCGGTGGGAGTCGGCGGAACCGTCGAGTACTCGACCGACGGCGCGGACTGGACCTACAGCCCGGCGTCGGGCGGCTGCGGCGCGCCAGCGGGGTTCGACGGGTGCGTGACCCGGATTCGCTGGACGCTCACCGATCCGCTGTCGGCCGTCGCGCCGGACAACACAGGGAGCCTGCAGTTCGTCGCGCGGATCCGGTGAGAGACAGCGATCTCACCGGGCGCAGCGTAAGCGATCGGTATGGAGGGAGCGCACCTGGCGCGTGGGCCGTGGAGTGACGATGCCATTCCCCGTCATCGCGTAAACCGCGCCACCCAGCCCCCGCCGGGGGCGAGCGCCGCGTGCATGGTGGTGCCGGCCCGGACGGTCCCCTCGGTGCGCCGGTAATCTTCGGCATTGCGTTCGGCGTTCACCCCATCGGCGAAGACCTCGAACGCCCAGTCGCCATCGCCGAGGAAGGAGAGATCGAGGTCCAGCTCGCGGGGCGTCCAGTCCGTCATCGCCCCCACGTACCACACGTCTCCACGCCGGCGGGCCACGGCGACCCAGTCACTCACCTGGGCGGTAAGCACGCGCGTCTCGTCCCACACGGTCGGCACCTCGGTGAGGAACGCGAGGCACTCCAACTCCCGCAGGTAGTTCGACGGCGAGTCGGAGAGCATCTGGAGCGGACTCTCGAACACCACGTACATCGCCATCTGGTGCGTGCGCGTGCCGAGGCTCATCGGACGATCGAAGATCGGCTTGAACTGCCGCTCCTGCGCGTTGCGCATGGCGCCGGGCGTATAGTCCATCGGCCCCGCGAGCATCCGGATGAATGGGAGTGTGACGTTGTGCTCCGGTGTCGGACGGACCTCCCACTTGCTGTGCTCGAGGCCGAGCACGCCCTCGCGCGTGAGCACGTTGGGGTACGCCCGGCGCAGCCCCGTCGGCTTGTACGCCCCGTGGAAGTCCACCAGCAGGTGCCGTTCCGCCGCGCCTTTCGCGACCTTCCAGTAGTAGTTCACCATCTTCTGGTCGTCGCGCTGCATGAAGTCGACCTTGATGCCGGCGACGCCCCATTCCGCGAACCGGTCGAGCGCCTCCTCGAACCGGTCGTCCAGCGCCTTCCACACCACCCACAGAATGATGCCCACCCCCTGCTGGTTCGCGTGGGTGAGGAGCGCGGGGAGGTCGATGTCGGGATTGAGCGACCAGAGATCGGCGGGAACGGACCACCCCTCGTCGAGGATGACGTACTCGATACCGTGGGCGGCCGCGAAGTCGATGAAGTACTCGTACGTCTTCGTGTTGAGCCCGGCGTGAAAATCCACACCGTAGAGGTTCAGGGCGTTCCACCAGTCCCACGCGACCTGCCCCGGCCTGATCCACGACGGGTCCGCGATGGCGAGCGGTGGGGCCAGGCGATACACGATGGTACTCTCGATCAGATCGCCGTCGTCTTCGGCCACCACGAAGACGCGCCACGGAAACGTGCGCGGTCCGGTGGTGCGGGCCAGGTAGTCGGCGCGCTGGACGACTTCGACGGTGCGGTCGCCCTTCAGCTCCTCGGCCAGCGGATACGCCGGGAGCAGTCCGCGAAGTCCGTGCCCGTTGGTGCCGGCCACGTACAGCCCGGGGTAGTCCCGCAGGTCAGCCTCGGTGATCGCGAGCTTCGGACCGTCTTCTATTGCGACCAGCATCGGCTGGCTCGCCATCTCCTCGGGCCCGATGTCGCTCAGACTCCGCCGCTCATAGAGCCGCTCCGAATGGGTGAGGAACTGCTCCTCCTTCGGGAACCACGCCCCTGAGTCCCCCTCGAGCACTACAGAGAATTCCTCGGCCGCGACGGTAACCTCGCCGGGTGTCGCCCTGCGAAAGCGATAGGCGGCACCATCATCGTACGCGCGCCCGTCCAGGCCCCAGCCGCCGGCGAAATCAATCGACACCTGATGGTAGTGGTCCCGGATCCTGGAGGCCTTATCGGGCACGATCGGCTCGATGATGTCGTCGGCGGTACTCGTTCGCACGTCGACGATCCGCGCCCCCGGCCCAACCACCGTCCCGTCGCCGAGGGTAAGCGAAATCGGGGACGCCGCCACGATCGTGCGCCCCCGCCATTCCACCGAGTAGGTCAACTGACGACCGACCGTGACGGTGATGGCGATCGCGCCGTTGGGGGACGTCGCGCGGTGGGTCTGCGCCTCTCCTCCGGCAGCAACCGAGAGCGCGAGAGCGAAGATCATGCTGATCGACGGTAACACACGCATCGTGAGCCTTCCTGGTGAGCCTTCGTGGCTGATAGGGCTGCTCGCTCGGTCAACTTGCGGCGGCGGCTGAAGGCACGCCAGGCTCGGGCGGGGGCCGTCGCAACGCGCCGGTCGTCCGGCCGGTATATTTGCGGAGACCCGAGCCCCGGACGCGATGACCGCGACGCCGCAACGCTGCCACGTCTGCAACGCCGAGCTTCCCGCCCGCGGCAGGTACTGTCCCGAGTGCGGCGCGGAGCGCCCGGCATCCTCCGACGCCACCGCCGCGGCCACCCCCGAAAAGCCCTCCACCGCCCAGGAGATCCACCGTCAGCGCCTGCAGCGCGCCCTCGGCGACCACTACGAGCTGGGCCGGCTCATCGGACGGGGCGGGTTCGCCGAGGTGTACCTGGCGTTCGACCGCCGGCTCAAGCGCGAGGTCGCAGTCAAGACCATCCGCTACGATCTCCACGCATCGGCCGTGCTGCTCGCGCGGTTCCAGCGCGAGGCCGAGGCGATGGCGCAGCTGCGGCACCCGCACGTGATGCCGATCTACTCCGTCGGCGAAGGGGAGGGCCTCGCGTACTTCGTCATGCCGTTCGTGCGGGGCGAGACGCTGGGCCAGCGGATCCGGCGGTCCGCCCCACTTCCCATCGATTTCGTGCGGCGCGTCCTGTACGAGGTAGCGGGCGCGCTAGAGCACGCGCACCGGGCCGGTGTGGTACACCGCGACGTGAAGCCCGACAACATCCTTCTCGAGGGCGACGAGGGGCGGGTCCTGGTCACCGACTTCGGCATCGCCCGCGCCGCCGAGGAGACTGGCGGGGCGCTCACCGGCACGGGGATCATCCTAGGGACCCCAGACTATATGAGCCCGGAGCAGGCGAGCGAGGAGAAGGTGGTGGACCACCGCTCCGACCTGTACTCGCTTGGCGTGGTCGCCTACCAAATGCTCACCGGCGAGCTGCCGCACCGGGCCGCGACGCTCCAGGGGCTCATCGTCAAGCTGATCACCGAGGAGGCTCCCCCGGTCACGCGCACGCGACCCGACTGTCCGACGGACCTGGCCGAACTGGTGCACCGCTGCCTGGCCAAGGAGCCGGAAGACCGCTTCGCCTCGGCGGCCGAGGTGGCGGCGCTGGCGCGCCCAGGCTCGGCGGCGGCCGTTCCCGCGTCGCGAGGCCGGAGCCTGCGCGCTGCGCTGCACGGTGCGACCGGCGCGCCGCCCACACCGGTGGCCCGCTTCCGGCGCACGCTCGTGCTTTTCGCCATCGGAAGTGTCGCCCTGCTGGCGGCTGACCTGGCCACCAACGGCGCCCTCGATTTCGCGGTTGCCGTCGCCGCGGCCGGCGTCATCCCCGTGGCGGTGCGCTACGGCCGGCTGTGGACCGAGGGCTATACCTGGCGCGACATCCTGCGCGGCGGCGACGGGCCACCGAGCGGCGCGGTTTCGAGCGAGACGGGCACCCACGGCGCCCGGTCCGGCGCATTCGGGGAGCACGCCGATTCGGTGCACCGCGCGCGCAGCGAGCGTGCGGTGATCGCGGGGCTCATCGCCAACATGCCGCGCTCGGAGCGGGACCGGATCCCCGGGATGGTGGGATCGGCCGACCGCCTCGTGGCGCGCACCCGTGCGGTGGCCCGGCAGCTCTACCGGCTCGACCGCGTGATCGAGGAGAGCGTCGCACCCGGATCGATCGGGGCCTACACGTCGCAGCAGCGCCGTGACGAGATCGAGGTGCGCCGCGAGGCGATGACGGGGGAGCTGCAGGTCCTGCAGTCGGTGATCGAGGAGCTGCGCACGGCCGTGGAGCGGGCGGTGGCGATGGGGGTGTCGGGCGCCACCACCGACATCCACGTGGCGCTCCGCAAGGCCGACGAGGCGGCGCGGGCGCGCTGACGCCGCTAGCCCACCTGCCGCAAGCGAGTGAGCGCGCCTGCCCCACCCACCACCACCAGCGAGAAGAGCACCGAGAGCAACGCCGGCATCGCGCGCGTGCGGGTGCCGACATCGGGGACGCCGATGTACGCTCGCGCCCGCTGCATCGTCCACTTCGCAATCGGCTCGCCCATCGCGCTCTCGAAGGCCTCCTCGAGCGGCGCATCTGAGGTCCAGAACCGCGCGAACCGCTCGCGCCCGTAGTGGGCCACCATATCGGCGAGGAATGTCTGGGCCGACGGGCCCAGTGGACCACGCACATCGTAGTAGGGAGGTCCCACCACGACGCCGGGAACGTCGATCTCGGTGAATTGAACGGAACCCCGATCCTCTCCGGGAGGGCTCCACAATGTCTCGCGGCACCGCTTGAGATCGCCGGAAGCACATCCCACGAATCCGAAATCGAGATCTTGCTGCCACCAGTCGCGGTAGCGGGGCTCCCCGGCACCAGCGAGAGGGTCGTTCAGCCAACTCGCATGGGCCGCCGGGAGATGCGCCTCCAACGCCAGCCAGCTCCGGATGCCGGCACCCGGAAGGCCGAAGGCAGCGGTGAACCCGCACGTGCCCAGCACGCGCGCCCGGATCTCGGACGTGACATCAACATTCAACGTTCCGGTTGCCGCGATATCGCGCGCGTCGCGCATGCCGATGGCGATACGGGCTATGCACGTGCGCCCATCGATGGCCTCGGGGAGAATGTGGCTCACGCGGGTCCAGGCTCGTCCGGAGGAGAAGCCCCGCCAGACATCGATCGTATCAACCTCGATCACGACGACGCCGCGGACACGAGGTGTGCCGTCGATCGCCCCCGACCACAGAGGCATGACCAGGCCGCGGACTACCGCGCCCACCTGCGTGGGCAGCGTCGCGGGGACTACGAACGCAAGAGAGTCAGGAGAGAACGACCCTGGGGACCGTACCTGCTCCATGACCGAGTCACGGAGCGCGAGCAGTGCCAGCCGTTCCGTCGCCGCCGCAAGCTGCCGAGCGGCTCGGATGTCGGCGCGCAGTGGAGGGCGCTCGTCCGTCTCCCTGCGTGGCCGCGGTGGGAGCAAGGCGAGCGCGATGAGCGCGCACGCCAGCAGCGCGTACAGTGCCGACCGCCTCAGTCCCGGCGCCATCGGGAGCTCCTCGTGGCTGCGACGGCGAAGATCGCCGCCCACAGGAAGGCGACCCACCCCGACAGGCGAGACAGGGTCATCCGCTGCAGCTTGGCGCTCATGATGCGGGCCCGCCATTCCGCCAGGAGCGTCTCCGGCGGCGTCCCGGCCACGATGGAGAGCCGCGCGAGATAGTCGGGCCCGGAGGTCGAGAGGAGCCGGGCGTACCATCCAGCACCCCCGAGAGCCACCGCGGTGCGCAGCAGCGTCGCACGGGCCACCGCAGAGAGCGGCTCCTGGTTCAGGTACTGCGGGAAACGCCGGAAGAGATCGATGCAGGCACTGTCCACGGCGGCGTCGATGCATCGTGCCATCCCAGGGGGCCGTTCCCTCCAGTTCTGCATGGCCTGCTCGACCAGGTGCCGCCGCTCCGCGGGCGTGAACCGGAAGGCCACCGAATCGGGTGTCGTTGCGATCGCCAGCGCCCGGCGGCAGGCATCGAGATCGCCGTCGTAGCAAGCCCGCACGACCGCCCACGGCTTGGTCGCCAGCTCCATGTGTGTCACCGAGCGCTGGACACTGTCGGAGGCGAAGAGCATGGCCAAAAGCGACGAGCTGAACCAGTCCGCGACCGCGCTGTCCGGCCGGAGACGCGTCGCCTCGGCGCTCCGCACAGCCGCGAGCACGCTCGCCAGCACGGAGGCTTCCTGATATTCCGGACTCGCCACTCGGCGGCTTCCGCGGCCGAAACCAATCGTGACCGTCTGCGGCAGGAGCACGACCGTGTCCGAGCCGAAATCGCGCGTGATACTGTCCCACGCTGCCCGTGCGACGGCGTGCGCAAGCTCGGCCCGCGGCGGCGGGGCGAGCAGCGTCAACGTGCCGAGGCGCACGGTGTCGAACCGAGGCAACCCCTCGCTCCCCGAACCGATCTGCGGCAGCGATTCTGCCTGCACGAGCCGACGCCAGCGCTCGGCCAGTCGATCCACGACCTGCCGGTACTCGGCCGTGCTCTCCGGCGTGCCCTGCGCGGCGAGGCGTCCGCCGGAAGCCACCGCGAGCATGGCGACCGCCGCGATCGCTGGGGCAGCTGCGCGCCGCAGCCGGAGCCTGCTACACATCGATCAGCATCCAGCGGCCACCGAATATCTGGAACGGGCCGGGCAGGGTCATCAGACGGTCGAAGAGCGGGCTCACCAGGTCGGTAGTCGAGCCAGCCAGCCGGAACAACAGCTGGAGCACAAAGAGCACCACCACCACGGTGATCACGTAGCCGGCCGTGCGGGTCGTGGCCGACGAGATCGCGAACAGCAGGCTGTACGCCAGGAGCACCGCGAGCGCGAACCGCAGGGCGAGCGCGTGCGGGTAGGCGTGCAGGCCGGGCGGGATCACCGTCATGGTGGCGGCGAGCATCGCCCCCAGCCAGAGCAGCACCACCGGCACCACGAGGAGCACGAGCCCCGCACTGTAGCGCAGCAGTACATACTGCCACCGTGGGAGCGGGAGACTGAGCGCATAGACGTGGTGCCCCCGGTGGTCGTGCGTCCACGCCGTGGTCGCGGCGAGGAGCCCGGTGCCGAGCGCCAGCACCGGGTAGACCCAGCTCCAGTACTCGATCGCGGGAAGCAGCTGCCGCGCATCGAGCCACGTCGGATCCGTCACGCCGGCTTCCTGCACCGTGAGGATCGGCAGGACGAAGGCAGCGATCGACACCGCCACGATCCCGGTCCCGGACCACCTCCACTGCGTGTAGAGTATCTGTCGAAACATCGCTCCCCCTACGCGCCCGGTTTCCGGAACGTGCGTAGCAGCTCGACGAACCCTTCCTCGAGATCGAGGTCCACCACCTCGCGCAGTCGCGCGCCGACGCCCTCGAAGTACTGCTTCATCGGATCCTGCCATCCACGCACCACCCACACTTCGCCACCGGCCAGGCCGTCGCCGGTCTCCCGTGCGAGGAGCACGAACGGCGTGTCGCTCACCAGCGAAGGCGCGTCCGCCACTCGCAGCCGCTTGATGCCGTTCTTGAAGGTCTGCATCGGCATCTCCGCCACGAGCCGGCCCGCGTCCATCACGCCCACCCAGTCGCAGATCCGCTCCAGCTCGTGCACGAGATGGCTCGAGATGAAGATGGTGGCGTCGCGCTGGGACACGTAGTCGAGCAGCGCGCTCAGCACCTCGCGCCGCACCACCGGGTCGAGCCCGTCGGTCGGCTCGTCCAGCACGAGGAGATCCGGACTCTGCGCGAGAGAGAGCAGCATCATCAGCTTGCCGGTTTCCCCTTTCGAGAGCCGGCTGATCCTGAGCCCGGGCCTCAGGCCGAAACGGGCAGTCAGGTCCTCGGCACGCCGCTCTTCCCAGGTGGAGTAGAACGCCGCGTGATAGCGCATCGCTTCGGCGACGGTGAGCATGCCGTACAGCTGCGGCCGCTCCGGGACGTAGCCGGTGCGAGCAAGCACCCTCGGCACGTCGGACGGGATCGGCCGCCCCAGCACCGCGATGGAGCCGCCGCCGGGGCGGAGCAGGCCCAGCAGCAGTCGCACGGTGGTGGTCTTGCCGGAACCGTTCGGGCCGAGGAATCCATAGATCGAACCGCTCGGCACGCTGAGTGAGAGATCCCGGATCTCGAAATCCTTGCCCATGGTGCGATGGAGGTGCTTCGTCTCGATCGCGTTGCTCATCACGCCTCCGCTCCCGTCTCGTCCCTCAGCGCCGCGAGCACTTCCCGCGCCCGCAGTCCGCGGCGCGCGGCTTCCGCCAGCATCTCCCGCACCAGGTTTCGCGCCTGGTCGCCGCGCTCTTCGTCTCGGCGCGCGGCACCGACGTCCTTCACGAAGGTCCCCGATCCCTGGCGCATCTCCACGAACCCCTCCGCCTCGAGCGTCCGGTACGCCTGCACGACCGTCGCCGGGTTCACGCGCAGGTTGGCCGCGAGACGACGCACCGACGGCAGCGGTTCCCCCGGCCGCAGGTCACCGGACGCAATCGCCATCCGGACCCGGTCGGCGATCTGGTCGTAAAGCGGGGTGGGGCTCCTGGGATCGATCAGGTCGAACATCCGTCGGCCAACACTGTATTGGTTTATTAATACAGTAACATGACTCAAGGCGACGGTCAACAGTTACCTATCGTTCTGTAAAACAACAACTTACGACGACAACTGCAGAGAGTCATCCGTTGTACGGCTCCCCTCCACGGGACCGATACAGTTCCAGCACTCCGCGCGACTCCTCGCGTGACACCCCCCGCACGACCGCCACCCCGCGCCGCTCGAGATACCGGTAGGATTCCGCGAACACCGGCCCCTCGTCGAAGCCGAGTGCCACCGCATCCTCCCGCATGGCACCGGTGACGACGCGGCCGACACCGCTCCACAGCACGGCGCCGAGGCACATGGCGCACGGATCGCAGGACGTGACCAACTCGTGCCGTGGCAGTGCAGTCCCTGCCAGCGTGTACGACCCGACCTGCCGCTCCGCGAGCATTAGCGCCACCATCTCGGCGTGCAGCGCGGAGTTGTGATGCCGAACCACCAGGTTCGTGCCGACGGAGACCAGCCGCCCGCTCTCCGACTCGAACACCGCCGCCCCGAACGGCCCCCCCATGTCCCGCAGCACGTTTTCCCGCGAGAGGTCAATCGCCACTCCCATCCGATCCTCGTCACTGCGATACGCGCGGCTGCGGTCGACGACCTCGTCGAGCCAGGCGGGCAGGTCGATCGTGAGCGGGCGCATCAACTCGCGTCCAACACTTCGAGCGTTTCCATCGCTTCCAGCCTCACTGCTTCGGCAGGTACCTCTTCGGGAATTTCGCGACGACCGTGTACTGGGGATCGACCACGTTGGCAATGGACGATTCCGCGAGCTGCCCGAGCAGCATATAGGCGTCCCACCGGTCGAACCCCCAGTCGCTCTCGAGCCACTCGACCAGCTCGACGTGCGCGACCCGGAAGGCATCCATCAGCGGCCGCGCGCTGCCCGCCACCATGATGTACTCGTCGTCTTCGAGACGGGGCCAGTCGATGGTCTTCCCCTTCACAACGTCGATCTCCAGCACCACGTCCATGGAGGTCTCGAGCCCCGCACCCGAGATCTCGCCGTTCCCCTGCCGCGCGTGGCCGTCGCCGAAGTAGACGTACGCGCCGTCATGGAAGATCGGCAGGTAGACCGTCGTGCCTTCGCGCAGCTCGCGCGCATCCATGTTGCCGCCGAAGTCGCCCGGCCAGAGCCCCGAGAACGCCTCCTCTCCGGCTGGCGCCACCGCGAGCCGGCCGAGCATCGGCTGGAGATCGACCTCGATCGCCGGCATCCTGCTCCCCTGCAGCTCCGTGGTCCCGACCATGCGATCGCGATCCAGTCTCCAGACGTAGCGGCGCTCGGGGATCGGGGGGTTCAGCACCCGATTGCCGCTCTCGTTGGACAGGCTGCCGAAGCCGGTGTACAGCCGGGTGGAGGCATAGTCGTAGTTCGGGCGCACTCGGCGGATAGTCACCTTGAGCATGTCCTTCGTCGTCGCGCCCTCGACGTAGATCGGCCCGACCTCGCCCGGGAATGCGCCCCCTTCCGGCGTGTAGTACCCCCCGGAGTTCGTGCGCGACACCAGCACGGTGCCGGGGGCGATCCGCAGAACCGGCTCCCGCACGGCGAAGGTGCGGTAGCCGGTAGTCGGCTCGAAGCGGACGGTGTCCTGGGCCTCGAGTCCGGCGAAGGCCGGTACGAACAGCAACGGGACGAGGAGGGATAGGGAACGCGGCGTCATCGGGAAACTCCGGCGGTGCGGGGTGTACTCGAATCTGCGCGCCGCATCTCGCGCCGGCAAATGGGAGGGGTATACTAGTCGGGCAGGGGAAGAGGGCAGCTGGCAGCGTGGCGGGGACGGGCCTGCCCATGCGCCCGTGAACCGATCATTCGAGCGAGGAGCTCGATCGACGCCATGTGTGGACGTTTTTCGCAAGCGCAAATCACCGAGCTCGATCGCGAAATCGCCCGATTGCTCGAGGCCCCGCCCCTAGAGCCCCGATACAACGTGGCGCCGACGCAGGACGCGGCGGTGGTGCGGGAGCGTCCCGACGGAGGAGACCGCGTGGTGCACCTGCTCCGCTGGGGGCTGATCCCGCGGTGGGCCCGGGATCCGGCGATCGGCAACCGGATGATCAACGCCCGCTCCGAGACCGCCTCGGAGAAACCCGCGTTCAAGACGCCGTTCCTACGGCAGCGCTGTCTGGTGCCGGTCGGCGGCTTCTACGAGTGGCAGAAGACCGGCGGGGCCAAGCAGCCGTACTTCATCCGGCGGCATGACGGTCGCCCCCTCCTGCTGGCAGGCCTCTGGGACCGCTGGGAGGGCGGCCCGGAGGAACCAGTCGATTCATTCACGATCCTGACGACGGAGCCGAACGAGGTCGTGGCGCCGATCCACAACCGCATGCCGGTGATCCTCCCGCGCGAGCATCACGACGCCTGGCTCGATCCGGCGAATCGCGATGTCACGGCGCTGCGGGCGCTGCTCTGGCCGTTCGCGGCGGGGGAGATGACGGCATACCCCGTGAGTCGTTACGTTAACAGCCCGAAAAACGAAGGTCCTGAATGCGTGAGTCCGGCAGACCCGTAGATATCTCGGTACCCGACGTCCTCGCCCTGGTCGAGTCGTTCGACCCGACGGCCGACGGACGGGCGCTGGCGAGCGTGGAGCAGACGACGGAGCTGCTGGAAAGCTCGCCCGCCCCGTTCAGCCGCGCGAGTTATCAGCCGGGACACATCACGGCGAGCGCGGTCGTGCTCGCCCCGGACCGTCAGCACGTGCTCATCGTGTACCACGAACGGCTGCGCCGCTGGCTGCAGCCCGGTGGGCACGTCGAGCTGGATGACACCACCGTTCAGGACACCGCGCGCCGGGAGGTCCTCGAGGAAACCGGGATCCGGCTTGACGCCTCGGCGATCCCGTCGCTGGTCGGCATCGACGTGCACGAGATTCCGGCGACGTCAGCCGAGCCGTATCACCTGCATCACGACCTGATGTTCCAGTTCACCGCCGGGACGCACACCGTGCCGTCCACCGAGCACCGCGCGACGTGGTGCCCCATCGCCGACCTTCCCCGCTTCGGGGTGGACGGTCCGTTCCTCAGGGGCGTCGCCCGCGCGCTGCGCACCACCACTCCACTCCGGGACTGACCGCGAGGCTTCCGTGCTCATCACGACGACACCGACCGTGCAGGGTGCCGAGATCGAGAACTACTTCGGGATCGTGACGGGGGAGGCCATCCTCGGCACCAATATCT
>Ga0055464_10000004_pt1 | contig 25865 bp, 22 predicted proteins | sample Joice_ThreeSqC_D_FD_57690 | JGI IMG/M metagenome (GOLD analysis project Ga0055464, IMG submission 57690) | Wetland microbial communities from San Francisco Bay, California, USA, that impact long-term carbon sequestration - Joice_ThreeSqC_D2 | ecosystem: Environmental > Aquatic > Marine >...
GTCGGAGGGCGTCAAACGCCGCGGAGGGGCGCGATCGGGCCCGGTTCGCCGGGCGTGCGGGAACCTGGGTAGGAAGGTGGTGCGATGGCTGGCGTGAACCGGGGCAGCGCGCTGCTCAAGCTTGCCCTGCTGGTGGCGCTTCTCGTGGGGGCCGGTGTGATCGTGCGGGTGACGCCCTTGGCCGGGTATCTCTCCAAGGAGGGAATGCTCTCGCTGCTCCAGGACGTGCGCAGCAGTGCGTGGGCTCCGGCGGCCTACGTGGTGGCATACGCGGCGGCCACCGCGCTGGCGCTCCCCGGATCGATCCTCACGATCGTCGGTGGGGCGGTCTTCGGGTTCGGCTGGGGTGTGGTTCTGGTGACCGTCGCCGCGAACATCGGTGCGAACGCCGCGTTCGCGCTCGCGCGTGGGCTGGGGCGCGAGGGGATCGAGCGGCTCATCGGACCGAGGCTCCAGGGGCTCGACCGCGCGACGGCGGCGCACGGTTTCTGGGGGCTGCTCGTGCTGCGGCTCGTGCCGCTGGTGCCGTTCAACGCGCTGAACTTCGGCTCGGGCCTCACCGCCATGCGCTGGCGCGACTACGCGCTGGCGACGGTGATCGGGATCGTGCCCGGCACCCTGGTCTACGTGTTCTTTGCCGACGCGCTGATACAGGGCTCGACGGAGGCCGGGGCCGAGGCGCGGACCCGTCTCTTCATCGCCGGGGGGCTCTTTCTCCTCCTCTCGCTCGTTCCGCTCCTCGCCAGGCGCCTCGGCTTCCGGCTGCCGGCGAAGTCGGACTGAGCCGCGGCTCACCGGATGCCTGGCGACCGCACGGCCTCAGCCACGCCGCCGGCCACCAGTGCGCCCACCGGGGTGCCCGTCCTCGGGGTCGTGATCCCCACGCTCAACGAGGCGCCGTCGCTGCCGGGAATCCTCGCCGACCTGCGGCTGCTCCGCGTGCCGCACACGGTCGTGATCGCCGACGGCGGCTCGCGCGACGCCACCCGGGAGGTCGCGGCGGCACTCGGAGCACGGGTCGTGACGGTCCCGCGGGGCCGCGGGCCCCAGCTCAACGCGGGCGCACGCGTGCTCGATACCGAGTGGCTGCTCTTCGTGCACGCGGACGTGCGGATGCCTGAGGCGGCGCGGATGGCGCTCACGCAGGCACTCGCCGGGGGGGCGGAGACGGCCGTCTTCGCGCTCGCCATCGACGCGCCCGGCGTCTGGCCGCGGGTGATGGAGCTGGGGGCACGGCTGCGCGACCGCGTGGGGGGGTTGCCGTACGGCGACCAGGGGCTCCTCGTCCGCCGCCGCCTGTTCGAGGAGGTGGGAGGGTACCCGGCGATCCCCGTGATGGAGGACGTGGCGATCGTACGTGCGCTCGGGCGGCGGGCGCCGCTGCGGCGCCTCCCGGGCCCGCTGCGGGTCTCTCCACGCCGCTGGCGGCGGGAGGGGCCGTACCGCACCTGGGCCCGCAACGCCGTCTTGCTAGCCGCCTATCTGGCCGGCGTATCGCCACACCGGCTGGCCCGGTGGTACCGGCCGGAGGCCGAGTGACGGCGGTCGCCCTGTTCGCGAAAGCCCCCCGTCCCGGGCGGGTGAAGACCCGCCTGGCGGTGGGAATCGGCGATGTGGCGGCGGTGGAGGCGTACCGGAGGGTTGGCCGGCGCGTGGCCGAGGCGGTGGGCGCGGCTCTTGCACTCACAGTGTGGCACGATCCTCCGGACGCGCGGGACGAGATGCAGGCCTGGCTCGGGGAGCATGAGTTCCTGCCGCAGTGTTCGGGAGATCTGGGCCGGCGGATGCACGCGGCCTGTGCACACCACTTCGGGCGCGGGGATGCCCCGGTCGTGCTGATCGGCGCGGACTGCCCCGGGGTGACGGCGGAGACGATCCGCGCGGCGGAGGGGCTCCTGGCCACGGTGGACGTGGTGATCGGCCCGAGCGCCGACGGCGGCTACTACCTGCTGGGGCTGAACCGGCCCGAGCCTGGTCTCTTCGCCGGTGTGCCGTGGAGCACGCCGCGTGTGTGCGAGATCACTGAGAAGTACTGTCGCGAGCGCGAGCTTTCGGTGGCACGCTTGCCGGTGCTCCGGGACCTCGACACGATCGAGGATCTCACCGCACTGGCGGAAGACGGCTCTTGACCCGCTCGTTCGGCGCACGGCATATTGTCCGGACCGCCGTACCGCACAAGAGCTTACGAGGTGAGTGACGATGGCCTGGAGAGTGATCGAGACGGGCGAGGAGATCTGGCACGTGCATCCGGCCGCGGAGATGCGGGCGGACGCGAAGATCTGGCAGCTGACGCTGTCGTTCCGCGCTACCAAGAGCGAGCGTGAGCCGCGCTCGTTCTGGGCCGCCTACCCGATCGAGTCCAACTCCAAATCGTCACTCTTCCAAGCGGCCGATCGACTCACGAACGACGCGCTCAAGGAAGTCCTCTCCCAGCACCTGTCCTAGGGTCACCGGACCTCCGATGTCGCTGACGCCCGTCCAGGAGCTTCGTCGGATTGCCGAGGCGGTCGGGCAAGTGCGCGGCCACCTCGTACAGGACGTCGAGATCCGGTCCGACTGCCGTCAGCTCCGACTCAGCCTCGACAACGGTCAGCTCCTCCTCGTCTCGGTGAACCTCGACGACGCCGGCAAGCCGCGTCTCGACGTCGATCTGCTCCGCACCGAGGACGTCACGCTGTCTCTGCAGCGCCAGCTCGAGGTGCGATTCGAGCCCGAAGAACAGGTCGCGAGGTAACCCGTGACAGCCCCGCACACGCGCGAGCGCCTCAAGTTCCTCGAGTTCGGATTCGAGAAGCTCGCGGACGGACGATGCCGTGCGCACGTGGTGCTCGAGCGGAGCCCCGGCCTGCACTACCGGGGCACCGCCGAGGGGCTCGGCTCCCCCACCGGCGAGCTGCGCTGTGCCGCGCAGGCCACCACCGAGGCGCTGCAGGACGCGGTCGGCGAGAAGCTCACCTTCGAGCTGCTCGGCGTGAAGGCCGTGCGGGCCTTCGACGCGACGGTCGTGATCGTCTCGCTCGCGTGTCACAACGGCGTGCCGTCGACCCGCCTCGTCGGCTCGTGCCTCTCGGAGGACGAGTTCCAGCGCTGCGCGGCGCTCGCGGTGCTCAACGCCACCAACCGGCTCCTCGGCAACGTGGTGTTCGTGCGATGACGCGGCCCGTGTCCCTCGGCCGGCTCGGTGCGGCACTCGCCGCCGTCGTCCTCGCGTGGGGCTGCGCACGCGCTCCGCAGACGGTGGCGAGCGCGCCGGTACCGGAGGAGGAGCCGAGCGCGCCCGATGCCCGTCCGGCCGCGGTCACCGCTCCCCGCGCCGCGTCCGAGGACTCCGTCGCCGATCTCGTAGCGCTCGAAGCGCTGCACGAGCTGGAGTTCAAGAGCCTCGGCAAGGGGGCGGAGCACGTCCGAGGGGTGGTGGCGGGGCTCAACCTCGCCCCCTACGCGGCCAGCACGTCCGAGATGGGCGACGTGCCAACCGGCCCGCGCGGCGGGCCGGCCAGCATCGCCGGTCCGACCTACGAAATCGATATCCCGTCGTTCGCCGACCGCGACCGCGTCCGCTACTACCAGAACTACTTCCTCGGTGTCGCCCGCGAGCGCTTCGGCATTTGGCTGGGCCGGCTGCCGCGCTACGAAGGGATGATCCGGGAGCGGTTCCGGGCCCTCGGCATCCCGGAGGACATGGTCTACCTCGCGATGATCGAGAGCGGCTACTCGAACACGGCGGTCTCCCGGGCCAATGCGGTGGGGATGTGGCAGTTCATCGCCTCCACGGCACGGCGCTACGGGCTGACGGTCGACACGTGGGTCGACGAGCGGCGCGATCCGTTCAAGGCCACCGAGGCCGCGGGGCGGCATCTCGCCGATCTGTACGAGCAGTTCGGCTCGTGGTATCTGGCGGCCGCCGCATACAATGGTGGGGCGGGACGGGTGACGCGGGGGATCAAGCGACTGCGCTCGAATCCCGACTCGGTGAGTGACGAGACGTTCTTCGATCTGTCCGACCGCCGGTACCTCAGGCTCGAGACGCGCGACTACGTGCCGAAGCTGATCGCGGCGGCCATGATAGCGAAGGATCCGGCGCAGCAGGGTTTCGACACCGTGCCGGCGCTCTCACCGCTGGTGTTCGACGAGATCACCGTCCCGGATGCCACGGGGCTCGACGTGCTTGCGGAGCTGGCGGACACGACCGCCCGCGCTCTGATGGAGCTGAACCCGCATTACATCCGCGGCGTGACGCCGCCGGGCCGCACGTCGATCGTGCGCGTGCCGCGGGGGAGCGGCCTCCTGGTCGCCCAGCGGTATGCGGAGCTCCCTCCCCACGAGCGGGTCAACTTCCTCGAGCACGTCGTGCGCGAGGGCGAAACCCTCTCGGGCATCGCCCAGCGGTATCACGTCAGCGTGTCGCTGATCCGCGCGGCGAACAATAACATCGACCCTCGCCGCCTGCGGATCGGCAAGCGTCTCGTGATCCCGGTGAGCGCGGCGGCCCGCACCCGTGCCGCGAGCGGGCGGGCACCCGCCCCGACGCCTCCGGTCCCGGGCGTGCGGTCGCACACGGTGCGCCAGGGCGAGTCGCTGTGGAGCATTGCCCGGCACTACGGGGTGGCACTCGACGACCTGGTGCGATGGAACGGCCTCGACCGCAGCGACGTGCTCAAGGTCGGACAGCGAATCGCGGTCGCCCCGCCGCCCGGCTCGGGCGACTGAACGACCGCGACACCCCCGCAGCGGGCTCCTGCGCTCGCTACCGGGTTCCCTGATAGTCCTTCATGATCGACGACGCGTAGCCGTTGCGCGGGTTCCGTCCCTGGGCGAGCAGCTCCTTCAACCGCGTCGGCCCCCAGTTGTAGGCGAGCAGTGCGAGCTCCACGTCACCGTACTCCCCGATCAGGTCCCGCAGGAATCGCAGCCCGATCCGGACATTCGTGGTGGGATCGTACAGCTGGTCGCCGGTGATCGTGGGGTCGTAATAGCGGGCCGTTGCCAGCTGTACCTGCGCCAAGCCGATGGCGCCCGCGCGGCTGTGGGCCCGGACATTGAACCGGCTCTCGGAATGCACCAGCCGGAAGGCCAGGTCCGGGTCGATCCCCTGCTGCAGCGCGGTCTCGTAGATGACCTCGGCGAGGTCGGCGGCCACCTGGTACTGCTTCGAGAACTCCACGATGCGCTCCAGCCGATCGAGCTCCATCTTGGTGATCTCGAGCTCGCCCTCGGTGGTGTCCAGCGAGCGGCGCAGCGACTGATACTGCGTCCGGATCGCGGTGCCGGTATACCCGGCGCCATCGGAGGCGGCCGCTAGCGTCCGCGGCCCCCACGTTCCCGCGAGCCCGCCGAGCAGCAGGACGCCGGTCACGATGCCGACGCCGTGCAGCGTGAGGCGCTGCGTCGCCGAGAGGTGCTGCCAGGCCGCGTGCAGCCGCCCGGCGAGTGCGTGAAGGTCGTGCCGTATATCAAACATGCGATTGCTCGTCTGTTCTGGTCCAGTTGCCCGAAACGCCCCCGGCCTTTTCCAGGAGCCGAATCGGTCCCACTTCGAGGTCGTGCCCGGCTGCCTTGACCATATCGTAGACCGTCAGCAGTGCCACGCTGACGGCGATCAGGGCCTCCATCTCGACGCCGGTCTTGCCGGTCGCCTCCGCCGTCGCCTCGACGCGGACGCCGGGGAGCGCGGGCTCCAGGCCCGCTGATACCCGCACGTGATCGAGCGCGACCGGGTGGCACAGCGGGATCAACTCCGCCGTCCGCTTCGCCGCCATCACGCCGGCCAGCTCGGCCGTGGACATAACGTCGCCCTTGGGCCCGGAGTTTCGCTCCACCAGCGCGAACGCCTCCGCAGACATCCTGATGGTGCCGGATGCCCGGGCCCGCCGTTTCGTTTCCGGCTTGCCCCCCACGTCCACCATACGGGCCCGCCCCGTGCCATCCAGGTGCGACAGCGTCACAGCAGCGGCTCCAAGTCCAGCGCCAGCGCGGCGAGCGCCAGCTGGGGATTCGCGTTCCCCTGTGCGGCGGCCCGCGTTCCCTCCACCCGCCGCAGCGCTTCGATGCGCGGGGCGAGACCGTCCGCTCCATCCGCTGCCGCCAGCGAGATCTCGCCGCGCAACCGCACCGCCAGCGCGTCGAGGAGCTCCGTGAACTCCCCCCGCGCCGCCCAGGTGCGCTGCCGCAGCGCATGCGGCAGCCAGGCGCCGCTCCCCTCGCGAATGGCCGCCAGGAGCGCTTCGGCGCTCTGCGCGGCCGCATCGTCGCCGTCGTTTCCCGACCACAGCGCCTGCCCGATGCTCCCGTCGGCGAGGAGCACCCGCTGCTCCATTGCCCGATCGGTCCAGCGGCGGCCCGACTCCGCCTGGAGGAAGGCGCGGACGTCGTCATCCCCCACCCGCCCAACTCTCACCGGCACCAGCCGTGACCTGATCGTCGGCAGCAACCCCTGAGGATCGGCCGCCGTCAGGATGAGCGTCGTGTCCGCGGGCGGCTCCTCCAGCACCTTGAGCAGCGCGTTCGCCGCTTCCTGACTGGCCTCCTGCACCACGAGCCGCTCGGCATCGCCGATCACGAACACCTTGCGATCACCCGAAAACGGGGTAATCGATGCCCGACGGTGCAGCAGCCGGACCGAGGCCAACGCGTGGCTGGCCGTGCCTTCGGGACGCTGCCAGAGGCCCGTGCCGCGCCGCTCCTCCATCACCTGGGCAAGCGCCTCGGCGGCCTCGTCCGCCTGCTTCGCCGGATCCCCGGCCTGCGGGCGCGGGATCGGCACGAACCAGTGCAGGTCCGGATGGCCGAGCCGATTCACCTGCGTGCAGGGTCGGCACGACCCGCAGGGAGCCCCCGGCCCCGATTCGCAGAGCAATCCCTGGGCCACCCAGAGGGCGATCCTCTGTTTCCCCACCCCGGGCGGACCTGTGAGCAACGCCGCTTGCGGGAACCGGCTGGAGGCAAGTGTGCCAGCCAGCCGGTCGAGAAGCTGTCGATGACCGTAGATCGGTCGTAAACTCATGCCACCAATTTACCAAACTCCAGGGACGTCGGGTAGCGGCATGATCGCAAGTTGTTGATATGTCATAGCTTGCGAGAATTGAGAGTGGTGCAGCTGCGCTGCCACACCGATGCGCCATGGTGAATCGGACCGCGAGCCTGCTCGATGCCAGCGTGCCGCCATCGGTTGGCGCGGTGGAAGCCGGGAAGGGCAACGGCTCGCAACCAGAATGGCTTGCGGAGACCACCAGGCCGCGCATACTTCTGCCGTACGGGCACATACGATCGAATTGACATGCGCGAAACTGTCACCCGGGGAGTAGATCCATGGCTACGCGAGGCCTCAGGCCCGTTCGGGTCGTGCTGGCGGTGGTGGTGGGCGGACTGATGACGGCCTGCTCCGGAGGGGCTGACGTGGTTCTCACCGGTGGACGTGTTTGGACTGGAAAGTCGCTCAGTGGTGAGACAACTCCAACAGCTGTTGCGGTCAAGGATGGCAGGATTGCAGCAGTTGGTTCGGATGAGGAGATCCTGCGGCTGGCCGGTTCGAGCACGAACAGGATCGATCTCGAAGGGCGCCTGGTGGTTCCGGGCCTGATCGACTCGCACACGCACTTCATCTCCGGCGGCTTCGAGCTTTCTGGGGTGCAGCTGCGGGACGCGGCCACGCCGGTTGAATTCAGCCACCGCATCGGTGCATTTGCCGCGGCCCACCCGGGGGAGTGGGTCACCGGTGGCACCTGGGATCACGAGTTGTGGGGCGGTGCGCTGCCGCGGCGCGAGTGGATCGACTCGCTGACCCCGGACAATCCCGTGCTCGTGAGCCGCCTGGACGGGCACATGGCCTTGGCCAACTCCCGGGCACTCGAGTTGGCGGGCGTCACCGCCGAGACCCCCGACCCACCGGGCGGCACGATCGTACGCGACGCTTCGGGCCGACCCACCGGTGTGCTGAAGGACGGGGCGCAGTCGTTGGTGTTCGCCGTCATCCCCGACCCGTCGGAAGCGGAGCTGGACCGGGCCCTCGACGCGGCGGTGGCCCACGCGCTGGCGCACGGGGTGACGATGATCGCCGACATGGGGACCTGGGCTGGTCACGAGACCTATCGCCGTGCCGCCGCTGCGGGTCGCCTGCCGCTGCGCGTCTACTCCGTGGTGCCGATCGCCACCTGGGAGCGGATGGCGGATTGTGTGGCTCGCGAAGGGCGCGGCGACGACAGGCTCTTTTGGGGTGGGGTGAAGGGGTTCGTGGACGGGTCGCTCGGATCCACGACTGCCTGGTTCTACGAGCCGTACGAGGACGATCCCTCCACCACCGGGCTCATGGTCACCGATACCGCGGACCTGCGCCGGGAGATCCTCGCGGCCGACTCCGCGAGGCTGCAGCTGGTGGTGCACGCGATCGGCGACCGGGCGAACGACTGGCTGCTCGACGTGTTCGCGGAGGCTGAGGCGCGCGACGGAGTCCGGGACCGGCGGCCCCGGATCGAGCACGCGCAGCACCTCACTCCCGAGGCGATCCGGCGCATCGCCGCGGAGGGCGTGGTGGCATCGATGCAGCCGTATCACGCGATCGACGACGGGCGCTGGGCCGCGAAGCGGATCGGGACGGAACGGACCCGGCGGACGTACGCCTTCCGCGATCTGCTGGATGCCGGCGCCCACGTCGCCTTCGGCAGCGACTGGACGGTGGCGCCGCTCGATCCCGTGCTCGGGGTCTACGCCGCCGTCACGCGCCGCACCACCGACGGCGCCAATCCGGAGGGCTGGGTGCCCGAGCAGAAGATCTCGGTCGAGGAGGCGCTGGCGGCATACACCACGGGGAGTGCCTACGCGGTGCACCGAGAGGACCGACTCGGCACGCTCGAGCTCGGGAAGCTCGCCGACCTGGTGGTGCTGTCCGACGACATCCTCAGTCTCGACCCCGTGGAGATCGAGCGTGTGCGGGTGGATCTCACGGTGGTGGACGGGAAGGTGGTGTACGAGAGACGGCGGTGAGACTGCAGAGTTCAGCGTGCAACGTGCAGAATGAAGGATGAGGGGGGCAGCACGGCAACCTCACCGCGCTCCTTGCTTCCCTCTTCCGCCTCCCCACTTCCCCATCCACTCTGCACTTCTGCACTCTGAACTCTCACGCTCCCGGGTCCGCGATCCTTCCGATGAACAGAATCGTCCCCGAGAGGCGTTCCCGGATTGCGAACACGAACGGGTGGTCCACGACGAACGTCGGTGGGGCGCTGGTGACACCGACCTCGACCGACGTGACCGCCGCCGCCTCGGTCCCCTCCTCGTCGACCTCGATGAAGGTCTTGTGCTTCACCCTGCTGATGAAGGCCTGGAGCCCCGGCGCCATGTTGCTGAAGTCGGCCTCGAGCGGCTCGAACGCGATGGTCATCCCGAGCGCCTTCAGCACGTCGTTCAGCGTGTACTCCTGCTCGAGCTTCCACTTCGGGAGCGAGACCCAGATCGAGGTGGAGTCCAATGCGGCGATCCACCCGTTCCACTGCTCCTGGGTGAGGTCGCGCGACAAGGAGGCTGCCGCCGCCGGATCGTCCGGAAGGACGATCGTCATCGCATAGGCGCCGCCACCGTAGGGCAGATCCACCACCGCGTATCCCGCGCCGAAGTGGGCGTGGACGGGCACCTCCTCGCCGTGCGACATCAGGGAGACGGTGGTGGTCGTGCCGTCATGTCTCGTGAATGCCGCGTCGTGGGTGCGGTCGCGATCGAAGCGGTACGTCCACGCTCCCTTGAAGTAGACCGCGTTGATCAGGAACATGATCGTCTGCGAATCGATCGGAGGCGTGACGATGCTCTCGATCCGTCCCTTCGTGGCGTCCCGGACCCACCCGTTGATGATGCCGGCGGCGTCCGCCGCGCCGAAGTCGAGCTCCTGGATCTCGGCGCCGAAGTAGGTCCGCATGTTGTCGAGGAACGCGGCCGCCACGGTGATGTCCTGGCGGTACCAGATCGAGTTGGCCAGGAGGAAGTCGACAGTCGGGTCGAGGCCCTGGAGAAGCTGGATCAGGGTCTGATACGCCTCGTTCACCTCCGGCAGTGACATGCCATCCAGCTCGAGCGTGCGCTGCATCGAGTCCTGCGTGGCGCCGGCGGCGCCGTTGTACGCCATGCCAAGGGCCATCCCGACGCTGAGCGGAGAGATGAACACGTTCGCGTTGTCGGGCTCCCGGGTGGACACCTCGCGGAACAGCTTGAAGGCGAACGCGTTGTCGGCGGTGACGAGCTTGGATTCGGCGACGGTCAGCTCACGCGGCAGCTCCGTGATGGAAGGAGCCGCCGTATCGCCGCAGGCCGCCAGCACGCCAGCGCCCGCAGCCAGGGAAAGCACAGTGATTCGCTTCATGATGGCCGCCTCGGTCCGGTCACCCCACAATACCCTGTGTCCCGGTACGGCGTCACGGACGCCATCGCGCCGCGGCTCACCGCTCCCGGCGGATGCGCCACTCGTCCACCACGGTATCGCCGCGCACGACGTGATACGCGTCGAAGCACGCCGCCGTCAGGCAGGAGTGGTTGGGCAGGATCCGGATACGCGATCCCACGGGGAGCGCCGCCGAGAGCCGGCCGTGCTCCTGGCTCAGCGACGTGAGCCGGGTGTCCGGGGAGAGCGATCCGGTTTCGTAGTCCGCGAAGATCTCCCCCATGCCGGGCTCCGGGGCGGTGGGATGGCCGCCGTCCTTCGAGAGGGCCAGGGCGCCCGCGTCACACACCGCGTGCACGGCCCCCGGCTGCGAAGAAATGACGGTGGCGAGCACCGTGAGCGCGCAGTTTCGCACGCCGCACGAGCCGAGCAGCACTTGCGTGTAGTCGAAGAACGCGTAGTTCCCCGGCCTGACCTCGGTGACGCCGGTGAGGTCGTCGATGACGCACATGGCGGGCGTCGACCCCACGCTGACGGCGGGCACGCGAATCCCCCGCTCCCGCAGGTCCCCGGCGAACCCGGCCATCGTGTCCCGCTCTTCCTCGGCGGCATGCCGTACCTCGGCCCGCGTCGGTCCGGCATAGGCGTGCCCCGAGTGGGACAGGATGCCGTCGAACTCGAGCGTGGGCGCGGTGGCGAGGCGCTCGGCGAGCCGCACGGCGTCCGGTGACGCGGGATCCACCCCGGCACGGTGGTAGCCGCAATCCACCTTGAGCCAGACGTGAAGCCGTACCCCGAGGTTCGCGAGCGCCGCGACGGCCTCCGGGCTGTCCACCACCAGCCGGAGCGTCACACGTTCGGCCAACGCGCGCACTTCCTCCAGGCGGCTCGGGATCACGGGGAACGCCCAGGTGATGTCGTCGAAGCCGTGCGCGGCAAAGGCCGACGCCTCGGCCAGCGTGGAGACGGTAACGCCCCGGGCGCCGAGGTCCCGCTGGAGCCGGCCGACCTCGATGCACTTGTGGGTCTTGATGTGCGGCCGCAGCGCGACCCCGAGCTGCGTGGCGCGGTCGGCCATCCAGCGGAGGTTGGCGTCCAGCACGTCGAGATCGAGCAGTAGGGCTGGGGTGGGCAGTTCGGCGATGCCGGGCATGCGGGTGCGGTCCTCACTGGGGGGCAACGCAACTTGCACCCGCCCGTGGCCGCGGGCAACGCCGGGGCCCAGGAACGACGAAGCCCCCGCCTGAGGCGGGGGCTTCGTGCAATACGCGCGCTCCGCGGTGCTAGTTGCCGGTCAGCTCGGCAACGAGACGGTCGGCGTGGTACACGTGCCTGAGCGCCTCCAGGATCGCGACCGAGAGGGCGGACACCGAGCGAGCCTGCTCCGTCGTGTAGATGAAGTCGCCGGACAGGCTCTCGATGTTGCCGTCGAACAGCAGGCCCATGATCTCGAGGGAGGGGTTGATGACCGCGCTCCCGGAGTTCCCGCCGACGGTGTCGTTGGTGTGCGCCATGTCGAACGGCGTGCTCATGTCGAAATCGGGCGGCGGGTTCTGCCACCGCTCGGGCAGCGCCCACTCGCCTTCGCCGTTGTGGCCCGCCCAGCGGTCGTACATCCCGTAGAATGTCGTCCACGCCGGGGCCTTGGTGCCGTTGTAGTCGTAGCCCTCGACTACCCCGTCGGCGATCCGGAGCGTGAACGTGGCGTCGGGCGGAAGTGTGTTGCCGTAGACGTCGAACAGGGCCCGTGCCAGGCGCGTGTTCCGGGTCTGCTCCTGGTCACTCAGCTGCTGGTAGCGCATCCCGGCCTGCTGCGCCCGCGACATCGCGTCCCGCACCAGGGTGAACGCCAGGTCCTGCGCGTTCATGATCTTCGACGGGTCGTCGAGGTAGCCGGTGCGTGTCGCCGGGTCCGTGCACGCCATGCAGCCCTGCACGATCGCCGTGGCGGCCTCGGCGGGCGTCTTGCCGCCCAGCGCCTGCAGGACCCACGGATCGGCGTCTCCGAGGAGCCAGATCACGTCGCCGATCTGGGCCTCGAGCAGGTGCGCGTCGAGGTCCGGGTTGATCTCGCGGCGCTCGATGCTGCGCCGGATCTGCTGCAGCATGCTGTCGGGCGCTCCGCCCATCGACGCCTGCGCGTACTGGAGCATCTGCGCGGCGGTGGACAGCGTCTGGGACCGGAGGCTGCCGCCCATCGCGAACGCGAGCATCGTCGGGTACACCTCGCGCATCTGCGCGCGAAGCTCGGCGATCTCGTCCCACAGCGATCCGTACTGGCGGTTCAGGTCCGGATTCTGCTCGACCGCCTGCCGGAACTTCTGCTCGAAGCCGAGCTTGCGGCCCATGATCTCGGGGTCGTTCAGCGCCGTCACCCGTCCGTCGTACAGTTTCAGCGAGTTCATCCACCCGAACCACTGGTTGATGTAGCGCTGGCGCATGTCGGGGTGGTGGTCCATGAACATCGACAGGATATCCGTGCGCGTGCGAAGCAGCCGGGCGATGAACGGATCCTCCAGGTCGCGCTTGAACTCGAGCTGCGCGAAAGTGCTGAGGCGCTCGGTGGAGCCCGGGTTGCCGATCACGAACGTGACGTCGCCCTCCTTCGGGCCGTGCTGGCTCCACGTGAAGTGGCTCGCGGGTTTCAGCGGCTTGCCGTCCTCGCCGTACACGCGGAAGAACGAGAAGTCCAAATTGTACCGCGGGTAGGTAAAGTTGTCCGCGTCGCCGCCGAAGTACCCGATCTGCAACTCGGGCGCCATCACGAGCCTCACGTCGGTGTACCGCTTGTAGCAGTAGAGCGAATACCTCGCTCCCTGGTAGAACGGCGTGACGGAGCACTGGAGCGCGTGCGCGGTGCTGGCGCTGTCGCCGACCGCTTCTGAACGCGCTTCGAGCGCCTGCACCTGATCGGCCGCGCTCGCCGTCGGGTCCGCGGCGCTCGCGATCAGCGACGTGACGTCCTCCATGCGAACCAGCTGGTCGGCCCACATGTTCTCGGCCGGCCGCTCGTCGGCGAGCGTTGCGGCGTAGAAGCCGTCGTCCAGCAGGTCCTCGCCCTCCCGGGTCACGGCCGTCGTGGCGCCGCGGGCACAGTGGTGGTTGGTGGCCACGAGACCCTGGTCCGACACGAACGACGCCGTGCAGCCGGGGATGCGCAGGGCGGCGAGCCGCACGCTGTCCAGCCACTGCTGCGTCGGCCGGAACTTGTACTCCTCGGCGAAGTAGTCGAGCGGCGGGTTCTCGAACGTCCACATCTTGCCCATGTCGAACCGGCCGGGCTCGAGCGCGACCACGCCCTCCGCCGTTTCGACCGCGACCTCGGGCGCCGCGGGTGCGACGGCCGGTGCCACGGCGGGCGCCGCGGCCGTGGTCGGGGCCGATGTGCCCGTGGCGCACGCCGCCGCAAGCGCCGCGAGGGGCGCCAGGCTCAGCAACGATACGGTTTTCGTCATTGCATTCCTCACTGCCGGTGAAACCCCCGTTGCGAGCCGCCGGACCGAGCGCCGGAGGCAGAATCCGGAGTGGGATTCTCGTCGAGGGTCGGGATCGTCGAGCGGGAAAGATACGAAAATGCCCGCCGCGGCGTAGGCCACGGCGGGCAGCTTCGGCGGCGACGACCGTTCAGAACAGCCGGAACTGCGGTGTCAGGATCACCTTGCCCGAGCCGGTCGTATGGACGTTCTGGAACGTCATGCCCGGGTCGAATACGAGGTTCACCGCCAACGGGACACCGGTCCCGTCGTCTTCGACGGTGAGCCCGACATTGGTGTTCAGCCGGCCCGACGGCACCGTCACGCCGTACTCGGTGTCCGGCAGAAACTGCTCCTGCCCCTTGCTCTGATCCGTGTTGAACCAGATGAACGCGCCGCTGACGTTGATGCGGATCTTCTGATACTCGCCGATCGGCAGATCACCGGACGCGATCACGAAGGCGGAGTCCGCGTCCGCCGGGAGCGCCATCAGGTCGATCCACGCCGGAGCGTCGAGCGGCAGCGTGATCCACTCCCCGCAGCAGTCGTTCTCCGGGTTCGCGTCGCCGTTCATCGGGTTCGTGCCGGCGTCGGGGCACGTGGAGTCGCAACTCAGGAAGGACAGACCGGTCACTTCGATGAACAGTGAGTCGACCTCCGAGGCGTTGATGCGACCCATGCTGAGGAGCGCCGTGCCGTCGAGCGCGGAAGAGGCCAGCGCCGAGCCGTCGATCTTCAGGGACACGGCGACCGGTGCGGTTGCGGTCACCCCCGCTGTGTCCGAACACGCGGCGGCGCCGACGGCCAGCGTCCCGAGCACGGCGATTCTCAGCAACTTCTGCGACATACAGTACCTCCCATCTTGAAATGCTTAGGCAAATACTCCCTTTGCCGGGAGACTGCCCGACCTTCCCAAAGGTAACGGCTCCATCGAAGGTGAGCGAAACCGCCGGTTCCGCTCACTCGGCGACCGCAAGGGAGGGTGGATCTCCGCACGGTTCAGCGCACCAGATGGAGGGTCTCCTGGCGCCGCAGGATCCACCGAGTGCCGCCGTCCGGGGGGATGGCCGCGTCCTCTTCCAGTGCCATCTGCACCCGCTGGTTGTCCCATTCTGGAACGGGCGTCGTCGCCTGCAGCTCGATGGAGTACCAAGTGGACGGGCGGAGTTTGACCTCGCCACGGCCGGGGACGCCGTCCTGGCGGTCCCAGAGCCCGATGAGCGGGCCCGCGCCGTGCCCGTGCTCGCCGATCGCGTGAGTGTACACGGTTCCGTCGATCCCGGCCTCGCGCATCGCCGCGAGCGACGCGAAGAGCACCGCGTTCCCGGTCAGCCCCGGCCGCATCGCCGCCAAGACGATGTCCTGCAGCCGGTTGCCGTTGGCGAGCGCGCGCTTCAGCCCGGCGGGTGCGTCGGTCTCCCCTTCACGCAGCACGTAGGCCATGTGCTGTGTGTCGGTGTTCAACCGGTAGGCGGTGAGGCCGACGTCGCAGTGGAGCAGGTCGCCGCGCTGGATGACTGGGGCAGCCGAGTCGCCCATGCTCACGCCGGCACGCTGGATATCGACCGACGGCTGGAACCAGGTGCCAAGGCCGAGGTCGTTGAAGCGCTGGCGGAACCACCAGACCACGTCCTCGGTCGTGGTCACGCCGGGGGTGATCACCTCGCTGGAGAACGCCGTCTCGATGATGGCGTGGATCTGCTCCTGCATCCGGCGGTACGTGGCATCCATTCCGGGGACCCGCACCGCCAGGTAGTCGAGCGCGAGATCCTCGGCTCGCGTGACGCGCGCGGCCAGCTCGGGGCCGAGCGCCTGCTGCAGCTGCTCCCACTCTCCGGCCGACAGTCCGTCGGCAAAGTTGTGGTCGCGCGAGATGTCGACGGCGATGTTGCGCGGGTTGCGCTCGCGGATCGCGTCGGCCACGAAGGTCCACTGGTCCGCGCCCCAGAACTCGCGGGGCCGGCCGTCGGGCGCTTTTTCGGTGGCGCGCGGCGTCTGGTAGAGGCCGCCCTGCGAGCTACCGCCGAAGGCGAGCCGCTCCACGCCGGCGTCGCCCCGGTCGAAGAAGACGTACACCGTGCGGCGCCGGGCGGCGAACGTCGTGGGGGCCACGAGCGCCTTGAAGAGGGGGTCTTCGTTGTATTCCCGCATGGGGATGACCCACATGGCCACGTCGTACTCGCGCATCAGCGCCGGCAGCACGACCTCGAGCCGTTCCTTGAGCCACTGCTGCTGCAGTTCCGCCTGCTCCCGCAGCGTGCCGAAGGGGTGCTCGGGGGCCTGTGCGGCGAGGAGTGCCGGTGCGGCGAGGAGCGCGCACACGAGCGCGGTCATGGAGCGTGGTCTCGTCATCATGCACTCCGAGGGGAGTTGAGGGTCGTGGGGCCGCAACGGCGTCCCGCCTTCCGTCGGACGGGTCCGAGAGGAGAAAATACGGGGTTGGTACGGACCCGGCCAATGCGGGAGCCGGCGGGATCGCGTGTGATGGAGGTGGAGAGGACGATGCAGCGAGAGCGGTGGCCACTAGAGCCATCGGGCGACGAGATGCGCGCGATGGTGGACGCCTCGATGGACCGGATCGTGGCCTACGTCGAGGCGCTTCCCTCCGCGCCGGCCCATCGGCTCGATGGGGCGGAGGACCTCGCGCGGGCGCTGCGGGAGCCTCTCCCCGAGCAGGGGGCTGCACTGCCCGAGTTGCTCGATCTGATCTTCGATCGGGCGGCGGCGACCGGCTTCAACACGCCGGGGCCGGGGTACCTGGCCTACATCCCCGGAGGGGGGGTGTTCCACGCGGCCCTCGCACGGCTCATTGCGGATGTCGTGAACCGCTACGTCGGCATCTGGCTGGCAGCGCCGGGGCTCGTCCAGCTCGAGACGAACGTGCTGCGGTGGTTTGCGGACATCGTGGGTTACCCCGAGGCCGCGCTCGGCATCCTCACCTCCGGTGGCTCGCTCGCCAACTTCTCCGCGATCGTCACGGCACGGCACGAGCGGCTCCCTCCCGACTTCCTGCGCGGGACGCTCTACGTTTCCGACCAGACGCACCACTCGGTGCGCAAGGCGGCACTGCTCGCCGGGTTCCCGGAGGAACGCGTCCGGATGGTCGGATCGGATGGCGCGTTCCGGATGCGGCTCGACGTCCTCGCCGAGCGGGTGCGCGAGGACCGGCAGGCCGGATTGGAGCCGTTTCTCGTGGTCGCCAGCGGCGGCACGACCAACACCGGCGCCGTGGACGATCTCGCTGCCGTCGCGGACTTCGCGCACGACGAGGGGCTGTGGCTCCATGTCGATGCCGCCTACGGCGGCTTCTTCGCGCTGACGGAGCGGGGCCGCGTGGCACTGCGGGGGATCGACCGTGCGGACTCGATCACGCTCGATCCGCACAAGGGGCTCTTTCTCCCCTATGGCACGGGCTCGCTTCTCGTGCGGGACGGCGCGGCGCTCAGCCGCGCGCACGCCGTCGGGGCCGCCTACCTGCCGTCGATGCAGGAGGCGCCGGAGTTCGTGGATTTCTGTCAGCTTTCGCCCGAGCTGTCGCGGCCGTTCCGCGGGCTCGGAGTGTGGTTGCCGTTCAGGCTTCTCGGGGTTCAGGCGTTCCGGGATGCGCTCGATGAGAAGCTCGACCTCGCCCGCCGGGCCGCCGAGGCGCTGCACGCCATGGACGGGATCGAGGTGGTGGCGGATCCCCAACTCTCCGTAGTCGCGTTCCGCGTTGCCGCAGAGGGGATGGATCACGATGCCCGGAACGCCGCGAGCGGCCGGCTGCTCGACGCGGTGAACCGCCGTGGCCGGGTGTTCCTCACCGCGACCACCGTGGACGGTTCGTTTCTCGTCAGGATCTGCGTGCTGTCCTTCCGCACCCATGCCGACCGGATCGACGCGTGCCTCGACGACATCCGGGCCGGCCTCGCCGAGACGCTCTCGCAGGCCGACTAGGCACGCAGAATCGCCCCGGCCTGATTGACAGGCCACTCTGCAAACTTGACCGACACAAGGGGTTGGCGGCTTCTGCGACTCGGCAAGAGTGGCAGATTCTTGTGGCACTCGCGTTGCCTCTACGCCGGGCGAGCGCCGCGAGGGACGCGGCGGATGAAACGTCAGGACGAGAACCGAGGAATCAGTGGAGGAAACGACCATGCTGTACCCGACTCTTTGGACCCGGCAGACCCCCAACGTGTGGGACGAGATCTTCAACATCCGGAACGACTTCGATCGGCTGCTCGGACGCAGCGACCAGCAGGTGACGTCCGGCTGGGTGCCCGTCGTGGACGTGCGCGAGACGAAGAACGAGGTCGTGCTCCAGGCGGAACTGCCCGGGATCAACCCCGACGACGTCGAGGTGAGCGTCGAGAACGGGGTGCTCTCGATCACGGGCGAGAAGAAGGCCGAAGTCCGCGAGGGCGACGAGGGCGGTGACTTCCATCTCGTCGAGCGGCGCTACGGCCGGTTCGAGCGGCGGTTCACGCTGCCCCGCTCGGTGGACGCCGAGAAGGTCTCGGCCGAGTTCCGGCACGGCCTGCTGACCGTGACGCTGCCGAAAGCCGAGGCGGCGAAGCCGCGTCGGATCGAGGTGAAGGCGATCACGAAGTAGGCAGGCGCCGCGCACCGGAGGACGAAGGAGCCCGGAGCGATCCGGGCTCCTTCCGTTATCGGGGTCAGGGCCCCCGGCGAACGGGGAACGACCCCGTCGTGAGCCGCACTTCTTCCTTGGCGATGCCGCGCATGAGCCGGCCAAGGATGTCGGCGCCGGTGATGACGCGCTTGTCCTCGCCCCAAACCAGGATGATGTCGTCGTCGATGACGTCGTCGTGCGCAGATTCGGGATGGACCTTGAGGCGGGTCAGCACATCGCCGAGCCGCGTGCCGGTGTCGCGGACGACGATCGGCCGGTGGCAGTGCGCGTAGGGGTTGAACCGGTCCCGCCCGAAGAGCGCGGCGCGCAGGAAGGCGTCGGAGTCGAGCGCGAGTTGCGGGTCGCCGTCGGGTGTGGTGACGATGACCCAGCGGAGCCCGGACGCCTCGACCCGCCGCAGAAACGGGTCGTCCGGGGACCGCTCGATCTCCGGAAACACGGGCTGTCCGGCCCGCAGCGGCAGGTCGATGATGCTGAGCGGATCGACGGCCTCGCCTTCCTGCGCCACCGCGAGGTCGTCGAGCGCCAGGAAGTTCAGCGCCCCCATGCCCTCCACGAGATCGACGTCCGAGGTCTTCGACGCGATGTGCTTGCGCAGGACCTCGCGCATCTCTTGCTCGCGGAAGTACTCGATGCCATGGGGGCCGAGCCACCGGTCGAGGAGCAGGGCGGTCGGCCGGGCGAGCGGATACAGCAGAAACTGGTAGAAGCGGAGCGCCGGCGCGAGCAGGCCGGCCATGCGGAGGGCGTGCCGCGAGAAGTAGGCCTGCGGTGCGATCTCCCCGCCGGCGGTGATGACGAACGTGGACAGCAAGAAGGCGCCAAGCCCGGTGAGCACCGAGTCGGACAGGATCGTGAGGAGCACGTTCGCGCCGACGTTGCCCCAGAGGATCGTGGTCAGGAGGAAGTTGGAGTCCTTGCGCAGGCTCAGGAGCTTGGCGGCGTCACGGTTGCCCGTGTCTGCCTGGACCTCGAGCTGCAGCCAGCTCACGCCGAACAGCGCGAGGTTGAGCCCCGAGAACATCGCCGACTGACTGAGACAAGCGGCGATTCCGAGCCACGTGAGCAGCGGCATCGTTCACACGGCGAGGGCGGCCGTCATCGAGCTGCCGCGCCCCGGCGCCGGCCGGCCCCCCCTCCCGTTTCCCACGGCGATCACAATGCGGGCGCCCTGCCGCCGGCCGGCTCCTGATCGTGCTCGACCCGGTCGTCGAGGGTCACCTTCCCTCGCTCCCGCCGCACGATCCGGGAATAGAGCGTGAGTGTGGGGTCGAACAGAAACCGGAAGAGCAGCCTGGTCCACGACCGGTGGTATGCGAGGCCGTCGTACGCCTCCGGCGCCGCCCGCTTGATCCTGGGCAGGTTGTTCCACGGCACCGACGGGAAGTCGTGATGCTCGTTGTGATACCCGACGTTCAGCGCCAGCCGGTTGAGCGCGCCGTAGTAGCTGAACGTCTCCTGCCCGCCCTCCGCGACCAGGAAATGCCGCTGCACCCAGCGGGCGCCCAGCGGGTGCAGGCCGATGCCGAACCAGAACGACAGCACGAGATAGAGCAGTGCCATCGGCCCGAACAGGACGAATACGGCTGCGTCGAAGGCGAACTGCACCACGATGTTGGTCACCGACCAGCGGTCCCAGAAGGGGACCTCCGTCAGGCGCATCGGCCGGATGCCCTCGATCAGCGGAAAGACGGCCAGCCAAATGGCCTTCCGCCACCAGGACCTGCCCACGAGCCGCGCCTCCCAGTGATACGGCAGGTCGGCATCCAGTTCGTAGATGCCCTGGAAGGCGTGGTGCTTGATGTGGTACTTCGTGAAGGAGACCGATGCGGGCACGGAAAGCGGCAGGTTCGCGAGGATCCCCGTCCAGATGTTCGCCGTCGCATGCCGGAACACGAGCTTGTGTGCGCACTCGTGGATGACGACGAAGAGCGCGTGGTTGGCGAAGGCGCCGACGAAGTATGCCACCAGCACCACGAGCCACCACGGCTGGTTCCGCAGCGCGTAGGCGAGGGCGATCTGAATGACGACGATGCCCAGCGCATACCAGAACGTCATCGGATTCTTCCCGATGAGATCGCGCACCTCCGGATGCCGCTTGAGGATCGCCTTGGTGCGGGCGCGATGGGGCTCGGGACTCGTGGAGTACGTGAATTCGAGCCGGTCGCCGGTCACGGAGCGCTCCCAAGCTGAGGGGTGGGAACTGAACACCCGAATAATACGAAGCTAGAGGAGAGCCGGGATCTCCGTAAGCGGGGCGGCGCCATCCGCGTCGCCGCGCAACGTTTCTAGGTGTAAGTTTGACGCGCTCACTTGGAGGGTGGCGATGGTGCGCGAAGCGAGGGGACCGTCACGGAGCCGGCTCACCGGCCGGATCGTCGTGTGCGTCGTCCTCGCGGGGCTACCGGCCACCGGCTGCGCCCGCTACGTGCCGGCCCCGATCGAACCGGCACAGTCGCTCGAGGACTTCGAGGCGCGGAGCCTCGACGCCCCGGAACTGTGGCGCTACCTCGAGGGGATCGGGGTGGACTCGAGTGCGGCTGCGGTCCGCGACGGATGGGACCTCCGAACGCTCACCCTTGTCGCGTTCTTCTTCAGCCCGGCCATGGACATCGCAAGGGCCGAGTGGGGCGTCGCCGAGGGCGGCGTGATCACGGCCGGTGGCCGGGTGAACCCCACGTTCGCGGGGGGAGTGGGCTACAACAGCACGACGCCTACCGCCGCGATCACGCCGTGGATCGTCGATGCCGTCCTCGCCATTCCCATCGACATCGCGGGCAAGCGCGGCATTCGGGTCGCCCAGGCCCGCCAGCTCTCCGAGTCCGCACGCCTCAACGTGCTCACCGCGGCGTGGCAGGTCCGCAGCCGCGTGCGGCTGGCGTTCCTCGACCTCTATGTGGCGCGTCAGGCGGATTCGCTGCTCACCGCGCAGCAGCAGAACCGCGCGGAGATCGTGCAGATCCTCGAGCGCCAGCTTGCCGTGGGGGAGGTCTCGCCGTACGAGGTCTCACAGGCCCGGATCGCGCTGGCCGGTGGACGCGTGGCGGCGCTCGAAGGTCAGCGGCGCCGAGCCCGGGCCGAGAGCGAGCTGGCGGACGCCGTCGGCGTGCCCCCCGCAGCCCTCGACACCGTGACGCTGTCGCTGGAGGGGATCGGACGGGTGATGCCCGAGCCCCCCGAGCGGGAGATCAGGCTCCGGGCGCTGGTGAACCGCTCCGACATCCTCGGTGCCCTCGCGGACTACGAGGCGAGCCAGGAGGCGCTCCGGCTCGAGGTCCGCAAGCAATACCCGGACTTCTCGTTCGGGCCGGCCTATCAGCTCGACCAGACCGACAGCAAGTGGACGCTGGGGGTGGGCTTCTCGCTGCCCCTCCTGAACCGCAATCAGGGGCCGATCGCCGAGGCCGAGGCTCGGCGCGAGGCGATGGCGGCCCGGTTCCTCGCGCTGCAGTCCCGCACGCTGGGCGAGTTGGAGGCCGCGATTGTCGGATCCCGGTCGGCCGCGGAGCAGTTCCGGGCGGCCGACCAGCTGCTCGAGAGCCTCACGCAGCAGGAGCGCACCGCCGCCGCGGCGTACCGGATCGGGGAGATCTCGAAGCTCCAGCTCCTCACCCTGCGGGACGAGATCGTTGCGGCCGCGCTGTCGCGGCTGGACGCGCTCGCGGGGGCGCAGGCGGCCGTCGGGGCACTGGAAGACGCGATGCAAAGTCCGCTCGATGTCGGGGAGTGGGTGCTCGAGCGGCCCAGCCGCGGATCGGGGAAGGAAAAATCGAACGATGACTAGGCGCCGAACGGCCATCGTGCTCGCCGCGCTCGCGGTGCTGCTGATCGTGGTCGTCCTCCGCTGGGCGCGCGGCCCCGGCGGCGAGGAGGGGATCGTCACCGACGTCGCGGTGCACGTCGGGGAGGTCGGCCGCGCCACCGTGCACCGCTACGTGACCGCGTACGGGTATGTCGAGCCGGCGCCGCCGGGCGGCAGCCAGCCGGCGGCCGGAGCCCTGATCGCGCCGTTCGTGGGCGGCGTGCTGGCGGAGATCGACTGCGTCGAAGGCCGGCGCGTCACCGCGGGGACGGTGCTCTTCCGTCTCGACAGCCGGATCGCCGAGGTCGCCGTGGCGAAGGCACGCCACGAGCTGGAGTTTGCCGAGAAGGCATTCGCGCGGCAGCAGGAGCTGGTGCAGGCCGACGGCACCTCCCAGCGAGCCTTCCAGGAAGCGCAGCAGCGACTCGACGCCGCGCGGAGCGATCTGGCGACGGCGGAGACCGAGCTGGCCTACCTGCGGATCACGGCCCCGCTCACCGGTACCGTCGTGCGCCTCGATGCGCAGGTCGGCCAGTATGTGGACGCCAGCACGGTGCTGGCGCAGGTCGTCGATCTCGGCCGCCTCGTCGTCACGGTGGCGGTGCCGGGCGGCGAGGCGGCGGGGCTCGCCGTGGGCAAGGCGGCCTTCCTCGGCGTCGACTCCGCCGCCCCGCGCGGGGCGGTGACGCTGGTCGGGCGGGACATCGATCCGGCGTCGGGGACCTATCGCGTGCAGGTGTCCGTCCCACCGGCGGCCGGGTTCGTCCCGGGGCAGTTCACCGACGTCCGCATCGTGGCGGAGGAGCACCGGGACGTGCTGGTGGTCCCGGAGGTGAGCGTGGTGAGCCGGCCAGGTGAGGGGACGTGGCTGATGGTCGTGGATGGCGATCGGGCCGTGCGCCGGACGGTCACCGTCGGGCTGCGTGAGGGAGGGCTGGCGGAGGTGTCGGGTGACGCGATCACGGAGGGGGTGACGGTGGTGACCGAGGACGCGTACAGTCTCCCGGAAGAGACCAAGATCCGGATCGTCGGGCGCTGAGATGGTCGGACGGTTCGCGGCGCGGTACTCGCTCTCGATCGTCTTCGTCTCGATCGCGCTGTGCGTGGGCGGCGTCTACGCGGCCCTCAGCCTCGCGTCGTCGGTGTTCCCCCAGACGAACTTTCCCCGGGTGGTGATCCTCGTCGACAACGGGGTGATGCCGGGGGACGAGATGATGGCCACGATCACGCGGCCCATCGAAGAGGCGATGAAGGACATCCGCGGCGTCACGACGGTGCGGTCGGCCACCGGGCGCGGATCCGCCGAGATCAACGTGTTCTTCACGTGGAACGTGGACATGGTGGAGTCGGAGCTGTTCGTGCTGAGCCGGCTCTCCCAGATCCGGAGTACCCTCCCCGCCACCGCCGAAACGACCGTCTTCCGCCTGACGTTCTCCGCCTTCCCGATCGTCGGCGTGAGCCTCACCAGCGACACGCGGGACATCACCGAGCTGTGGGAGACGGCGCGCTACAACCTGAAGCTCCGCTTCCTGCGGATCCCGGGGGTGGCCCGGGTGGATCTGGTGGGCGGGCGCGCGCCCGAGTACCACGTCGTGGTGGATCCCCTGCGGCTGAGCGCGGCACACCTGAGCCTCTCGGACGTCGTGGACGCGCTCGACGCGAACAACCTCGTCGCCTCGGCGGGCCTGCACGAGGAGAACCACACGCTGTACCTGACCGTCGTGGACGGACGGGTGCGGACGGTGCCGGAGATCGAGGCGATGGTGGTCGCCGCCCCGGATGGGCGCCCGGTGCGGGTCGGGGATCTGGGCACGGTGGTCCGCGGTCCCGAGCCGGTGTTCAACATCGTGACCGCCGACGGGCATACGGCGGTGCTGCTGAACGTGCGGAGCCAGCCGGACGGGAGCACGCTGAGCATCGCGGGCGCGCTGCGGCAGCAGATCGCGGAGCTCCGGCAGGAGCTGCCCCCGGACATGAAGCTCGCGTTCTTCTACGATCAGTCGGAGATCGTGCGCGCGTCCGTGGGCGGCGTGTGGGAAGCGATCATCTTCGGATTGATCCTGTCGGTGCTGATCCTGTACTTCTTCCTGAAGCGCTGGGACACGACGCTCGTGGCCACCACGGTGATCCCGGTGACGGTGCTGATCACACTCGTGGCGATGCGGCTCGCCGGCCTCACCTTCAACCTGATGACGCTCGGGGGGATCGCGGCGGCGATCGGGCTGGTGATCGACGACGCCATCGTCGTCGTGGAAGCCATCCACACCCGGCTGTCGGACGGCATGAGCCGGCTCGAGGCCGTTCAGGCCGGCATCGGCGAGATCTTCCGGCCGCTCGTGGGGTCCACGCTCACGCCGGTCGTCGTGTTCGTCCCGCTGGCGTTCCTGCGGGGGATCACCGGGGTCTTCTTCCGTGCGCTGGCGATGACCATGGTGGTCTCGCTGCTGACGTCGCTGGTCCTCGCCGTCACGCTGACACCCTCGCTCGCCGCCTGGCTGCTCCGACAGGGACCGGCCGAGGAGCCGGGGGACACGCGGCGGCAGTTCGGTCCGATCCTGCAGCGTCTCATCGACGCCTACGAGGCGGCGGTCCGTCCGGCGCTGCGCCACCCATGGCGCGCGATGGCGTTTTCGGCGGTGGTGCTCGGCGTGGGTGTCGTGCTGTACCGCCGCCTCGACAGCGAGTTTCTCCCGCCGATGGACGAAGGCGGGTTCGTGATCGACTACTTCACGCCCCCGGGGACGAGCCTCGCCGAAACGGACCGCCAGCTGCTCCAGGCCGAGGCGATCCTCCGGACGGTGCCCGAGGTGGAGAGCTACTCCCGCCGCACGGGCGCCCGGCTGGCATTGGCGATCGCCGAGCCCAATACGGGCGACTTCCTCGTCAAGCTGCGCACCAAGAGGCAGCGCGCCACCGCCGAGGTGATCAGCGAGCTGCGGCGGCGGTTCAACACGGAGCTGCCGGGCCTCGTGTGGGAGTTCCCGGGGATCCTCGGCGACCTGATCGGCGATCTCATGTGGGCACCGCAGCCGATCGAGGTGAAGCTGTTCTCGACCGACCAGCGCTGGCTCGAGCAGAAGGCGCCCGAGGTCGCGGGTCGGCTCGAGCAGCTGCCCGGCGTCGTCGACGTGTTCGACGGGCTCGTCTACACCGGCCCGACCATCAGTCTGCGGGCGCGTCCGGCGGACGCGCGCCGATTCGGCCTCACCACCGCGGACATCGCCGCCGCGGCGAACATCGCCATGCTCGGGCAGACGGCCTCGACGGTGCTGGAGGGGGACCGCGTGGTGAACGTCCGGGTGAAGGTGGACTCGAGCCGGATCCGGCGCCTCGACGAGTTTACGCAGCTGCCGCTGCGCACGCCGGCCGGGACGATCGTGAAGCTCTCGCAGGTGGTGGACGTCACCGAGGAGGCGGGACAGCTCGAGCTGCGCCGTGAGGACGGACGGCAGGACGTGGCGGTCACCGCCCGCCTGGAGGGGCGGGACCTGGGCAGCGCGATGGCGGAGATCCGCCGGGTGCTGGCGCGGGACTCGTCGATTCCGCCGGGGACCGTCGAGTACGGCGGGCTGTACGAGCAGCAGCGGGAGTCGT
>Ga0055464_10000008_pt1 | contig 23256 bp, 20 predicted proteins | sample Joice_ThreeSqC_D_FD_57690 | JGI IMG/M metagenome (GOLD analysis project Ga0055464, IMG submission 57690) | Wetland microbial communities from San Francisco Bay, California, USA, that impact long-term carbon sequestration - Joice_ThreeSqC_D2 | ecosystem: Environmental > Aquatic > Marine >...
GGGAGCCCTGTGAGGGGCTCACCGTCCGGCGTGTACCCCCAGATGACCACCCGCGCCGGTTTGGCGGCGAACGGCACCACGTCCCGTCCCCGCAGCGCCGGCCGCAGCACTTCGGGCTCCAGCGTGACGGAGCCCCCAGCGCGAAACTCCACTTCCCATCCCCGCGGTGAGCGCGCCACCACTCGGCCCACGAGCAGGCCGTCGGCACCGGTCTTCACCCCGAGGTGCGGCACGGCGATCTCACGCAACGGACGGCCGCTCCGCTGCAGGCGCACGACGGCGTCGCGCGTGCGGTGCGGCACGAGTGCCCACGGACCCGAGTGCTCGAGATCGCGCTGCGGAACGCGCTCCCCGGCGCGCAGGCCGAGCCTGATGGTGTGCTTGCCGTCCGGTGCCGTGCGCCGCAGCACGACGGCGAGCGGGTAGGTGGTGGCACCGAACCGCCGCGCCTCGGAGTCCGGCACCCGGTAGAGGCATGTGATGGTCGTCTCGCGGACCATGTGCCGCCGCGCCGCTTCTCCATATCCGGCCGACGCGAGCTTGCTCGGGACCAGGAAGCCGACGGCGCCGCCTTCGCGCGTGAGCTCGAGCGCACGCTCCAGGAACGCCACCGAGAGATCCGGCAGGTGGCGAAATCCCCGCTCGCCGTCTGCTCGCCACAGCCTGAACCGCAGGCGCAGTTGCCGCCGCTCGTCCTCGTCGAGCCGCTCGGCGCGCACCCACGGCGGGTTGCCGAGCACGACGTCGAATCCCCCGGCGGCGAGCACGTCGGGAGTGTGCACATCGAAGGCGAAGAAGGGCAGGGTACCCTCCTCAACGAGGGCGCGCGCCCGGCGCAGCACGTCGAGGCTCGCGCGCACCGAGCGAATTCGGGCGCGCTGGCTGTCGGACAGTCGGTTCCGCCGTCCGAAGAGATCGTGTCCTCGAGCGAGGGCGTCGAGATCCCTCAGCGCATCCTCCCCGGAGCCGATCGCGCGATCGAGCACGGCGCGGGCGAGGTCCGTTTCGCGGTGCCGGAGTCGCTCGGCTGCTTGTACGGCGTCGTGCCCGCGGGCGTCGAACAGCGCGCGGCGTGCCTCCGCCACCTGGCGCCTGAAGCGGCTCGCGATCGGTGCCGCGTGAGGGTGCCACGCTCTGGCGGCGGCCACCGGGTCGAACAGAGTGTTCCCCTGCCGCACGACGCCGTCGAGGTTCGGAAGCGGCTCTACCGCTGCAGGAACCGTTGCCGGGTCCTCGGCGACGACGGAGAGCCAGAGCCTCAGCTCGGCCAGCCGGACCGCGACGGGATTGACGTCCACCCCGAACAGGTTGTCGCGGAGGATCCGGCGCCGCAGCCGCCACCGGTCACCGTTGGCGGTCGACGGGACGAGGTGGCTGGCGGCCGCGGTGAGGGCATCGAGTGTGCCGAGCAGAAATGCGCCGGAGCCGACGGCCGGGTCGAGGACGCGGAGGCGGCGCAGCGCGGCGGAGGCCCGAGTGCGCTCGCCGTCGTCGAGACGCTCGCCGGCTGCGAGGCGCTCGACCGTGTCCACGGGAAGCCCGCCCACGCCGGTCAGCGCGGCGGCGATCGTCGCATCGACGATCGGCCGAACGATGCTTTCGGGAGTGAAGAAGGTTCCCGAGTGCGACCGATCCTCGGGCTCCATCAGGCGCTCGAACACCCGGCCGAGCATGTCGGGCGCCACCGCATCGACCTCGTCCGCCTCCCGTACGCAGAACCGGTAGCGGTCGAACAGGCTCTCGAAGGCGTCGATCCACAGTCGATCCGCGAAATGAACCGGCCCGAGGCGGCGTTCGGTGGGGTGGCGCTCGAACAGTCCGCCGTTGAGATAGGGAATGCCGGCGAATCGTCGGCGACCGCGGCGCTCGGGAGGACGGTTCAGCGTGCCGAAGAAGAGCGGATCGAGCGCGCGGCGATGGAACTCCCCTCCGCGGGCGAGGGTCGCGTCGAGGAGCGTACGGAGGAACGCCGGGTTCCCGTCGAGCCATCCCTTGGCCTGGACGAAGTAGAGGAACAGCACGCGCGTGAGCGCCTGGAGTGCCACGAACCGGCGGTCGGCGGCGGCGAGCGAATCGGGGAGTGATGCCGCCATCGCTTCCCAGCCGCGGCGGAACGCGCGGAAGAAGCCCTCCCCGATCGCTTCAGCCGAAAGGACCTCGGCAACGTGCAGGGCGTGGGAGAGGGCCGTGCGCGACCGGCCCGGCCCGAGGGCCCGTAGCTGTTCGAGCGCGAAGGCGGTCGGCGCCGCGCAGTCGACCAGGAGCGCCCTGGTCGCGGTCCCAGTGCCGGCGCGCGGAGCGGCGACCGCGAGCACGCCCGCGCCGATGCACGCGGCCAGGCCCCGGTCACCCGTGACCGCGAGCCTGTGGGCGAGTGCCCGCGCCGCCTCCTTCGGCGCGGTGGCATCGGCGGTGACGACGTGAAATCCGCGCCACCGCGCCCGGATTACGGCCTCGTGGTCGTAGGGCGCGTCGGTTGGGCGGTATCCGAGCGCCACGAAGACCGCGGTGAGGTCGGAGGCGCGGCGTGCGCGAAGAAGTGCCTGCTCCAGCATGATCCGCTCGCTGAGACCGGATCACGGTAGGGCAAGGCGCGCCGGGGTACGGCGTCAGACCGTTGCGGGGAGGGACGAAGTCACGCGGCGCGCGCGGAGGGTCAGAGCGAGGCATCCTGAATCGATCGTGCCTGCGCCAGGTCGATGTCCCGTGCGATCGGAGGAGGCCACGCGTTCTCCCGAAGCTGGAACTCGATGAGCCGCCGCTCGTTGAGGATTCGCTTCCGGGTGGGCGCGTCGATGAGGCGTTCGCGCACGGCGGCGGCCAGCTCGTCCTCGTCGAGCCAGGAGGGCGGGGCGTCCGAGGCCGGCTGCCAGAGGTCGAGGAAGAGGTCGTGCCCGGTCCAGCGATCACCGGCAATGTCGGGCGGTCGGCATAGATTCGTGTACCAGCCGGTGAAGGTGCCGTCGGCGCGGTGAAACCGGCCGATGTCGTACCAACAGCCGGGAAAGACGAACCACACGATCGGGGCGCCTGGATCCTGAATCATCGTGCCGCTCAACTCGACGGGCCGCCCCTCGTACGGGTCGAGCAGCAGCACCTTGGCGTCCGGCCGGTCGAGCACGAGCCACTCGCGGTAAAGGGTCGACGGCTTGCCCGGTCGGCGGTACTCCAGCTCGATCAGCCGGCTCACGGCGCAGATGCCGGTTCGGGGGTGCGGATCCGCCCTTCCCACTTGCCCCGCGCGGTGCACCGCGTTCGCTTTCCACGCATCCGAATGCTCCCGTGCTCAGTGTCGCTCATGGCCGGATCCCGTCCACCTCGATCGTGCCGCCTCCAATGCGAGCCATTGCCTACCCTGTTGCCACCGTCCTGTTCCTGATGGCGTGTGCGAACGACGGCACAGCGGGACTGCGCGCCGCGCTCGACGCGCGCATCGCCACCGCAGGAGCCGAAGCGGTCGGCGTCTACTTCAAGGACCTGCGCGCGGGCGACTCGGTGCTGATCGATCCCGACGTCCGCATGCACGCGGCGAGCATGATGAAGGTCCCGGTCATGATCCAGCTGTTCCGCGACCGCGATGCGGGCCGTCTCCGGCTCGACGACAGCGTGACGATCACGAAGACGTTCCGCTCGATCGTGGACGGGTCGCCGTACGACCTCGGGGCCCCCGACGACAGTGATACGACGCTCTATCGCCGGGTCGGCGAGCGGGAGTCGATCCGGTATCTGATGGATCGGATGATCACGGTGTCGAGCAACCTCGCCACCAACCTCCTGATCGAGCTGGTGGGGGCTGATCGGACACAAGCGACGATGCGCGAGCTCGGGGCGGATTCGATCGCGGTCCTGCGCGGGGTGGAAGATGGCAAGGCGTACCAGGCCGGCCTCAACAACACCACGACGGCCCGGGATCTGGGCGTGATCTTCTCCGCCATCGCCGAGGGACGGGCTGCGAGCCTCGAGGCGTGCGGGGAGATGATCGAGATCCTCGAGCGGCAGGAATTCAACGAGGGGATCCCGGCGGGCCTGCCGGCGGGCGTGCGGGTGGCGCACAAGACGGGTTGGATCACCGAGATTCAGCACGACGGCGGGATCGTCACCCTCCCCGACGGACGGCGGTTTGTGCTGGTGGTGCTCACGCGGGGGATTGCCGACACCACGGCGGCGGATGCGCTGATCGCGGACGTCTCCCGCCTGGCGTACGAGGCACTGACGCGCTGAGTGATCGTGCCGCTACGCCTGCCCGCTGGCAGGTGACCGGAACGCCCGCGGGATCTTCGGTGCTTCGGGGTCCGCTTCATAATTGGGCGACATGATCTGCACTCCCGCCCGCTGGAACTCATCCTGAATGTTGGCGTGCATCTCCGAATACAACGCCGGCATGGCACTGGGGTGATCGCAGTACGCGTTGAGCTGGTAGCTCACATGGAAATCGTTGAGCGCGGTCTGGAGCACGAAGGGGGCGGGCTTCGTGAGCAGGCCCTTGGTCCTCGCAGCCGCGGCCAGCAGCAGCTCGTGGACCTGACGCCACGGTGTGTCGTATCCAATCGTGACGGTGGTGTGCAGGATCACGCCGCCGTCCGCGGCCGCGGCGGAGAAGTTGGTGATGTGGCTCGCCAGCACCATCGCGTTGGGGATGGTGATCTCGACGTGTTTCGGGGTCCGCACCCGTGTCACTAGCAGCGTCCGCTCGATCACGTCGCCCTCGGTGTCGGCGATCCTGACCCGGTCGCCGATCTGGAACGGGCGCATGTAGGTCATCACCACCCCCGCCACCACATTGGCGATCGCCGCCGACGACCCGAACGAGACGAGCACTCCGAGGAAGATCGAGATTCCTTTGAAGGCGTCCGTCTTCGCACCAGGCAGGTAGGGGAAGATGACCACTGCCGCGAAGACGATCACCAGGAACCGGACGATCTTGTACGTCGGCAGTGCCCAGTCCCCGTAGAACCCGGGCAGGGCGATCGCACCGCGCTCGATGCCGGTGAAAAGCAGCCTGATGAACTTGAGCAGGTAGTAGAACACCACCGCGATGACCGCGATGGTAAACAGGTTCGGCAGGTAGCTGGTGAACGCCTGCCAAACGCTGGCCAACGGTGTCAGCGTCCAGTTGAAGATCGTGTTCGCCAGTCCGCGGGTCCACGGGAAGAAGCTGAACACGATCGGGAGGAACACGTACACCACGAAGATGAATGCCGCCACGCGTGCGACGCGTGCGGCGAAGAGCAGGGCATCGGTCGCCTGGGCGGCCGGCAGGATCTCCAGCCGCTGAATGCGCAGTGAGCGGATCCACCGACCCCGGCCCCGCTCGATGAACCGGTACAGCAGGGGGAAGGCCCGGTTGAGCAGTATGAGGATCGCAATGAACGCCGCCAGCGTCAGCAGCGTGAGCACGGCGCCGACGAGGATGGTCTTGAGATTCGCGGCTCCCTGCCGACCCTGCACCACCGCGCGAATCCGCTCGGCGTACTGATCGGCCAGCTCCTTCCGGCCCATTCCCGCTTCGGCGGCGTCCCGCTCGGTGACGGTCAGGATCACGAGCGAGTCGAGGCGGACGTCGACCGCCCCCATCGTATCGGCGACCACGATCCGGTCGGCGGTGAGCAGGGGGTCTTCGGCGATACGGCGGATTCGTCGCTGGACGGCCTGCGCCCTCTCCTCCGGGCTGAAGGGCCCGATCGTCCCGTGCAGCTGGAAGAGCGTGTCCCGGCGAAACACCACGAAACCGTCGGCCGGCACCCGTGGCGGTGCGGTGTCCGCCGGAGCGGCGCCTTGCTGGGCCGAGAGGGGTGACGCTAGTACGAGGAGCAGCGACGCAGCGCACAGTGCGCGCCGCGGGCCGATCGACGTGGGAACTCGCCTTGGCATCTCCGGCCCTCCGTCTGGCCCGACGTTGCCTCGGTACCGGCTGCGCATCAGCACGGCTTCGCGGCGTGCGGGCACCGAAGCCAAGAGTATCGGCTTCCGCGAGCCGACGCCAGCGGGACTGTGCGTCGGTCGGAGTGCGGTCTCAGCGCTCGCGCTCGAACCGCCCGCCGAGGTGCCGGGCCAGGAACCGCTCCGCCGCGGCGTAGAACTTCAATCGGTTTTCGGGTTTGGCGAAGCCATGCCCCTCGTCCGGGAAGAGCAGGTATTCGTGATCGATCCCCTTCTGCCGCATCACGGCCACGATCTGCTCCGACTCGGACTGCTTCACCCGCGGGTCGTTCGCACCCTGCGCGATCAGCATCGGAATCCTGATCCGGTCGACGTGGGTGAGCGGCGAGCGCGAGCGCAGAAGGTCGGCCTCGGTCTCGGGGTTGCCGACCCGATCGTGGAGCATCGCGAGGTAGCTCGACCAGTACGGCGGGATGGTGTCGATGAAGGTGATGAGATTGCTCGGTCCCACGATGTCCACCGCGCAGCGGAACAGATCGGGCGTAAACGTCGCGCCGGCGAGAGCGGCGTAGCCACCGTACGATCCGCCATAGATCGCGATGCGGGCGGGATCGGCGATCCCCCGCTCCACGACCCAGCGCACGGCGTCCACGAGATCGTCGTGCATCCGGCCGCCCCACTCCTTGTTGCCGGCGTTGAGAAACGTCTTTCCGTAACCGGTCGAGCCCCGAAAGTTGACCTGCAGGCAGGCGTAGCCTCGGTTTGCGAGCCACTGCGCCTCGGGATCGTACCCCCACGTGTCGCGGTGCCAGGGTCCCCCGTGCACGTTGAGCACCAGCGGCAGGTCTGCCCGCGCCGCATCAGCCGGGATCGTGAGGTAACCGTGCAGGTCGAGGCCGTCGCGCGCGACGAACGCCACCGGTTCCATCGCGGCGAGCGTGTACTTCTCGAGCTTCGGCCGTGTGGTGAACACGAGGCGCCCGTGCCGCGCCGTGCGGTCATACGCCCAGTAGGAGACCGGGCGGCGGTCCTCGATGAACTCGACGATCCAGATGCGATCGTCGTGCGACCGGCTGTGGATGCCGAAGTCGCCCGGGCTCAGGCTGCGGATTGCCGCGATGTCGTCGGCGATCCCCGGGTCGAGCACCTCCCACTCGTGGCGCGCGCGGGTGAAGCCCACCATCTGGATCTCGCGCGTGTCCTGGTGCACGACCACGCCGCCGACGTCGTACTGCGGGTCGGCAGCCAGGACCTCGGCCTCCGCCGGCGCGAGCGGGACGCGCACGAGCCGGGCCGCGTTCACGTCGCGGGAATCCACGAGATAGAGGTGCTCTCCATCGAGCGTGAAGCCCAGCGGCCAGCTCGACATCGCGTCCTCGGCGCTCCAGCTGACGAACGTCCGCCACTCGCCGTCCGGATCGTCGCGCACCAGCAGCTGGCTGCCGCCGTCGGGCGTCGAGGTGACGGCACCGCGCACGCGGAACTGCACGTCCGCCAGCCAGCCGAGGACGTTCCCCGGGTTCTTGGCCACCTGCGACAGCGCCCCGGTCCGGAGATCCACGTGATACACGTCGTGCAGCCGCTCGTCGTCCCGGTTCATGGCGATGAGCAGCTCCGACGGGTGCCGCTTGTCGCGGGCGACCAGCTGCACCTGCACCTTCTCGAACGGCGTGAGGTCTTCGACGGCGCCCGTGGCGAGCTGCACCTTGTGCAGCCGCCAGTTCTCGTCCCCTCCGACGTCCTGCAAGTAGAGCAGGTGCTCGCCGTCGTGCGCCCAGAAGTAGATGCGCACGCCGCGGTCGGTGTCGTGGGTGATCGGCTGGAACTCTTCGCCGTCGAGCGGGCCGGTCCAGACGTTGAGCACACCATCCAGGGGAGCCAGGTAGGCGAGATAGCGTCCGTCGGGCGAGACCTGCGGGTCGGCCCGCTCGGGGTTGCCGAACAGGACGCGACGCGGGATCAGTGGCGCCGTCGCGGCCGCGCCGGTTCCGCCGTCACGCCGAGTGCCGTCACTCGGCCGCTCCGAACGCCCTTTCGTGCTCATGCCGAGCCTCGTCTCCGTAAGGCGGGTCGCCTATGCGGCCGCCGGTTCCCGTTCCGGGGAAGGAATGCGCAGCTCCCCCTCCGTTTTCGCGACCAGCACGGCGCACACCGTGTCGCCCGTCACGTTCACAGTGGTGCGGGTCATGTCGAGGATCCGCTCCACCCCCACCACCAGTGCGATGCCTTCGGCGGGGATGCCAAGCTGCAGCAGCACGATCGTGAGCGTGACGAACCCGATGCCCGGCACACCGGCCGCGCCGATGGAGGCGAGCGTGGCCGTCAGCACTACCGTCAGCAGGTCGGTGAGCCCCAGGTGGAACCCGAATACCTGTGCGATGAAGATCGTGCTCACGCCCTGGTAGATCGCCGTGCCGTTCATGTTCACCGTCGCGCCCAGCGGCAGTACGAAGGAGGCGATGTCGTTGGGCACCCCGAGCTTCTCCTCGGAGACCTGCAGGTTGATCGGCAGGGTCGCGTTGCTCGACGACGTCGTGAAGGCAAACAGCATCACGTCGTAGAAGTGCTTGAAGAAGTACCATGGCGACATCCCTGCGAGCCGCAGGATTGCGGGGTAGAATGTCGCCGAAAAGAGCACCATGGTGCCGATCGTAACGAGGACGTACTTGAGCAGCGTGAGCAGCACGCCGTAGCCGAACTGGGCGGCCACCGCGGCGATGAGGGCAAAGACGCCGATCGGCGCCACCCGCATCACGAGCTTCACGAGCACGATCATCGCGTCGTTGACCGCCTCGAGGACGTCGACCACCGGCTTACGGCGCTGCTCGCTCAGGATGGTGAGCGCGATGCCGAACAACAGCGAGAAGAAGATGATCTGGAGGAACTCGGTGTCGGCCATCGCCTTGAACGGGTTCCGCGGGATGATCTTCACCAGCATCTCACCGATACTCGGATGCTGCGTCGCCCGTGCCAGCTGCTGGGCTGAGACACCCGCGTATTGGGTGAGCATCTCGGCCTTCACCGACGGATCGAGCCCCGCGCCGGGGTTGAACAGCTCGCCCGCCACCAGCCCGAGTGCGACTGCCAGAGCGGTGGCGACGAGGTAGAAGGTCACCGTCTTGAGCCCGATGCGGCCCAGCTTGCGCAAATCGCCCAGGCTCGCCGTGCCGACGATCAGCGACGCCATCACCAGCGGGACGACGCACATGATCAGCAGGTTGATGAAGGCGTCGCCCACCGGCTTGATCTCGAGCGCGAAGTTTCCCATCAGCGGGCCGAGCACGGCACCGAGCACGAGGCCGATCAGGATCTGGTTGTGGAGCTTGATGCGTCCGATCCGCTGCAGGATGCCGGTCATCGCGATCTCTTCCGGGGGGGGTGGCTCGGAATCTAGTCGCCCGGCGGTGGCGGAAGGAACGGACGGCGTGGTCCGGCGTCACGGGGACCCCTGCCGCTCCCGTCGCGCGCGCCGTACGAGGCCCGCGTACGCGACGGCATTGACGGCGATCACCGCACATCCCAGGATCGTCTGGATCGCCGGCGTGAGCCCCGCCGGGTAGACGACCGGGATCAGATAGTGCTCGATGAACCCTCCGGCGTACCCCGCCTCGCCGGCCTGCCGCCTGAGCGCCACCTCCCACGGCGTCAGCGGACAGATCCACCCCGCGAACTCGATGAGCGCTCCCCACGCCGCCGCCGGCAGGTGGAGCCATACCACCGAGCGCCAGCGCCAGGCGAGATACCCCCCTGCCAGCACGAACACGATGAAGGCGAGGTGGAGCGCGACGAGGAGGTCGGCGGCGACGCGAGAGAGCATGGGCCGCTCCGGTCTCAGCCGCCAGGCGGGAGATCAGGCATTCGCCTCCGCCGTACCGCGCTCCATCCGCTCGACGATGACGGTGATCGCCAGCGTGCCGGTCACATTGGTGGCGGTGCGCGCCATGTCGGGGATCCGGTCGACGCCGAGCAGCACCGCCATCCCGTCGAGCGGGATCCCGATCGTGCCGAGCGCAGGCGCCAGGCTGAGAACGCTCCCGCCCGGGATGCTCGGGACGGTGAAGGAGACGATGAACGTGGCCAACAGCGCGCCCCCGATGCCCGCCAGCGGCAGGGGGACGCCGTACAGCCAGGCGAGGAAGACGACGCCTGCACCCTGGAAGAGTGCCGCTCCCGCGCGTCCGAGGGCGGCGCCAAGGGAGATCACGAATCCCGCGACGGGCTGGCCGATACCCAGCTCGTCCTCGGCGGCCTCGAGCATGGCGGGCACGGTGGCCGGGGAGCTGGTCGTACTCGCGGCGATGATCTGGGGCGTCACACAGCCGCGCAGGAACCGGCGGACGGACATGCGGCCGAGGACGCGCACCGCCGGGAGGTAGATCGTGGCGACGAAGATCAGCTGGCCCGCCAGGACGGCGATCACGAAGATCGCGAGCGTCTGCAGCATCGCCCATCCGGCGCGGGCGGTCACCGGAGCGGCCAGCGCAAAGACCCCGACCGGCGCGAGCAGCATCAGCCAGTGGACCAGCTTGATGAGCGCCGCTGCGACGGCGTTCCCCAGGGAGAGCATGCGCTCGCGGTCGTCGCTCTCCAGCGCGCCCGCCGCCGCCGCCACGAGCACCGTGAAGAGGACGAGCGGCAGCAGCGCGCCTTCGGCGGCGGCGGCGAACGGGTTGCTGGGGATGAGTCCGAGCAGGAACTCGAGGAACCCCGGGAGCGCGGGCGCCGTCGCGCCGCCCGCCTCGACCGCCTGTGCCGCCGCGTCCGAGGCGAATGGCAGCAGCAGCTGCATCACGCCCATGCCGAGCAGCACGCTGATCACGGTGGTCGCGGCGAAGAAGCCGAGCGTGACCGCGCCCATGCGGCCGAGCTTCTTGAGGTCGCCGAGCTGCCCGACCCCGACGAAGACCACCGAGGTCACCAGCGGGATGACCACCATCTTCAGCAGACTGACGAACGCCGTGCCGATCGGCTCGACGCCCTGCGCGATCGCCATGAGGACGGGCGACTCCGTCACGGCGGCCGCCAGACCGAGCAGCAGTCCGGTGACGAGGCCGAGGGCGATCGCGAGGTTGAGCTTCATCCGCCCCTGGAGCTCTCCTTGATCAGGTGGGCGGCGATCACGTTCCGCTGGATCTCGTTCGAGCCCTCGTAGATCTGCGTGATCTTGGCGTCCCGCAGCAGCTTCTCGACCGGATACTCCTTCATGTAGCCGTAGCCGCCGAACACCTGCACCGCGTCCACGGTGACCTTCATGCACGTGTCGGATGCGAAGGTCTTGCAGATCGCCGACGGCTTGGCGATGTCCTTTGCGCCGGCATCGATCATGCGGGCGGCGGAGTAGACGAGGGCCCGGGAGGCTTCCACGGCGATGGCCATGTCCGCGAGCATGAACTGCAGGCCCTGGAACGACGAGATGGGGTGGCCGAACTGCTTGCGGATCGTGGCGTAGTGGACCGCCTCGTCGAGCGCGCGCTGCGCGATCCCGACCGCCTGCGCCGCCACCCCGGGGCGAGCATGGTCGAACGTCTTCAGGGCGACGATGAAGCCCATCCCCTCACGGCCGATCAGGTTCTCCGCGGGGACCCGGCAGTCCTCGAAGATCACCTCGCGCGTTGCCGACGCCCGGATGCCCAGCTTGTTCTCCTTCTTGCCGAAGGTGAGCCCCGGGGTGTCCTTCTCCACCACGAAGGCGCTCGCACCCCGCGCGCCCTTCGTCTTGTCGGTGAGCGCGATCACCGTGTAGATCTCCGCCTCGCCGCCGTTGGTGATCCACTGCTTCGTGCCGTTGAGGATGTAGGAGTCGCCATCCCTGGTCGCGGTGGTGCGGATCCGGCCGGCGTCGGAGCCCGCGTCGGCCTCGGTGATCGCGAACGCCGCCAGCTTCTCCCCCCGGGCGATGGGCGGGAGATAGCGCTGCTTCTGCTCGTCGCTGCCGAAGAGGAGGATCGGGAACGCCCCGAGCCCGGTGCCACCAAAGGCGAGCGCGATGCCACCGCAGCCCCACGACAGCTGTTCGGTGACGAGCGCCATTTCCATCACGCCGCCTCCCATTCCGCCATACTCCACCGGGACGAAGACCCCGAAGATGTCCGACTCGGCAAGAACCCGCACGACGTCCCACGGGAACTCGGCGGCCTCGTCGTACTGCGCGGCGACGGGCTTGATCTTCTCTTCGGCGATCTGCCGGCACAGATCGCGGATCATCGTCTGGTCTTCGGTGAGCAGGTAGTCCATGTGCGGTTCCCGGGGTTGTCGTGGCCGTGATGTCGGCATCGTCGCGACGAGGGGAGCGGGCTCGGGAGGCCGCGCGCTGTCGCGGACGGAGGCGCCTACCATTCTATTCAGGAATCGAGCGCGGGGCCAGTAACTCGCTGGCGGGAATGGCGATGGGGCCCGGGCGGGGCTAGCTTCCAGCACGTTCCGACCGGAGGGAGACGTGAGGCACGCACAGAGGACGGTCCCCCGCTGGGCGCTCATCCTGGGTGCGTCGAGCGGCTTCGGGGAAGCGACGGCGAAGGAGCTGGCCAAGGCCGGATACGACATCGCCGGCGTACACCTCGACCGCGCCAACCGCCTGCCGTACGTCGAGGCGATCAAGGCCGAGATCGAGAACGCCGGGCATCGCGCGCTCTACTTCAACGTGAACGCCAACGACGACGAGATGCGCACCGAGGTGCTCGATGCGCTGGAGGAGGACGTCGAAGAGAACGGCGGGACGGTGGCGGTGCTGATGCACTCGTTGGCGTTCGGGACGCTCAAGCCCTACATCGCAGAAGACGCCATCAACAAGCGCAGTATGCACATGACGATGGACGTCATGGCGCACTCGCTCGTGTTCTGGACGCAGGACCTGGTGACGCGCGGACTGATGCAGGAGGGCGGACGGATCTTCTGCATGACCTCGTCGGGGTCGACGCGGGTCATTCCGTCCTACGGCGCGGTGTCGGCCGCCAAGTGCGCGCTGGAATCCCACACGCGGCAACTCGCCATGGAGCTGGCGCCGCGCGGGATCACGGTGAACGCGCTCCGGGGCGGCGTGACCCGCACCCCGGCCTCCGAGCGCATCCCCGAGAGCGACAAGCTGTTCCTGGAAGCGGTGCAGCGGAACCCGCACAAGCGGCTGACGATGCCCGAGGACATCGCGAAGGCGGTCGTCGCCCTGTCCAAGCCTGGAACCGACTGGATCACCGGCAACGTGATCAACGTCGACGGCGGGGAAGAGATTTCAGCCTGAAGGCGGCGGCTACTGGTTCTTCGGGCGGAGCTGTGCGAGTTCTTCCTCGAGGTGGGTCAGGCGCTGCAGGATCTCGTCCTCGGCCGGTTGGCTGGCCACGATGGGAACGCCGCGCCGGTTGAGCAGCGTCTCGACCAGAGCGTCCGTGTAGCCAACCACCGCGTGCGCCAGGCCGCGGTCCAGAATGCGGTTGAGCCGGAGCACGGCGGCGATCGACTGACGCGGCGGCAGGATCGAGACGGTCTCCGAAAGCCGCCGAATGAGCAGCTCCCGCAGCTGCTGGATCTCCTCGACCACCTCGCCTGCGGCGAGGCCCCGGGCCGCCGCCGTCTGGCCGTACGCCTCGCACGCCGAGAACCACAACTCCGTCGCCTGCCGGCGCAGCGGGCCCGCCAGCTCGATCATCACGTCCACCAGGAGCGCCAGATGGCGCTGGACGGTCGGGCGCTGGATGTGCGGCACGTCTGCGACCCGGTGGGCGACCCACTCCGACCAGTCGGCCACGAGCACATCGCGATGCTCCTGGAGGGCGGCGGAGACGGCGAGGAGCGCCGGATTGGACGGCCGCACCATCATGGCTCGGCCGTGCATTGGAGGGGTAGCACGGTTGACACGAGGCGGAATGTAACGGGGTCAAGGGGGAGGTCCAACTAGCGCATGGCGACCGTGCAGACCATCCCGTTCCAGCTTCCCGGCGCCGACGGCGGACCGCTGCGGGGCGAGGTGCGCGTGCAGGGGAGGCTCGAGGCGCGGCCGGGTGTCGTGATCTGTCACGGCTTCAAGGGCTTCAAGGATTGGGGCTTCTTTCCCCACGTCGCGCAGCGCCTTGCGCTGGCCGGAATGGCCGTTGTGACCTTCAACTTCAGCGGGAGTGGGGTCGGGCCGGACGGGGAGTCGTTCTCGGAGCCGGAGCGCTTCGGGCGCGCAACCCCGTCGCGCGATCAGCAGGATCTTTCCCTCGTGTGGGATACCTTCGGGAGCGGCGGTCTGGTGGACGGTCTGCCGGTGCCCGCCCGGATGGGACTCTTCGGCCACAGCCGCGGCGGCGCGGCGGCCGTCGTCCACGCCGCGGCGCGGCGCGACTGCGGCGCGCTGGTGACGTGGGCGGCGATCTCGTCGTACCACCGCTGGGGCAGGGAGACCGTCCGGCTGTGGCGGGAAGAGGGGAAGGTCGACATCGTGAACACCCGCACGGGCGAGATCCTGCCGCTCTACACCGATTATCTCGATGATCTCGAGGCGCACGGGAACGCGCTCGACCCGCTCGCGACCGCCGCCCGGGTGGCGGCGCCGTGGCTCATTGTACAGGGGAGCGTGGACGAGGCGGTGAAGGTGCGGGAGGCGAAGGCGCTGGCGCAAGCGGCTGATCCGGAACGGACCGAACTCCTGATCATCGAAGGGGGCAGCCACACCTTGGGCGCGCGCCATCCGTGGGCCGGATCGACGCCGCAGTTCGATCGCGCGATGGATGCGACGGTGGACTGGTACGTGCGGCACCTCATGTGAGGTGCCGAAACGGCGACGGCCCCCGGCTCCGGGGGCCGTCTGGCGGGACTACAACCCTGCCGCGTAGAGCGAGTCGATCAGTCGCCGCTCGCGGCCGATGCCTTGCGCGGCAACGTGTCGGCGGCGCAACAACAGACTCGCCGCAGCGAACGTGGCCAGCGCGATCAGACCGACGCCAAAGGTTCGAATGCGTGCCTCCTTGTTGAAACCGACACCGATGAAACCACCTCCGCCACCACTTCAATATAGAACCGTGCGCAAGCGCAAATGTCACAGCTCCTTGGCCGCGCCACACAGGGTTCTCCACTCGTGAGACCCTCGTTTGGCGCTTGGCGTCACGGTCCGTGACGCACGTCACCATCGCGGAGCTTCGCGCCCGCCTTGCCGCGCACGCGCCACGCGTCGCGGACTTGAGTGGCAGGATTCAGGCCGCGGTCGCGATCGTTCTGGCTCCCGGAACCGACGGGGGGCTCGACTTGCTGTTCATCAAGCGCGCCGAAGCGCATGGCGACCCTTGGTCGGGACAGATGGCTCTCCCGGGCGGGCGGCGCGAGGCAGCAGACCCGGACCTGCTCACCACCGCGGTTCGCGAGACCGAGGAGGAGACCGGGATCGTGATCCCCCCCGAGAGCCTCCTCGGCGCCCTCGACGACCTTGCACCCAGCATTCCCGTCCTGCCGCCGGTGGCGGTCCGGCCGTTCGTATTCGGTCTTGCGGCGCAGCCTATGGTCACGCCGAGCGCCGAAGTCGCCGCTTGCGTGTGGGCGCCCCTCGCTGCCCTGCCAGGCGCCACCACGGAAACCGATGTCGCCGTGCGCGGAGACGTCAGGACGGTGCCCGCGTTCGTGTTCGGCGAGTACGTTGTCTGGGGGATGACACACCGTATAATCAACAATTTCATGGAGATAGCGTCATTCTGAATGTCGCGGGTCAGGGTGAACACCATGTCATGCGTTTATTAGGCGAGGCTAATCCACTATATTTGACGCCCCTAATACTCTGCCCTCGTGCCGAATAGTCCGATGAGTTTTGACCTCGCGGAACGCGCGCTCAGCCCCGCCGTCGAGGACTACGTGAAGGCGGTATTCGAGATCGAGGAGCAGGATGGCCTCGCGACCAACGGCGCGCTCGCCGACGCGCTCGCGGTCTCCGGGCCATCGGTGAGCGGGATGGTGCGCCGGCTGGTGCGCGAGGGCCTCGCCGTACACGAGCGGTACCGCGGGGTCCGGCTCACTGCGGCGGGGCGGTGGGCCGCTCTTCGGGTGCTACGGCGGCATCGGATCCTCGAAGCCTACCTCGCGACCAAGCTAGGCTGCGACTGGGACTCGGTGCACGAGGAGGCGGATCGCCTCGAGCATGCGGCGTCGGACCAGGTGGTCGAGCGGATGGCACTGGCACTGGGGCACCCACGGTTCGACCCCCACGGCGCGCCGATTCCGGGAAGTGACGGCACGATCGAGCGGCTGACCCTCGTTCCGCTGAGCGAAGTCGCCGTGGGCGAGATGGCCGAACTGGCACTGGTTGGCGACCGCGACCCCGGCCGCCTGCGCTTCCTGGCGGCAATGGGCCTGAGGATGGGAACGGCGTTCGAGGTGGTGGGCCGGCAGCCGTTCCGGGGACCGGTGACGATACGGTTCACCACTTCCCCATACCGCGAGCAGGCGATCGGCTACGAGCTGGCCTCGTCCGTCGGGTGTCGCATCAGGGGAGGGGAAGTCGGCTGATCCTGGGGGCTGCCAGCCGCACTACGACGCGGTCTCTCCGGTCTCCCGCACTTCCTCCATGCCGCGCAGCATCGCTCCGAGCCGACGGTCGCGCGCTTGCCGCAGCTCGTCGATCCGGTCCGAGTAGGCCTTCTCGATCGCGCTGATGAGCTTCCGCTGCTTCTCGGGCTCGAGCCGGTCCCACGTCGGGAGGTCGCTCCAGATCAGCTCGAAGGTCTGCAGCAGGTGCTGCAGGAATCCGGTGACGCCGCGGTCGCTGGCCGCGAGGTGATAGGTGAGGTGAGGCCCCGCCGCGGCCCAGCCGAGTGCCGGCCCCAGCGACACCGCGCGGTCGAGATCCTCCACGTCGATGACGCCCTCGAGCACGAGGTCGATCGCTTCGCGCCAGACGGCCGCGGAGATGCGGGTCACCACGTTACCCGGGACCTGCTTGCGGATGGTCACCGGGATCCTGTCGAGCGCGTGCAGCCATCCCTTCACCACCTCGACGATGGCGCCGTCGGTCATCGGGCCGGGGACCAGCTCCACGAGGGGGATCAGCTCCGGCGGGTTGAGCGGGTGGGCCACCAGGGACCGCTCCTGCCGCAGGCAGCGCGCCACGATGTCGCCCGGCTTGAGCGCACTCGCGGAGCTCGTGACGGCGCGCGCGCTCCCGGCGGCGGACTCGATGGCCTCGTGCAGCTTCTGCTTGATCTTGAGGTCTTCCGGGCCGGCCTCGATCACCCACTGCGCGCCGCGGCAGGCCTCGAGGAGACTGCGTCCGACGATGAGCTGCGAGAGGCCGGCTTCGACCGCCGCCGTGTCCGCGCGGCCGAGCTCCACGAGCGCTCGGGCCCTCGCCGCGATCTCGTGCGCGGCGTTCGTGAGCGTCAGCGCCTCGGAGTCGAACAGCGCAACCGGCCAGCCGTGCGCCACGCAAATGGCCGCCCAGCCACGCCCCACATCCCCCGTTCCCACGACAGCGACCCGTACCTGTCCGACGCTCATCGACGCCTCCGTGCGTTCGGTCGTCTATGCGCCAGCCCCGGGGTGGAAGACGCGCCCGAGCAGTGCGCGCATCCGCGGGACGTCCACATCGAGGGCGACGTCGGTCGGCATCCCGCCGCTGCTCTCGACCGTGTGTCCCCGATGCTCGCCCTCATCAAAGTCCACGCGGAGGCGGAGTTGCGCCAGGGTGAGGAGGCCCGGCGCGAGCACCTCCCCGACGGGGAGAACGTCGTGGACGACGCAGCCGTCGAGCCGCCCCTGCGCGCGGTGGAAACCGACGTAGAATCGGAGCGCCTGCCCCAGCCACCCGACGACGGGATCGGCCGACCGCACGAAGCCCGCGACTTCGTCCGCGCCGAAGGTCATGCGCCGCGTCACGTCCAGGCCAACCATCACCGTGCCGAGGCCCGCGTCGACGATCCGCCCGGCCGCCTCGGGGTCGCACCAGGCGTTGAAGTCGGCCCACCGGTTGGTGTTTCCCCGCTCGTGGATACTGCCGAACATGCCCAGGTGCCGCGCCACGCGGCGCCGGAGGAGTGTGTCATCCCGCTCGAGCGCGAGGGCGAGGTTGGTCAGCGGCCCCAGCGTGATGAGAACAGCGGGCCCCGCGCAGCGTCCGAGGGCGTCGAGGAGTGCGCCCGGGTCCGATTCGCACGGCGGAGCGGGCGGTACCGCTGCGTACCCGACCCCTGATGGTCCGTGTGCTTCCGGTGCCGTCACGAGCGGACGTGAGAGCGGACGGTCGGCGCCGGGGATGACCGGTACCTCGGTGCGGTGGAGGAGCTCGAGCAGGTGTCGCGCGTTACGCGTAGTCCGGTCCAGGGTCGCGTTGCCGTAAGTCGTCGTGATGGCCACGACGTCCAGCTCGGGGGAGCGAAGCGCCAGCGCCAGCGCGACGACGTCGTCGATCCCGGGGTCGGTGTCGATGACGACGGGGACGGGATCCATGACGGAAGTCTACCTGTGACTCACTGGCCGGCGGAACCGGGTTCTGCCCCGCGCCTCTGGCATCCGGCACCGTTCGCCCGTAACCTTCCACCGGTCCCGCCAGCGAGAGAGGGTGGAGGTGTGACGACCGCATCGGAGGAGTGGAAACAGCTGCGCGCCGACTACTCGGCGCTCGTGCAGCAGTTCGGTGACGGCTGGGAGAAGATGAGCGCGAAGCTCATGGGAGAGGTGTTCACCGAGGAAGGCAGCTTCGTTCCCGATCCCTGGGGCTCCCCGGTGGTGGGCCGCGCGGCGATCCAGGGATACTGGGACAACATCCCGTTCGAGCAGTCGGAGATCTCCTTCCGGTTCGGCGAGATCTTCGCAGCCGGGCCGTGGTTCGCGACGGAGTTTCGCTGCAGCTTCCGGCGCCGCCGCACCGGGGAGAAGGTGGACGTGCGCGGCTCCATGTTTTGCGAGACCCTCGAGGGCCACATCGCCGAGATGCGGCTGTACTGGGACAGGCGGACCGGCAGGTAGTGGTGCTGGGCGACGCGCGGCTGCACGTCGGCACCCAGGGCTGGAACTACGACAGCTGGGTGGGCACGTTCTATCCGCCCGGCACGCGCCCGGCGAACATGCTTGCGGTGTACGGGCGGGCGTTCTCCACGGTGGAGGTCGATTCGACTTCCTACGGGATCCCCAGCGACCACGTAGTGCAGAGCTGGCACGCGCACGTTCCGGCGGGCTTCTCGTTCGCGCTCAAGGTCCCCCAGGAGATCACCCATGAGCGCCGGCTCAAGGACTCGACGGTCCTGCTGCGCCGCTTCGTCGATCGCGTGTCCCAGCTCGGTGCCGCGCTCGGTCCGTTCCTCGTGCAGTTGAGCCCCGGATTCCGTGCCTCGGATGCGAACCGTGCCGTGCTGAAGGACTTCATCGCCGGCCTTCCCGAGGATCACCGCTGGGCGGTCGAGTTCCGGGACGCGGGGTGGATGACGGCGGCGACCTTCGAGCTGCTGAAGTCCCGCAACGTGGCGGCCGCACTGGTGCAGGGACGGTGGATTCGGCGCGAGATGATGGCCGATCTCGCCCTCGAGCCGACCGCCGACTTCGCCTACGTGCGCTGGATGGGACGCGATCGCCGCCTCACCGATTTCTCCCGCCCCCAGCTCGACTGCGGTGACGACCGGGCGTGGTGGTTCGAAACCCTCCAGCCCCTCCGATCCCGCGTCACCGACGTCTACGGCTTCTTCAGCAACTACTACGAGGGCCACGCGCCGCACAGTGCGCGCGAGATGCAGCGCCTGATGGGCGAGGAGCCCGTTCCCCCCGAGAGTTTGAGGGAGCAGGGCGAGCTGTTCTGACCGTGGCGCGCCGGATCACTCACCCGAGGTTCCATCCCCTCCGACCGTCTCTCACGGCCGCCGTGCTCGGTGTGCTTGCCGCGGCCCACGTGTCGGCGCAGGCCCCTCGGAGCGGCGAGGTGGTACTCGCCACCACGACCTCGGTCCGCGACGCGGGACTCCTCGCCGTGCTCCTCCCTCCCTTCGAGCGGCGCACCGGGCTCAGGGTGAAGGTGATCGCCGTTGGGAGCGGCGAGGCGATGGAGCTGGGGAAGCGGGGTGAAGCCGACATCCTCATCGTGCACGACCCGGCGGGGGAGGAGGCGTTCATGGCCGGCGGCTTCGGGGTCGAGCGCCTGGCGCTGATGCGCAACTGGTTCGTGATCGTCGGCCCGCCCGCCGATCCCGCTCGGATCCGCGCCCGCGGTGCCGTCGACGCGATGCGCGCCATCGCGCGGTCCGGATCCCTGTTCCTGTCGCGGGACGATCGATCCGGCACCAACGTCAAGGAAGACCGACTCTGGGAACTGGCCGGTGTGGCGCCGCAGCGGGCCTGGTACCGGGAGTCGGGCCAGGGGATGAGCGCCACGCTGCAGATCGCGAGCGAGCTGGGAGCATACACCCTCACCGACATCGGGACCTTCCTGAGCCACCAGTCACCGCTCGACCTCGCCATCCTGGTCGAGGGCGACTCGGTGCTCGTCAACCCGTACCACATCCTCCTCCCCGACCCGGGACGCTTCCCGTGGATCGACGCCGCAGGGGCGCGCCTCCTTGCCGGCTACCTGCTCGAGCCGGCCACCCAGAATGCGATTGACTCCTTCCGCCGGGCGGAGTTCGGGAGGGGGTTGTTCGAAGGAGTCATAGGCTCCGTGCCACCGGAACCCCCTGCTCGGGGCCCCACATCCGAGACGGCATTCCTGACTCCCGACTCCTGACTCCTGATTCCTGTCTCCTTGATCTATCTTCCTCCCATGCATCAGCTCCGGGTGATGGTGGCGCAGGTGCGGCCGAGGAAGGGCGCATACGCCGACAACCTGCGGCGCGTCGGCGGGGTCCTCGCCCAGGTGGCCTCCCTCGATGAGCCACCTCAGCTCCTGGTGTTCCCCGAGACGGCGCTGACCGGTTACTTCATCGAGGGGGGCGTGCGAGAGCTCGCTCTCCCGGCCGGTTCGCTGTTCCGTGACCTCGCCGCACAGCACGCGCTCGCCGCCGCCTCGCCGATCGACGTCGTCGTCGGGTTCTACGAGGAGTACCGCAACCGCTACTACAATGCGGCGCTCTACGCTCGGCTCGGCGGCCCGGACGCCGGTATCGTCCACGTCCACCGGAAGATCTTTCTTCCCACCTACGGACTGTTCGACGAGGAGCGCTTCGTCGAGCACGGGCAGTCGGTGCACGCCTTCGACACGGCGTGGGGTCGGGTCGCGCTCGGCGTCTGCGAGGACGCGTGGCACTCGGTGGTCCCGACGCTCGCCGCGCTGGACGGCGCCCAGGCGTTCATCGTCCCGAGCGCCTCCCCGGCGCGGGGCGTCGAGCCGGACGACGAGTGCGGCGATGATGCGGAGCGGCGGCCGTCGAGCGTACGGCGCTGGGAGGTGCTCGCGCGCCAGACGGCGGCCGAGCACGGTTTGTACGTCGTCTTCGCCCAGCTGGTGGGCTTCGAGGGAGGGAAGGGACTCCAGGGCAGCTCGCTGATCGCCGATCCGCACGGCAGGATCCTGGTGCGCGGCCCGCTCTTCGAGGAAGCTCTGATCTCGGCGACCTTCGAGCAGGACGAGATCACCCGCGCGCGTTTCGAGCAGCCGCTCCTGGCGGATCTCGAGACCCAGTTCCTGAACCTCCTCGACGCCCGGCACCGCTCACCTCCCGTCGCGCCTGAGGTGCCGGAGATCGGCGCGCAGCCCTCCGTTCGGGAGACGCCGGGAGCGACGTCGTACCCGGTGGTCGAGCCGGGCGCCGACCGCGATCCCATGGAGATCGACGCGGCGCTCGTGGAGAGCTGGCTCGTGGCGTTCCTGCGCGATGAGGTCGTGCGGCGCCGCGGGTTCACCAAGGGCGTTGTGGGGCTCTCGGGCGGGATCGACAGCTCCCTCACCGCCGCGCTCGCCGTGCGAGCGCTCGGAAGAGCGAACGTGATCGGCGTGCGCATGCCGTACCGCACGTCGAGCCCCGAGAGCCTCGAGCACGCCGCACTGGTGGCCGAGGAGCTGGGGCTCGAGCTGGCCACGGTGGACATCAGTGCCGCGGTCGACGGTTACCTCCAGGCGGCGGACCCGGAGGCGGACGCCACCCGCCGCGGCAACGTGATGGCCCGGATGCGGATGATCACCCTGTTCGATCTGTCGGCCCGGTACCGCGCCCTTCCACTCGGCACGGGGAACAAGACCGAGCGGCTCATGGGGTACTTCACCTGGCACGCCGACGACTCGCCGCCAGTGAACCCGCTGGGCGACCTGTTCAAGACCCAGGTGATCGCGCTCGCCCGACACCTCGGTGTCCCCGAGGCGATCGTGCAGAAACCGGCCACCGCGGACCTCGTGCAGGGGCAGACCGACGAAGCGGATCTCGGGATCAGTTACGGGGAGGCCGATCGTATCCTGCACTGGCTGCTGCGCGGCTTGAAGGTGGAGCAGATCGTCGCGCGCGGGTTCGACCGCGAGGCCGTGGATCTCGTCGCCGGGCGCCTCTCCTCTACCCACTGGAAGCGCCGCCTCCCCACTGTCGCCATGGTGAGCAGCACGGCGATCGGGGAGAGTTATTTGCGACCGGTCGATTACTGATGGCGCAAGGCGCAAGGCGCAAGGTGCAAGGCGCAACGGTGCTCCGGCGATCGATCGCGATCCCTTGCGCTTTGCACCTTGCGCCTTGCACCGCGAACCCCATCCCGTGCCTCCGTGAAGACTCTGTTCGACTCCCGTCTCGCTTGAGCTCCCAATGCCCGCACCGTCCCTGACTCCCCGCCCCGTGGCCGATTCGAAGACCACCATGACCGAGGTCATGATGCCGAACATGGCCAACACGCTCGGCAACGTCTTCGGCGGCGTGATCCTCTCGCTCGTGGACCGAGTGGCCGCGGTGGCGGCGATCCGGCATGCGGGCGGGCCGTGCGTGACGGTGTCGGTGGACCGGGTCGAGTTCCGGGAGCCGATCCACGTCGGCGAGTTGGTGGTGGCCAAGGCGAGCGTGAACTACGTCGGCAAGACGTCGATGGAAGTCGGGGTGACGATCGACGCCGAGGAGGTTCCGACCGGCCGGCGGCGCCACACCAACAGCTGCTATCTCACGTTCGTCGCGATCGACGACGAGGGGCGGCCCCGTCCCGTCGCGCCCGTGGTGCCGGAGAGCGACGACGAGAAGCGGCGCTATGCGGCGGCGCAGGCGCGGCGCGCCCTTCGGGCGCGACACCGGGAGGAGCTTGGCAGATGACCGCGGTGCGGGTGGCGTGCGTGCTGAGCGGCGGCGGTGTCAAGAGCGCCGCCCAGGTCGGCGCGATGCGGGCGCTGGAGGAGCGCGGCGTCCGCCCCGCCCGCTACGTGGCGACGTCGATGGGGGCTGTGGTGGCGGCCGCCTTTGCGGCCGGCGGCGACTACGAAACGGTGCTGCAGCGGGTCCTCCTCGTGACCCGCCGGGACGTCGCGCGGGTGTCTCCGGG
>Ga0055464_10000009_pt1 | contig 23139 bp, 16 predicted proteins | sample Joice_ThreeSqC_D_FD_57690 | JGI IMG/M metagenome (GOLD analysis project Ga0055464, IMG submission 57690) | Wetland microbial communities from San Francisco Bay, California, USA, that impact long-term carbon sequestration - Joice_ThreeSqC_D2 | ecosystem: Environmental > Aquatic > Marine >...
CGTCACCCACCACCCCTTTGGACATGAGATCGACCATGCGGTCGACGACCGCCGGGTTGGGATCGATCCCAATCACCTCGTGACCCTGCTGGTGCAGGGCCTGCGCGACCCAGGAGCCGAAGTGCCCAAGCCCGACGACTACGAAACGCTGCATACGTCACCTCTGCCTGCCGGCCGCCGCAACGGTCTATCCGACGATGACCGGCTCGTAGGCGTGCCGATAGTGGATGCGCCGCCGCCGGCCCGCAATGGCCATCGCGGCAGCGAGAGTGAGCGGTCCCACCCGGCCCAGAAACATCAAGAACGTGATCACGAGCTTCCCGGTGGCCGTCAGTGTCGCGGTCTGCCCCATCGAGAGCCCCACGGTGCCGAACGCGCTCACCGCCTCGAAGCCGGCACGCACCAGCACGGCCCGGTCCGTGGTCTCGGGCGAAACCTCCGAGAGCATCAGCAGGAAGATCGCCAACGCGAGGATGATGACCCCGGCGACGACCACGCCCGTCGCCAGGTTCACCGTCTCCGGCGGCACGGTGCGCCCCCGGATCGAGACGGAGCGGCGCCCTCGTAGGTACGACACGAACAGCAGCGCGAGGAGCGCGACGGTGGTCGTCTTGATCCCACCGGCGGTCGAGCCCGGCGATCCGCCGATGACCATGAGGAACACGGTGAGCACCAGCGACGGGTCGGAGATCGCATCGTAGTTGACGGTGTTGAACCCGGCGGTCCGCGGCGTCACCGCCATGAAGACGGCGTTCGCGATGCGGTCGACGGCCGGCAGGTCGGCGAGCGTGCCTCCGACCTCGAAACCGTAGAACAGGATGGCCGCCCCGATCACGAGAACGGCCGTAGTCGCCAGCACGAGCGTGGCGTGCAATCCGAGCCGGCGGGTGCCCCGGCGCACATACCGCCACCAGAGGTCCGCGAAGACGACGAACCCGAGACCGCCGCACACGATCAGCAGCCCGATCGTGAGCAGCGTCAGCGGATCGCCGCGAAACCCGACCAGCGAGTCCGAGAACGTGGAGAAGCCGGCGTTGCAGAACGCCGAGATCGCGTGGAAGGCGGCGTGGCCCAGTGCGCGTCCCCATCCGAGCAGCGGCCCCCAGCGGAGCCACAACACCAGAGCGCCGCACAGTTCGGCCGCCAGCGTGAGGACGATCACCGCGCGGAGGAGCCGCCGGATCCACGGCATCGAGCGCTGCGGAGACTGCTGCCCCACCGACTCGTGCACCGAGAGGCCCGGCTGCCGGCCGATGGCGACAATGACGGCGGTGGCGATCGTGAGGATGCCGAGGCCACCCAGTTGGATCAGCAGCGCCACCCACGCCTGGCCGAGGGGCGTGAAGTACGTCGCGGTATCGACGACGATCAGGCCCGTCACGCACACGGCGCTGGTGGCGGTGAACAGCGCGTCGATGAAGCCAAGTCTCGGGCCCACGTAGAGACCGGGCAGCACCAGGAAGCCGAGCGTGCCGAGCGCGATCAGGGCGAGGAAGGAGAGCGTCAGCAGCTGGACGGCCGAGGGCGCGACGCCGCGGCGCCGTGAGAGGTCGATCCCCTCGAAAGCCCAGCGGAACCTCGGATGCACTGTCCCCCCCGCCTAGGCAGCCAGCACGCGCCCAATCGTGTCGGCCGCCCACTCCACGTCCGCCCGCGAAACGTCGAGGTGCGTCACCGCCCGGAGGCGGCGCGGCCCGAACGGGACGACGAGCACGCCGGCCGCCGCCAGGCGCGGCAGGATGGTGTCGGCCGTCAGGGCCGGATCGAGGAGATCGAGCATCACGATGTTCGTGTCGGGACGTAGGGGACGGACCCGGGGATGGCCCTCCAGCCGGCCGGCCAGGAGGGCAGCGTGCTCGTGATCCTCGGCCAGCCGGCCGAGGTTGTGCTCGAGCGCCCAGAGCCCGGCGGCTCCCAGGATGCCCGACTGCCGCATCGCGCCCCCGAACCGGCGGCGCACCTCCCGCGCTGCCGCAACCAGCGGCGCACTCCCGGCGAGACAGCTGCCCACGGGGCAGCCGAGTCCCTTCGAGAGCGAGACCATCACGGAGGTCGCGCCGCGGGCGATGCGCGCGGGCTCGAGGTCCTGAGCGACCGCCGCATGCCACAGGCGCGCCCCATCGAGATGCAGCGGCGCACCCCGTGTCGCGGTGAGCCGCACGATCGCGTCCCACACCGCGACGGGCATCACCTTGCCGCCGGCGGCGTTGTGCGTGTTCTCCACCGCGACGAGACCGAGTCGGGGCACGTGCGGCGATACGGGGGGCCAGGCCGCCTCCAGCAGGGGAGCCGTCAGCACCCCGTCCGGCGTGGCGACGGGGCGGATCTGCGCGCCGGCCAGTGCGGCGATCCCGGCCATCTCGTACAGGACGAGGTGCGCGTTGGCCTCCAGCAGCACCTCGGTGCCGCGCTCCGCGTGGAGCCAGACCGCCGCCTGATTGGCCCCCACGCCCGATGGGAAGAAGAGTGCGGCCTCGCAGCCGGTGAGTGCCGCCACGCGCTCCTCCAAGCGGCGTGTGGTCGGATCGCCGTCGAGGACATCGTCACCGACCTCCGCCTCCGCCATCGCCCGCCGCATCTCCTTCGACGGCCGGGTCACCGTGTCGCTCCGCAGGTCGACGCGCCGCTCAGCGCTCATCCGTTCCCTCCCCCTGATGCCCGCTCCCCGTCATCCTCCACCCGCTCAGCCGAGGATCTCGCGCTGCTCGCGCTGCCGCCGCGCCAGGTCGTACGTCTCGGCGACCTCGCCCCCCAGTAGGAAGACGCAGGCCATGGAGTAGACCCACAGCACGAGGAGCAGCAGCGCGATGAAGTTGGCGTTGGAGATGAGCCGGTCGATCGTAGTGAAATGCGTCAGATACAGACTGTAGAGTCGTTTCGCGATCTCGAGGCCGAGCGCCGCGACGGCGGCGGCCACCAGAATCGTGTCCCAGCGCATTGCGCGCGTCGGCGCGATGGCATAGATGATGAAGAACAGGAACACACCCAGCACGTATGTCGAGAGCGTACCGACGAACCGCCCGAGCCACACGTCTCCCGCGAAGTGCACCGTGAAGTATGCGTTCGCCACGACCAGCACCAACGTGACGATGACGAGAAACAGGTCGACGAGTAGGCCCCGAAAGAACGAGCGCGTCTCCGAGGTGTCGAACACCTCGTTGAGCGCCGCGCGTGCGCCCGAAAAGAACCTGGTGGCAAGCAGGACGAACAGCGGCACGCCGTACGCGGTCAACTGGCCGCGGCTCTCGACGACCGCGCGGAGAAGCGACTCGGCACGGCGGATCGGCCCTTCCACCTGCGCCCCCTGCATCCGGGGCAGGACGCGGTCGAGGATAGCCAGGATATCTGCCATCGGCGCGTCGCCCGAATGCACGAACTGGCCCAGCGCCGACAGCAGCAGGAGGGTCAGCGGGAGCCCCGCCAGGAGCGCGTCGAAGGTCATCGCGCTCCCGAGGAAGAGGATCTTGTCCTCGTAGGCTCCCGCCAATACCCGGCGCGCGAAGCCGAGCGGCGAGAAGGCCCAGCCGTGGCGCCGCAGGGACGAAACGAATTCGCCGGGCGAGGCGGTCAGGTCGTTTCGGCCTCTTCGGGTTCCGACGTGCCGCGGTTCGCGCGGGCTTCCGCAAGCCGCCGCTCCAGCTCGTCACGGGCGGAGTGCACCGCCGCCTTCCCGGCGTCGATGGCATCGTGGGCGCCGGCGCGCTTCGCCCGGAACGTTCCGCGCGCCGACTCGAACCCGTCTTCGAGGCGCTCCTTCGCACGCTCGTACCCCTCTTCCACACGCTCCCGGAGGTCCTCGGCCCTACCCTGCGCGTCGTCACGCAGCTTCTTGCCGCGCTCGCGGATCTGCTCCCTGGTCTCCTCTCCCGACTGCGGGGCCAGCAGCAGCGCCGCACCAGCGCCGATGAGCAAGCCGAGCAGGAATCCACCCACCCCTCCTCCCGACTTCTCGATGATGATCACCGGCTTGTCGTCTCGCATGTGCGTCATCGTCACTCCTTCCCGATCCGCCGTCTCGGCCCTGATGGACGCGAGTGCGGACTCGATCGCCTCGTGACCTCGCCGTCCGAGTCCGGCGGCGGAGCGTCAAGCGGCGCGACAGGGCTCCTGCCGCACCCTAGCTGGTTGTCAATGCTGAATTTACCACCCGGCAGAGGGAGCGTCAAAAGGAAACGACCAGCCCGTCGTACGCCGGGGCGATCCCTTTGGGCAGGCGCTCCTCCAGCGACCGGTGTGTCTGTCGGTGCGTCAGATGGGTGAGATAGGTCCGGCGCGCCCCGATCCGGCGGGCAAGCGCGATCGCCTCGGGGATCGACAGGTGCGTCGGATGTGGCCGTTCGAACAGCGCGTTCAGCACCAAGCAGTCAATCCCCCTCAGGGCGTCCACCGCACGATCCGACACCGCCTTGGCGTCCGTGACGTACGCGGCGGCCCCGATGCGGTACCCGAAGACGGTCGACCCGCCGTGGTCGACCTCGATCGGCAGGACGGCGACCGCTCCTACCCGCAACGCCTCGAACGGCGAGATCGCCGCCGCCACGAGCTCGGGCTTGCTGGTCCCCGGCGCGGGCTCGGTCGGGCCGAAGATGTAGTCGAACCGGCGTCTCAGCCCCTCGATGGTCTGCGCCGGCCCGTAGATCGGGACCGTGGTGCCACGCACCGAAAACGCGCGAAGGTCGTCGATCCCCGCCACGTGGTCGGCGTGCTCGTGCGTGTACAGCACCGCGTCCACCGTCCCGATCCCCGCGGCTACGAGCTGCAGGCGCAGCTCCGGGGGGGTGTCAATCAGGAGGCGCACTCCCTCCGACTCCACCACGGCTGCCGTCCGGGACCGCCGGTCCCGCGGATCCGACGACCGGCAGACCGCGCAGTCACACCCGATCACCGGCACGCCGAACGACGTCCCCGATCCCAGCACGATCAGCCGGCCCGTCAAATCGTCTCTACCTTGAGTAGGTTCGTGGTTCCGGGGACGTGCAGCGGGACACCAGCGGTCACCGCGATGCTGTCCCCAGCCTGGACGACGCCGAGCGCCAGGAGCCGGTCGCGGGCCTCGCTCAGCATCTTCTCGTAGGTGGGAGCGTGCTGGACGAGCATCGGCGCGACCCCCCACACCAACGTGAGACTGCGGACCGTGTGCTCCACCGTGGATAGCCCGACGATCGGCACCGATGGCCGGTGGGCGGCGATCTTTCGCGCCGTAAAGCCGCTCGTCGTGTAGCACACGATGAGCGGCACGTGGAGCATCTCCGACGCCACGGCGGTGGCGTAGGCGATCGCGTCCTCTACCAGCGGCGGCGTGGCGTCCCGACCGTGCGGCCGGCGACGTCGGCCGGCCCGGTCACCCGGCAGGCTCCCCTCGACCTCCGTGATGATCCGCACCATCGCCTCGACGGCACGAACCGGATACTTCCCGACGGCGGTCTCCGCCGAGAGCATCACGGCATCGGTCCCGTCGAGGATCGCGTTGGCGACATCGGAGGCTTCCGCCCGCGTCGGCCGCGCGTTCTGGACCATCGACTCGAGCATCTGCGTCGCCGTGATCACCGGACGCGCGTGGCGGTTGGCCTGCGCAATGAGGCGCTTCTGAACCAACGGGACTTCCTCGAACGGCAGCTCCACTCCGAGATCGCCGCGCGCCACCATGACCGCGTCGGAGACGTCGAGAATCCGCGGGAGATCGTCGACCGCCGCGGCCATCTCGATCTTGGCGATGAGCCGGACGTGCTCCGGCACGAGATCGCGCACCGCCACGACGTCCTCCGCGGTGCGGACGAAGGAGATCCCGATGAAATCCACGTCCCGCTCGACGGCCACCGCGAGATGCCTGCGGTCGGCATCCGTGAGCGTCGGGGCGCTCACCTTGGTACCAGGCAGATTCATGCCCTTGTGGCTGCCGAGCCGGCCGCCCTGCCGCACCACGGCGGTCACCCGGCTGCCTGCGACCGCCGTGACCTCGACGGACAGGAGCCCGTCGTCGAGGAGGATCGTGCTTCCCTGCACGACGTCCCGCGCGAGCGCCGCATACGTGGTGGGGATCTCCCCGGCCCGAGCCTCGTCCTCCCGGGCGAAGACCACCTCCGCACCGCGTTCGAGCGCGATCGGCTCCTTCAGCGAGCCGACCCGGATACGGGGACCCTGCAGATCGACGAGCACGCCGACGGGGCGCTCGAGCTCGGACGCGAGCCGGCGCACGCGCCCGATCCACTCCGACCACTCCTCCGGGTCGCCGTGAGAGCTGTTGATGCGCACCACGTCCACCCCGGCTTGCAGCAGCTCCCGAAGCACGGGAGGCTCGGCTGACGCGGGACCGAGCGTGGCGACGATCTTGGTGCGCCGAAAACGCACTTCTCCGCTCATCATGCCCCTCCCGACGCGGCCAACGCCTGCTCGAGCTGCGGCAGGGCCACGGCCGCCGTCGAGCGCCAGGTAAATGAGGCGCGGGGCGAAAGTGCGGTTGGCTCCGGGCTGATCTCGATCACAGGTATCCCTAGGCTCAGCGCGATCTCGGGCAGGGCGGCCGCCGGATAGACCACTCCCGACGTTCCCACCACCAGCATGGTGGCGCAGGTGCCGGCCGCGCGATAGGCCCGCTCCAGCCTCTCCTGCGGCAGGATCTCGCCGAACCAGACGACGCCAGGACGGACGGGACTCCCGCACACGCGACACGAGGGTGGCTCCACCATGCCGTCCGCCGGCACGCGCAGCCCCCGCAGCAGCGCGCCGTCGAACGGGTGTCCGGCGTCGAGACACCGGAAGTCCCGCAGGGAACCGTGCAGCTCCACGACATCGACCATCCCCGCGCGCTGGTGCAGGCCGTCCACGTTCTGCGTCACGAGGAGGAGGGACCGTCCGGAGGCCCTCGGCCCGCTCCACGCCCGCTGAATCCCGGCGAGGGCGTGGTGTCCGGTGTTCGGCTGCGCTCGCTGCGCCAGCTGGCACCGCCAGAGATACCAGCCGAACACGCGGGACGCGTGCGCCCGGAAGGCCTGCGCGGTCGCGAGCTCCATCGGGTCGAACCGCGCCCACAGACCCGTTCGCGCGTCCCGAAACGTCGGGACACCAGACTCCTGGGACATGCCGGCGCCGGTGAGGACGACCAACGACCCAGCGTGACCGGCCACGAGACCGGCCACCAACTCCGCCTCGCGCGACCCTGCGGTCAGTTCGCCTTCCACCTCCACGTTTCCACACCCCCTCCACAGACCGTTGTGCACGCCCGTGTGCATGTGTGCACAACTCTGTTGAAGGGTAACCGAGGAGGGTTAGAACGCAATCTCGACACCGGCACGCACGAGCCGCGGCGTACCGTAGAAGAACAAGGGCTGCGTATAGTCACGCGCGGCGCGCTCGTACAGGGGAAGCAGCTCGGTGGAGCCCGCAATGACGCCGTTCCCGTCGAGATCGGCCCACGGGCGGTATCGCGGGGACTCGTACGGGATCGGGTACGGGTTCTCCACGTATGCCTGCTGGGCTAGCGAGCTGATGATGGCGTCGGTCGGCTCCGGTTGCCCCGTGTCGCGGCGCACCGCGATCACGTTACGTCGATTGGTGAGATTGCGGACGTCGATATACAGACCAAGACGGGTGCCGCCGATGGGGAAGTCACGCCGCAGCAGCGCGTCCACGGTGAACTCGCTCGGAAGGCGGTAACTGTTCGGCAGTCCGACCAGGGAGTCGCCGGCTGCGTTCGTGCGCGTGTACGGCAGGCCCGAACCCCAGCGGATCACAGTGGACGCAAAGGTGCCTCCGAGAATGGAGCCGAGTCCCCGGGGCGCCTGCGCCCGCACCACGGCAATCACCGAGTGGCGGCGGTCGTAGTCCAGCGGAAACTGCACGTTTGCGGGGTAGACGGTGTCCCCGATGGAGGTGACCTGCAGCCGTCGGAACAGATCCCGCGCATTCGTCGCCGTCGCGGTCGCGTCCTGCAGCACGTAGGAGACCCTCGCACCGATCACCCCGTCGAACTCGCGCTCGACGCTTGCCTCGATCCCGCGCACGTCCCCGAAATCGCCGCTCGCGAAGATCGCGCTGTCGGGGTCGAACCCGAGTGGCACGGACGCGACGAGCCCATCGAGACGCTTCACGTATGCCCCGACACGGAGCCCGACGAGGTCCGCCGGGCGCACCCGCACCTGCAGCTCGTACTGAGTGCTGGTTTCGAACCCGAGCGATGGGTTGCCCCGCCGGAACCGTCCCGTGCGCAGGGTGTCGTCGAAGGCGGCATCCACCAGATACTGGAAGTCGGGGGGCTGGGCGAACCTGCCCCAGCTCGCCACCACCGTGGCGGCGCCGAGCGAGCTCGTGAACGCGAACCGGGGGCCGAGCGCTACCTTGGTCTTCGACAGCCCTTGCTCCAACTCCGCGCGGCCGTTGAAGGCGTCGGCGCGCAGTCCCACTGTGACGCTGATGTCGCCGGTCCGGTGCTGCAGCTCGACATATCCCGACGCCTGGAACGGCTGGAACTGCGCCGCCGTGGGCGGTGGCATCGAGTCCTCGACCGCCCGATACGCCTCGAGCCTCGAGAAGGTCTCGACGCGCTGCCCGACGTACTCCCCGCCGAGCCGCACGTCCGTGTATGGTCCCGGGCCGATCAGGACGTCGGCTCGCACGCGACCCTCGCGGAACCGGTTCCACAGCAGCTCGCCCCGCGGCGACGCGGTGGCGAAGAAGGCCGGCACGCCATACGGCGTATTGTCCGCGAGCACCGGCTCGGGGTATCCCGGGATCGGCTGCATCGCCGCGACCGTATCGCGGGCTGTCGCGATCGCCTCACCGGCATAGGCCCACCCACTGAACGTGAAGCCGCCGAATGCGGGGTCGGGCGGCTCGAGCAGCCGCGCACGGATCGCATCTTTCTCGAAATAGCCGGCCCGCAGATCCGCCACCACCGTGGTACGGGCAGTCGGCGCCGTGGCGTGCCGAAGATGGAGCATCAGCAACCGCCCGCGGAGGCGTTCAGCGGAGCCTGCCTCCGGCGTGTATTTCATCACCGGATCGAACAGCTGGCGCTGCTGGTTCGACGCAACACCGAGCAGTCGCAGGACCTGCTGGCTCCCGAGGGGGACCGTCAGCTTCGCGAGCGCATCGTAGTGCTCGCCGGAGGCGTGGGGAAGCAGCCACGGCGCCGCACCGCGGGCATCGAGTGGGTCGCTCGGAGCCGGTGCGTTCACGGGGTCGTCGTCGACACGGGCGTCTGCCTGCGCCGCAACGAAGAACCGGACGGCGCCCACCACCGGACCCCCAAGGGACAGCGACAGACGATCGAGCCCGACATCCGACCCGTTCGGAAGCGGGCGGTCGGTCTCGTACGCTACGCCGCCCGCGAGCCGATCGCCTCCGTCCTTGGTGTCGGCCATCACGATACCCGACAGAGCCTGGCCGTACAGGGCGGAGAAGCCGTTGGTGACGACCGAGGCTTCCTCGATCGCGGCGGTGGGAATCCGGACACCGAACTGGCCCGACGATGCGTCGAGCTGGTTCTTGAACCCGAGACCGTCGATGACCAGGGCCTCCTGGCCGACGCGCCCGCCGCGGAATGACCCGCCCACGACCCCGGCCTGGATCTCGACTGCCTGCTGCAGCGTGGTGATTGGCAACGTCCGGAGGTCCTGGCTCGTGATGTACTGGATCGCCTGCGGCTTGCGCGGGTCGAGCAACGGATCGGGACTCGCCTCCACGGCCACACCCGGCAGCTCGACGGCCTCCGCGGCCAACTCGAAATCCAGCACGACCGTCCGTCCGAAACCGACCTGCACGCTGTCGCGGCTGACCGGCCGGAACGTCACCGCGCGCACCGTCACTCGGTAGACGCCCGGCTCCACGTCACGCACCGCGTATCGCCCCTGCGCGTCGGTTGCGGCGCCGCGGCCGGTCCCGTCGACCGTCACAACCGCCCCGGAGATCGGCGTGCCGTTGAGGGCGTCGACGACCCGGCCCGTAATGAGGCCGCCAGTCTGCGCGTGCGCGTGCGCGAGCGGCACGAGTAGCGCGCAGCAGGCCAGGAGCCAGGACCGCATCACGGCACCTCGAAGAGCCACAGGTCCCGCGCGGTCCCGCGCTCGAGATCGAGCACGAAGCGACGGGTCCCAGGAACGCCGGCGATGGCGTGTGCCACCCCGCGAACGACCAACTGTCCCGCTGGCGCGCCCGAACGTGGATCGAGCCACTGCACGACGACGGAATCGGCGGCCGAGACGTACCCGATGGGCAGGCCGTCCACGGTGGAGAGCCCTGCGATTCCGATCGAGAACGCGCCGACGCTGTCCACGATTGCCCCACCCTCCGGGATGGCGAGCAGGACGCGCGGGTTCTGCGTCGAGACGAACCAGATCCCCCCGCCCGGCGCGTTGACGTGGGCGAGCGCGCCTTCGGTGCCGGGAATCATGGCGTACTCCCCGACGGCGGGGTCGATCGTGGCAAGCGCAAGCGGCGTGAACAGCGTGTCGTAGATCCCGGAGCCGGGATCCCGCGTCAGCGAGTCCTCGCCCCCCACGAAGCGCACCACCCCACCCGACCACGCCAGTTCGCGGAGGTCGAGCACCCGCTGCCCGTCCGGGAGGGTGAAGAACACGTTCTTCTCGAACAGCACGGAGTCCGGCATGCCAAGCGGACTGATCTGTAGCGTCCGGCTCGAGGGGGCGACCGATCCGATCGCTGCCTGCTCGCGAACCAGCGCCAGCCGGCCGTCGCTCGAGGGCGCCGGGCGCAGCAGCGCGTCCTGCCACCCGTCCGGCAACTCACCGCCCGGGCAGCGCACCCCGAGCAACGTTCCGCCGTCGGGCGGCAGGTAGCCGAGACAGCGGTCTCGGTCGACGCGCCCGAAAGGCAGTGTCGTGTAGATGAGGGTGTCCGCGAGTGCGGCAGGGGATTCGTCGGGGCCGGGATTGAACGTCAGCCTCCGGGGCAGCCCTTCCCCCGCCGGGCCGAGTGGCTCGGGGTCCGTCACGGTGAACGGGCTCGTGTGGTCGCAGCCCGTCAGCGCCAGCGCGGTCGCGAGCAGGAGTGCCCGTTTCACCGGGGTGCCGCCCTCCCTTGCCGATGTTCCGTTTCGCCGGTCCGGAGCGCCGCCGGCGAGAGTGTCGCGGGCGGGGAAGACCGCCCCCTAGGGGGTGTCCCCCCCGTCGCCGGGATAGGTGCGGGCGACGTAGTCGTCGAGGATCTCGATGAACTCCTCCACGATACGGTCGCCCTTCAGCGTGAGTTTCAGTGCGCCGTCGACGTAGACCGGCGCCTTCGGTTCCTCGAACGTCCCTGGGAGCGAGATCCCGATGTTGGCGTGCTTGGACTCGCCGGGCCCGTTGACCACGCAGCCCATGACCGCCACCCGCATCGATTCGACTCCCGGATGGCGCGGGCGCCACTCGGGCATCCGTCGGCGGAGATAGCCTTGGATCCGCTCGGCCATCTCCTGAAAGAACGTGGACGTGGTGCGGCCGCACCCGGGGCAGGCAGTGACCTGGGGCAGGAAGTTCCGGAGACCCAGCGACTGCAGGATCTGCTGCGCGACGAGCACCTCCTCCGTGCGGTCGCCATCGGGTGCCGGGGTGAGCGAGACGCGGATCGTATCGCCGATCCCCTCCTGCAGGAGGATCGCGAGGCCCGCCGCGCTGGCGACGACACCCTTCGTCCCCATCCCCGCCTCGGTGAGGCCGAGATGGAGCGGGTAGTCCGACAGCGGCGCGAGCCGCCGATACACGCGGACGAGGTCCTGCACCTGCGACATCTTGACCGAGAGCAGGATACGGTCGTGACCCAGTCCGGCCTCTTCGGCCATCGCCGCCGACCGCATGGCGCTCTCGACCATGGCCTCGAACATCACCGCGTCGGCCGGCGCGGGGTCGGCGCGCCTGGCGTTCCCATCCATGAGTTGCGTGAGCAGGCTGCGATCCAGCGAGCCCCAGTTCACGCCGATGCGGACCGGCTTGTCGTTGGCGACGGCGACCTCGACGATCGCACGGAAGTTCTCGTCGTGCCGCCCTGAACCGACGTTGCCGGGATTGATGCGGTACTTCGCGAGCGCCTCGGCGAGCCGGGGGTATCGGGTGAGCAGCTGATGCCCGTTGTAGTGGAAGTCCCCGATGATCGGCACGGTGACGCCGAGGTCCGCGAGTCGGGCGGTGATCTCCGGTACCGCGGCCGCTGCGCGGTCGTTGTTCACGGTCACCCGCACCAGCTCGCTCCCGGCCTCCGCAAGCGCCGCGACCTGCACCACTGTCCGGTCGATATCGGCCGTGTCGGTATTCGTCATCGACTGGACGACCACCGGATGCTCGGAACCGATCGGAACGCCGCGGACGTGAACGGTGACGGTTGGCCTACGTGCCGGAACGGGCATGCCGCGGAATATAGGGGCGGGGGCGGGAGCGGTGCACCGCCCGCCGTGACGGGAGGGCGGGTAGTGCGGAGCGCCGCGAGCGATCCGCGGCGCCCTCACGCGAGCCTCAGCAGTGGTCGTCCCAGTTGATCCGATAGAGTCCCCGGCAGTTGGGGCACCGCAGCTCCGCGGGACGGTCGGGCCCGAACGGCACCCGCGAGCGGCAGGCCGGACAGACGGCGTACTCCAGCGGATGCCCTGCCGCGGTGACGGTGGCGGCGCTGGCTTCGGACGGGCTGCGCACGACGATACTCCACCGATTCGGCGCCTGCTCGCTGAGATCCACGAGTTGCCGCGGCACCGGCACGTTCTCCTTGGCGACGTCCACCAGGAGCATTTCCGCGGTCACCTCGTTCACGACGGGGTACCATGCCCCGCGCCGGAGGCCGTGCGCGCCCAGCTGCTTCACACGCGCCCACAGTGCGCTGCTCTTCATGTGCCACCTCGGTCGACGTGACTGCCACTATGGCCCCGCCACCGCCGCGACGGGGATCAGGACGTACCGCACGAGATCGCGGACCAGATAGAACGGTACAACCAACGCCGCAAAGCGCCAGCCTTGTTTCCGCGCACCCTCCCCGCCTGAGCTCACCCGGTGGCCGCCCCAGGGACCGGAACAGGGCCCGGATTGGAATCCACGCGAGCGTGCCCGCCGCCCGGTCGTTCCCGAATAACAGCGAGGGGCACGAACATCCGCGCCCCTCGCCGCCTGTCGCTCCGGCCCTCCGGCTTGCCGTACTGCGCTCAGCCGCACTCGCTGAAGCCGCAGACGTGACATTTCATGCACCCTTCCGCGAACTCGAGCTGGGAGCCGCAGTCGGGGCACGCGCCGGCGTGCTGCTCGGCGTCGAGAGTATCGAAATCGTAGAGCGTGCCGTCACCGGCCTGCGCAGCGGCCGGCTTGGCCGGCGCCGCGCCAGGCCGCTTCTCCTCGGCCGTGCCGGCATCGAGGAGGTCCTGCTGCACCCCCTGCTTATCCTGCATCCAGCGCTCGATCGCGATGCCCACGGCATCGGGAACGGACAGCACCTTGTTGGGACCGAGTCCCACTGCCCGGTCAGAAGAGATCATGCGCAGCTGGCGGTGGATCTCCTTGAGCGGGACCCCGGAACGCAACGCGAGCGAGATGAGGCGACCGATCGCCTCGACATCCGCCATGAGCGCCCCACCGGCCTTGCCCAGGCTCATGAACATCTCAAACGGCTGCGCGCGGTCGTCCTCGGTGATCGTGACGTAGAGCGTGCCCAGCGGGGTTTCCAACCGCCGGGTGGTGCCCCGCAGCAGTTCCGGCCGGGACCGCTTGGCGCGCCGCTGGAGGTTTTCCGATTCCACCTCGTGAAGCCGCTTGCGGGTGAGCTGCAGCTCCATCTCCAGCTCGGCGATGGTGGACTTCAACTCGGCGGTGTCCCGGTCGCGGGCCGCGCGGTCGGCGGGCGCGCCGCCCGACTGTTCCTGCACCTTCTTCGCGGTCTTGCCGGTGGACAGCACCTGCATGTCGCGGCTGCCGTCGCGATAGACGGTGACGCCCTTGCAGCCGAGCCGGAACGCCATCTCGTAGATCTCGCGGACGTAGTCCTCGGTGGCCTCATTGGGGAAGTTGCAGGTCTTGCTGATCGCGCTATCGGTGAACTCCTGGAACGCGCCCTGCATCCGGATGTGCCACTCGGGTGAGACGTCGTGGGCGGTGACGAACACCTCCTGCCACTTCTCCGGCACTTCGGGGAAGTGGATGTGCCCTTCCTCGGCAATGCGCCGGATCAGTTCGTCGGAATACCAGCCCTCCCGCTTCGCGATCGCCACGAAGTCGTCGTTGACGTCGGGCATGAGCACGCCGGCCTGATTGCGCATGAACGCCACGGCGAAGAGCGGCTCGATCCCGGACGAACACGAGGCGATGATCGAGATCGTTCCGGTCGGCGCGACGGTCGTCAGGTTGCAGTTGCGCAGGTGCCGCTCCGGCCGGATTCGGTTCCCCACCGCATCCCGTGCGCAGGTGGCGTCCGGGCCCCAGATGCTGTCCTCCCACTCCGGGAAGACGCCGCGCTCGGCCGCGAGGCGCTCGCTCTCGACCTTGGACTCCTCATCAACGAACCGCATCAGGCGGCGCGCCCAGTCGGTGGCCTCGTCGGAGTTGTACGGTACGCCGAGCCGGATCAGGCAATCGGCCCACCCCATCACGCCAAGCCCGATCCGGCGGATGCGGTGCGCCAGCTTGGTGATCTCCGGCAGCGGGTAGCGGTTCACGTCGATGACGTTGTCGAGGAAGTGGGTGCAGAGGTGCACCGCAAGGCGCAGTCGTTCCCAATCCACCTCGCCGTCCTTGACGAACGCTCCGATGTTGATCGAGCCGAGGTTGCACACATCGTACGGAAGCAGCGGCTGCTCGCCGCACGGGTTGGTGGCCTCGTAGCTGCCGAGCCGCGGCACTGGATTGTACTGATTGGCGCGGTCAACGAAGAAGACGCCGGGCTCGCCCGTCTTCCAGGCGCCGTGGACGATCTTCCCGAACACCTCGCGCGCGTCCAATTGACCGATGGCCCGGCCCGTGCGCGGGTGGATGAGGTCGTAGGGCTTGGCCGCCTCCACGGCCTCCATGAAGGCGTCGGTCACCGCGACCGAGATGTTGAAGTTCGTGATCTTGGTGATGTCGTCCTTGCAGCCGATGAACTCGAGGATGTCGGGGTGATCGACCCGCAGGATCCCCATGTTCGCACCGCGCCGTGTCCCCCCCTGCTTGACGACCTCGGTCGACGCGTCGTAGAGCGACATGAACGAAACCGGGCCCGACGCCACCCCCATGGTCGAGCGCACTACGTCGTTCTTCGGACGCAGGCGGGAAAACGAAAAGCCCGTCCCCCCTCCAGACTGGTGCACCAGAGCCATGTGGCGGAGCGTGTCGTAGATCCCACTCTGCTGGTTGGACAGCGAATCCTCGACCGGCAGCACGAAACAGGCAGAGAGCTGGCCCAGCGGCCGCCCGGCATTCATGAGGGTCGGACTGTTGGGCATCCACACCCGCGTTGCCATCAACTCGTAAAACGCCTCGGCGAGCGCCTCGACCCCCTTCTCGCTCGCCCCGTAGGCCTCATCGGCGGCCGCAATGGTCCTCGCCACGCGCCAGAACAGGGCCGGCGGCTCCTCGACCGTCGCGCCCTGGTCGTCCTTAATCAGGTAGCGCCGCGAGAGAACGGTGACGGCGTTGTCGCTCAGCTGCGGTTGCCGGCGCTTGTCGGCGAGATCCCCAAATGCCATAGTCTGCCCAGCCTCGAGCTTCGTGTGCGTGGCGGATTGTAGAAAGATAATCGAAGAAGTGCCCGCCGAACCGACGGATCCGGCCGGCCGGCGTGGGCAAGGAAAGTAGAAATGTACCAGGGCTGTCGCAAGTAGCACCGGACGCCGCACTGGGACGCCGGTTTCGACTATTCACATCACAAATCTGATTTCAGCCGATCGGCGGGCGTTCGAACGCGCCGTCGCGATGCCGTCGCGCCTGCGCCACGTAGTGCTCGGACGTGAGGCGAATGCGCGCGCGCAGCGCGTCGTCCACGGGACGAACCACCCGGGCAGGCACGCCGAGCACGAGCGATCCCGGCGGCACCTCCATCCCTTCGGGGAGCACCGCCCCCGCTCCAACCACCGAACCCGTGCCGACGCGGACCCCGTTGAGCAGGATGGCGCCCATCCCGATCAGGCAGTCGTCGGCGACTACACAGCCGTGCAGGATGGCGCGGTGCCCCACGCCGACCCGGTCGCCGACGGTGCAGGGGACACCTTCGTCCACGTGCACCATCGTGAGATCCTGGAGGTTGGTGGCCGCCCCGATCGTGATTGGCGCCATGTCGCCACGCACGACGCAATGGTACCAGACGGAGGCGTCACGCCCAATAGCGACGTCGCCCAAGACCACGGCCCCGGGCGCCACGAATGCGCTGGGATGGATCACGGCTCGAAGGCTAGCGGGGCCGGCCCCAGACGGGAAGGACGAACCAGGCTTGCACCGGCTGCCCACCCTTGCGTGCCGGCGTGTACGTCACGCTCTGCCGCGCGAAGCGGGCCGCTTCGAGATCGAAGCGCGGGTTGCGCGACTGACGGCGGAACTCGGTGCCGAGCACCGTGCCGTCCGCGCTGACATGCACCCACAGCTCCGTCTGCAGCGACTGCGCATTGGCGGGAAGCGGCAGCACGACGAGGGGGGGATTGGGCTTCGGTGCCGCATCGTAACAGCTGTTGCCCGTATTGTACGTCGGCCCAGGCCTGGCGCAGTAGTCCACGGGCGCCGCGGCGGGCTTGGGCTTCGCGGCTACGGCGACGCGCGTCAGCGCCGGAATACCGGGGCGGACGGTCTCGCCACGGGCCACGGGAACGGACGTCTCGTAGTCGACGTATCCCGGCTTGCGCACGCGGATCCGATACGTGCCTGGCTCCAATGCGAATACGGTGTCGGTACGCAGCTCCTCATTGACGAACAGCTCCCCCGCCGCCGGCATCCCCGTGACGACCAGCGTGCCGGTTGGTGGGAGCGGTGGCGGTGGCACCACGGTATCGGTCACGACCGTATCCGCACCCGCCAGCGTATCAGCCGCGACGCTGTCGGTGGCGACGAGCGCGGTGACGGAGTCTTGCGCCGACGTGTCCGCCGACATGACGACCGCACCACCCTGGCCGCCGAGGCCCAGCCTGGCGAGCCATGGCAGCGGCCACTGGGCGTCGAGCACAAAATACCAATAGCCGCCGGCGCCGCCGGCGCCGGCAAACAGCAGGAGAAAGAGCCCGATCAGCACACCCCCGCGCTTGCGCTTCTTCGGCCGCTGCCGCCAGCGCGGCTGCGGGGTCGGAATCGGCGTGGTCGGCGTCGTCGACATCCGTCTCACCGCAGGCCGGTCCGCCGAGCGCAGTGCCTCCACTTCCGCCGCGGACGGCCGCAGCACCGCGGTCGGGGCGTCGGACATCGACAGCCGGTCGGCGTCAGATGGGGCGTACGGGGCTTCCTCGGCACGGACCGGACGGCCCGTGAGCAGGGCAGCGAGGTCGTCCGCCGTCTGAAACCGGTCGCCAGGCGACTTGGCGAGCATCCGCCGGATGATCCCGAAGACCTCGCGCTCCTCGTCGGTGCGGAGCACCGGCACGGGGATCGGCTCCATGATGTGCTTGTAGCCGATCGAGAACGCGTCTTCGCCGTCGAACGGCACCTGCCCCGTGAGCGCTTGGTAGGCGACGATCCCGAGCGAGTACAGGTCGCTGCGGCCGTCGAGCGGATGCGCCCTCGCCTGCTCCGGGCTCATGTAGTGCGGGGTGCCGATCGACATCCCCGTGCCCGTCAGCCTCGTGCCGGACGCGGCCTTTGCGATCCCAAAGTCCATCAGCATCGAGTGCCCGAGCTCGTCGAACATGATGTTGTCGGGCTTGATGTCGCGGTGCACGATCCCGTGCCGGTGCGCGTAGCCGAGCGCCCCGGCGGTCTCCGTCAGCAGGCGCCGGATCTCCTCCGGCGGCAGCTTGCCGCGGTGCTCCAGCATGTCGGACAGCGAGCCGCCACGGAGGTACTTCATGACGAAATAGCTCACCTTGCCGGAGCGGCCGACACGATAGATAGGGATGATGTGCGGATGCTCGAGCCGGGCGGCGGTGCGCGCCTCCCGCTGGAAGCGCTCGACGAACTGCTGATCGAACCCGAGGGTGAACGGCAGCACCTTGATCGCGACGTCCCGCTCGAGGTGCCGGTCGCGCGCCTTGTACACAATGGCCATGCCGCCGCGGCCGAGCTCGCGGTCGAGCTCCCACTCGTCCGCGAGCGCCTGCCGGACGGACTCGAACTCGCTCGGCTCCTCGGCGGCGCCTGTCGCCGGCTGCGCGTCGCCGTTCGTCGCGAAGTGGTGCCCGCAGGACGGGCAGAACTTCGCGTCTCGGTCGACTTCGGCGCCGCATCGTGAACAGAACATCACCCCCCCAATTCGTGCTCGTTCGCAGGAGCACCAACTAGGTCAAAAAAGCAACTTACGTGCCCGCCACGTCGAGCGTGAGCTCGCGCTCGATCCACTCCGTCGCCTCCCCCGCCCGCACCAGAATCCGCAGGCTATAGCGGCCCGGAGTGAGATTTGTCACATCGACGGTTTGCAAAACGCGCGTCGTCGGGCCAGTTGCCACACCGTCGAACGAGAGCGCAATCGGCGGTCCCCCGCCTCCGAAGAGCCGCCCCAGCCAGCCGAAGACGGATCCGCCTCCCTGCTTGCGCACCTCCAGGCGACTCTGGTAGCTCTCCCCCGGCGGGAGGCCGTGCACCTCGTAGTACACCTCAATAGGCGCCTCGGCGGGGAACCGTCGCCGCGCCGTGACGCTCACCGTATCCGGCCCCGAGATCCACCGAGCCCCGGACCCAACCCGCCCGAGCACCAGATCGCTCACGGTCACGCTATCGGCGGAGAAATCGGGCACGACGAGAGAGTCGTCCACCGCCATCCGGCCCACATTTCGCCCCGGATCCGACAGGACCACTTTGAGCTGATACTGTCCCGGCGGGATCGGGAGGGTGAGGACCCCATGCAGATCCTGCTGCAGCCCCGGAACCCGTTCCGCCGTGAGCAGGCTCACCGTGTCCAGGTACACCGCCGTGGTGCCACCCGCCGTCGCCACGACACGCACGTCCAGCGGATACGTCCCTCCGGCTTCGCCCTCCGGCACTCCGAGTGCCTCGGCAGGCACGGAATATACGAGAACGAGCCCGCTCTCACCGCGGACCTCACCCCCGACGACGTGTCGCTGAATGGCCGCCTCGAGCGGCGTAGCGAACCGAATCGCGTAGCTATCGGAGGTCGTGCCCTGACGCACGGCTCGCTGCCCCAGCCGCCGCTCGGCGGTCAGCATACTCTGCGGCGAGGACCCACCCAGCGCGAGCCGCTGGTAGACCGGATCGACGAGCTGTCTCGAATTGTAGAGCTCGAGCGCGAGCGGACTCGCCTCCTCCGCCCCGGCTTGCAGCCGCATCGCCAGCGCCGGATCGAGCACGTCGGTCAGGCTCTCGACCAGCTTGTAGTCCTGCACGTCCTGCCGGGCCACGAAGTGGAACACCAGGTTCCCGTCCCGCCGCTGATAGAGCCAGGTTTCGTTGGGATCGACATCGGGCGCGGAGAATGTCGCGATCCGATCCGGCGCGCCGTGCCGCAGGTAGATCGCGCCGCGGTCGTCAAAGATCTGCTGCGCGGTGCGGAATGGATTCTCAAACCCGTAGCGGCGATGCCGCGTGACGAGCGGGTAGTGCTCGAGCGCGTAGAAGTACCGCCGGTGGTGCTCGCGGAGTTGCTCGCCCGGGGCGCGAGTGTCCCGCACATCTCGGCTGCGCCAGAAGGCGCGGACCCACGCCCCCCGCTCGCGGGCGGACAGCGTGTCGAACGCGGCCAGCTCCTCCGGCGCGGCCACCCACGCCAGGTCTTCGCGGTAGAGCGCGACCGCAGCGGCGGAGCGCGCGAGGCGCGCACCGAAGTAATACGCCCCTTCCCCGTCACGCGGGTGGCCCAGGAAGTACTGCGTCCGGGCGAGCTCGAGGTACCCGACCCCCGAGTCACCGCCGACGGAGAGATACCGCTCGACCGCCGCGAGCGCCGAGTCGCCACTCCCGACCATCCGCTCGAGGCGCGTCCGCGCGAGCAGCACCTCCGGCACCACGGACGCGTCGGTCTTCGACGCTTCACGCACGGCGTTCAACGCGACCTCGACGCGCGGCCGGATCCGCTGCCGCAGGGCCGCGTCCGCAAGATCGACGACCGCTCGGGCGAACGCGGGATCCACCTCCGTCGCCCTCGCAAAGGCGGCGGTAGCCTTGGACAGATAGTCCTGTCCGAGCATCTGCCGGATGTTCTCGAAGGCGATGACCGAGCTTTCCCCCATCGCCAGCTCGGACAGCCCGAGCCCGTACCACGTGTAGGGCCATGTCGGCTCGAGCTCGCCCGCCCACTCGAACTCCCCCGCCGCGTCGTCGAAATGGGGGTTCCCCTCGGTGATCTCGCCGAGGCGGTAGGCCACGAACCCGAGCACGAGGTGGAGGAAGGCGTTGTCGCGATCGACCCGCGCCCGGTCTATCAGCGCCGCCTCCTTTGTCCGCAGCTCGAGGCTGTCGTCGACCGTGGCGAGCTGCTCTCGGAGCCGCTCGAGCGAGTCGCGCTCGGCGACCGACTGGGCGTGCACACCGGATACGACCACCCCGCACACGAGCGCCACGATGAAGAGCGTCCTTCCCATATATGGGACTATACACCAGGTCGGGAGGCTGCGTTGCGCTCGGTGGAACGCCGCCGCCGCCGCCACGGGACACGAGCGTTCCCATGAGGCGCGGGCCGGGGCCGAAGCCCGATTGGCACCACCGCGACGCCTCGCGGAACCCCCTCTGTGGCAACGAGCTACAGCGATTCAATCTGGTTGACCCCCATTTTCCCGAGGTGTAGATTGGCTTGCCACTGCGCCCGTGCACCGTATTTGCTTGGCGCGCAATCCGTTGCCCCGTCATCCCCGGAGGAGTTCAGTATCCCGCGGGGAGGCTCGGTGTGGCCGACCGGCATGTGCCGCGAGCGGCGGGTGGAGCGCAGACCGCGAGGGTAACGATGGATCCAGAGCGCACCTCTTCGACGGGGCCTCGTCCGTCCGCCAGTCTGACGAACTGCCCATTCTGCGGTGGAGCCGTGGTCAGCGGGCTCCCGTTCTGCCCGTCCTGCGGTAAGCGCCTGCGCTCGCCGACCGGCGGCCCCCCCTGCCCCAGATGCGGCACCGGTGTCCCCGAAGGACGGTACTGTCCGGCATGCGGGCTCGACATGGAGGGACCAGTGCCGCGAGCACCGGCCGTCGGCGATCGCACGCCCGCCGGATACGCCCTCGCCTTGGTCGACGAGTCGGGCGCGGTGATCGGGCGGTACCCGCTCGCGCTCGGCGAGACGACGATCGGTCGGGAGGGCGCCAGTCTCGAGTTCCCGGACGACGTCTTCATGTCTCCCCTGCACGCCAAGATCTCGGTCGGGGAGGGCAGCATCGCGATCCGCGACCTCGGGAGCCGGAACGGTACGTGGGTCTTCATTTCCGCCCCTCACCTCCTCCTCGACGGCGATCGTTTGCTCGTCGGTTCCCAGATCTTCGAGTACCGCCGGCTGGGATACCCGGGACCGCACCCGCCGGAGCGGGACGCGACCCGACGGATGGGGAGCCTGGTGCCAAGTGCGGACATCGCCTGCCTGACCCAGCTGCGGGCCGACGGCTCAGCCCGCGATATGATCCACCTCTCACCCGGCCGTACCCTGCAGATCGGCCGGGAGGAGGGTGATGTCATCTTCACGTACGATCCGTCGATGAGCGGGCGCCACGCGGAGATCCGCTCCGAAGACGCCGATTTCGCGGTGCTCGACCTGGAGAGCCGCAACGGCGTGGCCGTCGCGGCGCGCGGGGCGGTGGAACTGCGCGATGGATCCCGGATCCTCGTGGGTGACAAGATGCTCCGGGTCACCGTCCCGTGAAGACGTGCACCGTCTGCGGGACCGAGTGGTCCGACGAGACGCGATTCTGTCCCAATGACGGAAGCACTCTGCGCTCCGCCGGCGCCGGCGACCTCATCGGCACCGTCATCGCCGATCGGTATCACATCGAGAAGAAGCTCGGCGAGGGCGGGATGGGCTCCGTCTACCTCGGCGAGCACGTGAAGATGGGTCGCAAGAGCGCGATCAAGGTGATGGCCCGGTCGCTCGCAAGCGATCCAGAGGCCATCGCGCGGTTCAACCGGGAGGCGGCGAACGCCGCGCGCATCAACCATCCCAACGTCTGCGCCATCTACGACTTCGGCGAGACGCCGGACGGGCTCATCTACCTGGCGATGGAGCTCATCGACGGCGAGAGCCTGAGGGCGGTCCTGCAGCGGCGCGGGGCGCTCGCGCCGCCTCGCTCGGTCAGCCTCCTGCGCCAGTGTGCGGACGCGCTCCAGGCCGCGCACGACCTCGGCATCGTGCATCGCGATCTCAAGCCCGACAACATTATGCTGGCGCGTGGGCGCGGCGGCGCGGACGTCGTGAAGGTCGTCGATTTCGGCATTGCGAAGGCGATGACGGGTGAGGAGGGGCAGCAGGTCACCAAGACGGGCCTCGTCGTCGGCACGCCGGAGTACATGAGCCCGGAGCAGCTCTCCGGCGACGTGCTCGACGGTCGCAGTGACATCTACTCGCTCGCCCTCGTGTTCTACCGCATGCTCACCGGGACGCTCCCCTTCCAGGCCGGCACGGCGCAGGAGACGATGATCAAGCGTCTCACAGACGACCCGCTGCCGCTGAACGACGCCGTGCCCGGTGCGAGCTTCCCCGCGGCGCTCCAGCAGGTGATGGACCGGGCTCTCGCACGGATGCCGTCCGACCGGTACTCCAGCGCGCTCTCGTTCGCCAGTGACGCGGCCCGCGCCGCCGCCGGCATGCCCCCGACAGCGGGCGCAACCGTCGCCGAGGCGACCACGCAGCTGCTCGACACCGGCGCGACGGATCAGCTGCCGGACACTCGTATCTCCGAGGCATCCACTCGGAGACCGGCCACCACACCCCGGACCCCGCTGCCCTCTACATCGCTGGCTGGCAGGGCCCGGAACGCCCGGCGATGGCCCGCCGTGGTCGGCACCGTGGCCATCGTGGCCATCGGCGGCGGCGCGCTGGCCGTCAAGCTCCTCGGCAGCGGCGCCCCTGGCACGCACACCGCGGTCGCAACCCCGCCGGACAGCGGAAGCGGCGGCGGCCGCCCGTCGCCGCCCTCGG
>Ga0055464_10000010_pt1 | contig 21174 bp, 21 predicted proteins | sample Joice_ThreeSqC_D_FD_57690 | JGI IMG/M metagenome (GOLD analysis project Ga0055464, IMG submission 57690) | Wetland microbial communities from San Francisco Bay, California, USA, that impact long-term carbon sequestration - Joice_ThreeSqC_D2 | ecosystem: Environmental > Aquatic > Marine >...
GAGGCCGCTCCTACAGGAGGATTTATGCAATGATTGGGTTAACGTAGTTGGCCACGGCGCGCGTTCTCACGCCTAGCGCACGAACAACGCCATGGACTCGACGTGCGCGGTATGCGGGAACATATCCATGACCCCTGCTGCCGCCAGCGAATAACCCTGCTGGTTGACCAGCACAGCGGCATCCCGCGCCAGCGAACCCGGGTGACAGGATACGTAGACGATTCGTTCGGCACCCAGCTTGCCCAGGTGGCGGACCGTTTCCTGCGCACCGCTGCGCGGCGGGTCCAGCAGAATGCGCTGGTAGCCGGTCTGCATCCACGGCTGTGTGGCTGGATCTTCATTCAGATCGACGCTGTGATAGTCGACGTTGTCGATGCCGTTGTGTCGCGCATTGTCGCGAGCGCGCTTTACCAGCCCGGCATCGCCCTCCACGCCGGTCACGTGCGCCGCCTCGCGGGCGATAGGCAAGGTAAAGTTGCCGAGCCCGCAGAACAGGTCCAGCACCCGGTGCGCTGGGGCGATTTCCAGCAGTGACAGGGCCTGCTGGATCATGGGCTGATTGATGGCCGGATTCACCTGAGTAAAGTCCGTGGGCAGAAACTGCAGCTCGACAGCAAACGCCGGCAGACGGTAACTGAGTTGCGAAGTTTCCGGCCATAACAGCTCGATGCTGTCCGGCCCACCGGGCTGCAGGTAGATGTGCAGCCCGGTAGCCTGGGCAAATTCCTTCACTGCCTGGCAATCGGTGTTCGACAGCGGGTCAAGGTTGCGAAACACCAGTACGCCGACAGCGTCGCCCACTGCCACTTCGATTTGCGCTATGCGCTCCCTGGCCGCGAGCCCATGAATAAGTTCCGCCAGCTGCTCGATACGCTCGCCCACCGATGGATGTAACACCTCGCAGCGGCGGATATCGGCCAGATAGGGCGTGCGCTTTTCGCGGAAGCCCACCAGCACCCGTCCCTTTTTCTTGACGTACTTGACGCCCAGACGCGCTTTGTTGCGGTAGCCCCAGACCGGGCCAGTCAGTGGCTGCAGTGTCCGCGCCGGTGCCACCTTGCCGATCCGCTCCAGCGTATCCAGAAGGGCTTGCTGCTTGCTCAGAATCTGCCTGTCGGCGGCCTGGTGCTGCAAACTGCAACCGCCGCAGATGTCGAAGTGAGCGCAGCGCGGCTCGACCCGCTCGGGTGACGCGGAAAAGATCTCGCACAACCTCCCTTCGTCGTGTTTGCGCGACTTGTGCGTATACAGAAAGCTGATCTCTTCGCCGGGCAAGGCGCCATCGACAAACGTTGTCTTGCCATCAATGCGGGTCACACCACGCCCGTCGTGACTCATGGATTCGATGTGCGCTCTTACCGGATAGTTAGGGAGCTTGGGTTTTCTGCTGCGTCTGTTCATAAGTCTGTACAGGAGTGAATAGGCCGCCGGCTAATCGGCCGACAAAAACCCGTAGCTTGGGCTGAGCCTGCCAAGCCCAACGGCGAGGGGTAACAGGGGCTGCCGCCGTTGGGCTTCACGCTGTTCAGCCCAACCTAGGCTGCCGCCCAGGCCGCCGCGGCGTCTGCTCAATGAGTCCGGCACCGGGAGCGCAGATTGGGCCGAAGCCCGATCTCCCTGGCATCTCAAAGCCAGAGGACACCTTCATGCACGAGCATCGCGAGACGCAGGTGGGCTGAGCCCGCGCCGCCCAAGCTACGGCCAGTGTTCCAGGAACTCACCGATATGCGCCCGTTCATCCCTCGCCAGCGTATCGCGTAACAGATCGAGCTCCTGCTGATAAGCGTGCGAGGTCAAACGCCCGCGAATGAGTTCAAAACGCAGGTAGACCAGGTACGTGTTCAACACATCGGTTTCGCAGTAATTGCGAATCGCCTCGATTTCACCCGCCAGGTAGGCGTCCCAGACCTTGGCGCCGCTCATGCCCATCTTGCCCGGAAAACCCAGCATGCTGGCGATTTCGTCCAGTTTGGCGGTGGCGCGCGGCTGGTAAGCGGCCAGCACGTCCATCAGATCCGTATGGCGCTCGTGGTAGCGGCTGAGATAGTTGTTCCACTTGAAGTCGCGGTCGTCACCCCCGGTATCCCAGTAGCGTTGCGCCTGTACACCATGCAGCAAGGCGCGGTAGTGCAGCACGGGCAGATCGAAGCCGCCGCCGTTCCATGAAACCAGCGTCGGTGCAAATTTGTCGATGCCATCGAAAAACCGCTGCACCAGCTCGGCTTCCGGCGCATCCGCCTCGCCCAGCGACCAGACTCTCACTTTGTCAGCGTGCCGCAATACCACCGAGATGGCGCAGATACGCTGCAGGTGCAGGGGCAGAAACTCACTGCCGGTGTGCTGCTGGCGCAGATGCAGCATGGCCTTGGCGGTATCAGCATCGTTCAGACCGGCGAGACCGTACAGGCGCCGGCCGCTGTCGACGTCGGGGACGGTCTCGATATCGAAGACGAACGTATTCATAGCGGCGGCATCATCCCGCAGCGACTGGAGCGAACACAGACGTCGGGCATCAGTACAGCGCGGCTATTTCTGTTTCCACTGGCCGCTGGCGTCCTGGTACCACCAGCCGGCCGGGGCATTGGCGATCCACCGCCCGGCAAAGGTCTTGCGGATATCGGCTTCCCATTCCGGGTGGCCGTTGGCGCGTGCGATCTCGACATACAGGGCACTGCGATCGCGGTTCTCATCGGCGACCAGCGTCTTGACCGTCTTGCGATCACGCAATGCCGCGGCATTGAGATCGCGAACCTCTACCAGACCTCCATTGGTCATTCCCACGCTGCCATTATCAAAGAACGGCTTCAACTGCGGAAACCGTGCCTCCATCGACGCGCGAATCGTCTGGATCGCGGGTGACTGAATAGTGATATCGGCAGCGGCGTGCGCCGGAGCCACCAGCCATTCAAGCAGGCCGATCGGCCACGGAGCCTGGGCGCCAGGCGTCGGCGACAGTGACTGCGGGCCCGGTTTCTGCTCGGGCGCCTTGTCTGTCTTGCCCGCTTCTTCGCCATAGACACCGCGAATAATCCGGTCCGCGGCCTGCTCCGCCGCGGCCGCGGGGAAATACACATTGATGGTCACACAGGCCGCCAGGAACAACAGCATGCCCAGCAGTGAGCTTATACGTATGGAGTTCATGAGTTTCGCCTTCCTCTTTCGCAGCCAATTATTATAAGACAATAACGCACTGCCACGGAAAAGGTTATTGCACCACCGGTTGTTGACCCCGGGTGATCGATTTCAGGCGCTCGACCAGCGACGCCCAGTCCACGTCCGACGCGTAGCCGATGACGTCAAGGCGCGGTGGCAGGAAGCGCCCTTGCACCAGGTAATAGCCGCGCTCGGCGGGCGCAACACCCCTCATCTGACAGACGCCGTTTGCCAACCGGCAACTGATGCCCAGTTGTTTATACGGGAAGTCTTCCAGGAAGCGTAGAAAACTGCGCGACACCGCGCCGGCGACGCCACCACCGCCGAGGTTGGAAATATTGTCCACCGCCCGCTGACTGATACGGTGGCGGCTGTGGTCGTCGGCCGGCGTTGCGAAACTGGCGTCGAACGCGACTGGCTGCCAGGCCTCCATGTAAAGATCCGTAACATGCCCGTCAAGGCGCCCTTCGATTCTGCCGAAAGAAAAAGCTTCGGTCAGCTTTGCCAGGTCGAGACGATCGATGCGGGCGTCCGCCCACAGACGCGGCACCAGTCCCAGCGGTTCGCGGATGTGCAGGTTACGCACGGTGATGTCACCGTCAAAGGCCTGCACCAGGAGCACCCCGCCCAGCGTCAGGTCCCCGTTTTCGTAACGGACTTTCGGAATCATGCCCGAAAGCGTGCCCGACAAGGGCGGCCAACCCAGCGCCTTACTTACTGCCTGCATCGACACCGGCGTGAGCATCGCATCGAGCAGCCAGCGCGACTGGCCATTGTGCACAGCGAGCTCGAACTCCTCGACGTGCAGTGCACCGTCAAACAGCGATACAACCAGCGGTGTCTGCATTTTCACCGCGTCGGCGCGTGTTTCCAGGGCGAGCCGGGCCGCTCCGAACTGCAGCTGATAGAGGCTGGCACCCTGCCAGGCCAGCGTGGACTGCTGAACATCGCGGCTGTCCCAGTGGATGTTGCCGTCCAGTTGGCTGACCGCGAACTGGCCGTCGCGGTCACGCAAAGAGACCTTGTCCAGTTGCAGCTGCAGCCGCTGCGCCCGGCCGTCCTCTACGTTCAGGTGTCCCTGCAGGCTGCCTTCGGTTTCGAGTTTTTCCAGCGCAGTACCGGCCAGCCAGGGCTGCAGCCAGGTGGTATAGAGCCGCGGCAACCGTGCCTGGCCGATGTCCAGCTGCAGCTTGCGCACCGGGTCGGGGCCAGCCGGAACCAGCCGTGCCGTCAGGCGGCCGTTGACGACCCCGGGCTGGTCGAACGCCAGCGTGTCTACGGACAACTCGCCGCGGGCCGGTCGCCACTGCATGGCAGCCGACACATCCAGTGGGCGCTCCGCAGAGAATTCGAGGTACACCGGCTCCGCATAGAGCATGCCGTGCCGGGCGGACACCGTGGCCTGAATCTGCCAGTCGTCACCCTGTGGCCTGGCCGAACCGCTGCTCGCCAGCACCAGGGCTTCTGCCGCCTGAGTGCCCTCGCTGTTGCTGTAGCCGGCGGCACGGGTCTTGACCTCCCAGCTGCAGCGCGTCAGTCCCGCAGCGTTTCCCTGTACGCTCAGTTTGCCACCAAGCTGCCCCTGGAAATCGAACCCGGCGGCTTGTATACCCGCCTTGGCCAGCAGCCCGGCCACGCCGGAGAGGGCCGTATCCGCAAGCTCCGCGTCCAGTACCCAGCGTGCACCGGTATACTGGAACCTGAGTCCCATTTGCCCCCCGGCGACGGCCAGCCGACTGACAGAAACGCTCAGCTCGCCGGTTACAAAATGGTAGCGAAGGGCTGCCGGCGCGGCATCGGCGTTCAACCAGTCGCTGCGGAAGCTGAGCTGTCCACGTCGACAGTCGACTTCCTGTGCCAGTATCTCGAAAGCTTCGCAGGTCAGGCTAAGCTTCTCGATACGTCGATCACCGATCTGCAGTGATGCCACCTGGGCCCGCAGCACCGGCTGTCCCGCCTGCGACCAGTCGAGTGTCAGCCACGCCTGGCCGAGCTGCAGGCCCTTGCCTGCGAGCTGGCCCAAGGACAGCTGCAGCTGATCGACGGCGCATACCGTCACGGACAGCAGCAACAATCCGCTGGCGATGAATGCCCGTTTCATTGCTGGGTTTGCACAGAGCCGCCCGAAGCCGCAAGCATGCCGTCGCCGGAGTCAGGCAGGAAACACCCCGGTGGACAGATACCGATCTCCGCGGTCGCAAATGATGGCCACAATCACCGCATCCTCCACCTGCCGGCTGAGTTGCAGCGCGGCGGCCACCGCACCACCCGAGGAGATACCGCAGAAGATGCCTTCTTGTGCGGCCAGCGCGCGGGTGGTCTGCTCGGCGTCCTGCTGGCCGACATCCAGCGTGCGGTCGACGCGACTGGCTTCAAAGATGCTCGGCAGATATTCCCGCGGCCAGCGGCGAATTCCAGGAATCGATGCGCCTTCCATGGGCTGAACGCCGATGACCTGCACAGCCGGGTTCTGTTCCTTGAGGAAATGCGACGTGCCCACGATGGTACCGGTAGTGCCCATCGCGCTGACGAAATGGGTGATGCGGCCGTTGGTGTCCCGCCAGATCTCAGGACCAGTGCCCTGGTAATGGGCGCGCGGATTATCCGGGTTGGAAAACTGGTCGAGCACCCTGCCCTTGCCCTCGGCCTCCATTTGTTTGGCCAGGTCGCGAGCCCCTTCCATGCTCTGCTCACGGCTCACCAGGATGATGTCGGCGCCAAAAGCCTTCATCACCTGCCGCCGTTCAATGCTCATGTTCTCCGGCATAATCAATACCATGCGGTAGCCTTTCATGGCTGCGGCCATGGCCAGGGCGATCCCGGTATTGCCGCTGGTCGCCTCGATTAAGGTGTCGCCCGGCCGGATTTCGCCACGTTCCTCCGCGCCGCGGATCATGCTCAACGCCGGCCGATCCTTGACCGATCCGGCCGGGTTGTTGCCTTCGAGTTTCACCAGGATGGCATTGCTGGTGTCACCCGGTAAGCGCTGCAACTGCACCAGCGGAGTGTTGCCGACGAACTGCTCAATGCTAAAAAAACTCATATTATCAATAATCTCCGCTATCGTGGCCGAATTGCGTCGCAAACACTCGCGTGGCCGGACCGCGGCGGAACGTCACCGTGCTATGGCCAGGCTGAAAGACCAGGACTATACTAATGATCACCTATAACAATGGACTCATGGCGACTGCGTCAGGAATTCGTCGTCAGCTAGAGTGTGCAATAATTAGCCAATGACAATAAAAAGGTGCTGGCTCTCCGATAACGCTGCGTGGCGTGGGATTATACTGATAATGTTGCAGCCCGTTTTATCGCCGCAGATAACCCTTGCTTATGAGAACCCCAGGCGTTCTGCCCCCAAATCAGCAGGATGATCCGCACGCAGGGACGCAGAGCGATGCTGCAGCCGCAGGGCTGGTCCAGCAGATAGATAGTGTTTTGCATCTGCTTAACATCACCCACGAAGGCGTCGTGTGTGTCGACGAGCATTGCCATATAACGATATTCAATCAGGGTGCCGAAAAACTGTTTGGCTACAAGCGCGAGGAAGTCCTCGGCTTGCCCGTCACCCACCTGGTGTGCAGAAACTACCGGTTTCGCGAAAAGCACCGCCTGGCGGCCCTGACCCGCATTGCCCGGGAAGGCCAGCTCGGCTTCCGCACCGATACGATCGTTTGCAAGCGCAAGAACGGCGAACGCTTTCACACCGAGATTTCGCTGTCGCACGGCCTCGTGCCCGGGCAACGCCTGTACACGCTGGTAGTACGCGATACTACCGACCGCGTACAACAGGCAGAACAGCTCGCCTACCAGGCCGAACATGACCATCTGACCGATCTGCCAAACCGCACGCTGCTCTATGAACGTCTCAGGGCCGGTATTGCCCGCGCGGACCGCTACGGGCGCAAACTGGGCGTTGTCTACATGGATCTCGACCAGTTCAAGCCCATCAATGACAAATACGGTCACGAAACCGGCGACTGTCTGCTGCAGGCGGTGGCACGCCGCCTCAACGACACCATGCGTCAATCGGACACGATCTCGCGCGTTGGCGGCGATGAATTCATCATCTGCCTCGAACAGATCAAGAATGAACAGGACGCGATTGCCGCGACCCGCAAGATTGTCGACTCATTGCAGTCGCCATTCCAGATTCTCGGACGGCAAGTGGCGGTATCCGCCAGTATCGGTATCGCTGTCTATCCGGATCACGGCCACGAAACTGAAACCCTGCTGCGCCTTGCCGACCGGGCCATGTACCACGCCAAGTCCCAGGGACACAGCCCGATGCTGTATCGCAGTCACTACGGCTGACGCGCCGCCAGCATCAGGCGCTTCATTTCCCGCACCGCCTCGCCCAGGCCGCAAAACAAGGCACGCGCCACAATCGCGTGTCCGATATTCAGTTCACGCAGCTGCGGCAGGGCCGCAATCGACTGCACGTTGTGATAGTGCAGACCGTGACCGGCATTGACATGCAGGCCGGCGCTATCGCCCTGAACCACAGCGGCGCGGATTTTCTCGAACTCGGCGCGTTGCGCGAGCGGTGCGGGCGCATCGGCGAAATGCCCGGTATGAATCTCGATACAGGGCGCGCCCACCTCGAGTGATGCCTCGACCTGGCGCGGGTCAGCATCGATAAACAGCGACACCCGCACCCCTGCATCGGCCAGGCGCTGACAGGCATCGCGCAGGCGCGCCTTCTGGCCGACGACATCCAGCCCACCCTCTGTGGTCAACTCTGCGCGGCGTTCCGGCACCAGGCAGCAATCTGCCGGCTTCACGCGGCTGGCGATAGCGAGCATCTCCTCGGTGACCGCCATCTCCAGGTTCATGCGCGTCTGCAGGATATCGCTCAGCATGTCGACGTCCCGCTCCTGAATGTGCCGGCGGTCTTCGCGCAAGTGCAGGGTAATGCTGTCAGCACCGGCCTGCTCCGCTTCAATGGCTGCCTGCACAGGATCCGGATACCGGGTGCCGCGCGCCTGGCGCAGGGTAGCGACGTGGTCAATGTTCACGCCCAGCAGAATCGAACGGGTGGTCTGCATCCAGTTACTTCCCCAGAGGTTTAAACAGTTCTCGCGACTTAAGCGGCTTGTCACCCAGATACAGCTTCAGAGCCGAGCGCAGCAGGCGTTTGGCATCCTGCAGCACCTCTGGAGCTGAGAAGTCGTGGCGACCCATGGCCATGAGACTCGCCCCCGCGAAGACAAAACCGTCCTCGCTTGCCACGCCGACCATCACCGGCCCGGACTCGAGGTGATAATCGTACAGTCTGTCCGCCTGCAGCGCTGCGCCGCTGTTAACGTCGCACTCGAGCTGCAGCGCGTAGCCGGCCTCCTGCAACAGACGCATTTCGAAGCGGCGCAGCACCGGTTCGATATCCCCGGTAGCAGCCAGAACCTGCAGACTCTCGCGGTAAGTGTTGAATAAATCGGGATGCGGGTCGTGTCGCACCAGCAAACGCATCAGCAGCTCATTGAGGTAAAACCCGCTGTACAGCGCCGCACCCCGCAGGCAGCCTGCGCTGCCATCGGCTTCCAGCCCCGTCAGCGTACCCAATTCACCACGCGACTGCCAGGACATACGCAGCGGCCGGAAAAGCTGTAAATCACCGCGCTGCTTCGACCTGGCGGTTCGGATACCGCGCGCGACGACGCCGACGCGACCGTGGCTTTCGCTGAACACTTCCAGCAGGACGCTGGTTTCCCGGTAGGGTCGCTGATGCAGCAGGTAGGCCGGAGCCAGCTCAACGTGTTCTTTTACCGGGATCATGCCTGAAGACGCAGCAACGCTTGTCAGCTTTCATCATAACCCAGGCTCCGCAACGCACGTTCATCGTCGGCCCAGCCTTCCTTGACCTTGACCCACAGTTGCAGAAACACCTTTTGATCGAAAGCCTGCTGCATGTCCTCACGCGCTTCGCGGCCAACCTCCTTGAGCAGCTGACCTTTGTTGCCGATCACGATCGGCTTGTGGCCGGTTTTTTCCACCCAGATTAGCGCATGGATGTGCAACACTCCGCCTTTTTCCCTGAAGCTTTCGATCTCCACGGTCAGACCGTAGGGAATTTCCTCACCCAGTTTGCGGAACAGTTTCTCTCTGACCAGTTCGGCGGCGAGAAACCGCTGACTGCGGTCGGTCACCTGGTCTTCGTCATACAAGGGTGGCGACTGCGGCAGGTATTTGAGGACCGCCGCTTCGAGCTGCGCCAGCTGGTCACCGGTTCTGGCGCTGACGGGAACGATTTCGACAAAGTCGCGCCGGGCGGCCAGCTCCTGCAGGAAGGGCAACAGCGTCTGCTTGTCGGTAATACGGTCCACCTTGTTGACCGCGACGATCACCGGGCAGGACAGGTCCTGCAGCTTCTGCAGCACCCAGTCATCATCCTCCTGCCAGCGCTTGCCCTCGACGACCAGCACGACGACGTCGACATCGGTCAGACTGTCGGCCGCGGCGCGGTTAAGATAGCGGTTCATGGCGCGTGGCTGGCGGGTATGCAGACCCGGTGTGTCGACGAAAACGATCTGGTAGTGTTCGGCCGTCTTGATGCCGAGGATGCGGTGCCGCGTGGTCTGCGGCCGCCTCGAGGTAATGCTGATTTTCTGCCCCACCAGCCGGTTCAACAGACTGGACTTGCCGACATTGGGCCGTCCCACCAGCGCCACGAATCCGCATTGAAAATTATCGGCTGACACCCAGCTGCTCCAGCATGTTGTCGGCGGCCGACTGCTCTGCCTTGCGTCGGCTGCCGCCGTTGCCGATGGCTGCAGTGCTCAATGCATCGATGCGACACTCCACGACGAACTGCTGGTGATGCGCCTTGCCGCTGACCTTTTTCATTTCGTAAACAGGCAGCGCCAGTTTGCGGGATTGCAGGTATTCCTGCAGCAGGGTCTTCGGATCCTTGAGTTCGTCGACCGCCGAGAGATTGTCCAGGCAGCCGGCGAACAGACGCCGAATACAGGCGCGACAGGTAGCGAAGCCACCATCGAGCAGGATGCCGCCGAGCACGGCCTCCAGGGCGTCGGCGAGAATCGAGTCGCGGCGGAAGCCGCCGCTTTTCAGTTCGCCCGAGCCGAGGCGAAGATAATCGCCCAGTTCCAGCCTGCGCGCGATGTCGGCCAGCGTTTCGCGCTTGACCAGGGTGGCGCGCAGCCGGCTCAGCTGCCCCTCGGTGGCATCGGGAAAAGCGTCGTACAGCCACTCGGCGACGACGTGCCCGAGTACGGCGTCACCCAGGAATTCGAGGCGTTCGTTGTTGTGACTGCCGGTGCTGCGGTGGGTCACCGCGGCGTCGAGCAGGCTGGAATCCTTGAACTCATAGCCGATGGCCTTGGCCAGGCCATCCGTCGCACGGCTCAATGGATAGGCACCTCGACCTTCTTGTCAAAGACGGCCACCACGTCGAGGTTACCCATGAGGTGTTCACGGCGCTCGTAAGCGATACTGATGGTGAAGACGCCCTTGTCCTTGCTGACCTTGACGAGCTTTGGATCGACATTCCTGACATCATTAATGTCAAAGCGTCTTGTCACCAGGCTGACAATGCCCTGCCTGCTTTCGTTGGCGATATCCGGCTGACTTTGCAGAGATTCCAGCACCGATACGACCTTGGAATATTCCAGATAGAGCGGAACCAGACGTAAGGTGACCAGGGTGAAAAGAGCAATCAGGCCCAGGACCAGCAACCAGCCGATCGCCGTCATACCGCTCTGGTGATACCGAGTATTCATGTTGTTCTCCACAGATTAGTCGATTGCGTCGCCGATACGATCCCAGCCTACGCCGCCGGCTGCCGTATCCCAGTTCATCCAAATCATAAACGCCTTGCCGACCAGATTCTCGTCCGGCACAAAACCCCAGTAGCGGCTGTCGTTGCTGTTATCGCGGTTGTCACCCATAACGAAATAATGCCCGTCCGGCACCACTACGTCGGCGTCAGCACTGTGCACGCCAGGCACCACAAGAATATCATGCTTGACAGCACCCAGTGCCTCCAGACGCACGTCGGCACCGGACATCGACAGGCCGGAACCCGTCCCGATATAAGTGCCTGCCGGCACCTGCGCGACTTGCTCTCCGTTGATTAACAGCGTCTTGTTCTTGTAAACCACGTGATCCCCGGGCACGCCGATCACACGTTTGATGTAGTCGACACTGGGCTCTTTGGGAAAACGAAACACCACCACGTCGCCCCGTTGCGGGTCACCAATCGGGTACACCTTGCTGTTCAATACCGGCAGGCGGATTCCATAGGCATACTTGTTGACCAGTATGAAGTCACCAACCAGCAATGTCGGCATCATCGAACCCGATGGGATGCGGAACGGCTCGATAAGGAAAGAGCGCAGCAACAGTACCGCGAGTATCACCGGGAAAAACGATTTGGCGTACTCGACAATCGTCGGCTCCTTCATAGTGGCCGCCAGCGTTTCCGGGTCGGCCGCGCCACCCGTACCCAGCGCCGCAGCCGCCTGCTTGCGCTTCGGTGCCCAGAGCACGGCATCCATGGCCCATATCAGGCCGGTAACAAACGTTGCTGCGACCAGTATTGTCGGAAAGTCAAAATTCATGGCTGTTTTTTCCCTACTTGGAGCACCGCCAGGAACGCCTCCTGCGGAATTTCCACCTTGCCGAACTGTTTCATGCGTTTTTTACCCGCTTTCTGCTTTTCCAGCAACTTGCGCTTGCGGGTAATATCCCCACCGTAGCACTTGGCGGTGACATTCTTACGCAGGGCCTTGACCGTGGTGCGGGCAATAATACCCGTGCCGATGGCCGCCTGTATGGCGACGTCGAACATCTGCCGCGGAATGATTTCACGCATGCGTTCAGCCAGGTCGCGCCCGCGGCTCTGGGCGAATTCGCGGTGAACAATGACCGACAGGGCGTCAACGCGTTCGCCGTTGATCAATATATCCAGTTTGACCAGCGACGCGGCCTGGAAACGCAGGAAGGAGTAGTCGAACGAGGCAAACCCGCGACTCACCGATTTCAGCCGGTCAAAGAAATCCAGCACCACTTCGCTCAGCGGCAACTCGTAGCTCAGCGATACCTGGTTACCCATGTATTGCATGTTGCGCTGCACACCGCGTTTCTCTACGCACAGCCCCATCACGGCGCCCAGGTAATCCTGCGGCACCAGAATATTGGCGAGAATGATCGGCTCACGGATTTCCTGAATCTTGTTCGCCGGCGGCAGGGCGGCTGGGTTGTCGATCAGGATCGTCTCACCCCGGGTGTCGAGAATCTCGTAGATCACTGTCGGCGCGGTGGTGATCAGGTCAATGTCGTACTCGCGTTCCAGGCGTTCCTGGACGATTTCCATGTGCAGCATACCGAGAAAGCCGCAACGAAAACCAAAGCCCAGCGCCTGCGACGTTTCCGGCTCGAAGTGCAGCGCGGAATCGTTGAGACGCAGTTTCTGCAGCGCTTCGCGCAGGTCTTCGTAGTCGTCGGAGATCACCGGGTACAAACCGGCAAACACCCGCGGCTGAACTTTCTGGAAACCGGGCAGCGGCTTCACCGCCGGCCGAATGGTTTCGGTGATGGTGTCGCCGACCGGTGCGCCATCGATCTCCTTGATGCCGGCAATAACAAAACCGACGTCGCCGGCGGTGAGCAGCGGTTTTTCCACCTGGCGCGGCGTAAACACACCGACTTTCTCCACCTGGAAATCACGGCCCGTCGACATCACGCGGATCTTCTGGCGCAGCCGCAGGGTGCCCTGCATCACCCGCACCAGCGAAATGACGCCGACGTAATTGTCGAACCAGGAATCGATAATCAGCGCCTGCAGGGACGCATCGGCATCACCCTGCGGCGGAGGAATGCGCCTGATGAGTTGCTCCAGCAGTTCCCTGACCCCGAGACCGGTCTTAGCACTGACCTGCACGGCCTCCTCGGCGTCGATGCCGATGATCTCCTCGATTTCCCGCTTCACCCGTTCCGGCTCGGCGGCAGGCAGATCAATCTTGTTCAGTACCGGCACCACCTCCAGACCCTGCTCGATGGCGGTGTAGCAGTTAGCCACACTCTGGGCTTCCACCCCCTGCGCGGCGTCCACTACCAGCAGCGCACCTTCGCAGGCCGACAGCGAACGCGAGACCTCGTAGGAAAAATCAACGTGTCCCGGCGTATCGATAAAGTTGAGGGTATAGGTCCGGCCATCTTCGGAGCGGTAGTCCAGCGATACGCTCTGTGCTTTGATGGTGATACCGCGTTCGCGTTCTATGTCCATGGAATCCAGTACCTGCTCGGCCATGTCGCGTTCGGCGAGTCCGCCGCAAATCTGGATGAAGCGGTCCGCCAGGGTCGATTTACCGTGGTCGATGTGCGCAATGATGGAAAAGTTGCGAATGTGGGCAAGGTCGGACAATGCGGTTAACAACCTGATTTCAAAAGCAGGATGGCGGCCAATAAGCCGCCATCCCGAAAAATCCTGACGATTCAAAAAATTGACGGCGAATTATACACCCGAAAACCCCGGCACCGAAAGCCACCTCCCGCGACTGACTAGCCGGACATCGCCGGATAGTCGGTGTAGCCCTTTTCGCCGCCACCGTAAAACGTGTCCGGATCCGGGGCATTGAGGGCGGCACTGGCTTTCAGCCGTTGCGGCAGATCCGGGTTGGCGATAAACAGCTGCCCAAACGACACCAGGTCAGCCGCCCCGCTGCCGACCGCCTGCAGGGCGCGCTCGCGGGTATAACCGCCGTTGGCCATATACGGGCCCTTGAACAGGCGCCGCATGGCTTGCAGGTCAAATGCCGCAGGCACACTGTCACTGTGTATAGCGCCTTCCACCACGTGCAGATAAGCCAGCCGGAAAGGGTTGAGCGCCTCGACCACCGCGTTGAACAGCGACTGCGGGTCTGAATCGGACATGCTGTTGAACGGATTCACCGGCGACAGCCGGACACCCGTGCGCCCGGCGCCGACCGCCTCGGTGACCGCCTGGGTCACCTGCAACAGGAACCGGCAGCGGTTTTCGATCGAGCCACCGTAGTCGTCATTACGCTGGTTACTGCCATCGCGCAGGAACTGGTCGATCAGGTAGCCGTTTGCAGCGTGAATTTCCACGCCATCGAAACCGGCTTGCAGGGCATTCAGTGCCGCCTGGCGGTAGTCGGCGACGATGCCCGGGATCTCCGCCGCCTCGAGGGCGCGTGGCGTGACAAACGGCTGCAGTCCTTCGTATGTAAAGGCATCGCCGTCCGGCTTCACTGCCGAGGGTGCCACGGGTAACGCCCGGTCCGGCTGGAGAGACGGATGGGAAATCCGCCCGACGTGCCAGAGTTGCAGAAACATGTGTCCGCCCCGCCCGTGCACAGCGTCAGTGACACGTCGCCAGCCGTCGATTTGTGCGCCGGTGTAAATACCGGGGGTATGCGGATAACCCACGCCCTGTGGAGAAATCGGCGTCGCTTCGCTGATGATCAGGCCGGCCGCAGCCCGCTGCGCATAGTACATCGCGTTGATAGCCTGCGGCACATTGCCCGGACCGGCGCGGTTGCGCGTCAGGGGGGCCATGACGATACGATTTGGCAGCACCAGCTCGCCGATCCTGACCGGCGAAAACAAGTCCGTTGTCATTAACCCGCTCTAGTCCTTGAAGATCTCTCTAAGAAAGGCCTGCATGCGCTGCCAGGAGTCCTCGTCGGCATGTTTGTCGTAGGCCAGCGGCATACCGAAACGCTCACCTAACTTGTCGGCATCGGGGTTGGTGAAGCTGTGCTTCACCCCGGGATAGCTGACCAGCTGGTAGTCCACACCGGCCGCCTGCATTTCCTTCTCGAAACCGGCAACCAGTTCTGGTGGCGCGAAAGGATCCGCCCCGCCGGTGAACACCAGCACCCTGGCCTTTACCTGACCCTTCTGCGCCGGCACCTCGGTACCGAGGCTGCCGTGAAAACTCACCACGCCATCGAGATCATCGCCGGCGCGCGCCATGTGCAGGACGATGCCGCCACCGAAGCAATAGCCAATGGCGGCAATGTGCCGCGGATCCACCGTCGGCTGCTTTTCGAGTATCGACTTGGCCATGTCGAAGCGCTGCTCGGCCTGCGGCATATTGCTGGTTACCGCCCGCATGAAACTCTTGGCGTCATCCGGGTGGTCGGCCACCTTGCCGGTACCGTACATATCCAGTGCAAAGGCGGTATATCCCAGGCGCGCCAGCATGTCAGCGCGCTGGCGTGCATAGGCATTGAGTCCCCACCATTCATGCACCACCAGCACGCCGGGGCGCTTACCCTTGATCGCGTCATCGTAAACAAGATACCCGGTGAATTCGTTGTCCCCCACACGGTAAACGATTTCTTCGCTTTTCAGCGCCGCAGCAGCACTGAAACTGAAAGCACACAAAAAGATGAAAGCAAGTACACGTATCATGGTTCTCTCCCTGTTATCACGCATACACCGGCGTCCGCGTTTGATCGGGCCCACACCGTGTCCCCTACGACTGGAGCCACAATCAGCTCCGGCTAGAGACAGAGCGACCCTTGCAGCGGTGCAGCGGCACGTCGGCCGAATCGACCGACGAGTGCAGCTTCGTCCAGGTGATAGTGACAGATTTCGGTCTCACCTTCAGACAGCACTGGCACCCATTCATCATAGCGCTTTTGCAGATCCGGGTCCCCGTCGATATCGACGAGGGCCAGTTCGAAGCGCAGACACGGCTGCAGGCCCCGAAGGGCCTGCAGCATGGTTTGACATAAATGACAGCCTTCCCGGTAGTACAGGGTCAGGCGTAGCGGCTCAGCGTTCAACGCTGCTCCGGGACTTTCATGGCCAGGAAAATCGGACCGCCGCGACGCTGCACCAGAATAGCCACCGATTTCCCTTGCGGGAGCTTTTCGAGGAGCTGCTTGAATTCGTCGATGCTGCTGATCGGCTGATTGTCGATACGCAGAATGACATCGCCGGCACGCACTCCCGAATCGGCCGCAGCACCCTCGCCGACGGACTCCACCAGGATACCACCCTCTACATCCAGTTCCTTGCGCTGCTCGCTGGTGAGTTCCGTGACATTGATGTTCAGCCGGTTGTCGCTTATGGCCGGACTCTTTTCCGCTTCGGCAACCGTTTCGTCCTGGTCGGGCAACTCGCCGAGCGTCACCCACAGCGTCTGCGAACGACCGCTACGGATCACCTTGACCGGGACTTTCTTGCCGACTGGTGTACTACCCACCACCGGCGGCAGACTGGAGGAACGTTCGATCTCCTTGCCATTGAAAGCCACCACGATATCGCCGACCTGGAAGTCGGCTGCCGCCGCGGGGCTGTCGGCCATTACTTTGGCAACCAGCGCGCCCTGGGGCTTGCTCATACCAAAGGACTGGGCCAGGTCCAGAGTCACATCCTGGATGAGCACTCCCAACCAGCCGCGGCTGACCTTGCCGTGCTCTTTGAGCTGACCGGCGACGTCCATCGCGACCTCGATCGGGATCGAGAATGACAGCCCCATATAACCGCCGGTGCGGCTGTAGATCTGTGAATTGACCCCGACAACTTCACCGTCCAGGTTAAACAGTGGACCACCCGAGTTGCCCGGGTTTATGGCCACGTCGGTCTGAATAAACGGCACGTAGTTTTCACGTGGCAAGGCGCGTCCCTTGGCGCTGACGATGCCGGCGGTGGCTGAGCGGTCGAAACCGAAGGGCGAACCGATCGCCAGTACCCACTCACCGACTTTAAGGTCTTTCGACTGACCTATTTTCGCGACCGGCAGATGATCCGCCTTGATTTTCAGCAGGGCAATATCGCTGCGCTCATCGGTGCCGATGACTTCGGCCTTCAGTTCGCGCCGATCCTCGAGGCGCACGATGATCTCCTCGGCATCCTTGACCACGTGATTGTTAGTCAGGATGTAACCGTCTTCGGAAATGATAAAGCCGGACCCCAGCGACTTCGCTTCGCGTTCCTGCGGCATTTCACCGCCGCCCTGACCCTGCTCGCCAAAGAAGTGTTTGAACAGGTCGCCGAACGGCGAACCCTCCGGCAGATCGGGGATCTCGATGCCTTCCGGCAGGCTCATGCTGCCTGTCTTGATCTTTTGCGTGGTGCTGATGTTAACCACGGCATCGCTGGCCTGTTCGACCAGGTCTGTGAAATCGGGCAAGTCACGCGCCTGTACCTGCACTGCCCCGCCCAGCCCCGCCAGCAGCACTAGAACCAGCCAGCCTCTGTTCAATACTGAAGTCATACCTACTCCTGTCTTACTGTAATGCGATCCCGTCAACCAGCAGGGTCGCGAGCCGGCGCAGCACCACGGGCTGATAATTGCGATCGTGCTGGATGCGCCGCGTAAACCGTTTTAACCACAGCAACCCCACCGCCAGGCCACCTACCCCCAATACCAGGCTGCCAAGTTCGGCATCGTCCCATAGCCCCTTACCGGCACCTGCCTCGCCCAGCACAGCGCCAATCATTAGTAGCAACAGTGGCACGGCGTAAACAGCCAGCGAGCCCCGCACCAGCGCCTGTTCGCTAATCCCGATCACCACCTGGTCTCCCACCTGCAGCGGCGTACTGGCGAGAACCCGTACCAGTGTACGTCGCCGGCCCAGCACTTTCGACAGGGTCGCGGTGCCGCAGCCCTTTTCGGCCGCACAGCCCGAACAGGTCGACCGGCGCCGGGTTTCCACCCAGACACCGCCATCTTCAATGCGTACCACTTGTCCGGTTTCTTCTATCATGGGTTACTGTAAATAAGGCGTCGTCAGCGGAAAAACCCGGATCATGGGTGCTTATCGGATCCCTACCGACTTGCCGATCATTTCCACCGTCCGGCGCGGCACTTCACCGACGACTGTCACGTAATAATCATCGACCATGGTGCCATAGGCATTCAGGGCGCCACGATGACTCACGCCATTATAGTCATCCTTGCCGCGGGAAGCTTCGATGTAGACCGACACACTGGCCAGGCCGTCGCTGTAAACCCAGTGTTCAACACCGGGTTCGTCGGACGACAGCTGATGCCAGCCATGGTCGGTCAACATAAAGCCTTCCGGCAGCCGGGAAACCTTCCAGCGCGAGTCGGTAGGCGTGTCGCCCGGTTCCGGCTGCTTGTCGGGCTCTCGCTGCCAATGGTAGCTGGTCCCGCCCAGGTCCGGCTGCAACGCACTGCTGTCGATATGTTGAGGAAACTCCACCGAGGTGAACATCACCTGTTCGATCACATGGCCATTCGGGCTGGTCAATTCCGAGCGCAGCAACAGGTGGCTTTCGTCATTAACACACAGCCGGCGCCCGTAACGCAGCTGGTCGCGCGGCTCCACCACGACGATCCGGCAGTCGCGTCCGGCTACCCGGTCCTCGCCGTTAACCTCGAACCTGTAATATTTTTCGAGCTGCATCAGCTCCTTGGGCAAGCTGATCGGGAACGGTGTACGCGGCCGGCTCTTGTTGACCTGCACGGATTGACGGTCGCCGAGAATACAGGTCACGACCTGATTGTCGCGCAGCACTTCACGCTTGGGACCGGTCAGGGAAAACAGCCGTTCGCGTTCGCCGTCGTTGTCCATGGCATGAATGATGTGCATGGCTTCGAGCTTGCCTTGGTTCTGGTAGACGAAGGTACCGCTATAATTCAGTGACTGTGCCGCCATGGACATGCGCTCCAGCCACTGTCTTGCATCAGCCGGCGCCTCATCGGCCCACAGCGGGCTCTGGGCAACGACAAACGTAACGGCGAGCAGGCGGGAAAGGGTCGGGAGTAACATTACTCGCTGGTGTCGTAACCGACGATCCGCACATAGGGCATCACGCCCTGCACGCCCCGGCTGGCGGCATACTCGTTGTGGTTCACCAGATAGCCGGACAAGCGTTTGTCGATGCGCGGATCGAGCCGTTCCCACTGCTCCCCATCGGATTCGCTGACCTGAGTTACCGGCGTAACGGAACCCGCAGCCGACTGGCCGGAAGCCAGCGCCGGTACTGATTCCGTTTCTGTCTCGCGCAGCGAGTTCACCGACAACACAGCGACCACTGCCACCGAGGCGGCGACCGCCACGCCGGCCAACGGCCTCAACCATACCGGGCGGCTGTTATTCATGCCTGCCGCCGGCACATGCATGGGGGAATCCGCCGCCAGCGCCCGCTGCACCCGGGCGGCAACTCCCAGTGTCGCCGTCGCAGCAATGCCACCGCGCATCACTTCGCCAATCAGCTGGTAACGTCCAAGACAGGCACGCAGCTCGGGATCACGCTGCAGGCGCCCCAGCAGTAAGGGTCTCTCGACAGCACTCAACTCATCATCTGCCATGGCAGACAGTTGTTCACGGATTTCATCACGCATGACTATATACCCGTATCGGACTCGTCAATGAGGGGGCGGATACGCTTTTCTATCGCGTCCCTCGCCCTGAATATTCGCGAGCGCACCGTACCTATGGGACAATCCATGGCACCTGCAATCTCCTCGTAACTTAAACCCTCCAGTTCGCGCAACACGATGGCCACGCGCAACTCCTCGGGCAGTTCCTCGATCGCCGTCTGGATCGTTGCCGCCAACTCGCTCTTGAGCGCCTGGCGCTCGGGCGTGGCGTATTCCTTGAGACCTGAACCCGCCTCGAATTGTTCCGCGTCCTCGGCGTCAATATCATCTTTCGGCGGGCGCCGACCGGCCGCTACCAGGTAATTCTTTGCCGTGTTGATCGCGATCCGATACAGCCAGGTGTAAAAAGCACTGTCGCCGCGGAAATTCGGCAGCGCCCGGTAGGCCTTGATGAAGGCTTCCTGGGACACGTCCAGCACCTCGGACGGATCGTGAATGTAGCGGCTGATCACGTTCGCAAGCTTATGCTCGTACTTGCGCACCAGGATATCAAAAGCAGCCTTTTCGCCAGCCTGAACCCGCTCGACCAGTTCCTGGTCAAGGTTACGCTCGCCCATCCGGGCTATCCCCTCTTTTTCCCGGACGGCTTGCATACCTGGGGTAGACCGGAAAAACCCGGGATAGTTCGCCAGTTTGCACGGTTTGGGCTACAGTTTGTCAGCAAAGCAGAGTAATCTGAATAAGTTGATCCCGACAACCATACCCGATTCCTGGAGCCCGCCACAAGCGATGATGCACACGCAACACCAGTATGACGTGCTGATTATCGGCAGCGGTGCCGCTGGCCTGACCCTGGCGCTGCGCCTGCCGGAACGCGCCCGCGTGGCGGTGCTCTCCAAAGGTCCGGTCAAGGAAGGCAACACCTGGTACGCCCAGGGAGGCATCTCGGCGGTGCTGGACCATAAGGACTCGATCGAATCCCACATCGCCGACACCGTGGACGCCGGCGCCGGCCTGTGCAACCCTGAAGTCGTGCGTTTCACCGTGGAACACGGGCCCGAGGCGGTACAGTGGCTGATCGATCTGGGTGTCCCCTTCACCCGCCGCGACGAGGAAAAACACCAGGGCGAGTTCCACCTGACGCGAGAGGGCGGCCACCAGCACCGCCGCGTGATACACGCCGCCGACAATACCGGCCAGGCGGTCGAAACCACGCTGGTCGATGCGCTACGGGCCCGTGACAACATCGACCTGTTCGAACAGCATCTGGCGGTCGATCTGATTACTGCCGACCGTATCGGTCGCAGGGACAACCACTGCCTCGGCGCCTACGTACTGGACTGCGGCAAGGATATCGTCGAAGTGTTTCGCGCCAAATTCACGGTGCTGGCCACCGGCGGTGCCAGCAAGGTGTATCTCTACACCAGCAACCCGGACACCGCTACCGGCGATGGCATCGCCATGGCCTGGCGAGCGGGCTGCCGCATCGCCAACATGGAATTCAACCAGTTCCACCCGACCTGCCTGTATCACCCCCAGGCCAAATCGTTTCTCATCACCGAGGCGGTACGCGGCGAAGGCGGCAAACTGCTGCTGCCCGACGGCAAGCCGTTCATGCAGCGCTATGACCCCCGTGGCGAGCTGGCACCGCGCGATATCGTCGCCCGCGCCATCGACCACGAAATGAAACGCCACGGTTACGACCATGTGCTGCTGGATATTTCGCACAAACCCGA
>Ga0055464_10000011_pt1 | contig 20958 bp, 18 predicted proteins | sample Joice_ThreeSqC_D_FD_57690 | JGI IMG/M metagenome (GOLD analysis project Ga0055464, IMG submission 57690) | Wetland microbial communities from San Francisco Bay, California, USA, that impact long-term carbon sequestration - Joice_ThreeSqC_D2 | ecosystem: Environmental > Aquatic > Marine >...
GCATCCTGCTCACCCACATGGCCGAAGACCCGCACACGATCGGCGCGGCGATGGAGCTGTTCCTGGTCAGCCGGAACCTCGAGCGGGTGGCCGATCTCGCCACCAACGTCGCCGAGGATGTGGTCTTCATCGTCGAGGGCAAGAACATCAAGCACTCCGCAGAGTTCACGGAGCGGTAGTCTCGCCCCGGGCCGCCCCCACGGCGGCCCTTTCCTCACCTCACCCGTCCCGCACCGGTTTCCGGTCGGCTCCGGACTCTGATACGCAACCGTTACGCCGCCGTGACCCCGGTGACACGGGCAGGTATGTGTATCCATGTGTCCCGGGGGGGACAGCAGGGATTCAGCTCGGACCTTCTCAACCAACGGTGGAGCAACATGCAACTCAAGAATTGGCGATGGATACTCGGCGGTGCGGGGTTCGCCACGCTCCTGCTGTGGCCGTCTGGGCCGGTGATGGCGCAGGACGTGAAGGTCGGCGGCCTTGGCTACGTCCAGTGGGGTTACCAGTTCAACGACACGACCGCGCACGCGAGCGCCTTCGACCTGACGCGCGCCTACATCAACGTGACGGCCAACTTCGGCGGAGGTCTCGCGACCCGCATCACGCCGGATCTGTTCCGGGACGGGAACGGTGCCCTTGCACTCCGCATCAAGTACGCGTACGCCGCGTACACCCCCGGTAAGAGCCCGCTCACCTTCAAGCTCGGCGTGATCCACACCCCGTGGCTCGACTGGGAAGAGCACCTCTGGGACTACCGCATGCAGGGGATGATGGCTGTCGAGCGGGCGGGCTACATGACCTCGGCCGACCTCGGGTTCGGCATGGACGGCGCCTGGGCCAAACAGGCCGTCACCATGCAAATCGGCGCCTACAACGGCGAGGGCTACAAGGGCGGCCTCGGCGACTCGCGCAAGGACCTGATGGGCCGCGTCTCCGTCCGGCTGCTCTCGACGGATGACGCCAGCAGCCGTGGCGGGCTCCGTCTGACCGCCTACGGTCAGTACGGCAAGCCCACCAGCGGCGGGGAACGGATGCGGGCGCTCGGCATGGTTTCCTACAAGACCAAGCAGTTCACCCTGGCCGCCGAGGGCGGCCTCGCCACCGACTCGTCCGTCGCCGCCGAGACCCCGAAGACGAATGGCCGTCTTGCGAGTGGCTACGGCGTGTTCAACATCCCGAACACCAAGGCGGCGGTCCTCGGTCGCGTGGACTGGTGGGACCCCGACAAGGACACCGGCGGCGACCAGCAGACGCGCCTGATCGGCGGCGTGTCGTATCAGCTGCACGAGCATCTCCGGCTGCTCGCCGATCTGGACTATGTCCACTACCAGAGCACGCCCACCCCGTCGCAGCTGGCCAGCCAGTTCCAGGGCCTGTTCCAGATCGAATTCACGTTCTAACGCACCCACGAGGAAACCACGAAGGCAACACCGCTGCTCTCGATCGTCGCGCTCGCCCTCGGCACCGCTCCCGCGGCCGTCCAGGTGCGGCTGAACGGCGCCGGCGCGTCGTTTCCGACGATCATCTACCAGGACTGGATCATCTCCTACAACAAGGCCACACCGGGCGTCGAGCTGAACTACCAGTCGATCGGCTCGGGCGGCGGCATTCAGCAGTTCACGCAAGGCACCGTGGAGTTCGGTGCGAGCGACGCTCCGATGTCCGACAAGCAGTACCATGACGCGGCCAAGGCCGGGGCGCCGGTCAAGTTCGTCTGGTGGGCGGAGACCGCGGGACAGGCCCGCTGCGCCGACCTCGGCTACGCCCCGCTGCCCGAGGCGATGCAGCCGTGGATTCGTGCGCGGCTCGAGAGCATCACCGCGCAGGGGCGCTCGGTCTGGGCCGCCAAGTAGCGCGAGGCATACCCACCGCCACCGAGGCGGACTCGACCGGGGGGCGCGGCGTGCCGTGTCCCCCGGATGCGTGTGCCCGGGGCCGGGAATCCCGCCACGTGCCCCACCGGGCGCACCCTCCCTAGTGCCACCGCTCCCCGCTGAACTGCCGGAACTCCATCCGCGGCCGTACCCGGTGCTGCCGCAGCAGGTCCTCCCGCGTGAACAGCTTGATGAGGGCGGCCCCGGCAACGAAGCCGCCGACGTGCGCCATGAAGGCGACACCACCTCCACCCCCTGACGCGAACAGCCCGCCCAGCACCTGCAGGGCCCACCAGTAGAGCAGCATCACGTAGGCGGGCACCGTGATCGTGGTGATGAAGAAGCCGAGGAAAATCAGCACGTGCACCCGCACGCGGGGATAGAGCACCAGGTAGGCGCCCATGACGCCGCTGATGGCGCCCGAGGCACCGACCATCGGCACGATCGACCCGGGCCCCGCCAGGACCTGCGCCGCCGCCGCCGCCCCCCCGCAGACCAGATAGAACAGCGCGAACCGGACGTGCCCCATGGAGTCCTCGACGTTGTTCCCGAACACCCAGAGGAACCACATGTTGCCGATGATGTGAAACCACCCGCCGTGCATGAACATCGAGCTGAGCACGGTGAACCACGAGCCGTGGCTCGACAGGCGGCACACCATCCCACCCCCCATCGGGAAGTGGGCACCCGGCGCTGCCCGGCCAAGCACCTCCGCGGGGATCAGGCCGTACTCGCACACCGACCGGGACAGGGCCACCGGCGAGCCGGCGCCTTGCACCACGATCCAGACGAGGGTCGTGAGCGCGATGATCCCCAGGGTGACGTAGGGCGTCAGGATGGTCGGGTTTTCATCGCGATAGGGAATCATCGTCCACGCCGGCGCACGAACTCAAATGCTTGATTTTGAATGACTTGCGAGTCAAGTGCACCATACGAGCCATGCCACTTTGGCAGATTTTCCTGGTACACCGATTGCGCTAGCGACCCTTGTCAGCACACGGGAATCTACACACCTGCGACGAGGAAGGATCGAATGGCTGAAAAGGTAATCGGGATCGACCTGGGCACGACGAACTCCGTGGTGGCGGTGATGGAGGGCGGCGACCCGGTCGTGATCCCCAACTCGGAGGGCGGGCGGACTACCCCCTCGGTGGTCGCGTTCACCAAGGACGGCGAGCGCCTCGTCGGGCAGGTAGCGAAGCGGCAGGCCATCACCAACCCCAAGAACACGGTCTTCTCGATCAAGCGTTTCATGGGCCGCCGCCTGAACGAGGTGAAGACCGAGATCTCGGAGGTTCCCTACAAGGTCGCGGCCGGTCAGAACGACCTCGCCTCGGTCGAGATCGGCGACAAGCGGTATACGCCGCCCGAGATCTCCGCGATGATCCTGCAGAAGATGCGGCAGACCGCCGAGGACTACCTCGGCCACGCGGTGAAGAAGGCCGTCGTGACCGTGCCCGCGTACTTCAACGACGCCCAGCGGCAGGCCACCAAGGACGCCGGCAAGATCGCCGGGCTCGAGGTGCTGCGCATCATTAACGAGCCGACGGCGGCCTCGCTGGCCTACGGGCTCGAGAGGAAGAAGGAAGAGAAGATCGCCGTGTTCGACCTCGGCGGCGGGACCTACGACATCTCGGTCCTCGAGCTCGCCGAGGGCGTGTTCGAGGTGAAGGCCACCAACGGCGACACCCACCTCGGCGGCGACGACTTCGATCAGCGGATCATCGAGTGGCTCGTGGCGGAGTTCAAGCGGGACCAGGGCATCGACCTCTCCAGCGATCCGATGGCGCTCCAGCGTCTCAAGGAGGCAGCGGAGAAGGCCAAGATGGAGCTGTCCAGCCGCGCGCAGACCGACATCAACCTGCCGTTCATCACGGCCGACCAGTCGGGTCCGAAGCACCTCAACGTGCAGCTCACGCGCGCCAAGTTCGAGCAGCTCGTGGACGACCTGTTCCAGCGCACCATCCCGCCAATGGAGAAGGCCCTCGCCGACGCCGGCCTCAAGCCGGCCGAGATCGACGAGGTCATCCTCGTGGGCGGCTCGACCCGGATCCCCAAGGTCCAGGACATCGTCAAGGAGTTCTTCGGCAAGGAGCCCCACAAGGGCGTGAACCCAGACGAGGTCGTGGCGATCGGCGCGGCGATCCAGGGCGGCGTGCTCGCCGGCGAGGTGAAGGACATCCTCCTGCTCGACGTGACCCCGCTGTCACTGGGCATCGAGACGCTCGGCGGCGTCACGACCGTCCTCATCCCGCGGAATACCACGATCCCGACCAAGAAGTCCGAGGTATTCTCCACCGCGGAGGACAGCCAGACGACGGTCGAGATCCACGTGCTGCAGGGCGAGCGCGAGCTGGCCATCAACAACCGCACGATCGGCCGCTTCCAGCTCACGGGCATCCCGCCCGCGCCGCGCGGCATGCCGCAGATCGAGGTGACGTTCGACATCGACGCCAACGGGATTCTGCACGTGTCGGCCAAGGACAAGGCCACGAGCAAGGAGCAGAAGATCCGCATCGAGGCCTCGAGCGGCCTGTCCGATAGCGAGATCGACAAGATGGTGCATGACGCCGAGCAGCACGCGAGCGAGGACAAACAGCGCCGCGAGGAGATCGACCAGCGCAACCGGCTCGACACACTCGTCTACGAGGTCGAGAAGAACCTGAAGGAATGGGGGGACCGTCTCGACAGCGCGAACCGGAGCAGGCTCGACGCCGCCATCGAGGGCGCCAAGCAGTCGCTGCGCGCCGGCGAGTCGTCCCAGATCAAGTCGGCGCTCGATGAATTGTCGCAGGCATACTCGGCGGCCGGTGCGTCGCTGTACCAGGCGGCGGAGTCGCAGCAGACCGCGGAGCCGGGCGCGGGCGAGACCGCCGCGGAGCCCGAAGGCAAGGAGGACGTCGTCGAGGCCGACTACGAGATCGTCGACGACGACAAGAAGTAGCGTCCCGGCGACGCGTCCGCCGGCAGTCCGGCCGCGGGAAGGCGGGAGAAACTCCCGCCTTCCCGCGGGGTAGTGAACAGGTCAGCTGCAGCCCGCAACGCCGTCCGGTCGTTGCGCCGCTGGCAGGTCCTTTCGGAGGCAGCCATCCGTCATGTCACGCAAGAGAGAATGGTTCAAGTTCGGATCGCTGGTGGGCATTACGCTGGTGCTCGCGGTGGTCTTCATCTCGGTCGTCGACCTCCCCAAGAGCTCGGCCGCCCAGCAGCCCACGTCACCGGTGTTCAAGAACCAGCCGGCACCGATCGCGGCGGCGCAGCCGGTCGCCGACCTCGGCAACGCCTTCTCGGCCGTGGCGGAGGCCGTGCGCCCCGCGGTGGTGTACATCGCCTCCGAACGCCGCGTGGCGTCGCGGCCGTCGCGGCAGCAGCAACAGCAGCAACTGCCACCCCCGTTCGACCGGTTCTTCGGCAACCCGGGCGATCAGGCCACGCCGCAGCCGCGGGCAGGATCGGGCAGCGGGTTTATCATCTCCCCGGACGGCTACATCGTCACGAACAACCACGTGGTCGAGGGCTTCGACCTCATCTCGGTCCAGCTGTTCGATAAGCGGCACTTCGACGCGGAGGTGGTCGGGCGGGATCCGGACACCGACGTGGCCGTCCTCAAGATCGACGCGTCAGGCCTCCCGGCAGCCTCGCTCGGCAACTCGGACTCGCTACGGGTGGGTGAGTGGGTGCTGGCGATCGGCAACCCGCTGGGCGATCAGTTCTCGTTCACCGTCACGGCCGGGATCGTGAGCGGCCGGGGGCGCGGGCTCCGCGGCCTGCAGGCCGGGAACCAGTGGGCCATCGGCGACTTCATCCAGACCGACGCCGCGATCAATCCCGGCAACTCCGGGGGGCCGCTGGTCAACATCCGCGGCCAGGTGGTCGGGATGAACGCCGCGATCGCGAGCGAGACCGGGTTCTACTCGGGGTACAGCTTCGCGATCCCGATCAACCTCGTGCGCACCGTCGCGGACCAACTGATCCGCAACGGCAAGGTCACCCGCGCGGCACTGGGCGTCACCGTCACGGACGCGGATGCCGAGGATGCCGAATACGTCGGGATGAAGCAGGTCCGCGGCGTGGTGGTGCAGGGCTTCGCGAGCGACGAGAGCCCGTCCAAGCGCGCCGGGCTGACGATGGGTGACGTCATCGTCGCGATCGACGGGGAACCGGTCGATTACGTGGCTCAGCTGCAGCAGATCGTCGGCTTCAAGCGCCCCGGTGAGACCGTGGACGTCACCGTCATGCGGCCCGGCGGCGAGCAGAAGACCCTGCAGGTCCGACTCACCCAGGCCAACGAGGAGCCGACACAGGTAGCCGACGCCGGCAATTCGAGCGCCGAGGAGGCACCGGGTTACGAGAGCAAGCTCGGCCTCGCCCTGCAGGACATGACGTCGCAGTTCGCCTCGCAAGACGACCGGCTCACCGACGAGAACCGCGGTCCCATCGTGACCGACGTGGACCCCAACGGCCCTGCGCGCCACGAACCGTTCGTGCCCCTGACTCCGCAGCGCGGCTGGGTGGACATCATCACCCACGTGGACGGGAAGCGGGTGCGGACGGTGAGCGAGCTGGAGCGTGCGCTGGCCGCCGTGCAGCCGGGCGCGATCGTTTCCCTCCAGGTCCTCCAGATCCGGGCGGACCAGTCGGCCTCCCGGGTCGTGCGGATGCGCACCGCAGGGAAGTAGCGCGCAGGACGGTAGGGCGGTAGGACGGAAAGAGCATACGACGGTAGGGCGGTACGAGAGTGGGGCGGAGCGAAGCCCCGTACCGCCCTACCGTCTTGCCATCATGCCGCCCTCTACACCTTGTCGGCCACCATGAGCACGAGGATCGCGGGGAGGTAGACGATCGTCACCAGAAAGAGGCGCCGCGCCTTCTTGGGTGCATGGTCCGCGGCGACCGCGGCGGTGGCCGCGATGAGCCAGATCGCCAGCGCCACCGCACCCAGGAAATAGACGAGCCCGGTGGCGCCCAGCAGACTCGGCACCAGGCTCACCGGCAGCAGGGCCACGGCGTAGAGCAGGGCCTGCCGAAAGGTGGCGTCGGCGCCGTCGGTGACGCTGAGCATGCGCAGCCCGCCGCGGGCGTAGTCCTCACGGTACAGCCAGGCCAGCGCGAGGAAGTGCGGCAGCTGCCAGAGGAACACGATCCCGAACAGCACCCACGCCTCCAGCGCGAGATCGTGCCGCGCCGCCGCCCACCCCCCCACGATCGGCAGCGCACCCGGTACCGCGCCGACCAGGGTGTTGAGCGACGAGTGCCGCTTCAGCGGCGTGTAGAGAAAGACGTAGGAAACGAGTGTCGCCGCAGCCAGGGCGGCCACGATCGCGTTCGTGAAGACCAGCAGGTACGCCACTCCCACCGTGCCGAGACCCCACGCGAAGGCAGCCGAGGCTCCGGGAGCCAGGCGGCCCGACGGCAGCGGACGCTGGCGCGTACGCCGCATGCGGGCATCGATCCGGCGCTCGAGGAGTTGGTTGAGCGCGTTGCTGCCCCCCGCCACGAGAGCTGAGCCGACGAGCGTGTGAAGCAGGGTGCCGACGGCGAGCGGACCGTTCGATCCCAGATAGAATCCCGCCGCCACGGTCGCCAGGATCAGCGCGACGATGTTCGGCTTGGTCAGGGCGAGGTAATCGCCGAGCCTCGCGGTCGGTGGAACGGAATGGTCCACGGCGCTTCGCTCCCCGGGGATCGCGCCGAATGATGCCGCGGGCACCGCGGGCCCGCAACCGCGCCGGCCGGCGCCCGACAGCCCCGACGACGAACCGCGCACGGCCCCTCGAAGGACCGTGCGCGGCATCTGCTCCACGGGGAGCGCCGGGGCGTCAGGCGCCGCCACCGCCCAGCGTGAACACGCCGAACAGGAACAGCAGGGCGATCCCGACCGCCAAGGCGATCAGCAGCGGCACCGAGAACATCATCGTGAAGATCCGGCTGTCGCTCTTGAGGTGCATGTAGAACATCACCACGAGCGCGAACTTCGTCGCCGAGAGCGTGAGCAGCACCGGCGCCAGCACGGGGTGGAACGTCGGAATGTAGAAGACGCCGACCTCGACCAGGGTGATGACCGTGAGGACGGCCGCCACCGTGACGTACGTGGCGACGCTCGGATGCTGGTGCTCGGCGTGCGAGAGTTGATCGCTCATCGGAGTCTCCTCACCGGAGCAGATAGACGACCGTAAAGATCACGATCCAGACGACGTCGACGAAGTGCCAGTACAGACCGGTGATCTCGACGTTGATGGCCTTTTCCGGCCCGAGCTTCCCCTGGAGCGAGCGGACGAACTGTGTCAGGAGCCACAGCACGCCGACGGCCACGTGCGCGCCGTGGGTGCCGGTCAGGACGAAAAACGTCGACCCGAACAGGTTGGTCTTGATGGTCAGGCCTTCGTGCACGAAGGTCGTGAACTCGTAGGCCTGCATGCCGAGGAAGGTCAAGCCGAGCCCGGCGGTGGCGAGCAGCCAGACGCGCGTCCAGAGCCGGTCCCCCCGCGTCACGGCCGCCAGCGCGAGCACCATCGCCAGGCTCGACATGAGCAGGACGAACGTGCTCACCGACGTGAGGGGGATGTTGAGGATCTCGTCGGGGGTCGGGCCGCTGACGCTCCGTCCGTGATAGACGAGGTACGTCGAGATCAGCGAGCCGAAGAGGAGGCATTCCGACCCGATGAACATCCAGAAGCCGAGCTTCCGGTTGTCGAGCCCCGTGCTGGTGTGCTGCGCGACTGCCGTCATGTCAGATCTCGAAGGGCTCGAGGGCCCAGGCGTAGATGGCCACCACGAGGACCGCTCCGCCCCCGAGCACGACGAGGAGCGTCTTCAGGATGGCCCCGACCGCGGCGATGATGATGCCCGTCGCGGCAACGAGTGGCCAATACGACCCCGGGGGCACGTGCACCGGCTCCGGCGGGACGGCCGGCACGGGAGTCATCCCGTTCTCGACCCAGATCGGAATCCGGCTCCGCACCTCCGGGATCACCGAGAAGTTGTAAACCGGCGGCGGGGAGGACACGGCCCACTCGAGCGTCGCCGCACCCCACGGATTGTCCCCGGCCGGCACGCCCCGCTTCCTGGACCAGATCGCGTTGAACACGAACACGAGCATGCCGGTGCCCATGATGAAGGCACCGATCGTGGACACGAGGTTCAGCGTGTCGAGACCCAGGGCGGGGTCGTACGTGTAGATCCGCCGCGGCATCCCCAAGAGGCCGATGAAGTGCATCGGGAAGAACGCGAGATTCGCCCCGACGAACGTGAGCCAGAAGTGGGTCTTGCCGATCCCCTCGCTCAGCAGCCTGCCGGTCACCTTCGGCCACCAGTAGTAGATGCCGGCGAAGATGCCCATCATCGCGCCCCCGAACAGCACATAGTGGAAGTGCGCGACTACGAAGTAGGTGTCAGTCTGCTGCAGGTCGGCCGGCGGCGAGGAGTGCATCACGCCGGACAGCCCGCCCACGATGAACATCGCGATGAAGCCGACGGCGAAGAGCATGGATGTGGTGAAGCGAATCCTGCCACCCCACATCGTCGCGATCCAGTTGAAGATCTTCACCCCGGTGGGGATCGCGATCAGCATCGTGGTCGCCGAGAACACAGACTCCGCGATCGGCCCGAGTCCGACCGCGAACATGTGGTGCGCCCACACGCCCCATCCCAGCACGCCGATCAGCATGCCCGAGTACACGACCACCGCGTAGCCGAAGAGCGGCTTGCGGGAGAAGGTCGGGATGACCTCGGAGATCATGCCCATCGCCGGGAGGATCAGGATGTAGACCTCGGGATGCCCGAACAGCCAGAAGAGGTGTTGCCAGAGCAGCACGTCGCCGCCCGCTGCCACGCTGTAGAAGTTCGCCCCGAAAAACCGGTCGAACATCAGGAAGACGAGCGCCACGGTGATGACCGGGAACGCCGTGACGATGATGAACTGCGTGACCAGCGTCATCCACGTGAACACCGGCATGCGCATCAGGCGCATGCCCGGCGCGCGCAGGTTCACGATGGTCACGATGAAGTTGATCCCGGCGGCGATCGAGGCGATCCCCAGCACCTGCAGGCCGATCACCCAGAAGTCGATGTGCAGGCCCGGGGAGTACTGCGAGGAGGTGAGATTCGCATACCCGAACCACCCCGCATTGGGCGCCGCGCCCACGAGGAAGCTGGCGTTCAGAAACAGCCCCCCCAGCACGAACACCCAGTAGCTGAAGGCGTTCAGCCGCGGGAACGCCACGTCCCGGGCCCCGATCTGCAGCGGGACGACGTAGTTGAAGAACGCGGCCGAGAGCGGCATCACCGCCAGGAACACCATGGTGGTGCCGTGCATGGTGAACAGCTCGTTGTACGTCTGCGCGCTCACCAGGGTATTGCCCGAGTGCGACAGCTGCAGGCGGATCAGCAGCGCCTCGAGGCCGCCGATCAGGAAGAACGAAAACGCCGTGACGAAGTAGAGCACGCCGATGCGCTTGTGATCGGTCGTCGTGACCCAGCTCCAGACCCTCGAGCCCCAGGAGGCCCGCGTCGGCGCATGCCCCATGACCGGTGTCGTCATGCCGCAGTCCTCGTTAGTGCAGGGTTTGGAGGTACGTGACCAGGGCCGCGAGCTCGTCGTCGGTGAACGGGATCTTCGGCATCAGGCTGCCGGGCTTCTCGCCCGGCGGATTGCGCAGCCAGCGCGCGAGGCCCTCGGCGTCGTTGGGGAGGATGCCCGCGGCGATCGTGGTCCGGGACGCGAGGTGCGTCAGGTTGGGACCGATCACGCCGGCCGACCGCCCTGCGATCGTGTGGCAGGCAATGCACCCCTTGGTCATGAAGACCTGCGCTCCGGCCTGGACCCGCGCCGCGGTCGAGTCCACCGGCGCGGGCGGTGCCTGCTGGGCAGCCACCCACCGCGGGAAGTCCTCCGGCGAGTCCACCACCACGCGGAAGCGCATGTTGGCGTGGGAGTCGCCGCAGAACTCGGCGCACTGCCCATACACCACACCCACCGAGTCCGGCGTGAAGGCGATGCGCGTCGTGCGCCCCGGCATGACGTCGCGCTTCCCCCCCAGCTTCGGCACCCAGAACGAGTGGATTACGTCCTTGGAGGTCATCGTGAGACCCACCGGACGGCCCTGCACCACGTGCATCTCGTTAGCCGTCGTGATGCCCAGCTCGGGGTACTTGAACTCCCACCACCACTGGTGGCCCACGACCTCCACCGCAAGCGCGCCCTCCGGCGCCGTCCCCTCGGTGCGGAAGATCATCCGGATCGTCGGGACGGCGATGAACACGAGCACTACCGCCGGCGCGAGCGTCCAGGCGACCTCGAGCAGCGTGCTGCCGTGGACGTGCTTCGGTTCGCCCGAATCGGGCCGCTCACGGTACCGCAGGATCACGAACAGCAGCGCCGACTCGACGAGCACGAACACGCCGAGTGCCCACCAGAAGATGGTCCGATAGAGGGTGTCGATCTCCCGGCTGAAATCAGCCGTGGGACGGAGCGTGGACTGCGGGAACCCGCCGGAGCAGGCCGCGACTGCAACGGCAACGGCGGCCAGGAGCAGGGCCACCGCCACCCCCCTCGTGCCGTGTGACTGTCTGATACGCGTGTCCTTGAGGTGTTGACGTTGATCGCGGAGCAGCAATCCACAAAAGTAAACGGCTCCGCCGGGGCGGAGCCAGTAATTCTATAAGTTTGCTCCCCCTTTTTCAACACTGTTGGTGCCGCGGCGCCGGACGTGGCCGTCCGCTATCTTCTCGATGTCGCGAAACCGGCCCGGCTCGATGGACCGGCCGACCATACAGCACAGGGGGTAACATCATGGAACTGAAGGACATAGGGTATGGCATCGCCGTGGAAGTCGCCCTCCCGTACGACCGCGCCGTCGAGCGCACGCGCGAGGAACTTGCCAAGGAGGGGTTCGGAGTGCTGACCGAGATCGACGTCAAGGCGACGCTCAAGAAGAAGCTCGACGTCGACTTCCGCCCGTACATCATCCTCGGTGCCTGCAACCCGCCGCTCGCGCACCGGGCGCTTTCGGCCGAGCCCGACATCGGCCTCCTGCTGCCGTGCAACGTGATCGTCTACGCCACCGACGACCCGACACGATCTCTCGTCGCGGCGATCGATCCGGTGACGCAACTCGAGATCACCGGCAACCAGCAGATCGGACCGGTCGCCGAGCAGGTGCGCGGAAAGATGGAGCGGGTGCTGCGGGGCGTCGCGGCCTGAGGCCCGAACCAGCCACACCGTCGCGGGCGGGGGTGCGCGTCTGGCGCCCTCCGCCCGTGTCCGTATCTTAGCCACCTTCCGTCACCGGCACCGACCATCAAGTCCAGCGATCCAGACACCACCATGCCGACAACTCCCGCGCAGCCGGCCTCACCGACAGCTGTTCCCCTGCTCGATCGCCGGAGGTTCATGGCGTTCCTCACCGGTCTCGGTCTCGGTGGCACGGCATTCCCTGCCGCGCTCTGGGCCCTGGTCCAGGAACAGGGCACGATCACGCGTCAGACGGTCGCCTGCGCCGAGGAAATCGCCGGCCTCCAGTTTACGGACGCCGAGCGCGACCAGATGCTGCGGGGGCTCAACGCCAATCTCGAAGCGTACGGGAAGCTGCGCGCGATCAGCATTCCCAACGAGGTCGTGCCCGCCCTCCGCTTCGACCCGCTGCTGCCGGGGCGGCAGCCGGCGGTCGTGCGCCGCGAGCCGCGCCGCACTCGGCGCGCAGTGGCTAGACCGGCCAACCTCGAGGAAGCCGCCTTCTGGCCGGTCACCGACCTCGCAGAGCTGGTGCGGACCCGGCAGGTCCCGTCGGTCGAGCTGACGCGGATGTACCTCGACCGTCTGCGCCGCTTCGGACCCCAGCTCGAGGCCGTGGTCACGCTCACCGAAGACCTCGCGATGCAGCAGGCCCGGCGCGCCGACGCGGAACTGGCCCGAGGGCTCTACCGCGGCCCGCTGCACGGCATTCCGTGGGGGGCCAAGGACCTGCTGTCGGAGGACCAGTACCGCACCACCTGGGGCGCCAAGCCGTTCGAGGACCAGAGCATTCCCTACGACGCCACCGTCGTCCGCCGCCTCGAGGACGCCGGAGCCGTGCTCGTTGCCAAGCTGACGCTGGGCGCGCTGGCAATGGGTGACGTCTGGTTCGGTGGCCGCACGCGGAACCCGTGGGACCTCGAGCAGGGCTCCTCCGGCTCATCCGCGGGGCCCGCATCCGCCACCGTTGCCGGGCTCGTCGGCTTCGGGATCGGGAGCGAGACCCTGGGCTCGATCGTCTCGCCGGCCACCCGCTGCGGCGCGACGGGTCTGCGCCCGACCTTCGGGCGCGTGAGCCGCTACGGCGCGATGGCCCTGTCGTGGAGCATGGACAAGCTGGGGCCGCTGTGCCGCTCGGTGGAGGACTGCGCGCTCGTGTTCGAGGCGATTCGGGGCCCCGACGGGCTCGATCCCACCGTGCGCGACGTCCCGTTCGACTGGGACGCCACCCTGCCCCTCTCCAGGCTCCGCATCGGCTACTACAAGAGTGCGTTCGAGTCGGAGCACCGGGACGCGGGGTTCGACAGCCGGGCGCTGGACGTGCTCCGCGGGATGGGCGTGGACTTGGTGCCCGTGGAGCTTCCGACGGACGTCCCGGTGGACGCGATCCGGTTCGTGCTCTCCGCCGAGGCAGCCGCAGCGTTCGACGAGCTGACCCGCAGCAACCGCGACGATCTCCTCGTGCGGCAGGGCGCCGGAGCGTGGCCGAACTCGTTCCGCCAGTCGCGGATGATCCCCGCGGTGGAGTACATCCAGGCCAACCGCGCCCGCACGATGCTCATGGGGGCGATGGATGCCGTGATGGACGGGATCGATCTGTTCGTCACGCCCTCGTTCGGGGGCAGCGTGCTGCTCACGACCAACCTGACCGGCCACCCAGCGGTGATCGTTCCGAACGGGTTCCGGGAGGACGGCACCCCGGTCAGCATCTCGTTCATCGGCAAGCTGTACGGAGAAGCGGAGCTGCTCGCCGCCGCCATGCGCTACCAAGACGCAACCGGCTTCCACCTGCAGCATCCGGCGGCCTTCCGGTGACCGGCCAACGAGGCGGTGTGGACCGGCGTGGCTTCGTGCGCAGTACGGGTGCCGCCGCGCTGGCCCTCGCACTGAAGCCCCGGCGCGCGACGTCCCAGCAGGACGGCGAGACGGTGTTTCGGGGCGGCCTGGTGTACGACGGGACGGGCGCCCGTCCCGCGGAGGCCGATCTCGTCGTCGCCGGCGACCGCGTGCGCGAGGTTGGCCGCAATCTCCGGCGGACGGGGGCAACAGACGTGGACTGTCGGGGCCTCGCGGTCGCGCCCGGTTTCATCGACGTGCACTCCCATACGGACCTCGACCTGTTCGCCGATCCCCGCGCCGAGAGCAAGGTGCGCCAGGGGGTGACCACGGAGGTGACTGGCCAGGATGGTGACTCGATCGGCCCGTGGCGGCCCGAGCGGGCCGTGAGTGTGCGGGAGCGCTACCGCTCGCGGTACGGGGTCGACCTCACGTTCCACGATCTGGCCGGTTTCTTCTCCCAACTCGAGCAGCGCGGCACCGCGGTGAACCTCGCGAGCATGGTCGGGCACGGAACGGTGCGGGAGTACGTCATCGGGGAGGAGGACCGCCGCGCGACCGACCGCGAGGTGGCGCAGATGCGGCAGTTGGTCGCCGACGCCCTCGTGCAGGGAGCCTGCGGCGTCTCCAGTGGTCTCGAGTACGTGCCGGGGGCATTCGCGGACCTCGCTGAGTTGGCGGCCGTCGCGGCCCCGCTCGCGGGCACCGGGCTGCCGTATGCCAGCCACATGCGCAACGAGGACGATCAACTGTTCGGCGCGATCGAGGAAGCGCTCGGCGTGGGGCGGCTCGCGGGCGTGCCGGTGCAGATCTCTCACCTCAAGGCGCAGGGCGAGCGCAACTGGTGGAAGGCGCCGACGGTGCTGCACATGCTCGAGGGCGCCCGCGCCGCCGGCATCGACGTGGCATACGACCGCTATCCGTACGTGGCGTACAGCACGGGGCTCACCGCGCTCTTTCCGGTCTGGTCACGGGATGGCGGGACGGCGGGGCTCCTCCAGCGCCTCGACGACCCCGCCGTCGCACCACGGATCGAGCGCGAGGTGCGCGACAAGATCGTCAAGCTCGGGACGTGGGACGCCGTACAGATCACCTCCACCGGGGATCCGGCGTACGCCTGGGCCGAGGGACGGCGGTTCGGCACGCTCGCCGCCGAGCGCGGCGTGGAGCCGTACGCCCTGCTGCTCACCATCGTCCGCGGCGATCGTGGCCGCAGCGGGATGGTCGGGTTCGGGATGAGTGAGGAGAACACCGAGCGTTTCCTCGCGCACCCGCTCGGCATGGTGTGCTCGGACGGCGCCGCGCTCGCCGTGGACGGCCCCCTGTCGGGCGGCGCGCCCCATCCCCGGAACTTCGGCACCTTCCCGAGAGTGCTCGGCCACTACTGCCGGGAGCGCCAGGCTTTCCCGCTCGAAACCGCCATCTTCAAGATGACCGGCCAGCCGGCGGGCCGGCTGCGGTTGCCCGGACGCGGGCGGCTCGCGCGGGGGATGTTCGCCGACATCGTCGTGTTCCACCCGGCAACCGTGGCCGACCGGGCCACGTTCGAGCAGCCGCACCAGTATCCGGTCGGCATCCGGGACGTGATGGTCAACGGGCGGTTCGTGCAGCGGGACGGCGAGCGCACCGGCGAGCGGCCGGGACGTGCCGTGCGCCCCGCGGAGGGATGAGATGCGGACGATCGCTCCCCGACGCCGTTTCCGACCACTTCTCGCGACGCTCGTCGTGCTCGCCGCGTGCGGGAGGCCAGCCGCGGATTCGGCACTTCGCGTCATGAGCTTCAACATCCGCTACGGCACCGCCGAAGATGGAGACGACAGCTGGCCGCTCCGCGCCGTGTTCGTGGCGGAGGTGATCGACAGTGTGGCCCCCGACGTGCTCGGTCTGCAGGAGGCGCTGCGGTTCCAGCTCGACGAGCTCGAAACCGCCCTGCCCGGCTACGGAGAGATCGGAGTCGGCCGAGACGACGGGCGGGGGGCGGGAGAGTACGCCGCCATCCTCTACCGCCGGGACCGCCTTGCGGTGCGCGACAGCGGGACGTTCTGGTTCTCCGACACGCCGTCGGTGCCGGGAAGCGTCTCGTGGGGGAACCACGTCACCCGGATCTGCACATGGGCCCGGCTCGAGGACCGCCGCACGGGCCGGCGCTTCAGTGTCTACAACGTCCACCTCGATCACGAGTCGCAGGAGTCGCGGGAGCGGAGCGCGCAGCTCCTCGCGGAGCGGATGGCGGAACGTCCCGCGTCGGAGCCGGCGATCGTGCTGGGAGACTTCAACGCCGGCGCGGACAATCCGGCGCGGCAGTTCCTCAGCGGTGCGGCCGATCCCCCGTCCGCCGGTGGGAAGCCCGCGCCACCCAGGCTCATCGACACCTTCGCCGCGCTGCACCCGGATGCCACCGCCGACGGCACCTTCAACGCCTTCCGCGGCGATTCCACCGGGCCGCGGATCGACGGCATCCTGGTGTCCGGCGAGTGGGCGACTCTGCAGGCGGACATCGTGAGAAGTCGGCGCGGGACGCGTTACCCGTCGGACCACTTCCCGATCACGGCACTCCTGGATCTCGGGCCGCATCGCTGACGGGTTTGCGCTCGCCCCCGCGCCGGGCACGCGCTATCTTCGCCTCATGCAGGAGCACCATCTCTCGGTTCCCTGCACCGCGCGCTACTTCACCCTCGGTGCGCCGACGCCGGCGATCCGCCACGTCTGGTTCGTCTGCCACGGCTACGGGCAACTCGCCGGCCGGTTCCTCGGCGAGTTCGCGGCGCTCGACGACGGCCAGTCGCTCATCGTCGCCCCCGAGGGACTCTCCCGGTACTACACCAACCACCTGCGACGCGAGGTCGGCGCCAGCTGGATGACCAGCGAGGACCGCCTCACCGACATCGCGAACTACGTGCGGTGGCTCGACGCACTGTATGCGCATCTGTTCGAGAGCCTGGGACGCAACGAAGTCTCGGTGACGGTCCTCGGCTTCTCCCAGGGCGCGGCCACCGCGGCGCGCTGGATCAGCCATGGGCACGCGGTCGCTGACCGTCTCGTCCTCTGGGGCGAGTTGCTGCCGCCCGACGTGGATCTCGAGGTGGCGTGGGCCAAGCTGCGGGGCGCCCGCCTGACCCTGGTGGTCGGCAGGGAGGATCCGTACGTAGACGAGCCGCGGCTCGCGGAGGATGAGGCGCGCTTGCTCGATCGCGAGATCCCCTACGAGACGGTGCGGTACGACGGCGGCCACACGATCGATCCGTTCGTGTTGCGCGCCCTGGCCGGCACCTGAGAGCGCGGGCAGTGCCACGATACCGGGGGGATGCGAGGATGCGCGTGCGGAGGCCGCGCCCGTTGCGGCGCGCCGCGCGCATCGCCTCGGCCATGCTGACGCTGGCATGCGCGGCGAACGGGCAGCGGAATACCGGTGATCAGGAAGACGCGCTCCGCACCGCACGGATCGCCATGGTGGATCTCATCGAAGCTCGGGGCGTGCGCGATTCCGCGACCCTCGAGGCGATGCGGAGCGTCCCCCGCCACGAGTTCGTCCCGCCGGAGTACCGCCAGCGCGCCTACGGGGATTCCCCCCTGCCGATTGGGTACGACCAGACCATCTCGCAGCCGTACATCGTCGCGCTCATGACGGAGACCGCCGGGATCCGGCCCGGGATGAAGGTGCTGGAGATCGGCACCGGGTCCGGGTATCAGGCCGCGGTCCTGGCCGCGATGGGGGCACAGGTCTTCACCATCGAGCTGCTCGAGCCCCTGGCCACGAGCGCCGCGGCGCAGCTGGCCCGGCTTGGCTACGCCAACGTCACGGCCCGGCACGGGAACGGGTACGCGGGTTGGCCCGAGGAAGGACCGTTCGACGCCGTGATCGTCACCGCGGCCCCTGAGGAGATCCCCGCACCCCTCACCGATCAGCTGAAGCCGGGCGGGCGGCTCGTCATCCCGGTGGGCGGCGTCGGAGCCGTCCAGCAGCTGCTGCTCATCACCAAGGACGCCGACGGATCGCTCCACCGGCGGGTGCTGATCCCGGTGCGGTTCGTGCCCATGCGCGAGCCTCCCGGCTAGCAGCCGGCCGCGTCAGTACCGGAGCAGGCTCGCCGCCCACGTGAAGCCCGATCCGAAGGCGGCGAGGCAGATGAGGCTCCCCCGCGTCACGGTTCCGGCCGCCAACGCCTCGCTCAGCGCGATCGGGATGCTGGCGGCAGTGGTGTTGCCGTAGCGGGCGATGTTGCTGTAGACCTTTTCCGGTGCGACGCGCAGGCGCTTCCGCACGGCCTCCGTGATCCGCTCGTTCGCCTGGTGCGGGATGAAGAGGTCCACCTCGGACACCGCCACGCCCTCGGCGGCGAGCACCTCCTCGATGACCTCCGGAAACCGCGTCACCGCGTTCTTGAACACCTCGCGGCCGTTCATCTTCGGTGACGTGAGGCCGTCGTCGATCATCTCCTTGGTCAGCCACGGGTTGTTCAGCGCGCCGGGCTTGGGGATGGTCAGCTCGTGCGCGAACCGGCCGTCGGCGTGCAGGCGGTGCGCCAGCAGGCAGCCGTTGCCCGCGCCGTCGGTCGCCTCGACGCAGACCGCGCCGGCCCCGTCACCGAAGAGCACCGCCGTGTCGCGCCCCTCGGTGTTCATCCGCAGACCCGTGGAGTGCACCTCGCCACCCACGACCAGCACCCGGTCGCACATCCCCATCCTGACGAACGCATCGGCCACCGACAGCCCGTAGAGAAAGCCGGTGCACTGGTTGCGCACGTCGAGTGCGCCGATGCCCTCCATCCCGAGCGCCGCCTGGAGGAGCACGCCGTTGCCCGGGAAGTAGAGGTCCGGCGAGAGCGTCGCGAAGATGATGAACTGCACGTCGGCAGGCTGCCAGCCCGCGGCGGCGAGCGCCGCCTCGGCCGCTTTCACGCCGAGCCCCGACGAGCCCACCCCCGGCGCGGTGAACCGGCGCTCCCGGATGCCGGTGCGCTCGCGGATCCATTCGTCCGAAGTGTCCATGAGCTGCTCGAGATCGTGGTTGGTCACCACTCGCTCGGGCACGTAGTGGCCCACTCCCGCAATGCGCGCGCGCCGCATGTCCGGTTCCCTGATGTAAGTGAGCTTCCTTCTTAGCGTCTGGGCCCGGCGCGGTCAATTCCCGGCGCGCCGGGGGCCGTGGATGCTGGCCGAGCGCCCCGGGGGGATGTATCGTTGCCCCAGGAGCGAGAAGGGAGGGGCGCGATGCTGATGTTCGACGGGATCGAGGTCGATGCCTGCGGGATCACCGACGTGGGCCGCGTGCGCAAGATCAACCAGGACCAGTTTCTGGTCGCCTCCCTGCGCAAGGTCGTGGACGTGCACGGCACGAGCATCCCCGAGTCGTACCAGCGCAGCCTCGGCGGCGGCGCCAAGGCTCTGCTGCTGCTCGTGGCCGACGGCGTCGGGGGCCGTCCCGGCGGCGACGAGGCCAGCTCCCTCACGCTCGACTCGGTCGTCGGCTACGTGACGAACTCGATGCGCTGCTTCTACAAGCTCGATGAGCAGATCCCGACGGACCTGCTGGCCGAACTCGCCGAGGTCGTGCGGAAGAGCCACGAAGCGCTGCTCGCGCGCGCGCACGAGCATCCCGAGCGTACGGGCATGGCAACGACGCTCACGATGGCGCACATCCTGTGGCCGCGGGCCTACGTGGTGCAGATCGGCGACAGCCGGTGCTACCACTTCCGCGACGAGGCCCTCCACCAGGTAACGCGCGATCAGACGCTCGGCCAGGATCTCGTCGATCACGGCGCACTCCTCCCCGAGGAGGCCGCCCGGTCACCCTATTCCAGCATGCTGCTGCAGGCGATCGGCGGGGAGCACGGCGTCCAGCCGGTGATCACGCGGGTCGATCTGCAGCGGGGAGACGCCCTCCTGCTCTGCACCGACGGGCTGTGCAAGCACGTGGACGACGGGGCCATCGAGATCGCCCTGGCCGGGGGCACGCCCGCCGAGGACGTGGGGCGGACGCTGGTTGCCACCGCCCTCGAGGACGGCGGCAGCGACAACGTGACGGTGGTGGCGGCCCGCTTCCGCTAGGAACCTCCGGCGCGTTCGCGTAGCTGCTGCAGCAGTTCTCCGACGCGCCGCATTTCCTCCCCGTACCGCGCCCAGTCACCCGTCCGCTGCGCCTTCAGCGCGGCGTCGTAGGCCCGGCCCGCTTCTGCGATCAGGTCCGCCACGGGGGGCGCACCCGGCTCGCGGGGAGCTGCGGCCGCCGCGGCCTGCGGCCGGGCGGGCTCCGCCGCGCCCGAGCCACCGAAGAGCAGCGTGAGCCCCTGCTCGAGCGTCTCCTCCATCACCACCTGGTCCTCATACGCCACGATCACGCGCTTGAGCTCCGGGATGCGCCCCCCCTCGGCCCGTAGATAAAGCGCTTGCACGAAGATCAGGGATTCCTCGATCGGGATCACGAGCAGGTTGCCACGGATCACCTCCGAGCCCCGCTGGTCCCACAGCGAGATCTGGCGCGAGACTTCGGTGTTCTGGTTGATCCGGTTCACGACCTGGGTGGGACCGAAGACGAGCCGTTGGCGCGGAAACCGGTATACGACCAGTTGGCCAAGCTTGTCGCCGTCGTTGCGGGCCACCATCCACGCCGAGAGATTGTCCTTCCCGCGCGGCGTGAACGGGATCATGATGATGAATTCCTCCTGCGCCTCGCCCGGCATCTTCATCACGATGTGGCGCAGGAACGGATCGCCGCTCGACTCGTTCCGGGCCGAGGCGGGGATCTGCCACTCGTCCTCGCGATGGTAGAAGATCTCCGGCTCGCTCATGTGGTACGTGGCGTAGAGCGACGTCTGGATTCGGAACAGGTCCTCTGGATACCGCACGTGCGCCCGGATGTCGGCCGGCATCGCTTCCAGCGGTTGGAAGATGCCGGGGAAGATCGCGGCATAGACGCGCACGAGCGGATCCGTCGAGTCCGCGATGAAGGCCTGGATGGTGCCGTCGTACGCGTCGATGACCACCTTGACGCTGTTGCGCATGTAGTTGACACCG
>Ga0055464_10000012_pt1 | contig 20658 bp, 16 predicted proteins | sample Joice_ThreeSqC_D_FD_57690 | JGI IMG/M metagenome (GOLD analysis project Ga0055464, IMG submission 57690) | Wetland microbial communities from San Francisco Bay, California, USA, that impact long-term carbon sequestration - Joice_ThreeSqC_D2 | ecosystem: Environmental > Aquatic > Marine >...
GGCAACGTTCGGGTGGGCGAGCAGGAAGTCGTTGACCGCGCGCGCCTCCGGCAGCTGGTAGGGGTAGTCCATCGCGCCGCCCTGGATGTACTCGGGCTGCCAGTCGGTGCCCCAGTTCCGGTTGCCGTCGTAGCTTCCGGGCCCGTCCTCGTTGACCAGCCCGTCGCCGTCGTCGTCGATCCCCTCCATCCCGAGCAGCACCCAGTCGCCCCGCTCGCCGACAGGGACCGGCTCGAGGATGCGCGGGTCGGAGTGGCTGATCCGCAGGTTTCCCTCGCCCGGCACGTATTTCCGGATCTGCTCGATTACGCCGTTGCCGTTCAGGTCGTTCGGCGGGTCCTCGTCGAACTGCCCATCGTTGTCGTCGTCCACCGGAACGAAACCAGTCCGGGATCCCGAGCCGGTGCCGTGCAGAAAGTAGTCGCGTCCGTCGGGATTGACGGTCGGTACGACGTAGAACACACGCTCGTCCACGAGCTTCTTCACCTCCGGGATTCGGTCGTAGTTCTCCATGAGATACCAGACGGTGTACAGGCAGACCTCGCCGCCCTGGATCTCGTTGCCGTGGACGTTGGCCTCGATGTACATGGCCGCCTTGCTCAGCTCCGGGCCCGTCTCCGGATTGTTGATGGTCATGAGCATCATGTCGCGGCCTTCGTAGCTCTGTCCCATCGAGGAGTATTTCAGGAACTTCGGGTACGCCTTCTCGAGGGTGAGCAGGTCCTGCTTCAGCTCCGCATAATCGTGCCAGCGGTCGAAGTCGAGCTTGACCTTGTGCGCCGGGTCCGAACCCTGCGCGCGCAGGGCGCGCGCGCCGAATCCCGTGCATAGCGCGCCCATGACGGCGACCGTCACCGCGCGCCCGATCCTGCGCCTGATGGCTGCGAGTCGTGTCGTCATGGTGCTACCTCAGCGTGATGGTGGTCGAGTCGAGTCCGCTCTTCTGGGAGCGGACGCGCAGCTGCACCTGCGATCCCGTCTGCCCTTCGATGATCCAGGTGAAGCGCTTGCGCGCCCCGGAACCGGCGAGCGTCGGAACGAACGTCGTCTTGGAATCACCGGTCACGATCGCGGACGGATCCACACCGAGCTGCACCATGACCGGCGCCACCGAGCGAGCGCGCACGCCCTGTGCGAGGGCCGTTGGGAGGAACCCCGTGTTCGCCACGTCGGCGCTGACCTCGAACACGCCGCCGCCGTGGTCGGTCACCTCAACGCCCTCGATGTGCACCGACGGAAAGAGCGACATCAGGTGGGTGACGAACCGAGCGTGTGCCTCACCGAGACCGGTGAGCTCGGCGACCGGCGGGTTCGTCAGCGCGTACGGCGCGAATCCGCCGATCTCCACCTCTCCGAGGTCGGGGTGCTGAAACGGCTGCCAGGCGACGAATCCGTCGATTCCCTGCGCGTCCAACCACCGAAGCACTTTCAGGTCGACCGCCTCGTCGGCCGCCGCTGGAGCGCCGGGACGCCCAGGCGCACGCCCGGCGGCGGCGCGGGACGGACGCGGTGCTTCCCCAACCGCCGCGCTATCGGCCGGCTCCGCCTTCGCGACGGGACCCCAGCCGGGCGTCGAGAACGCCGGCACGCCGAACTGGTAGTATGCCCACTCGAAGAACGCTCCCTCGGGCGCCCGGGTGGTCACGACATCCTTCACGTTGGTGATCTCCCGGTACTTCTCGCTCACCGTCTTGAAATACTCCACGTCCTCGCGGTCGATCGTGGTGGCGGGACGCTGAGCCGGCGGACGGCGAGCCGCCTGATCCGACGCGTCGGTCGGCGGGCCGCCGCGGAAGCCTCGGAATCCGAAGAACCGCATCCGCGGCGCGGCGAATATCCCCACGTTCCGCGCCTCGTCGATCGTGGCGTCCGCAAACTCGTACTGCGCCAGCGTCTTCGGGGCCGCGAGCTTTCCGTCCGAGCCGGGGGCGGACACGAGGTTGTCGCTCGCGCCGAACGTGAGCACCATCGCCACGTTGCGGTGGCCAACCATGAACTCCATCAGCGCGCGCGACTCCGCCTCGCTCACCATGTACCGGCCCGCGTCGGGAGCGTAGTACTGGTACTCGTGCTGGAAGTTGCGGTTCAGATCGACGCCGCCGACCCCGTCCTCGTTGAAGAAGCCGTCACCGTCGTTGTCGACCCCTTCCCAGTACAGCGTGTATGCGCCGGACTCGCCCTTGGCGGGCTCGGCCTTCCTCATCAGCCGCGCGTCGGCCGGATCGACGACCCACGCGCCCAGGGGATCCCGCACACGCATGAGGGTGATGACGCCGTCACCGTTGAGATCCTCCGGCCCGTCCTCGTCGGTCCGCGCGTCGTTGTCGTCGTCGTACGGGGTGAGGTTGGTGCGTCGGCCCGTGCGCACGGCGGCGAACATCGCCTCGGCCGCGTCGGGATTCACGCGTGGGATCACGTAGAGCACGTGGTCGTCGAGCCGCTCGCGGACGTCCGGGTCAGTCTCGTAGTTGGTGAGGAAGTACTCGACCGTCGCCTCCGCTAGCTCACTCCCGACCAGGTGGTCGCCCTCGAACGTGGCGGCGACCAGCAGGCCGGGGCGCTGATCGACCGGTGTCCCCTTCCGATTCGCCAGCTCGACGACCCAGATGTCCCGCCCCTCGCGCGTCTTGCCCAGCGACGTCATCGTCGCGAGGCTCGCGTGCGAACGCACGAGTTGCCTGAGCGCGGCGGTCATCTGATCGTAGGTGCGGTACTGGGGAGCGTCGCCGGACTGGACCTCTGCGGTGAGACAGAGGAACCCCGCCGCGAGCGCGAGCACCCTCAGACCCCGCGGACGTACGCGTGATGGTTGCACCTCGTCCTCCTGCCTGCGGTGATGGTGTGGGTGGAGACCCTTCGAGCGATCCGGGGCGACGCGGGAGGGAGGTGCCGTCGCTGGGAATAGGGACCAGCCCATTCGTATCAATGGGAAATTGCCGCGCGGACCCCGGAGCGCAAGGGGCGGCCGCGGTCCGGGCACGCCCGCGGCGGTTACTTCGGCGGCTTGGCGTCGATGTCGCGGATTCCCCTGCCGTCGAACACCCAGCTGGTGCGCCCGATCGCGGGCTTCCCGCTGGCGTCCTCGGGGCCGGGCGTTTGCATCGTACTGATGTCGAGGGCCTCCACGGCCACCACGGCCTCCCGGTTCACGAGGATGCGCTCGTTGTTGCTTGCTGGGTCGATCGGGAGGACGAAGTAGAACGGCCGGTTCGGTGGGAACCGGTTCATGAGGGCGTGGAGCGGCTCGCCATCCATGAACGTCAGCTTGACCGCGTGACTGCCGCGGAGCCTGGCGTCGCCCGCCTTGGGGGCACGATCCTCGTCGTACTCGGCCCGTCCCGTGAAGTCCCTGACGAAGTACAGTGCCTTCAGCTGCGAGAGATCGACCTCGAGCACGCCGTTGTCGGTGCGGATGTGACAGCGCGGCTTCGCCGGATCCACGTCCATACTGGTGCCCTTGACGATCGTGTGGTCGATGAAATGGGCCACGACCTTCTGCGCCATGGTGCGACCTCCTTCACGTCCCGCCGGAGAGGCGTGCCGATTCCCACAAACTGTGCCCCCGGTTCCGAAGCGCAAGGGGGAGGGGGTGGGCGTCCTGGCCGAATCCCGGGCCCGTTCCTACCTTGAAGCCGGAGCTACGGGAGGTGCTCGATCACCGCTTCGCTCGATCGGATCAAGGCAGCCCTCAGCGGCAGGTACGCCATCGTGCGGGAGATCGGCCGGGGCGGCATGGCGACGGTCTACCTTGCGCACGACCTCCGGCACGAGCGGCAGGTCGCGGTGAAGGTGCTCCGCCCCGAGCTCGCGGCGACGCTGGGTGCCGAGCGCTTCCTGCAGGAAATAAAGACCACGGCCAATCTGCAGCATCCACACATCCTCCCGCTGTATGACTCCGGGGCGGTGTACCGGTCGATCGATGGATCGATGGATCGTGGGATCGGAGATGCGACGGCGGGTCGATTTACCGATCCCACGATCGCACGCTCCCCCGAATTCCTCTACTACGTCATGCCCTACGTCGAGGGGGAGTCGCTGCGCGACCGTCTCCGCCGCGAGCGACAGCTCCCGCTGGACGACGCCCTGCGGATCACGGGAGAGGTGGCCGACGCGCTGGGCTACGCGCACAGCCACGGCATCATCCACCGGGACATCAAGCCGGAGAACATCCTCCTCGAGTCGGACCACGCGATCGTGGCCGACTTCGGCGTCGCGCGCGCGGTCTCCGCCGGCGGCGGCGATCGGCTCACGCTGACCGGCTTTGCCGTGGGCACCCCGGCGTACATGAGCCCCGAGCAGGCGAGCGGGGACGAGCATCTCGACGCTCGCAGCGATGTCTATGCGCTCGGTTGTGTGCTGTACGAGATGCTGGCCGGGGAGCCGCCGCATACCGGCGCCACCCCGCAGGCGATCCTCGCTCGACAGCTCACCGGGGAGGTGCGTCCGATCCGGCCGGTTCGGTCCACCGTGAGCGCGGGCCTCGATGCCGCGGTCCGGCAGGCGCTCGCGCCGTCTCCGGCCGACCGCTTCCCGACGGCTGCGGCGTTCGTCGAGGCGCTGCGGCGCCCGCAAGCCGGGCCGCGCCGATCCTCGGCGGTGCTCTCGCTCGTCGTCTCCCGGCGTACCCTCCGCACGGTGCTCGCGACGGTGGCGGTGATCGCCGCGGCAGTCGCCGTCGCGCTGATCGGCCGCAACCTCCTCGGCGTGCGTCAGGCACGGGCTGGTGAGCGCCCGGCGACGGTGGCGGTCTTCCCGTTCCGGGCGCTGGGTCCCGAGGCCGGATCGCTCGGCGAAGGCGTGGCCGATCTTCTCGCCGCCACGCTGGACGGAACGGTCGGCGTTGCGGTGTCCGATCCGGGAGGGCTGTGGCGGCCGTTGCGCCGCGGTGACGGGCCGCTGCGCGTGCCCGAGTTGGAGGAGGCAGCCGAGATCGCCCGGCGCGCCGGCGTTCCCTCGATCGTGCTCGGATCGCTGACGGCCGTCGGGGGACGGCTGGACCTGAGTACCCGAGTCTACGGTGCCGACGGGCGGCTGCGCGCGACCCTCACGGCATCCGCGCCGGCCGACAGCCTCCCGGCGCTCGTCAACCGGATGGCGATCGACGTCGTCGCCGCGGTGTGGGAGCGCGATACCCTGCCGACCGTGCCCGTGATCGAGCGCTTCACGACGCAGTCGGTAGACGCGCTCCAGGCGTACCTCGACGCCAAGCGGCTCAAGCGCCTGGGCCGGTACGAGGAGGCGGAGGCGGCCCTGGAGCACGCCGTCACGCTGGACTCGACGTTCGCGCTGGCCCAGATGGAGTTGTTCGACGTCCGCTCGATGGTGCTGTACCTCAACGCGCGGCCGTTCGTGGGCCTGACGGACATCATCGACCGGGCGATGCGCTACCGCGATCGGCTGACGGCGCGCAATCGCCTGCGCGTCGAGGCGCTCCGCGCGATGGACGAGACCGACGGCGTGCTGGCGGCGTCCCTCATCGACCGCATTCTCGATATCGACTCCCTCGACGTGGAAGCGCTGCACGAGCGCGCGCTGGCCTACGTGGCGTACGGGTGGCAGATGGACAAGACGGAGAACGACGTCGCCGCTGCCTACCGCCGCGTGGCCGACGTCGACTCGTCGTCGGTCATCGCGGAGTTGATGCTCGCCTGGCTTGCCGAGACGGAAGGCGACCGGGACGGCGTCGCACGGGCGGTCGGCAGGCTCCGGGCGCTGGATACGACGGGCGCGTTCGCGCAAGGGCGTCTCGGCGCGCTGCGCGCTCTCGAAGCCCGGCCCGGAGACCGCGAGCGCATGCTCGAGACGATCGCTGCCCTCCCGGCGCCCGCGGTCTTCACGGCCGTGCGTGACCTGCGGCAGCTGCGCCCGGCGCTGGCGGAGCAGCTGCTGGCGGTCCTGCTCGGAGACACGATGCCGGTCTTTCACCAGCGCATCGGCCAGGGTGCGCGCGCCCAGCTGTGGATCGCCGAGGGACGCACCGCCGCGGTCGACTCCCTGGTCCGTCTCGGGCAGCTCGAGCCCGTGCGCCAGCGCGTCAACCGGATGCTCCTGGGCTCGTTCCTCCTCGGAGTTGGCGACTCCGCCTCCGCGCGGCGCGCCGCGTCCGAGCTGGCCGCGTACGCGCCGCGCGAATCCCTCGCGGCGTACCTCGACAACCGGCCGGAGGTGTGGGCGGCGGCGTGGACCGCCGGAGCGTACGAGGCGTCGCACGGCGATACGGCCGTCGCCCGCGAGTGGCAGCGCGCGCTTGCGGCCCTGCCGGCCGGCGACACGCCGTGGGACTGGATCGGCTCGCTCACCGCGGACATCGAGGCGCGTCTGGCCGCGCGACGGGGGGACGTGGAGGCTGCGGAGCTCGAGGCCCAGCGCGCGTACGACACCTGGCGGATGCACAGCAACTACGCGAGCGAAGCCGATCCCGAGCCGGCCATGCGCTTTCACCTCGCCGCGATCCTCCGCGCTCAGGGCGCCACCGAGCACGCCGCGGAGTTGTTCCAGTCGCTCGGGGAGCCGCACACGTGGATGGGCTTCTTCACCCCGCGGGCAGCGCTCGAGCTTGGCGAGATCAGGGAGCGGGAAGGACGTCGCGAGGAGGCGATCCGCTGCTACCGGGAGGCTGAGCGGCTCTGGAACCTCGGCGAGCCCGCCGTGGTGGAACCGTGGCTGGCGCGAGTGCGAGACGGACTCGCCCGCCTTGGTGCGGGCTAGAACCTCCTGGTGCTCCGTCCTGCCCCGGCCTAGGGCCGGAGCGCCGCCGGTGCGTCGTGCTGCATCCGGCGCCCTCCGCCGAGCACGCCCTGGCGCAGCCCGATTGACCAGAGGCTCGCCGCGAGCACGGCCGCGGCCACCAGGCGGCGCACGCGGATATCCCGGGCGATGACCCGGCGGAGTCCCAGCGCGACGGCCGACAGCAGCGGTGTGGTGCCCAGCCCGAAGACCCCCATTGCGAGCGCTCCCTCGACGGGCCGGCCGATCGCGACCGGAATGGCGAGGGTGGCGTAGACGAGCCCGCACGGCAGGAGGCCGTTCACGACACCGAAGGCGTAGCGCACCGACGGGGCCGGGTTCCCTGCCAGCACGATGCCGAGCCGCTTGAGGCCGGGGATCACCAGTCGCGGCTCCGGCACGAGGCCCGCCAGGCCGGCCGCGAACCAGAGCATGAGGCCGAGCGAGAGGGCGGCGGCGACCCACGACGGTCCGGGAACCAGCGAGCCGAAGGCGCCCGCGAGGGCGCCGAGAGCGGCATACGAGGTCATCCGACCGAAATGCCACATGGCTGTATCTCGGACCCGACCACCGCACAGGACCGCGAACGCGCCGCACATGCTGATGCAATGCGGACTGCCGGCGAGGCCGGCGACGAAGGCGGCGGAAAGGAAGCCGATCATGGTGCGGTCCCGGCCCCGGCCACCGGGGCGGCGCTGCCGCCCCGACGCGGTATATTGTTGACGGTTTTCATCGGTGATCCCGACGGGCTTGACCCAAGGTTGATGGCAGAACATCATCCCAACCCGAACGCACGGGTTCCCTCTCAGACGGCCCCAAGCCGGAACAAACCAGATGAATAATACCACCCCCGTCAGAGTGGACGAGTCGGTGTACGACGACGACATCGTCCGAAAGTTCTTCGTCGCAACCGTGCTGTGGGGGGTCGTCGGCATGCTGCTCGGCGTGCTGATCGCGCTGCAGCTGGCCTGGTGGCCCGCCAATCTCGGTCTGCCGTGGACGACCTTCGGACGGCTGCGCCCCCTGCACACCAACGCGGTGATCTTCGCCTTCGCGGGCAACATCTGCTTTGCCGGCATCTACTACTCGATGCAGCGCCTGCTCAAGACGCGGATGTACAGTGACACGATGTCGCACATTCACTTCTGGGGCTGGCAGCTGATCATCGTGGCGGCGGCGATCACGCTTCCCCTCGGCCTGACACAGTCGAAGGAGTACGCCGAGCTGATCTGGCCGATCGACGTGGCGATCACCGTCGTGTGGGTGGTGTTTGCGGTCAACTTCTTCGGGACCATCGCCATCCGGAAGGTGAAGCACCTGTACGTAGCGATCTGGTTCTACATGTCGTTCGTGATCACGATCGCCGTGCTGCATATCGTGAACAGCCTCGCCGTGCCGGCCACGCTGACGCGCTCGTATCCGGTCTACGCCGGGCTGACCGACGCGCTCGTGCAGTGGTGGTACGGGCACAATGCGGTCGGGTTCTTCCTGACCACGCCGTTCCTCGGGCTGATGTACTACTTTCTCCCGAGGGCAGCGGAGCGGCCGGTGTACAGCTATCGCCTGTCGATCGTCCACTTCTGGGCGCTCGTCTTCCTGTACATCTGGACCGGCCCGCACCACCTCCTCTACTCCGCGCTCCCCGACTGGGCGCAGACGCTCGGCATGGTGTTCAGCATCATGCTGCTGGCGCCGTCGTGGGGCGGGATGCTGAACGGATTGCTCACCCTGCGCGGGGCATGGGACCGCGTGCGCACCGATCCGGTGCTCAAGTTCATGGTGGTGGCGGTCAGCTTCTACGGGATGTCCACCTTCGAGGGCCCGATGATGGCGATCCGCGGAGTGAACGGACTCGCGCACTACACGAACTGGGTGATCGGGCACGTGCACAGCGGCGCCTTGGGGTGGGTGGGGATGATCACGTTCGGGATCCTCTACTGGCTGGTGCCACGCCTGTGGAAGCGCGACCTCGCGTATCCCGGCTGGGCCACGACGCATTTCTGGCTCGCGACGATCGGCATCGTGCTGTACACCGTCTCGATGTGGGCGGCGGGCCTGATGGAGGGGCTGATGTGGCGCGCCGTGAGCGATCAGGGCACGCTGGCGAACCCGGCCTTCATGGACATCGTCAACCAGCTCCATCCCTTCTTCTGGCTGCGTCTGGTGGGCGGGGTGCTCTACCTTACCGGCGTGCTGATGATGAGCTGGAACTTCATTCGAACCGTGAGCGGACCCGGGCTGCAGGTACAGCCGGCCTCGGTCCCCGCCACGTCGTGAGCGGGAGGATCCGATGACGAACGACACGTCCAAGAGGGACCCGTTCCATCGCCGGGTCCTGGAGAGCAAGGCAGGGCTCTTCGCGGTGCTCACGACGGTGGCCATCTCGATTGGCGGCATCGTCGAGATCGTGCCGATGTTCACGGCGGCCGCCGGACCCGAACGCGCCACCTGGGTGACGCCGTACACGCCCCTGGAGGTGGCCGGCCGCGACATCTACATCCGGGAAGGCTGCTACGTCTGCCACTCACAGATGGTGCGGCCGATGCGCGCGGAGTTGCTGCGCTATGGCGAGTGGTCACGTGCCGCCGAGTACCAGTACGATCACCCCTTCCTGCTGGGCTCGCGCCGCATCGGGCCCGATCTCCAGCGCGTGGGCGGGAAGTACCCCGACGCCTGGCACTACGAGCACATGCGCGATCCGCGCAGCATGACGCCGGGCAGCGTGATGCCGGCGTACGCGTGGCTGCTCGAGCGGCATGTCGATCCGGAGGACGTGCGCGCCTCGCTGCGAGCGCTGCGCGGTACCGGCGTGCCGTACACGGACGAGGATATCGACGGCGCGGCGGCCAGCATGCAGGCCCAGGCGAACGATATCGTCGCTCGGCTGGCGCAGCAGAACATCACGGCGGCGCCCGATCTCGAGATCGTCGCGCTCACCGCGTACCTGCAGCGGCTCGGGCAGGACGGCCGGAAGGCGATCCAGGCCGGCCTGACCGCACCGAGTCAGGCCCAGTGAACCCGGTCCTGCAGGCGGCGGCCGAGAGTGTGCGCCTTGGCTGGCTGCTCGGGCTGACGACCGTCGTCTTCGTCGTCTGGTTCGTCGGCTGGACGGTGTGGGCCTACCTGCCGCGGAACAAGGAGATGATGGAGGAGGCCGCCCGCATGCCCCTCATGGATGGAGGCGACTCGTGAGCAAGAAGGCCGAACGCGACCAGATCCTCGGCCACGAGGACGAGGCCGACGGCATCCAGGAGTACGACAATCCGCTCCCCGACTGGTGGCTGGGACTACTGTGGGGGACGGTCATCTTCGCCGTGGGTTACACGGTGCACTATCACTTCATCGCCGACCGGTCGCCGCAGAAGGCTCTGGCGCGTGAGTTGGCGGCGGCCGAGGCGCGCTGGCCGGCGCAGGCCCCCAACGCCGCTGCGGCGGCGCTCGTGCTCACCGAGGACGAGGCCGAGAAGGGTGGGGCCGTGTTCCAGCAGAACTGCGTGGCTTGTCACGGCGCAGACATGCACGGCGGTATCGGCCCGAATCTGCTCGATGCCCAGTGGATCCACGGCGGCACCCCTCAGGAGATCTACGAGACGATCACCAACGGCGTCGGCGCCAAGGGGATGCCGGCCTGGGGTCCGATCCTCGGCCCCGAAAAGGTGGGACAGCTGACCGCCTACGTGGTCGAGAAGAACGCCGAGGCGCTTGGCCGGCCGTTCCCGCCGGCCGCCGCGGGCGAAGAGCACGAGGAGCGGGAGGAGCACGGCGAGCGTGAGGGCCCCGAGGAGGGACGCTCGTAGCATGCTCGGATTCGCCGGGACCCGCGAGTGGGTCGAAGCGCAGTCGGTGACGGGGAAGTTCACGACGCTCCGTCGCTGGACCTTCCTCGCCCTGCACGTGGTTCTCTTCCTCACGCCCTGGATCGTGATCGGCGGGCACCCGGCACTCCGCATCGATCTGCCCGCCCGGACGGTGTTCGCCTTCGGCCACATCTTCACAGCGGCCGACACCATCTTTCTTGTGATCATCCTCCTGTTCCTCGCGTTCTCGCTGTTCTTCTTCACCGCGCTGTTCGGGAGGCTCTGGTGCGGCTATGCCTGCCCCCAGACGGTCTTCCTCGAGGCTTGGATCCGGCCGATCGAGAAGTGGAGCGAGGGCGATCGGAGCACGCGGCTGCGGCGCCGGCGGCAGGGCGCGACGTTCGATCTGATCTGGCGCCGGACGCTGAAGTGGGCCCTCTTCGCCGCCGTTGCGATCGTGGTCGCGATGGCCTTCGTGAGCTACTTCGCCGGCGCGCGCGCGCTGTGGACGGGGCGGGGTGGATCAGGTGAGTACGCGATCGTTGGGCTGCTCGCCGGGGTGTTCTTCCTCGATTTCGCCTGGTTCCGGGAGCAGTTCTGCAACTACCTCTGCCCGTACGCCAGGTTCCAGGGCGCGCTCACCGACGACGAGACGATCCAGGTCACCTACTTCCCCGAGCGCGGCGAGCCTCGCGGCGGCAAGACCGCCGCCGAGGAGGGCCGCTGCATCGACTGCGGCAAGTGTGTCGTCGTCTGCCCGGCGGGCATCGACATCCGCAACGGCTTCCAGCTCGAGTGCATCGCCTGCAGCCGCTGCGTCGACGCGTGCACGGGCGTCATGGAGCGCCTCGGCCATCCGACGCTGGTGGGCTACAGCAGCGTGTCCGAGATGCGGGGCGACCGTAGGCCGCGCCGCCTGCGCCCGCGCACGGCGGCGTACGCGGCCCTCCTCGCGGGCCTTGCGGTGACCGGCGGCACGATGCTCTACGACCGCGTGCCGTTCCAGGTCACGGTGAATCGCGCCCCGGGCTCGCTGTTCACCGTCGACGACGATGGGCTCATCCGGAACACGTACCTGCTGAAGGTGACGAGCAACGACCCGAGCCCCGAGCCGGTCTCCTACCAGGTGCGTGTGGAGGGTCTCGAGCGCGCCCAAGTGCTGGCACCGAGCATCGTGCTCGGCCCATCGGAGACGCGGACGGCGCCGCTCATCGTGCGGGTGCCCGGTGGGGGTGGGGTTGCGAGGACGGTGCCGATCCGGGTGTACGTCTCGTCGCCCCGCGGGCAGGTGGCGGTCAACGCTACATTCAAGACAGGAGCCGACGTTGGAGCAGCCCGCGCGACGGAGTGACCGGAGGTGGCCCATCGGCATCGCGATTGGGCTCCTCCTCGTGGTGCTGGTGAACTTGGCCTTCATCTACATTGCCGTCAGCGGCAAGGACGAGGTTGTCCCCTCGTACAGCATCGAGCACCGCTAGCCCCTCTCCTTCCGCCGAGCGACCGCGCACTGGCCGCTGCCCCCACTGTGGCACCCCCGTGGAAGGCGCCGAGGACGTGTACTGCTGCACCGGTTGCGAGATCGCGGCGGAGCTGATCCGCGGTGCGGGCCTCGAGCGTTACTACGCCATGCGCGAGGACTTCGCGCCCCGGCCCGGCGGGCTCGAGGCGGGTTGGGACGCGGTGCCGGTCGACCTCGATGGAGCCGGCATCGCCTCCTGCCGGGTGCAAGTGGACGGGCTGCGCTGCGCCTCGTGCGTATGGGTGACCGAGCACCTCCTCCGAGCCGAGCCCGGCGTCATCGAGGCCACGGTGAGTTACGCCACGGGGCGGGCGACGTTGCGCTGGGACCCCGCCGCGGTAGGCTTGCGGGACCTCGCGGGACGCATTGCCGCGCTCGGGTACCGACCCCGGCTCCTCGGCGAGGAGGCACAGTTCGATCGCGATCTGCTGCTCCGCCTGGGCGTGGCCGCCTTCGCTGCCGCGAACATCATGCTTATGTACGTCGCCCTGTACGCCGGGTGGTGGAGCACGATGGACACACGGTTTGTCGCGTTGTTCCAGTGGGCGTCGCTCGTCCTGGCCACGCCGGTGGCGCTCTGGTGCGCGGCGCCGTTCTTCTCCGGCGCGGTCAGCGGACTCCGCCACGGGGTGCTGCACATGGATCTGCCGATTGCGCTCGGCGTGACCGTGCTGTACACCCACGGCGTCGTTGCCACCCTGCAGAACCAGCACGCCTATCTCGACTCACTCGCCATGCTCGTGACCCTGCTCCTCGCGGGGCGGATGCTCGAGTCCCGCGGGCGCCGGCGCGCGGCCGAAGCGGCGGTCTCCCTCGCCGCATCCGTGCCGACGACGGCCAAGCGGGCCACGGCGAGCGGGCTCGAGGTCGTGCCGTCCGCGCAGCTTCGCACCGGCGACCTGATCGACATCGGCGCCGGCGAGGAGGTGGCCGCCGACGGCACGGTGCGGCGCGGTACCGGCCGCGTGCGCATGGCGCTGATCACCGGCGAGGCGGATCCGGTCGAGGTCGGGCCCGGCGGAGAAGTGGTGGCGGGATCGGTCCTGATCGACGGTGCGGTCATCGTGGAGGTGGAGGCGGTGGGACGCGATACGGTGCTGCAGCAGATGGCCGAGCGCCTCCGGATCGCGGCCGACCGCGGCACACGGCAGTCCGCCGCCGATCGGATCGCCCCGTGGTTCACCGGGGGCACACTGATCGTCGCATCGGCTACGTTTGCCGGGTGGCTGGCTGCCGTCGGGATGGACGCGGCGCTGACCCGTGCGGTCGCGGTGCTCGTCGTGGCGTGCCCGTGCGCGCTGGCGCTCTCGCGCCCTCTGGCCGGTGCGGCAGGCCTCGGTGCCGCCGCCCGTCGCGGTCTGCTCTTCCGGTCGGCCGACGCCCTGCTCGATTTGGTGGACGTCGACCTCGCGGGGCTGGACAAGACCGGCACGGTGACGGAGGGGGCGCTCGTCATCGTTCAGGGTGATGACCGGGTGCTGCGCATTGCAGCGGGGCTCGAACGGTACAGTTCGCATCCCATCGCCAGGGCGATCGTGGAGGAGGCGAGCCGGCGCGGAATCCCGCTTCCGCGCGGTACGGAGATCGCCGAGGAACCGGGTGTGGGGATCTCGGGGGCGGTGGACGGGAAGAGGTGGTCACTGCGCGCGGGGAGACCGGGCGAGGTCCGGCTGATCGACGAGCAGGGAACGGAGGCCGTCCTCCGTCTCGGCGACGCGGTGCGTCCCGACTCCGCCCGGATCGTCAGCGCGTTGCGGGAGCTCGGTCTGGAGGTGGTGCTCCTCACCGGCGATCACCGCGACGTGGCCGAGCGAATCGCCGCAGAAACGGGGATCGGCACCGTGATCGCACGCATCGATCCGGTGGGTAAGGCGGATTGGGTGCACGCCCGTCAGCGGGAGGGGCGGCACGTGCTCTTCGCGGGGGACGGGCTCAATGACGGCCCGGCGCTCGCGGCGGCCGACGTGGGGGTCGCGATGGGACGCGGCGCGGCGAGCAGCGTCCTGGTGGCCGACGGCGTGATCTCGTCGGGGAGCCTGGCGCCCATTCCGGTGGGGATCCATGCCGCGCGCGCCTGCCGGAGGGCGATCCGTGTCAACCAGGCCCGCTCGATTGCGTATAATGTTCTGGCAGTGAGCGCGGCGGTCGCCGGCTGGGTGAACCCGCTCGTGGCCGCCGTCCTGATGCCCCTGTCGAGCGCCATGGTCATTTGGGGCTCCTCGAGGGTCGAAGCCACCGTCCGGAGACAGTTGGCGTGAACGCCGTCCTCTTCCTGCTGCCGATCGCCATCCTGCTCGGTGCCATCTTCGCCATCCTTTTCGTGCTGGCGGTGCGCTCCGGGCAGTTCGACGATCTGGACGATCCCCCAGAGCGCATCCTGCACGACTAGCCCGCTCGCTGCCGCGGTGCACGGCGTGATCTCTCCAGCGGAGCACGACGATTCATGCGCGCTCGTCTGAGTCCGTGCCCGGACTGATCTGCGGCCATCTGCGGCGGCACCCTGTTCAACCAGGACCCGTTCTTCGAGGCCCAGTCCCACGGGATCGACACACTCGGCGGGAAACGATGAGGGTCTCGAGGTCCATGCCTGGACGCCCGTGCGGCGGGCGACGCGGAAGTCGGGCCCGCTAGCGCGGTCGAATGCTCCCGCACGTTCTCACGACGAGGATTCACCCCGCCATCGAGACCAAGATGATGAGGGCAGGGCTGCACGACGACGGGATGGGCAGGCAGGACCGCCCATCCCGTCGTCCCGTTGCGTCGGGGCTGCCGTCGCTCGGCCGCACCGACCGGTCCTGTCAGTCTGGAGCCGTGATGTCGTACTTCCTGATGCGATACCGCAGGGTTTCCCGCGTCGTGCCCAACATCCGCGCCGCGGCGGCGACGTTGAACCGCGTCCGGCCGAGCGCGGCCACGATGACGTGCCGCTCCATCTCGTCGAGCGACACGCTCCCGTCGAGCGGGATGCGGATCGCCCCGTCCTCCTGCTCGACCGATCCGACGGTCATGGCGTCCTCGGTCGGCAGCTGGAGCCATCGCTCGGGGAAACGGTCGTCCTCCGCAAGCAGCACGCCGCGCTCGATCACGTTGCGCAGCTCGCGCACGTTCCCGGGCCAGGAATACGCGCGCAGGCGGTCCCAGACGGGGTCGGGCACGGTCGTCACCCGCCTCCCGGCCTTGACGTTGAACTCGTCGACGAAGAGTTCGACTAGATCCTCGATGTCGTCGACGCGGTCCCGCAGCGGCGGGAGCCACAGGCGGAAGACCGCGAGACGGGGATAGAGATCGTCCCGAAAGGAGCCATCGCGCACCGCGTTGGCGAGGCTGCGATTGCTTGCGGCGAGGATCTGGACGTCCACCGGGATCTCGCTCTCGCCGCCCACGCGCCTCACCCGGCGGTCCTCGATGGCCTTGAGGAGCTTCGACTGCAGGCCGAGCCCCAGTTCGCCGATCTCGTCCAGGAAGATCGTGCCGCCGCTCGCCTGCTCGAGCAGCCCGCGGTGGCGCTTCGTGGCCCCCGTGAACGCGCCCGCCTCGTGCCCGAACAGCTCCGACTCCAGCAGCTCCTTCGGGAGGGCGGCGCAGTTGGCTTCGACCAGCGGTCCACCGGCCCGCGCCCCCGAAGCGTGCAGGATTCGCGCGGCGAGTCCCTTGCCGGTGCCGGTCTCACCCTCGATCACGAGCGCGCTGATCGCCGTGCCGGCAAGCCGGCCGAGCATCTCGCGCACTTCGCGCGCCGCGCCGCTCGGGCCGACGAACGAGGAAGGCGTGTACCGCTGATGGAGTGACGCCGTCTCGTCCCGCAGGCGGCGTTGCGCCCGGGCGCTGCGCGCCGCGCCCACGACCACCAGGTCGAGCCGGTCGGTGGGGCACGGCTTCTCCAGAAAGTCATAGGCGCCGAGCCGCAGGGCGCGGACCGAGTCGGGCACGCTGCCGAATCCGGTGAGCAGAATCCACTCTCCGCCGGGGGCCATTCGCCGCACCGTCTCCAGCAGGTCGAGCGCGCTGCCGTCGGGGAGGTTCATGTCCGAGAGGACGACGAGGGGGTCGAGCTCCTGGTCGATCAGCATGCGGCGCGCCTCGGCGAGCGTGGACGCGCGGACCGCCTCCCAGCCCTGCGAGCGGTAGTGCCGGAGGAGCTCGTTGCCGAGCAGGTCTTCGTCTTCGATGACGAGAAGCGTGTTGGTCATGGCTGCACGCAGGGGAAGGTGATGCTGACGGAGCCGCCTCGCGGCTCACGATTGGCAAAGTGGACGGTGCCGCCCAGGTCCTGCGCCACCCGCCGCACGATCGCCAGCCCGAGCCCCATGCCGCCGGGCCGACCGGCGCGGAACGATCGGATCCCGTTGTGGAGGAGGTCCTCGGGGAATCCCGGTCCGTCGTCGGTGACCGCGAGCGTCACCGAGCCGTCCTCCGTTCCAGCGGAGACCGTGACCGCGCCGCCGTCCGGCCCCAGCACCTGCACGGCGTTGAGGATCAGGTTGAGCAATGCCTGGCGCACGCGGTCGCGGGGGAGATGGCAGGTGATGTCATTGGGCACCTCGCACTCGAGGCTCACGGCGGCCGGCGTCTGATACCGCACCAGCGCCAGCAGGTCCGCCACGAGCGCGCGGAGGTTCGTGGGTCGTGCCGGCTCGGGCTCGTGCCGCCCGGCCGAGAGGTAGTCGCTGAGGAGGCGCGTCATCCGCTCGAGTTCGCGGAGCACCGGATCGATCCGCGCGATGAAGTCGGGATGCTCGAGGTCTCGCCGCAGATTGCCGAGCGTCATGGCGATGCCGGCCAGGGGATTGCGCAGCTCGTGCGCGAGACCCGCCGCCATCTCGCCGACGGCGGCGAGCCGCTCGGCGTCGGCGAGCGAGCGGTGCTGCTCGAGCAGCGTGTGCGTGGCGGTCTTGACCTCCCGTTCGAGCGTTCGCGCATGCTCCTGATGTTGCTGCTCCAGCTCCGCGAGGCGCGTGACGAGATGATTGAAGTTCTGGAACAAAGGGGCGACCACCGGATCGGCGTGCTCCGCGTCGACCGCGCGAAACTCGCCGTTGGCGAGCCGAATGAACAGCTCGCGGAGGTCGTCCAGCGGGCGGAGGATCCGGCGGCGGACCATCAGTCCCGAAACGACGCCGAGGAGGGGCAGGATCACGAGCACGCCGAGAGCGAGCATCCACTCCCGGCCCGCATCGCGCCGCGCCCGCTGAAGCAGCGCCCCCTCGACGCGGCGTTCGGCGGCCACCAGGTCCTGAGCGATGCCGAACCCGATCAGGAGGTCGGGGTGGTCCAGGATGGGGCTGGAGGCCAGGAGGTCGTGCAGTGTCGCCAGCCCGGCCTGTTTTCCGGGCTCCAGCTCATCGGCGTGCGCGATCAGACTGTCGACGTCGGCATGCAGCAAGACATACAGCGCCGGCTCCTGCGGGAGTCCCTGGAGATCGAGCAGAAGGAGATCCTGGAATCCCTCGCGGACCTGGCCAAACCGGGTGGCGTGCTGACGGTGGCGTTCGATGAGGCGGATGCGCTCGAAGCTGCGATGGGCGAGGAGGGCCATGATGATCGCCATGACGAACAGCACGGTGCCGACCGCTGTCCCGAACAGCCGCAGAGGATGGCCGACCGCGCGCTTCCAGTTGGCAGCCCGTCGCTCGAGCACCACGCTCCCCTCCCGGCCCCGGCTTCCCCCGCGAGGCCCGTGATCCGCTTCCATCAATCCTAGCCGTCGGACGGGCTGAGTGCGACCGGGACGCGGCCGAGCGCGGTCATGGCCTTGTGCGCCTCGACCATGAGGACCTCGTCGAGCGCATAGTCATCGAGGGCGTCGAGCAGCGGGCGCAACAGCCCCGTATAGCGGGTCTGCCGACTCATCTCCTGGACCACGTGCCGCACGCCTCCCTTGAGCTGCGGCGAGGCAGGCTCGCGTACGATGAGGCTGTGCAGTGCGGCACGAAGCCCGGTCTGCTGGAGCGCGATCAGCGCTTCCGCCGCGAGCCAGCGCACGCTTGCGTCGTCGTCGTCGAGCATGCGCGTGAGCGTATTCGCAGTGGAAGGGTCGGCGATTCCGATCAGCGTCTGCACGACGCCGGCCCGCATCTGCCCATCCGGCGACCCGAGCGCGGCGAGGAGCGAGGGAACAGCAGCGCTGCCGATCCCCACGAGCGCGTGACGCGCCTGGATCCTCCGCTCGGCATCACTGCTCACGAGATCTGCCAGGTACGCGTCGAGCGGTCGTCTGGATCGCTGCGCGGCCGCCCCGGACCGGAGTTTCGGCTCACTGGACATCTCAACCACCTGCTTTCACGGCGTTCCGCACGGGCGGAACGCGATCTCATGCCATCCCGGAAGGCAGGGTCTGTGCCGTCGGTCCGTTCCTCCCCGCAGCGGCGTTTTTTCGCGGGCGAGCGCGCCTCGGCCCGCGGCGGAACGGCGAGAACGCCACTCCCGCTGGTTCACCTCAACCACGAGCGGTGCATTTCGACCGTGCCCGATCGGGCCGCACGGTCCTCGGATCCGGCCTCTCCCGCGCCGCGCCTGCGATTTCCTCCTGGTACGCCCGTTGCCTTGGAAGCCGTGCAGTTGGCGAGCGACGTGTGCGCTCGCAGCAGCATCACGGACAGCGAGGTGACTTATGTGGAGCAGACTCAAGGGAAGACTCGAAGCCGGCGCCGTCACGGCGTTCGTCGCCGCGGGTCTCGCGCTGGCGCCGGCCGGTGCCCGGGCGCAGTTCGCGGGCGAGGGGCACATGCCGACGCTTGCGCCGCTGGTGCGTCGAGTCGCGCCCGCGGTCGTCAATATCTCGATCGAGGGTCACCGCGCGGTGGCCAGCAACCCGATGCTGAGCGATCCGTTCTTCCGGCAGTTCTTCGGCACGCCGGACAACGCGCCCCAGACCGAGCAGCGGTTCGAGGCCGCCGGGTCGGGCGTGATCATCGACGCGGCGAAGGGCTACGTGCTGACCAACGCGCACGTGGTCGATCAGGCGGACCAGATCACGGTGATCCTCGCGGACAGCCGGGAGTTCAAGGCCAAGCTGATCGGGACCGACCCCGAGTCGGACATCGCGGTCTTGCAGATCAAGCCGGATCACCTCACCGAGCTCCCGCTCGGGGACTCGGATCAACTGCAGGTCGGTGACTACGTCGTGGCGGTGGGCAACCCGTTCGGCCTCGGCCAGTCGGTGACGGAGGGCATCGTGAGCGCCGTGCAGCGCTCGGGCCTCGGCATCGAGGGGTACGAGGACTTCATCCAGACCGACGCCCCGATCAACCCGGGGAACTCCGGCGGAGCCCTGGTCGACCTGAACGGGCGTCTCGTGGGCATCAACACGGCGATCGTCGGTCCGTCGGGCGGGAGTGTGGGCATCGGATTCGCCATCCCGGTCGACATGGCCCGTTCGGTGATGGATCAGCTGATCAAGACGGGTGAGGTGAAGCACGGGCATCTGGGCGTCTACGTCCAGGATCTCACGCCGGATCTCGCCGCCGCCGTGCACGCGCAGCCCGAGCACGGGGTGCTCGTCGCGCGCGTCGAGGACGGCTCTCCCGCGGCGAAGGCCGGGCTCAAGTCCGGTGACCTGATCGTCAGCGTCAACGGCCAGGAAGTGCACAACTCCGCCGATCTGCGGAACAAGATCGGCCTGCGCGGGCCGGACGAGCAGGTGACGCTCGACGTGCTGCGCGACCAGAAGCCGCTGACCATCACGACCAAGCTCTCGGCCGCCGCCGCCGAAGGGGTGGTGCCGGGCGACCGGATCGACAGCCGCCTGGCCGGCGTCGAGTTCGGGCCGGTGACCCCGGATGTCGCACAGGGCGGTTCCACCAGCGGCGTGCTCGTCACCCAGGTGGAGAGCGGCAGCCCGGTGTTCCGGGACGGCCTGCGCAAGGGGGACATCATCACCGCGGTCAACGGGCAGGATGTGACCTCGGTCGACGATTTCCAGCAGGCCGTGAAGGCGGTCAGCGGTACACTCCTCTTCCAGGTCGCGCGGGGCGACGCGGCCTTGTTCGTCGCGGTCAAGTGAGCAGCGGACGACCGTGACCCCCGCTGCCGGTCGGTATCGAGAGCCCATGGTGGAACGATGACCTCCACAGCCACCGCGCCGGCCCAGCCGGCACCCGCCCAGGCCATTCCCGGCCATCTCGATACCGATCCGGCACGCGGGCTTACAGCGGCGGAAGCCGCCACCCGCCAGGCGCGCTACGGCTTCAATGCCATCGAAGAGCGGCACGTCAGCCGTGTGCGGCGCCTGGCGGGGTATTTCTGGGGGCCCATCCCGTGGATGATCGAGGTCGCCGCGGCGCTGTCGGCCATCGTCCGGCACTGGCCCGAGCTCGCCATCATCCTCGCCATGCTCCTCGTCAACGCCGCCGTGCGGTTCTGGCAGGAGGACAAGGCCGACAACGCCATCGCGCTCCTCAAGCAGCGGCTCGCCGTGAAGGCCAGCGTGCTGCGCGACGGCCGGTGGTCCGTCCTCCCGGCGCGGGAGCTCGTGCCCGGCGACATCGTCTCGGTGCGGCTGGGCAACGTCGTCCCCGCCGATCTCCGCCTGCTCGACGGCCGCTACCTCTCCGTCGATCAGTCGGCCCTGACGGGCGAGTCGCTCCCGGTCGAAAAGGCGGTGAACGACACGGCCTA
>Ga0055464_10000013_pt1 | contig 20081 bp, 20 predicted proteins | sample Joice_ThreeSqC_D_FD_57690 | JGI IMG/M metagenome (GOLD analysis project Ga0055464, IMG submission 57690) | Wetland microbial communities from San Francisco Bay, California, USA, that impact long-term carbon sequestration - Joice_ThreeSqC_D2 | ecosystem: Environmental > Aquatic > Marine >...
GGAGGTGCGCCGGCTCATGCAGGTGTGGGGCCAGTCCCCCGACCCGCACGCGACGTGGCTCGCCGAGCGCGGACTCAAGACGCTCGCCGTGCGGATGGAGCGCCACAACGCCAACGCCATGGCCTTCGCCACCTGGGCCGCCGGCCACCCGGCCGTGGCCGCGGTCCACTACCCCGGGCTTGCGGGACATCCCGACCACGAGGTCGCCGCCCGCGTCCTGCAGGGATACGGCGGGATGGTGGGCCTGACTCTGCGCGACGGGAGCGCGGCGGTGGAGACCATGCTCCGCCGGCTGCGACTGGCCGCGCATGCCCCGAGCCTGGGCGGCGTCGAGACGCTCGTCTCCGAGCCGCGCTTTACGTCCCACGCCGCGCTGACCGCCGAGGAGCGCGCCGCGCAGGGGATCGGCGACGGGTTCGTCCGCATCAGCCTTGGCATCGAGGATGTCGACGACATCATCGCCGACTTCGACGAAGCCCTCAGCGGCCGCTGATCTGTGATCCGATTCAAGAAGGTCTTCAAGGCGTTCCCCAAGGACTCGCTCGCGCTCAAGGACGTGACCTTCCACCTGGGCCGTGGCGAGTTCGTGTTCTTCACGGGACACTCGGGCGCCGGCAAGTCGACGGTGCTCCGGCTGGTCTACGCCGACCAGCTGCCGACCTCCGGCTCCGTGTGGATCGCCGGCATGCAGACCGCGGAACTCAGACGGCGCGACATCCCCAAGCTGCGCCGCCGGCTCGGCATCGTGTTCCAGGACTTCCGGCTGCTCGAGGACCGTACGGCGGAGGAGAACGTGGCCTTTGCCCTCGAGGTCACGGGCTCGCGGCGCGGCGCGATCGGTCCGAAGGTGATGCGCGTCCTCACGCAGGTCGGTCTCGCCGCCAAGGCCCACGCCTATCCGCGCGAGCTGTCGGGCGGCGAGCAGCAGCGCGTGGCGATCGCGCGGGCCCTGGTCAACGATCCGCTCGTGATCCTGGCCGACGAGCCCACCGGCAACCTCGACGAGCGGGCCACGCGGGGCGTGTTCCAGCTCCTGCGGGACATCAACGCAACCGGCACGGCGGTGATCCTGGCCACGCACGACCTCGACCTCGTGCGCCAGACCGACTACCGCACCATCGAGCTGAAGGACGGCGCGGTGGTGTACGATTCGGGCCAGGACAGCGCAGCCGTCGCGGAGGAGGCCCGGTGAGGCTGACCCTGCGCGAAGCGCTGCTCTCGTTCCGGCGGGCGCCCCTGCTCTCGGGCCTCGCGGTGACGACGATCGCGTTCGCCCTCTCGGTGGTCGGGCTGTTCGTGCTCGTCGCGCTGAACCTCCGGGAGACCCTCGCGCAGGTGGCCGAGCGCGTCGAGATCGTCGCCTACCTGGAGCGCGGGACGCCCGTCGACGTGGTCACCGTAGCCATGGGAGACATCCAGGCGTTTCCGGAGGTCGAGGAGGTCACCTATGTGACCGAGGACCAGGCCCTGGAGCAGGCCCGCCGGGAGCTCACCGAGTTCCAGGGGGTGTTCAGCGAGCTGACCCAGAACCCGCTGCCAGCCTCGCTCGAGGTCCGCCTCAAGCCCGGGTTCCGCGACGCCGCGCACGTCACGGCGGTCGCCGACCGGCTGCGCGGATTCCGCTTTGCCGAGGACATCCGCTACGGCGGCGACTGGGTGCAGAAACTCGACCGCCTGCGCAGCATCGCGGCGGCCGTCGGGCTCGTGGTCGGCATCGCGTTCGGCGCCGCCGCCGTGATCATCATCGGCACCACGATCCGCATGACCGTCCTGGCGCGGAACCGCGAGATCCAGATCATGCGCCTCGTCGGCGCCACCGACGGGTTCATCCGCCGGCCCTTCGTCCTCGACGGCGCCGTGAAGGGCGCGCTGGGCGGGCTGCTGGCGATCGGACTGGACTACGCGGCCTATCGCGCCGTCTCGAGCTCGCTGTTCGCGGCGTCGTTCTTCACGCCAGCGCAGAGCCTGGCCTTCGTCCTGATCGGCACCGCGCTGGGCTTCCTGACCAGTGCCGTGAGCGTGAACCGCCACCTCCCGCCGCTATGAGGCTCGGCGCCGCCTTCCTCGCTGCCGTCGCCGCGGTGGCGCTCGCGGGACCGGCACGCGCGCAGACTGTCAACGAGCGCATCCGCGAGAACCAGCGCCGCCTCGACGAGATCCGCCAGGAGCGCAGCCAGCTCGAGCGGCAGCTCGACCAGCTCAACGGGCAGGCACACACCATCACGTCGGAGCTGCAGAACATCGAGCGGCAGAAGACCGTCACCGGACGCATCGTGAACGAGCTCGACCGGCAGATCGGCTCGCTCAACTCGGAGATGGATACGGTGACGTTCGAGTTGATGATGGCGCAGGACGCCCTCGCCGAGACGAAGGCCGTGCTCCAGGGGCGCCTCGTCGAGATCTACAAGCGGGGCCCGCTCTGGATGTTCGAGGTGCTGCTCGCCGCCGAGAGCTTCGGCGACCTGTTGAGCCGCTACAAGTACCTCTATCTCGTGAGCCGTCAGGACCGGGCGCTGTCGCGGCAGATCGGCGAGCTGCGCGACCGCGTCCGACAGCGTCACCGTGAGCTCACGACGGTCCACACCGAGCTGGCCCGGCAGCGCGACGACCGTGGCGAGGAGCTGTCCCGGTACATGTCGCTGGAGCGCCGCCGCCAGCGGGCGCTCCAGAGTACGGAAGCTTCGCGCCGCACCGCGAGCGAGCGGCTCAGCCGCCTCGCCCGGGACGAGGAACAGCTCGCGGAGCTGCTCGCCACCCTCGAGCGGGAGCGCAACCGCGCGTTCGGGGGTCCACCCACCATCACGGAATCGAGCATCGGCGCCCTCGAGTGGCCCGTGGACGGCCGGCTGATCTACCGGTTCGGCCGGGAAGCCGGCCCCGACAACACCACCCTGCGCCGCCAGGGAATCGGGATCGCGGCGCCGGCCGGCACGCCCGTGCGCGCCGTAGCGGGCGGCCGGATCGAGCACACCGGCCCCTACGGAACGTACGGCCTCATGGTGATCGTCTCGCACGGCGCCTCCTACCGCACGCTGTACCTGTACCTGTCGCGCCTGCAGGTCCAGCCGGGCGAGCTCATCCAGGCGGGCGACATCCTCGGCTACTCGGGCGGCCAGTCCACCGAAGAGGGCCCCCACATCGAGTTCCAGATCCGCGGCCAGGGAGCGATCGCCCTCGACCCGCTGAACTGGCTCAAGCGCCGCTAGCGCAAACACCAACAAAACAACGACTTATAGCATCGGGACGTTCGTGTACTTGACAGCATACGAACGTTTGTATTAGGAATTCATACATATGAATGAAACGACTGGCACCGCCGCTTCCCTCATCGACGCCGGCCGACAGCTCTTCTCCACCCGCGGCTACGACGGCACGTCGATCAGGGCACTGACCAGCCTGGCCGGCGTCAACCTCGGCGCCGTCACCTACCACTTCGGCTCCAAGGAAGCGCTGTACGAGGCCGTCGCCGCATCGGTCCTGCGACCGCTGCGCGAGGTCGTCACCGGGATCGCAGACATCGACGCTCCCCCGCTCGAGCGTCTCGACAAGGTGGTGCGCGGAATCCTGCGGCATCTGCAGGACCACCCGGAATTGCCGCGGTTCATGGTCCAGCAGCTCGCCAGCGATCGACCCGTCCCGACCGCTGCCGGCGAGGTGCTGCGGGACAACATGGCGGCCGTGGCGGGCGTGATCGCCGAGGGACAACGCCTCGGCCAGATCCGGGCGGGAAACCCCCAGCTGATCGCGCTCAGTATCATCGGACCGGCGATCTGGGTGGCCGCCTCGCGGCGGGTGCTCGCGGCGGCCCTCGGCCTGAACCAGGACGACGAGCGGGCCCGCACCGAGCTCGCCGATGCGTTCGCGCGCTTCGTCAGAGGCGGTCTGGTGCCCGACGCAGAGGAGAACGTATGACCAGCAGAGCGTGCCGGGGCGCAATCGCGTGCGCCGCGCTCTGGGCGACGATGGGCGGCGGTGCCGTCCACGTCCGGGCCCAGGATGCCCCACAACTGCGCATCGGCCTGTTCGACGCCGTGGCGCTCGCCGTGGAGACCCACCCCGCCCTGCGCGCGGCCGGCGCCGCCTGGCGCCAGGCAGAGGCCCAGCGGGGGCAGGCACAGTCGGAATGGTTTCCGCAGTTGAGCGCCAGGGCGTCACTCATGCAGAACCAGGAGCCGATGCTCGCCTACCCGCTGAATGAGCTGAGCGCGACGTCGTTGCCCACCTTCGACAAGACTCTGATCCAGGGAGGCGTGGATCTCGGGTGGATGGTGTTCGACGGGGGCGGCCGCCGGGCGCGCGTGGGCGCGGCGCGGGCGCAGGAGGAACTGGCGGCGACGAACCGGCAGGCCGTGATGATCGAGCTGGTCTCCCAGGTCACGCGCGCCTACCTCGGGGTGATCGCGACGGCGGAGGTGCTCGACGCCCTCGGACAGCACGAGCGCGCCCTGGCCGCGGAACGCGCGCGGGTGGTGCAGTTCCTGGAGCAGGGGCAGGCGGCGCAGGTGGAGCTGCTGCGCGTGGACGCCGCCATCGCGCAGGCGGCGGCCGAGCGCATCTCGACCGAGGCGCAGCTGGACGCCGCCGAGCGCTCGCTGGCGCGGCTGCTGGACGTGCCGGTGGAGCGGGTCCGGGCCGGAGCGCTGACCCCGGTGCGGCTGGCCGCGGCGCCGACCGCCGATCGTGCGGCGATGCTCGACCGGCTGGAGACGGGCAACCTCGACATCCAAGAGGCGGAATCCGCCGCGGCATCGGCGGACTGGACGCGGCGCGCGGCCACCGCGGCCTGGTTCCCGCGGCTCGACGGGGTCGGGTCGTACGGGATGTGGGCCACTCCCAGTGGGCCGGTGGTGTTCCAGTGGCAGGTCGGCGTGCGGGTGAGTTACCCCCTGTTCACCGGCGGCCTGCGCTCGCGCTCGGTGGCGGGCGCCAGCGCTCGCGCGGAAGCGGCGCGCCAGAACCTCGCCCTCACGCGGCTGCGCAGCGAGGACGAGCTCGACCGCTCCCTCACCACAGTGCAGGAACAGCAGGCACGGACCCAGGCGGTCGCCACCGCGGTCGGGCATCTCACCGAGGTCGCGCGCATCGAGCGGCTCGCGCTGGACGCCGGCTCGGGCACGCAGACCGACTACCTCCGCGCGGAGGCGGACCTGCACACCGCGCGGGCGTCGCTCGTGCAGGCGGAGTACGGGGAGATCGCCGCCCTCGTGGAGCTGGCCCGCACGACCGGAGATCTCACCATCGACTGGCTGCGAACCACCCTGGAGACCAACCCATGACCACCAAGCGCAGGGCGGTGCTGATCGCCGTTCCCCTCCTCGTCGTGCTCGCGATCGTCATCGTGCTGCTCACCCGCTCGCGCGGCGAGGGGCAGGCGATCGAGGCGTCGGGCACCGTCGAGGCGACCGAGGCCGACCTTGGCTTCCAGGTGCCGGGCCGCGTCGACCGAATCGCGGTCGAGGAGGGCGTGCAGGTCACCGCCGGGGCCGAGCTGGCGTGGCTCGACCGGCAGGAGCTGGAGGCGCAGCACCGCGCGGCGGCCGCACAGGCTTCCGCCGTGCGCGCCCGGCTCACGGAGATGGTGCGCGGGTCGCGACCCGAAGAAATCGCGCAGGGCCGCGCGGCGCTCGAGGCCGCGGCGCAGCGGCGCCAGGACGCCCAGCGCGACGTCGAGCGCGCGCAGCGGCTGTACGACGGCGGCGCGATCAGCCAGCAGAAGATCGATGACGCCAGGACGGCCGTCACTCTGACCGAAGCCGACTATCAGCGGGCGCGCGAGTCCTTGCGGCTGCTGGAGCTCGGCCCCCGCGAGGAGCAGATCTCGGCGCAGCGCAGCCTCGTGGTCCAGTCGGAGGCACTGGTGGCCCAGATCGAGGCGGCCCTCGCGCACGCGGTGATCACCGCTCCGTTCGACGGCACGGTCACGGTGCGCCACCGCGAGCCCGGCGAAACGGTGCCGGCCGGGTCGCCCGTGCTCACGGTGATGAACCCCGCGGACCGGTGGGTGCGGATCTACGTGCGTGAGGACCAGGTGGGGCGCCTCACCATCGGCGGTGCGGCGACGATCAGCGCCGATGCCTATCCGGACCGCACCTACGCCGGGCGCGTCGTGTTCATCTCCAGCGAGGCCGAGTTCACACCGCGCAACGTGCAGACGACGGCCGAGCGGGTGAAGCTGGTCTACCGTGTGAAGGTGCAGATCGTGAACGATCCATCGCTCGACCTGAAGCCCGGCCTTCCCGCCGACGTGCAGCTCGACGCCGGCACGTGACCAGCGCATCGACCGCAGCCGTCTCGCTGCGTGGCCTCCGACGGCGGTTCGGCACGGTGACCGCGGTGGACGGCCTCTCGTTCGACGTGGGCAAGGGCGAGTTGTTCGGCATCGTCGGGCCGGACGGTGCCGGGAAGACGACGACGCTCCGCATGCTCGCCGGCGTGCTCCGTCCCACCGAGGGTGACGCGCTCGTCGCCGGGGTCAGTGTGAGCCGCGATCCCGAGGGGGTCAAGCACCACATCGCGTACATGTCGCAGCGGTTCGGGCTGTACACCGATCTCTCGGTGCGCGAGAACATCGACTTCTACGCCGATCTCTATCTCGTCCGCGCCGCCGAGCGCGCCGCGCGGCTGAAGCGGCTCTACGCCTTTTCGGGACTGGGCCCGTTCGAGCACCGCCTGGCCGGGCAGCTCTCGGGAGGAATGAAGCAGAAGCTCGGGCTCTGTTGCGCCCTCGTGCACGAGCCCGAGATCATGCTGCTCGACGAGCCGACCTTCGGGGTCGATCCGATCTCGCGCCGCGACCTGTGGCTCATCGTGCACGAGATGGTGGCCGCGGGGATCACCGTCGTCGTGGCGACGGCCTACCTCGACGAGGCGGAGCGGTGCGATCGCGTGGTGATGCTGCACGAGGGGCACGTCATCGCGCTCGACACGCCGGCTGGGCTGCAGGGCCGCCTCGCCGGACGGATCCAGGTGGTCTCCGCCGACGAGCCGCGGCGGGCGCGCGACTTCCTGGCCGCACACCCGTTGGTGCAGAATGCGGTGCTGTTCGGCGACGCGATCCACGCGACCTTCAAGGACGCGGCGCACGACTGGCCCGCCGTGCGGGGCGATGCGGAGACGGCGGGGATCGCCGTCAGGCGTGAGGTGGTCGCCGAGCCGTCGCTGGAGGACGCGTTCATCGACCTCGTCCGGGAGGCGGACGTTGCCCGGCGCTGACGTCGTGACGGTCCGCGGGCTGACCCGCACCTTCGGCGACTTCGTGGCGGTCGACGACGTCACCTTCTCGGTTTCGGCAGGCGAGGTGTTCGGCTTCCTCGGCCCGAACGGCGCCGGCAAGACGACCACGATCAAGATGCTCACCGGCCTGCTGCGTCCCACCGCCGGCACGGCCACGGTGGCCGGGCGCGACATCGCGCGCGAGCCGGCCGCGGTGAAGCGGCAGATCGGGTACATGTCGCAGCTGTTCTCGCTCTACGCCGACCTGACGGTGGGCGAGAACATCGAGCTCTTCGCCGGCCTGTACGGGGTCGCGGGCCCCAGGCTCGCCGAGCGCCGCGCCTGGGTCCTGAAGATGGCGGGGCTCACCGAGCACGAGCATCGCCAGACCGGCGAGCTGTCGCTCGGGTGGAAGCAACGGCTCGCGCTGGGGTGCGCCGTGCTGCACGAGCCGCCCATCCTGTTCCTCGACGAGCCCACATCGGGGGTGGATCCAGTCTCGCGCCGCAGCTTCTGGGACCTCATCTACCAGCTCGCCGAGGGCGGCACCACGGTGTTCGTGAGCACGCACTACATGGAGGAGGCGGAGTACTGCCATCGCCTCGCGCTGATGAACCGGGGACGCCTCATCGCGCTGGACCGGCCCGGCAGGCTCAAGCGCCTGCTCGACCGGCCGCTCCTCGAGCTGAAGACGGACGACGCGCCGAGGGCGGTGGCGGCCCTGCGCGCCGTGCCCGGCGTGCTCGACGCCGCCATGTTCGGGCGCGCGGTGCACGTGCTGGCCTCGGACCGGGACGACGCCCTCGCCGCGGTGCCGGCCGCGCTGGCCGCCGCCGGACGCACCTGCGAGGCGCTCGAGGTGGTCGAGCCGTCGCTCGAGGACGTGTTCGTCGCCCTCGTCCGGCGCGAGGGGGGAGCGCGCGACGGATGAACCGCACACGACTCTCCGCCATCGCCCGCAAGGAGTTCCTGCAGATTCGCCGGGACCCCCGGAGCCTGTACCTCGCGTTCATCCTGCCGATCCTCCTGCTCACGCTGTTCGGCTACGCGATCAGCTTCGACATCCGCAACATCCGCATGGCGGTGCTGGACCAGAGCCAGTCGGCCGGGAGCCGCGAGCTGATCGAGTCGTTCGAGAGCTCGGGGTACTTCACCATCGTCGGGCGGCTGGCCCGCGTGGGCGACGCCGACCGGGTGCTCGGCGACGGCAGCGCCAAGCTCGTGCTCGTGATCCCGCCCACCTTCGCCGCGGACCTCGGGTCTGGGCGCGCGGCCGAGGTCCAGCTGCTGCTCGACGGCTCGGACGCGAACACCGCCACGATCGCGCAGAACTACGCGGACGCTATCGTCTCCCGATACTCCACGGACGTGATCCTGCGGGGGCGCACCGTCACCCTCCCCGTCCGGGCGGAGTCGCGGGTCTGGTACAACGAGACGCTGGAGAGCCGCAACATGATCGTGCCGGGGCTCGTGGCGGTGATCATGTCGATCATCGCGGCGATGCTCACCGCACTGACCATCGCGCGGGAGTGGGAGCGCGGCACGATGGAGCAGCTCGCCGCGACACCGGTACACCGGCTGGAAGTGGTGATCGGCAAGCTGATCCCGTATGTGGGGATCGGCCTGTTCGACGTCGCCGTCGCCACCGTGCTGGGGCTGACGGTGTTCCGCGTGCCGCTCCGCGGTGACGTGCTGCTCCTCGCCGTCATGACCCTGTTGTTCCTCCTGGGGGCGCTCGGCCTCGGGATGTTCATCTCCGCGGCGATGAAGTCGCAGATGCTGGCCACGCAGGTCGCCATGATCGCGACGTTCCTCCCCGCCCTGCTGCTCTCGGGGTTCATCTTCTCGATCGCGACCATGCCGTGGGTCCTCAAGGCACTGAGCCGCGTGGTGCCCGCGCGGTACTACGTGTCCGTCACCAAAGGGATCTTCCTCAAGGGAGTCGGGATCGACGTGCTCGCCGTGGACGGGATCGCGATGGTCATCTTCGCCGCCGTGGGGCTCGGACTCGCGATCCGGGTGTTCCACAAGGAGATCACATGAGCGGCGCCTCGCTGCTCCGGATCCGCGAGATGGTGAAGAAGGAGTTCCGGCAGCTGCTCCGGGACCGGCGCACGCGGATGGTGATCTTCGTCTCGCCGCTGCTGCAGCTCCTCATGTTCGGCTACGCGGTGAACACCGACATCCGCGACACCGCGACGTTCGTCGTCGACCTCGACGCCACCGCCCCGTCGCGCCGGTTGATCGACGCCTTCGTGGCCACGGGGTACTTCGAAGTGGTGGGACGGTCGGACCGGCCGGCCGACCTGGTCCGGGCGCTCGACCACGGCGACGCGCTCGTGGGGATCGAGATCCCCCGGGGGTTCGCCCGCGACCTGACCGGCGACGGCACCGCCGTGCAGATCGTGGTGGACGGCACGGAATCGAACAGCGCCACCATCGCTCAGGGGTACGCCCAGCGCATCGTCCGGCGCTTCGCGCTCGAGCGGGCGGCGGCGGCCGGTACGGTGCTCTCGGGCGGGGTGGATCTGCGCACGCGCGCCTGGTACAACCCCAACCTCGAGAGCCGCGCCTACAACGTCCCGGCGGTGATCGGTGTGCTCATCATGCTCATGTGCCTGCTGCTGACGTCGCTCGCGGTCGTGCGGGAGCGGGAGCTGGGCACGCTCGACCAGCTCATGGTGAGTCCGCTCTCGCCGGGCGAGCTGATGCTCAGCAAGACCATCCCCGTGGCGATCGTCGCGCTGTTCGACCTCGCCGCGGTCTCGGTGCTGGCGATCGTCTGGTTCCGGATCCCCATGGTCGGTTCTCCTCTGGTGCTCCTCCCGGCGGCCCTGCTGTACATCCTGGCCGCGCTCGCGGTAGGCCTGCTGATCTCGACGATCTCGCGGACGCAGCAGGAAGCGTTCATGTCGATGTTCCTGTTCTTCCAGCCGTCGATCATCCTCTCGGGTTTCTTCTACCCGATCGACAGCATGCCCCGGTTCTTCCGCTGGCTCACGCTCGGCAACCCGGTGCGCCACTTCCTCGAGGTCGTGCGCGCCGTGTTCCTCAAGGGCGCCGGCTTCGCCGACCTGTGGCCGCAGTACCTCAGCCTCGCGGTCCTGGCGGTGGCCGTGCTCTGGTTCGCCGTGGTGCGGTTCCCGAAGACCATGGCAGGCTAGCGGCCGCACCCTCCTGCGGCCGCGGGCCGCCGCCGTATCTTCCCGGCAGGGAAATTCCACGGACACGGTGACTGGGAGACGCGCCGGTGTCACGATACAGCGAGCGGGGCGCGAGCACGATGCTGCGGCAGCACCTGGCCGCGCGGGACATCACGGACCGGCGCGTGCTCGTGGCGATGCGCGCGGTGCCGCGGGAGGTGTTCGTCCCCGAGCACCTGCGGGCGCACGCCTACGACGACGGACCCCTCCCCATCGGATACGACCAGACCATTTCGCAGCCGTACATCGTCGCACTGATGACCCAGGAGGCACGCACCACCCGGCGCGCCAACGTGCTCGACGTCGGCACGGGATCCGGCTACCAGGCCGCCGTGCTCGCCCACCTCGCCCGGCACGTGTGGAGCGTCGAGCGCGTCGAGCAGCTGTCGCGTGCGGCGGACCAGCGGCTGCGCGCCCTCGGGATCGACAACGTGACGCTGGTGGTGGGCGACGGCGCCCTCGGCTGCCCGGCCGGCGCGCCGTACGACGCCATCGTGGTCGCGGCGGCCAGTCCGCGCATCCCGAAGCCGCTCGTCGATCAGCTCGCCGTGCACGGGCGGCTCGTCATCCCCGTCGGCGACCGGGCGCTGCAGGACCTCACGATCCTCGAGCGCACGCCCGGCGGCTACCGGACGACCCGCGCCGGACCATGCCGCTTCGTGCCGCTCGTCTCCGAGCAGGCCTTTGGGGAGCGGCTGTGAGCGTCCGGCTGCTCGGCGCCCACGTTTCGAGCGCGGGCGGGATCCGCTGCGCCCCCGCGCGAGGCGCGGAGATCGGAGCGGACGCGATCCAGGTGTTCACCAAGACGCCCAGTCAGTGGCGCGAGCCGACCCTCGCCCCGGAGGACGCCGCGGCCTTCCGGCAGGAAGTCGAGCGACACGGGATCGCCGCGGTGGTGTCCCACGATTCCTATCTCATCAACCTCGGCTCGCCCGACCGCACGCTGCGGCGGCGCTCGATCGCGGCGTTCATCGGCGAGTTGACGCGATGCCGGGATGCCGGCATCCCCTGGGTCGTGACCCATCCCGGGAACTACATGGACGACCGGGACGCCGGCCTCCGTCGCAATGCGGACGCCTACGCCGAATGTCTCGGAACGGTGGACGGCCCGTCGATCCTGATCGAGACCACCGCAGGGACGGGAACGGCGCTGGGAAGCACGTTCGAGGAGCTGGCCGAGCTGCGATCCCTCATCCCGCACGGCGCCCGGCACCGCGTGGGGTTCTGCGCGGACACCTGCCACCTCTACGCGGCGGGGTACGACCTCGTGGGAGACTGGGACGGCGTCTGGTCGGCGTTCGAGCGCATCGTCGGCTTCGAGCACCTGCGCTGCGTCCACCTGAACGACTCCCGCCATCCCCTCGGGTCCCACCGGGACCGGCACGCGTGGATCGCCGAGGGCACCTTGGGGCCGGAGCCGTTCCGTCGGATCATGCGGGACCCGAGGTTCGGCGACCTCATCAAGATCATCGAGACACCCAAGGAGGACGACCCGGTGCGGTACGACCGCCGCATGCTGCGCCGGTTGCGCGCGTACGCGCGCGGGGCGCCTACTTCCCGCTGAACAGCTGCTCGAGGCCGGGAATGGCCGCGCGGTCGGTCTGATCGATGCTGAGCGGCGTGATCGTGATGTAGCCGCGATGGAACCACCAGAGATCGGTCCCCTCGACCGGATCGTCCTTCGGCGGCGACCATTCGTCCCACAGGTAAACCTGCCCACGCGGCGAGACGCGCCGGTCGTAGCGCTGCTCGCCGATCTCGAGGCTCATCGGCGCCACCCTGATCCCCGCGGGCTGTTGGGCCTGCAGGTTCACGTTCAGCAGCAGCGGCGCGCCGAGCCGGCCGTCGGCCCGGAGCTGCTCCACGATCCGCCGCGCCCAGCCGGCCGCAACCGCGTAGGCATCGACCCCCGTGGGATTCACGGAGAACGCCACCGCGGGCAAGCCGTTCAGCGCCGCTTCCCGGGCCGCCGCTGCCGTGCCCGACACCCAGGCGTTCGTCCCGACGTTGTCGCCGGTGTTGATCCCGGACACCACCAGATCCGGCAGGGAGTCGAGGATCTCAGCCAGGGCCACGCGCACCACCGTGGCGGGATGCGCATCCACCGCGTACCAGTCGATCCCGTGCGGGTTGCCGAACTCGAACACCTTGATCGGGTCCCGAAAGGACAGCGCGTGCCCGGTCCCGCTCTGCTGCTCGTACGGCGCGACCACGGTGATGCGCGCGATGGGGAGGAGGGAGTCGACGAGCGCGAGGAGGCCCGGCGCCTGATAGCCGTCGTCGTTCACCACCAGGATGCGCAGGGTGGGCTCGGGCGGCACGTCCTGAGCCGCCGCGGGCCGACCGGGCGCAAGCGACAGGAGTGCGAGCAGCAGGAGCGGCAGCCGTCGAGTCATTCCGTTCTTCCTCGCGATCGTGTACGGTTGGTGGTTTCCCGGCCGGGGCTCCGGCCTGCAGCCTGTCCTTAAAGGGAACCAGTCGGAGAACCGGAGGCAATGCAATGGTGAGGCGCTGGGCGCTGGCGGCGATGTGTGGAGGACTGCTTGCGGTCGGGGGATGCGCGGGCGGCGGGGGGGGAGGCGCTGCCGCAGCGCCCAAGGTCATCCTGATCATCGGCGACGGCGTCGGCACCGGCCACTGGACCGTGGCGCGGATCGCCTCCGAGCACCTCGCGGTCGATGACTTCACGGCCACGGGGCTCGTCGACGCGAGGGGCTGGCGCCACCTCGTGAGCGGCAGCGGACCGGCGGGCACGGCCTCCGCCACCGGCACCCGCTCCTTCATGGGCGCGGTCGGGGTCGGTCCCGACTCCCAGCCCCGTACCAGCGTGCTCGAGTACGCGCAGCAGCGCGGGATGTCCACGGGACTGATCACGACTACCAACCTGACCGACGCGACGCCCGCCGCCTTTGCAGCCCACTACCCACGCCGTGACGACTTCGCAATCGCGGCGCAGATGGCCGTCAAGGGCGTGACCGTGCTGCTCGGCGGCGGGCGGCGCATGTTCAACCGGGCCCCCCTGGACTCCGCCGGCACTGCGCTGGAGTACATGCGCCAGCACTACACGTACGTCGAGTCCGACACCGCTCTCTCGGCACTCGGGATCGATACCGTACGATCCCTGCTCGGCCTGTTCGCCGAGCAGGACATGCCGCTCGCGCCGGAGCGGGAGCCTTCGCTCGCGGAGATGACCCGCGTGGCGCTCGAGATCCTCGACCGCAACCCGGCGGGGTTCTTCCTGATGGTCGAGAACGAGGAGACCGACACCCAGGCGCACCACAACGAGCCCTACGACGTCATCGCCGCCGAGATGCTCGACCTCGACGCGTCGATCCGCGAGGCGGTCGCGTACCGCGAGCGACATCCGGAAACGCTGATCGTGGTGACCGGGGATCACGAGACCGGGGGCCTCAGCGTGCTCCGGGACAAGGATGGCGCGCCCGAGCTGCGCTACACGACTGGGGGACACTCGGCGGCCATGCTGCCGCTCTTCGCGGTCGGGCCCGGGGCCGAGCAGTTCGACGGCATGCTCGCCAACGACGAGGTCGGGAAGCTGCTGATCGCCGCGGTCCGCCGCTGAGGCACGGGGGGCCCCCGCGACCCCGACGTGCTATACTTGACGCTCATGGCGGCCCTCCTCCCGATCTCCAGCCGCAGCTGGCATGCAGCGGCGTGCGCCACCGTCCTCATGTACGCGACGGCGGTGGTGGGCGTGCCCATCCTGCACGCCTCCCTGGAGGTTTTCCATTCGACCGCGGCGTTCGAGTCGGAGCACGCGGCGGACTGCCCCATGTTCCACGGCGGCCCGCTCTGCGAGGCCGTCGGGAGCCTGTTCGTCTCCGAGCCGGCCGGGGCTCCCCGCGGGCAGGGCGGGCGGCGCGTGGAGCGCGACCTGCGTCGGGACGCCCCGGTCCAGCCGGCGCCGGCCCCAGCACCTGCCACGGCGGACGCCCGCGCACCTCCCCTGGGCTGAGTTCGCTCCCGAAGCGCCGGCCCCTCCGACCATCGGGGGCGCCCCCGGCCGAGGCTCTCAGCATCGAATCAGAGGTCCCATGCGCAGGCACATTGCGATCATCATGCTCGGCTTCTGCGCGCTCGCCGCTCAGGCGTCCGCACAGGAGCGGACCGTCCCACCCGATTCGCTCCAGGCCCAGATTCGGCGGCTGCAGGCCCGGCTCGACTCGCTCGAGCGGGTCCTGGCGCAGCTCACGAAGCAGGGGAAGGACACGGCGGCCGTCCAGGACGAGCTCGCCGCCCTGCGGGCGGCCGCGCAACAGGTCACCGGGGAGAACGTCGACACCGCCCGCGTCGGCGAGACGCGCACGCGGAGCCTCTCGGTCATGAACCCGGAGATCTCTGCCACCGGCGACGTCGTGGGGGGCTACCTCGCGCCCACCGGCGGGGACGCCGGTTTCCGCGCCACCCCGCGGGAGTTCGAGCTCTCGTTCCAGTCGGCCCTCGACCCGTACACCCGCACGAAGATCTTCGCGACGTACGAGGAGGACCCGCCCGTCGCGGGCCTCGAGGTGAGCGACACCGCGGCGGCGCACGGCAGCAGTTTCGAGATCGAGGAGGGCTATCTCTACTGGGTCGGCCTCCCGGGCGCGCTCGGCCTGAAGGTCGGGAAGTTTCGTCAGGAGATCGGGCTCTACAACCGCTGGCACACCCACGCCCTGCAGGAGATCGACCGGCCGCTCGCCGCGGCCACCTTCCTCGGGCCGGACGGCCTGATCCAGACGGGGCTGTCGCTGACGTCTCCGGCACTCTCGATCGGCCCGTCCACGCAAAGCCTCTTCCTCGAGGCAACCCAGGGAACCAACGAGGCCCTCTTCCAGGACGGCAACGATCTGAGCTTCCTGGGTCGGCTGCAGAGCTTCTGGGACGTGGCGCCCGGCACCTGGCTGCAGTTCGGCGCCACCGGCGTCACCGGCAAGAACGGCGACGTCGGCCTCGACACGCGCCTGCTCGGGCTCGACTTCGCGTTCCGCTGGGCACCGCCGAACCGCGCGATCTACCGGTCGTTCGAGCTGAAGTCCGAGTGGTACTTCGCGCGCCAGGATCTCGAGGGGGTGCGCTCCACGGGAAACGGGGGCTACGGGCAGGCCAACTTCCGTGTCAACCGCTCCTGGGTGCTGGGCACGCGGGTCGACTACGTCGAGGGCTTCGACGGCGCGACCCCGATCCTGCAGGTGGTGCCGTCGGTGAGTTGGTGGCAGAGCGAATGGGTGCGGCTGCGCCTGCAGTACAACCTCGTCAAGCCACGGGGCATCGATGCCAGCCACACCGTGATGGTCCAGGTCGTCTGGGCCATGGGTCCCCACAAGCACGAGACCTACTGAGTCAGGGAGATCGAATCCATGCAGCGCTTGATACAGCGCCTGGTGACGCTCGTCGCGGCCACGACGGTCGTGACCGCGCCGGTCGCCGCCCAGCAGAAGCTCAGAGTCGTGGCGACGCTGCCGACGTACGCGTCCGTCGCCCGCGAGATCACCGGGGACCTCGCGGAAGTCGAGGCGATCGCGCGGGGGGACGAGGATCCCCACTTCGTGAACCCGCGGCCGTCGTTCGCCGCCATGATCCAGCGCGCCGACCTCTTCATCGTCACCGGGCTCGACCTCGAGCTCTGGGTTCCCGCCCTGCTCGACCGCGCGAACAATCCCAGGGTGGTCGAAGGCGCGCCGGGTCATGTGACGGCGTACGCGGGGGTCACGCTGCTCGACATCCCCGACAACGTCTCGCGGGCCGGCGGCGACATCCACGTGTTCGGCAACCCCCACATCTCGACGGACCCGATCAACGGGATCATCATCGCCCGGAACATCACCGACGGACTCAAGCGCGTGGACGCCGGCAACGCGGCGACCTACGATGCCAACCTGAAGCGCTTCGAGGACCGCATCCTGCGGCGGCTCTTCGGTGACCGCCTGGTCGAGATGCTCGGCGGGGACCAGCTCTTCGCCCTGGCGCGCGACGGCAAGTTCTGGGACTTCGCCCGGGCACAGTCGTTCCAGGGCAAGCCGCTGGTGGACTACGTGGGTGGGTGGCTGGCCGAAGGTGCACCGTTCCGCAATCAGCGCATGGTGTGCTACCACAAGAACTGGGCGTACTTCAGCAACCGCTTCCAGATCCCGTGCGCGATGTACGTCGAGGCCAAGCCCGGGATCCCTCCGACCCCCGGGCACGTGGCTGACGTCATCGCGTTCATGACGAAGGAGCACATTCCGGTCCTGTTCGCGGCCAACTACTTTAGCCGCAGCCAAGTCGAGCGGGTGGCGTCCCGCACTGGCGCGAAGGCGGTCATCGTCCCCGAGCTGGTGGGCGGCGACGAGGGCGTCAACGATTACTTCGACCTGATCGAGCGGTGGGTGTCGGCCCTGGCGGCGGCCTTCGGAGCGTCGCCGCACCCGTGAGGCCGTCCCCGACGGCGCGACCGGTTCACACAACGTGGAAGTGACGGCAGGTCATGATTCAGCTCATGTTGCCGGCCCTGGTGGCCTCCCTCATACTCGTCGGAATCCACGGGTACCTCGGCATCCACATCATCGCCCGGGGCGTCATCTTCGTGGATTTGGCCCTCGCCCAGGTTGCCGCGTTGGGATGGGCGGCCGCGTCCCTCGGCCTCGGCAACTGGCTCGCGTCGGTGACCGGCATCCCCCCCAATGACGCCAGCTACCTCATCGGCCTCGCCACCACGCTCGTCGCGGCGGCGCTGTTCAGCCTGACGCGGATGGATCACGCCCGGGTCCCGCAGGAGGCGATCATCGGCATCGTCTACGTGGTGGCCTCGGCGGCGACCATCCTCGTGGCCGCGCAGTCGCCGATGGGCTCGGAGAACGTGGAGCACCTGCTTACCGGCACCCTGCTCTGGGTCACCTGGCCCGCCATCCTCAAGACCGTGATCGTATACGGGGCATTGGGCATCGCGCACTGGTTCCTGCGCAAACGCTTCATCACGATCTCGCTGCATCCGGAGGAGGCCGCGGCCAAGGGCTGGAATGTGGCCGGGTGGGACTTCCTGTTCTACGCACTCTTCGGCGTCGTGGTCACGTCGTCGGTCGCCATCGCGGGCGTGCTCCTCGTCTTCAGCTTCCTCGTGATCCCGGCGGTGATCGCCTTCTTCTTCGCGTCCACGCCCGGTCGGCTCCTCACGATCGCGTGGATCACCGGCACACTCGCCACGGTCGTCGGGCTCGTCGCGTCCTACGTGTCGGACCTGCCGACGGGCCCGATGGTGGTCTGTGCCTTCGCCCTGGCGCTGCTGATCGCCTTCGCGGTGCGCCGGGTCATGCGCGCCCCGGTCCCCGCGTGAGACCCGCCGCCTGGCTGTTGCCCGGGCTCCTCGCCGGCGCGTCCCCGCTGCAGGCCCAGCTCGCCGCCGACGTGCTGGCCGGCGCCGCCTGGAGCTCTCCGCTCGTGCGCGACGAGATCGTCGCGCCGCTCACCGTCGCACCGCAGATCGCGCCGAGCCTCGCGCTCGGCGCGAGTTTCCCGCTCAACGACCGGTACCGGCTCGGCCTCCGCGTCGGGTGGGCACGGAACGACCTGGTGCGGACCGAGCAGGGCGAGACCACGGCGATTCTGCCGCTCACGGTGTGGAGCGGTGCGGTGGTGCTCGAGCGGGCGGTGATCCGGCAGGTGGCTGCCGAGGCCCGCATCGGTGGCCTCAAGTACGCGCCGGGCGGCGACACGGGCGGCACGATCTTCGACGGCGACGCCCCGTTCGTCCCGTCGATCGGGCTGGGCGTGCGGACCTGGCACCCGGTCAGCGACCGGCTGCAGATCGGCCTGCACGTCGCGTACGACTTCCACCGCTTCGAGACCCAGCCGCTGAAGAGCGGCGGATTCACCTCCGCCCGGTCGGTCCACCGGGTGACCGTCAGCGCCACCCTGCGCTGGAGCGCGAAACGTGAGACGCCGTAACCTCCTCCTCGTCCTGCCGCCGTTGGCGGCCGCCCTGGCCTGCGAGTCGTCCCAGGGACCACAGCGACCGGCCCCCTACGAGTTTCGCCTGGCCGGGACCGACTCCGTCTTCCACTGGCCGGTCTCGTCCCAACCCGTCCGGTTCTATGCCGAGCCGGTCGGGAACCTGCCCGAGGACCTCGCGTACGCCGTCGCGGCATGGCAGCGCCAGTTCCTGTACGGCGAGTTTCGCGGCGCGGTCGTCGCCGACTCCGCGGACGCGGACGTCATCGTGACCATGGAAGCCGACGCGCCGCCCGACGCGCCGCTCACGGACGATCCGCCGCGCATGGTGTGCGAAGGCCAGACCCTGCTGCCGCCTCGCGCCGTGGACGGGACCGGCGTCACCCGCTTCGCCGAGCGGCTCCGCGTGGAGGTCTGGTGGTTCGCCACGCCGAATCCGAGCGACATCACCAATTGCCTCCGCCGCGTCACCACGCACGAGCTGGGGCACGCACTCGGCATCTTCGGGCACTCCACCGATCCGGTGGACCTGATGCACCCGCAGCCTTCGGTCGCACAGCCGTCCACCCGGGACCGTTCCACGGTCGAGACGCTGTACCACACGGAAGCCGACATCCTCCCGTGGGTCGCTGCGGGTCCCCCGCTGCCGTAGAGGATTGCCATGGCACTCGCCGGTGATTTCGAAGTCGTGCGGGACCCGTTGTGGAACAACATCCGGATCGATGCCCGGGCGCTCGGCATCGTGGACTGCGCGCCGTTTCAGCGCCTCCGGTACGTCCGGCAGCTGGGGCACGCCTACCTCGTCTACCCCGGTGCCACGCACTCGCGGTTCGAGCACGCGCTCGGGGCATACCACCTGGCGGGACGCAGCCTCCAGCTCCTCGCGGAGCGGGGCGAGCTGGCGCAGCTCCCGGCCGAGGACGTCGCGCCCGTGCGGCTCGCCGCGCTGCTGCACGACATCGGCCACTACCCCTTCTCCCACGCGCTCGAGGAAGCGGGGCTGCCCTCCCACGAAAGCCTCGCCGAGCACCATCTCGCCCACCCGGCGCTCGAGCACGCGCTCGCGGCGTTCGGCATTCCGGACGCCCGGACCAGGATCGTCGCCCTGATCCGCGGCACGAGCGACAGCCCACTCCAGGGACTCGTCGCCGGCTCGCTCGACCTGGACAAGATCGAATACCTGACCCGGGACGCGCGCATGTGCGGCGTCCCCTACGGGACGGTGGACGTCGACCGCCTGCTGCACTCCATGACGCTCGTCACCACGCCGGACGGCCGTCTGCGCGTCGGCGTCCACGAGAAAGGGGTGAGCGCGCTCGAGTCGCTCCTGTTCGCCAAGTACCAGATGTACCGCAACGTGTACTGGCACCATGGCGTGCGCAGCGCGACGGCCATGTTCAAGCGGCTGGTGCGGACGGCGCTGGCCGCCGGGCGCCTCGCCGCCGACGACCTGGCCGACGGCACCGACGAGTCGCTGATGGAGGCGGTGCGGGGGCTGCCCGGGACGAATCTGCCGGAACGTCTGCGGCGGCGGCAGCTGTACAAGCGCGCCCTCGACCTCAGAGCCACCGAGGTTCCCGCCGGGTGTGGTGACTGGATCGCGGCGAGTCCAGCCCTGCTCGAAGCGGTGGAGGACCGGGTGGCCGCCGAGCTGAGACTCGAGCCGGGCGCGGTCCTGTTCGACTTTCCCGCCAAGCCGGAAATGCTCGCCGTCGACTTGCCCCTGCGCATGCGCGACGACCG
>Ga0055464_10000014_pt1 | contig 19776 bp, 18 predicted proteins | sample Joice_ThreeSqC_D_FD_57690 | JGI IMG/M metagenome (GOLD analysis project Ga0055464, IMG submission 57690) | Wetland microbial communities from San Francisco Bay, California, USA, that impact long-term carbon sequestration - Joice_ThreeSqC_D2 | ecosystem: Environmental > Aquatic > Marine >...
CAATCCCGACGGCGAGTCACCGTTCGATCGGCTGACGAACGCGGGCATCGGCTTCTCGGCGGCGGCCGAGAACATCGCCGCCGGGTACGCGACCCCGGAATCGGTGCTCGACGCGTGGCTCGCAAGCGCCGGCCACCGGGCAAACATCGAGAACTGCGCCCTCACCGAGCATGGGGTCGGCCTGCACGACACGCACTGGACGCACCTCTTCATCCGACCCTGAGGGCGGCGGTGCCACCTGGCGCCCCGTCACCCAGCGCTGGCCGTCAGGACCGCACGGCCGTATCGTTGAGCCGGTGATCCGCGAGGCACCGCTCGCGGCCGGCTCACCTCGGGCACGGCCGTGTCAGCTATGGGAGGACGGGATGACGACCGCGAAGCAGACGGGCCTTCTTCAGGCGGGGATCATCGGACGCACGCTGCGCCTGATGCTCGGCGCGCTCTTCGCGTGGATGACCTACACCGTGATGCGCGCCGAGGACGCACCCTTCAACCTTCGCGTACTCGCTGTGTTCGGCGCTCTCACGCTCTTCTACACGCTCCTGCACGCCGCGGTCGCGCGGTTCGGGTCCGGCTCGCACCGCTGGCTCGGTGCGGTGGGTGCCGTCGTTCCCATCGTGCTGGTCTTCGCGCTCGGCGGCCCGGCCGCGCGCGTGGCCGCCTCCGCCTTCGTGGGCCTGAGCTTTCTGCTGCAGACGTGGCGCGGCGACGCGAGCTGCGAAGTGCTGGCAATCCCCGCCGCGGTCTTTCACCGGCCCACCCACCTCGCCGGCATCCTCTTCTCGCCCATCGACCTCGTCGAGAAGCACCTCACCGGCCCCGGCGGCCTGCCGGGACCGGGATAAGGTCGCGCCCGGGCGAAGGCGCCGCCGGCGCGTCGCGACCAGGATCGAGCCGGGAGGGGTACGCTGCTCCCCCTCCCGATCATGTTGCGCGATCAGCCCGCCTGCGCTGTCGTCCCCCCCACGTGGATCTTCCGCACCATGCCGTGCATGAAATGGGGCTTGCGGTCCGTCTTGTCCGGCACGAAGCAGAAGAGGCCGTAGTCGCCGGGCGTGAACGTCAGCTGCACCACGTCGACGGCCCCAGGATCCATCGGGCTCACGCCGCCCAACGGCATGAAGGGCGGCGGACCGGTCATGGCCTCAACCCAGGCGAGCACGTCGTCCGTCGTCTTGCCTGGCGCGAGCTTCACGATGACCGCCTCGTGCGGCTGCGAAGCGTGGTTTTCCACCCGGATCGTGTGCGTGCCGGCGGTGAGCTCGGGCGAGAACTGGAACCCGTAGTCCACGAGCGTGAGCTGCTCGTCGGCTGCCGGCATGGCGGCTACCGGCCCCTTGGCTGGGAGCACCGTGAACTCCCGCTCCATCCCCTTGGCCACGTGCAGCATGCCGTCGGGTGCGGGAATCACGCAGATCATGGCGTAATGACCCGGCGCGAAGTCGAGCGTGGCGCTCACCTCCATGCCCGGTCCGGCCGGGTTCGGGCCGCCGAGGAACTTGAAGCCTCCGGGGAGCGTCCCTTCGGTGTCCGCGACGGCGAGCAGCTCGGCGATCGTCTTGCCGGGCGCCATCGACACGAACGTGATGTGGTGCAGCTGGGTGCCGTGGTTGACGAGGCGGACCGTCGTCGGGCCGGAGTAGATCGTGTCCGGGGCGTCGTAGTGGAAGTCGGTGGCGGTCACCGTCATCTGGGCCGGCGCGGGCGCGGGGGCCGCCACGGCGGTCGCCACGATCGCGGGGGAGCGGCTCTCCTTCTGGCAGCCGGTGACGAGGAATCCCGCGAGCGGGATCAGCGCCGCGAGCGCGGGTCTGGGGAGATGAGGCCTGGACATGTGGGGGGGCTCACTTGCGGCAGCGTGCCCTGGGGCGTGCCATCGGCCGCGTCCGAGGACGGGAGTCCCCACGCTGCGCGCCGCTGTTTGGGAGGTTGGCAATCGCGGAATCCGACTAAAATGTTCTCCTATATACCACACCTTGGGCCGATAGGTCCAGCCCCGCCGGATCGTCCCGGATCACCCCCCATGCGCCGAGGAAGCTTCCGACAGCTCGCAAGCACGACAACGGGGGCGGCGCCAACGGCACCGCCCCCGCGGAATCCGGCGATGCCAGCCGGGTCAGGCCTCGAGATACGGCTCCTCCCAGTCGATCTCGAACAGCCCGTCGCACTCGTCGCAGCGCATCGCCCGCGCCCGCCCGAGCGGCAGCTGCCGGTAGCGGCATCGGGGACAGACCGCATAGCCCCTAGCCCAGAAGCTCGGGATCACCGTGGAGTTCCCGGCGTTGGCGACGATCGTCCAGCTGCTGGGACGCTTGGCGACGACCTCCACATGACGGAGCGGGAAGGACCGGTGCTGACCATTGATGTCCAGCACGACCTCGGACTGGGTCAGGCTGACGGCTCGATACCACGCGCCTCGTCGGAGCCCGCAGTCGATGTCCTCGCGCAGACGCACCCACTGGCTTCCGGGCATGAGGCTGGCCTCCCTTTGGGGGGTCCTTTGTACGATGCACCACTCGCCGCCAGATCGCGGTGCGATGGATCACATGGAGGACGGTAGGGGGCAGGGGGGTAGGGCGGTAGGGGGTGAGCGTCAAGCCAGACACCAGGTGCACTGCCGAGCGCTGACACACGAGGCGGCGTGCCCGGATGGACCCGCCGCCTCGCTCACGTACCCTACTGCTGCCTTCCGACAGGCCCGGCAGGAATCGAACCTGCAACCCCCGGTTTTGGAGACCGGTGCTCTGCCAATTGAGCTACGGACCTACGCAATTTCCAATGTAGAATATCCAATACCCAATATCCAAGGCGATCCCACTTCCGTCTCTCACCTCCGCTGTCAAAGCGAAGACTCCCCGATAACCCACTTCTACATTGGGGGATTGGGCACTGGCTATTGGACATTCCCTAGGGGTGGCTGACGGGAATTGAACCCGCAACCTCCGGAGCCACAGTCCGGCGCTCTAACCGATTGAGCTACAGCCACCACGACCCCGGAACTCACGCCGGGACCACAACCTAGCCGGGCCCGGAGGGAGGGTCAAGCACGGCCCGACATGGCCGCCCGCGACCCCGCCAGACCGCCCCGGGCCTTCCGCTTCTCCGCCAGGACCGGGCTACTCGCCAGCCTGCTTCCGCGCCGCGTCCTTGAGCTTGTCGTTGGCCCAAATGGCCACCTCCACCCGGCGGTTCTGCTGCCGGCCCTCGGCCGTGTCGTTCGAGGCGATCGGCTGAATCTCACCGTATCCCACGGCACTGAGCCGGTCCCGCGCCACGTTCTGGACGGCGAGGAACGTCGCCACCGACTCCGAGCGGCGGAGCGAGAGCCGCATGTTGTACTCCTCGGTGCCGGTCGCGTCAGTGTGACCCTCGACCATGATGTTCGTGTCCTCGTACTTGTTGAGGATGCGGCCGAGTTTCACCAGCTCCGCCTGGGCCTCCGGCCGCAGTTCCGCACGGTCGACGTCGAACAGGATGCCACCGGCAAAGGTGATCTTGATCCCCTCGCCGATCCGCTCGATGCGCGCCCCTTCGAGGTCGCGCTCCATCTCGGCGGCCTGCTTGTCCATGTAGCCGCCGATCACCGCACCCGCCGCACCGCCCACCGCAGCGCCGATAACGGCGCCCGCCGCGGTGTTGCCGGCCGCCTTTCCGATCACCGCCCCGACCACCGCGCCCCCACCAGCGCCCACGATGGCGCCGGTCTGCGCCTTCGATGCGCAGCCCCATAGCCCGACGACGAGGCTCGCCGTCGCCATTAGTGTCACCGCGCGTTTCACAGTCACGCTCCTCGCATGAGTGGTCTGTGTCCGGAGACCGGCCCGATCCCCGTTCCTTTCAAGGTAGCCGAACCGGGCATCAACAGAACAGCCGAGCTCAGTTCCGGATCCTCGGCATCCCTGGTCCAATGGGCTGTCCGGACGTAGCTTGGCCCCTGGCCCACATCCAGTGCCGCCGGCTGCACTGCGACCGCCGGGCATCTGCGAATATCGGATCGGAGGAACGTCGATGCGCCCCTTCTCCCTCGGTGTCACCACGCTGGTCCAGGGATTCTACGTCCTGCTGTGGGTCGTCGTACTCTTCGACGTCGCGTCGCCGACCTTCGACCTCGGGGGCGTGCCGCACTGGAACGCCGTGCAGACCGTGGTCGCGTTCGCCGTGGCCTTCATGGCATCGGCCGCGCTGGGCGTCGTGATGCACACGCTGTCCAAACGATTGTTCCACCGCGTCAAGCTCGGGTGGGAGCTGGACGTTCTGGCGAGCGAGACGATCCAGATCCGCATGCGGGCGATGGAAACCGCCGAGGTGTTCCCGGGCGGCCCCAAGTACGCCGAGCTTCTGAATCCTGACGACCACGGGCGGGTGCACAAGGCCGCCGCGTTCATGAACGCCCTCGAATTCTACGTCATGGCCCGCGGGATCGACGTGTACCGCACGATCCAAGTGTATCGCGATCAGTACCGGTTGGCACGCGGCTTCATTCTCCCTTCTGCCGCGTTCGCCCTCGTGCTCCCGCTGTGGGAGCCGATTCGCGCACTCGATGCCGCCGGCAGCATCGGTCCGTTCCCCATCATCCGCACACAGCTGTTTCTGCTCGGCATCCTCGCGGCCGCAGTCAGCTATGTGGCGTTCCGCGAGCGGTCGTTCCGCTACGCGGCGGCGACCGCGCTCGCCTTCGCGACGCTCGAAAGTCGCACGTGAATGAACGGCGACCGCGTCACGGTCGAGACTGCCGAGGCAGGTGGACGGCGCGCCTCTTCCTTTCCGAATCGGGAGAGCGTACGTTCGCTGTCCCCATTCGTTAGGGGACTTTCCATGCTTGTGCGATCGCCGCTGCAGGCCCGCCGGGGCTTCACACTCATCGAGCTGATCATCGTGGTGGTGATCATCGGCCTCCTGGCCACGATCGCCATTCCGAAGTTCGCGGGCGTCAAGGAGAAGGCCATGCTCGCGGCCATGAAGTCGGATCTGCGAAATCTCGTGATGCAAGAGGAGAGCTACCTCATCGACAACGCCAGTTACACCGCGAATCTCCCTCCGACCGTGTACAGGGTGACCACCGGCGTCACCGGGCCAACGATTGCCCTCACCGCGGACGGCTGGACGGCGGTCGTGGGCCACACAGGTACCACGAAGACCTGCGCGATCTTCATCGGCTCGACGCCGATCGAGCCGGCCGTCGTGGAAGGAGAGCCCCGCTGCACGCCGTGAGGCGGTAGGCGAGTCGTTCCGGTCAGCGTCGGGCGCGAGTGGCCTACGCCGCCGGTCCGAAGGCCGACACACCCCCTACGTGCGGCGCTTGGCCTGGTTGGCCACTGACGCCTGCGCCGCCTGCACCGCCGACTCGTCCGCCAGGTAGTAATTGCGGATCGGCGTGAGATCGTCGTTCAGCTCGTAGACCAGCGGGATGCCGGTCGGGATGTTGAGCCCGACGATCTCCTCGTCCGGGATCTCGTCGAGGTGCTTGACCAGCGCTCGCAGACTGTTGCCGTGCGCCGACACCAGCACCCGCTTCCCGGCGCGAACGTCGGGCGCGATCACGTCGAACCAATATGGCAACATGCGCTCCACGGTGTCCTTGAGGCACTCGGTGAGCGGCAGCTCGTCCTTCGAGAGCTCGGCATAGCGCGGGTCGCTGCCGGGATATCGCTCGTCGTCGGGCGTGAGCGCGGGCGGCCGCACGTCGTAGCTCCGGCGCCAGACTCTCACCTGGTCCTCTCCGTGCCGCTCGGCGGTCTCGGCCTTGTTGAGCCCCTGGAGCGCCCCGTAGTGCCGCTCGTTGAGCCGCCAGCTGCGGTACACCGGGATCCACATCAGATCCATCTCCTCGAGCACGATCCAGAGCGTCTTGATGGCACGCTTGAGCACCGAGGTGTACGCGACGTCGAACCTGTAGCCGTCCTCCAGCAGCGATTGCGCGCCGAGCACCGCCTCCTGCACGCCCTTCTGGGTGAGCCCGACGTCGGTCCAGCCCGTGAAGCGGTTCTCCTTGTTCCAGACGCTCTCGCCGTGGCGCAGCAGCACGAGCTTCTTCATCGTCCCTTCCCTCCCAAGGTGGTGCAGAACTCTAACTGATTGACGTTAATGCATTTACAGTACCCGTCAAGCAACCGCTGCCGCAGGGTCCCCGGCCTGGGGTGTGGGAGTGCGTGCCTCGGCAACGTTCTCGCCTCATTTCGTGTCTAAATCGCTGAAACACATCTGCCGGATCACGCGTAGGTTCGGCAGACGGTGTCGCCGTTCCCAGTGGAGGATTCCGTAATGGACTGTACCCCCCGCACCCTTCGGAGGATGCGCGCCGGTCGCCGAGCAAGCGCCGGCGCCGTCGCTTGTGCCGCGTTTGTGGCGTCACTCGTCGTGCCGTTCACGGATGTCCAGGCGCAGAACCGGGCCCCCTCCGTCGCCGTCGCGAGGGGAAGCACGGTGGTCGATCCAGCGGCACCGAAGACCGCGCTCGCGGTGCGTGCGCCGAGTGCCATCCGCGTCGACGGGGTGCTGGACGAGGACGCGTGGAAGAGCGCCCCCCCGATCACGCAGTTCTGGCAGCGGGACCCGCACGAAGGGGAACCCGGCTCCGAGCCGACGGAGGCGCGGATCGTCTACGGGAACGATGCGATCTACATCGGCGTGCGCGCCTGGGACTCGCACGCCGATGAGATCAGGGCGCAGCTCACCCGGCGCGACGAGGACTCGCCGTCGGACTGGATCGCGGTGGCCATCGACTCCTACCACGACCACCGGACGGGCTACGCCTTCTTCGTGAACCCGGCCGGCGTCAAGCGCGACGTCTACCTGTTCGACGACGGCAACGACGATGATTCGTGGAACGCGGTGTGGGACGTGGCGACATCCCGGGACGACGAGGGGTGGACAGCCGAGTTCCGGATCCCGTGGAGCCAGCTGCGGTTCTCGGCTGCGCCAACCCTTGACTTCGGGTTCCAGGTCGTCCGCATGATCTCGCGGCTCAACGAAGAGCAGCACTGGCGCCTGATGCCGAAGGACCAGAGCGGCGTGGTGTCGCGGTTCGGCGATCTCTCGGGTATCGAGGGGATCGAGCCTCCGCGCCGCGTCGAGGTAATGCCCTACATGGCCGGCACAGAGGCGTTCGGTCCGGCGGAGGCGGGCAACCCGTTCCAGACGGGCCACGCCGGCGCCGGCCGCGTGGGCGCCGACCTCAACGTCGGGCTCACATCCAACCTGACCCTGTCGGCAACCGTCAATCCGGACTTCGGGCAGGTCGAGGCGGACCCGGCCGTGGTGAACCTCTCGGCGTTCGAGACGTTCTACCCGGAGAAGCGCCCGTTCTTCAACGAGGGACTCGACATCTTCCGCTTCCCGATCCTGCTCGGCGACGGGGACGGGGCCAACGAGCAGCTCTTCTACACGCGGCGCATCGGGCGCGCCCCCCAAGGCGAGGCCGATCCGCGTGGCGGCTTTGCGGAGACGATCGACCAGACCACGATCCTCGGCGCGGGCAAGCTCTCGGGCAAGACCGCGAGCGGCTGGACCATGGGATTCCTCGGCGCGCTCACCGCCGAGGAGCGGGCCGACGTGGTCGCGGGCGACGGAACCATGGCGCGTGACGTGGTCGAGCCGCGCACCGGCTATTTCGTGGGCCGGCTCTCGAAGGACTTGCGGGGCGGGCTCACCAAGATCGGCGTCTTCGGCACCGGAGTGACCCGCGCGCTGCCGGACAACCTCCAGTGGCTGCATAGCGCCGCATACTCCGGCGGCGTCGACTTCGGGCACCGCTTCCTCGACGACAACTACTTCATCGACGGATGGCTCGTCGGCAGCTACGTGCAGGGTTCCGCGGAGGCAATCTCGGAGACCCAGCTCTCCTCCGCGCGGTACTACCAGCGGCCCGACAATACCCACGTCACCTACGATCCGACGCGCACATCGCTGTCGGGCTACGCGGGACAGTTCGTGGTCGGGAAGCGCAAGGGCTTCCTGCTTTTCTCCACGGGGTTCGACACGCGCTCTCCCGGCTTCGAGGTCAACGACGCCGGGTACCAGCGCGAAGCCGACCGCACGATCCAGTTCGCCTGGGTGGGCCTGCGCTGGAATAAACCCGGCAAGGTGTTCCGCAGGCTCGGGCTCAATTTCAATCAGAACACCGTCTGGACGTACGGCTGGGAGCGGATCGGAACCGGCGGCAACATCAACGGGTGGGGAGAATTCCTGAATTACTGGGAGGCCAACTTCGGGATCTCGCAGAATTTCGAGGCGCTCAATACCGGTGCGCTGCGCGGCGGGCCGGCCTTCCTCCGGCCACCCACCACCAGCTCGTGGTTCGGGTTCTCGAGCGACCATCGCAAGGCGCTGAGCTTCGGCGCGTACGGCTCGGTGTTCCTCCAGCCCGCGAGCGACACCCGCGGGCTCGAGGTCGGTCCCCAGATCTCGTGGCGTCCCGCTTCGAACCTCGACCTGTCGTTCTCGCCCGGGTACTTCAAGCAGCGCGACACCTGGCAGTACCTCACCCAGGAAGACGTCGCGGGCGAGTCGCAGTACATCTTCGGTGTGCTCGACCAGACGCTGGTGAGTACGACGTTCCGCGGCAACATGACCTTCACCCCCACGCTGTCGCTGCAGGTCTACGCGCAGCCGTTCGTCACCACGGGTGCCTATCAGGGCTACCGGCGGGTGGCCGATCCACGGGCCGACCAGTTCTCGGGACGGTTCGAGGACTTCGGACCGGATCGGGTGTTCGACGACAACGGGGAGATCTCGCTCGATGTCACCGGCGACGGCACGCCGGACATCGCGCTCGGTAACCCGAACTTCACCTACCTCTCGTTCCGGTCGAACGTCGTGCTGCGGTGGGAGTACAAGCTCGGCTCGACCCTATTCCTCGTGTGGCAGCACGGGCGGGAGGGGAGCAACGCCAATTCGGACTTCAGCTACAGCCAGGGCCTGCAGGACATGTTCCGGCTCGATGCTCAGAACACGTTCGTCGTGAAGGTGAATTACTGGTTGAGTATGTGAGATTCGCGGGATCGCTGGATCGGGGATCGACGGGTCGGCGGTTGAGCGGTTGGAATCCGGGAAGGGTGGGACGCGGCGGACCTCGTCCGGCGTTCCCCACCCTTTCAGCACTTCGGATCCACCCGTAGCTTCCTCCGCGATGCTTGACTGGGTCATCGGGTTCGTCGAGAACTCCGGGCACTGGGCGTACGTCCTCGCCCCACTGTTCATGATCGTCGTGGCGATCCTGCCGATCCCGGCCGAGGTCCCAGCGATGGTCAACGGGATGGTGTTCGGTCCCGTGGTCGGGACCGCCGTGACCTGGAGCGGAGCAGTGGTCGGCGCGCTGATCAGCTTCGAGCTGGCACGGCGGTTCGGACGCCCGATGGCCGCCCGGCTCCTGCGGCCCCCCACCCTGGCCCGGCTCGATCGCGTTGCGCTCTCGTCAAGCTGGCCGGGGCTCCTCGCCGTGCGCCTCATCCCGACCATCGCTTTCACGCTGATCAACTGGGCGGCCGGTCTGACGGCAGTCCCGCGCTGGACCTTCGCGTGGACAACCGCACTCGGCATCTTGCCCGGCGCAGTGCTCTTCACCGTGACGGGATCGGGGTTCGGCGCCTTCTATCGTCGCGCGCCGCTGGCGGCCGGCGCGTTGATCGTGCTCGCGGTGGCCGTGGTCGTCTGGTCGGTGGTGAGGCGGAGGGGACGCGCGGTGCCCGCCGGGCAATGATCGGCCCTCATGGATCTCGATCCCCCACTCCATCCCTTGTTCGTCCCCCCTGACCCGACGATCTTCATCCCCTATGCCCGACCTCACCTCCCGACTCGCGGCGGCCCTCGCGGACCGCTACGCCATCGAACGCCAGATCGGTGCCGGCGGGATGGCCACGGTCTTCCTCGCGCTCGACCTACGGCACAACCGCAAGGTGGCCGTGAAGGTGTTGCAGCCCGAGTTATCGGCGATCCTCGGCGGTGAGCGGTTCCTCAAGGAGATCGAGGTCACCGCGAACCTGCAGCATCCCAACATCCTCCCGCTCTACGACTCCGGCGAGGCGGACTCGTTCCTCTACTACGTCATGCCATACGTGGAGGGCGACACGCTGCGCGACCGGCTGAACGCCGAGAGTCAGCTCGGCGTCGAGGAGACGGTCGCCATCGCCAAGGGCGTGGCGGCAGCGCTCGAGTTTGCGCACGAGCGGGGCGTGGTGCATCGGGACATCAAGCCGGAGAACATCTTGCTGCAGGCCGGCCAGCCGCTGGTTGCCGATTTCGGGATCGCGCTCGCCGTGAGCCAGGCCGGGGGAACGCGCCTCACCGAGACCGGACTCTCGCTCGGTACCCCCCACTACATGAGCCCGGAGCAGGCGGCGGGGGACCGGACGCTGGACGCGCGCACCGATATCTACTCGCTCGGCGCGATGGTCTACGAGATGCTGGTGGGCGAGCCGCCATACGTGGGCAACTCGGTGCAGGCCATCGTCGCGAAGATCCTCTCCGACACGCCGACGCCCATAACACGCACCCGGACGCTCGTGCCGCCGAACGTGGACGCCGCGGTCCAGCGGGCGCTGGCCAAGAGTCCGGCGGACCGGTTCACGAGCGCGGCGAAGTTCGCCGAGGCGCTGGTGAACCCCGGCTACAGCCTGCCAACCACGTCGACGTCGGCCACGGCCGCTACCGCGCGACGCGTGCCGCGGCTGGTGCTGGTGCTGGGCGCGGCGGCACTGGTCCTGGCGGTGGTGGCCGGCGCGTGGCTGTGGAGCTGGCTCGGTCCCCAGGGTCGGGCGCCAGATGCCGCACGGCGGTACCGGATCCTGCTCTCGGGTTCGGGCAGTGAGGCGACGGCGGGCTTCCTCGTCGGGGCAGCTCTCGCCCCGGACGGCTCTGCCATCGTGTTCAGCGATACGGTCGGCAGCGAGCGGATCCGCCTGTGGGTGAAGGAACGCAACGCCCGGGAAGCGCACGTGCTCGAAGGCACGGAGTACGACTTTGGCTCCGGCGGTGCGCCCTTCTTCTCACCCGACGGCGAGTGGATCGCCTTCGTGCAGGACTATCGGCTGCGCAAGGTGTCCCGATCGAGCGGGGGTATCGTGACCCTGCTCGATTCAGCGGCCATCTTCGGGGCCTGGATGGACGACGGCACCATCCTGGCGGTCGATCCGGCGCAGCAGCGGCTCGTGCGCGTCTCAGACCGGGGCGGACCCGCAGAGGTCCTGCTGGACGGGATCGATGGCGGGCGTTCCCTGCTGCACCACGTCAGTGCACTTCCCGGCAGCCGCGGGGTCCTGTTCACCACCCTCGGGCAGGATCTCGTCAGCTCGGATCTGCGGGTCCTCGAGTTCGGTAGCGGGGAGGTCCGCACGTTGTTGGAGCGGGTCTCGACCGCCTGGTATCTCCCCGACGGCCTCCTGCTCTACAGCGACCTCGGCGGGAACCCGTTCGTGGCACCCTTCGACCTGGGCGATCTCACGGTCGGGGGACCGGGTGTCCCGGTGCTAGAACCGGCGCGCATGGACAACTTCTTCCTCTGGCCGGACCTGCAGGTTTCGATGAACGGCACGGTGCTCTACGTGCCAGCGGCCGGCACGGCTGCCGGTTCCGTGGGCCTGGTCTGGGTCGATCGGGCCGGGAGCGTCACCGACTTCTCGGAGGACTGGCGGATCACCGTGCCGCGGAACGGGGGCATCGCCCTCTCCCCGGATGGTTCCAAGGCGGCGATCAACGTGCTCGATCCCTCCGGCCGCGCGGACCTCTACATCAAGCAGCTCCCGGACGGCCCGGCCTCGCGCCTCACCTTCGAGGGAGCGCAGAACATCCGACCGACGTGGAGCCCGGACGGCAGACGCGTGATGTTCGTCTCCTCGCGCGCCGGTGCGCAGGACCTGTGGGTCAAGCGCGCGGACGGTGTCGGCTCCGCCGAGCTGCTGGTCGACCGCGATCGGCCGGTGTGGGAAGGGTTCTGGTCTCCGGACGGCGCATGGGTCGTCTATCGCACGGGCGACGAGGCCGCGGGACGCGGCGACATCCTCGGCTTCCGGCCTGGCGTGGACACCGCGGATGTGCCGCTCGTAGCGACCTCGTTCGAGGAGACGGGACCGAGCCTTTCGCCCGACGGCCGCTGGCTTGCCTACGCGTCGGACGAGACGGGCCGCAAGGAGGTGTACGTGCGGCCGTTTCCCAACGTGGCCGACGGACGCTGGCAGATCTCCAGTGGGGGCGGCTCGGAGCCGGTGTGGGCGCACAACGGCCGCGAGCTGTTCTTCCGGTCCGGACGGCGCATGATGGTGGTGCGCTACACCTCGACGGGCGGCTTCGTGGCGCAGGCGCCGGAGGAACTGTTCTCGATCGCTGCGGTCGCCAACGACGACGGCCACTTCTACAGCGTGAGCCCCGACGGCCAGCGATTCCTGATGGTGCGCGAGGCCGAGGCCAGGCTTGCCGGCTCGGTCAACCTGATCCTGATCGAGCACGGGTTGCCAGAGTTGAAGGCGGCGCTCGGGCGCGACTGAGTCGCTGCCTTGCCGGCTGTTGCGACGCCGAAATCCCGACTACGTCATTCACGCTCGCCAGCCGTAACCTGACCCCCTCAAACCGGTCCGACGTTAGACCCAGGATTCGGACCCTGGAGGGGGCAGATGGGAACACAGAAGCGACATACCGCCGAGCAGATCATCGTCAAGCTGCGTGAGGCCGACGTGGAGCTGGGACGAGGCGTCCCGGTTGGTCAGATCTACCGCAAACTCGAGATGAGCGAGCACACCGACTACCGCTGGCGCAAAGCGTACGGCGGCCTGAAGGTCGATCAGGCCAAGCGCTGCAAGGAACTCGAGGCCGAGCACGCCCGGCTGAAGAGGCTCGTCGCCGAACAGGCCCTGGACAACGCTATCCTGCGAGAGGCGGCCACGGGACACTTCTGAGCCCAGCTCGTCGGCGGCGTGCCGTCCGGCACGCCTGTGATGTGTTGGGCGTCAGCGAGCGTCGAGCCTGCCGGGTCCTTCGCCAACACCGATCCACGCAACGGGGAGCCCGCCCGGCGCCCGATGACGAGGCTCCCCACACCGCGAGGATCGTGGCCCTGGCTAGCGAGTATGGTCGCTCCGGCTACCGACGAGTGACGGCCCTGCTCCAGCGGGAGGGCTGGCGGGTGCACCACACGCGCGTGGAGCGGATCTGGCGTCAGGAGGGTCTCAAGGTGCCGCCGCAGCAGCCCGGGCGAGGGCGTCTGTGGCTGAACGATGGGTCCTGCATCCGTCGCCGGCCCCCGCACCGCAACCACGTCTGGTCGTACGACTTCGTCGCGGACCGGACGCACTCGGGACGGCCGATCCGGATGTTGACGGTGCTCGACGAGTACACGCGGGAATGCCGAGCGATCGAGGTGCCGCGCACGCGCAATGCGCAGGACGTTCTGGACGTGCTGCGGGGAGCTCCCGAGTACATCCGGAGCGACAACGGACCAGCATGCACCGCGAAGGTGGTGCGGGACTGGCTGGCCAGAGTCGCCGTGAAGACGCGCTTCCTCGAGCCGGGCAGCCCGTGGGAGAATGGCTCCAACGAGCGCTTCAACGGGAGGCTGCGCGAGGAGCTGCTTGCCCGGGAGATATTCTACACGCTCCGGGAGCCGCAGGTACTCGTCGCGGCCTGGAGAAAGCAGTTCAATCACTTCCGGCCGCACCGCTCGCTAGGCTACCGCCCGCCGGCACCGCCGGCTGTACAGCCAGAGGCAGCGTTGATCGCAGCCTGACTCTGTGACTCGACGTGGACCGAGGCGTGGGGGCAGGTCAGGCCCGTTCGCCCCGTGCCGTCGATCGTCCCTCCCAAGACGCTCGCAATTCGCTTGACGCTCGCTTGACGTACTCGCGGCACGATAGTGGTGGTTCGAACCGAGAAGCGCATCTCCGCGCTCTCCACGATCGAACCCGACACAAACCTCTCATCCGCCGGGGCGTCTCCCCCCACCCCTCCGGACCATCGGAGGACCCACAATGCGAACATGCGTGACGGGTGCAAACGGGTTCGTCGGCAGCAAGCTTTGCGAGGCGCTTGTTGACCGCGGAGACCTCGTGACCGGCGTCGTGCGGACCACGAGCGACCAGCAGTTTCTCGCACCGATCCGACCGCTTGCGGTTCGCTACGGGGATCTCGGCGATCGCGCCAGCCTGCAAGCCGCATTCCGCGACACGGAGGTGGTGTTTCACGTCGCCGCGCTCGCCTCGGACTGGGGCGACTGGAAAGTCTTCCGACAGGTGAACGTGGACGGTGTCCGCAATGTGATGGAGTGCGCGCTGGCGTGCGGCGTCCGGCGGGTCGTGCACGTGAGCTCGGTCAGCGTCTACGGCTTTCCGGGAGGAACCAGTATTCCGGAGGACGCCGACTTTGTCTCCCGGCCCGAGGATCCCTACGTCACCACCAAGCAGGACGGCGAGCGGGTCGCGGCAGAGTACCTCGGTCGGGGTCTCGAGATCGTGATCGTGCGGCCGGCTGGCATCTACGGACCCAACGATCGGACGACGAGCCTGCGGCTGTTTCCGGAGTTGCAGAAACGAGCGCTCCCCTATGTGGACGGGGGGAGACACGTCACGGCTCCGCTCTACATCGACAATCTGATCCAGGCCATGCTCCTGGCGACCACGGCGCCCCAGGCTTCCGGCGAGGCGTACAACGTGATGGACGACGGCCGGATCACCTGGCGGACGTATTTCCAGTGGGTGTGCGACGAGCTGGGGTGCCGGAGACCGGCGCTGTCGGCACCTTCCCGGATCGCTTGGCCGCTCGCGTGCGCCGTGGAGCGGGCAGCCAGGCTCACGCGGATGCAGGATCCCCCGCTCACCAAGTACCGCATTCGTGCCGTCATGGCGGATGCGCACTACAGCACGCTCAAGGCGAAGAAGGAGTTGGGCTATCAGCCGCGGGTTTCGACCCGGGAGGGCATCCATCGTACGGTCGAATGGTACCGCGCATACCAAGCCGGCAACGGCAAGAAAGGGGCACCACATGCGAACCTACTGCATCACCGGAGTGGCCGGCTATCTCGGCGGACTGCTGGCCCGAAGACTCGCATCGGAAGGCGATACGCGGGTAGTGGGAGTTGATCTGCAGGCCCCGGGCGACCTGCGTAACGTCAGCGTTCACCAGTGCGACATCCGCAGCCCCGGTCTGTCCGCCATCCTGGCTGAGGAGGCGGTGGATGTCCTGGTCCACCTGGCATTCTACACGCCACCGGAGGGTGATCCCGCAGAGGCCCGATCGGTGAACGTGGACGGGACGAAGAACGTGCTGCAGGCCGTGCACGAGTCGGCGGTGCGACGGCTGGTCGTCGTGTCGAGCAGCGCCGCCTACGGGAGCCACGACGACAATCCCCTCCCACTCTCCGAGAGCGATCCGCTGCGCCCGAACGCCTTCTTCTATTACTCGGCGCACAAGGCCGAGCAGGAGGCGTTGGTTCGAGCGTTCTCGGAGGAACATCCGGACGTGGGGACGGTCGTGCTGCGTCCGTCCGTGGTCATCGGACCGCACATCAACAACCCTACGGGTGATTCCCTCAAGCAGAAAGTGATAATCGCCGTGCGGGAGCCCGAGGTCCCGGTTCAGCTGATCTACGAGGACGATATCGCCGAGGCTCTGTTCCTGGCGGCGACGGGTCAAGCAACCGGCGTGTTCAACGTCGGGGGATCGGGCATGGCGACGTTCCGCGAGATCGGCGGACTCCTGCACAAGAAGGTCGTGCGCCTGCCGTACAAGATGCTGCACGTCCTGGCGTCGTTCGCCAAGGTGCTGAGGCTCTCGCCCGTCGGCGGGAAGACCGTGGCGTTCATCCGCAATCCCATCATCGCCGACACTCGGCGATTCGCCCAGACCTTCGGATTCAGACCGCGTTTCGACACGGTGGGTGCCGTGCTGGAGTTCGACCGAAGGATGAACGGAGGGAGGTAAGCGCCATGCTGCTGAGCCTGCTCCTCGCCGTCGTGGTGGACACCCCCACGGTGGCCTTCATCCCGGTAGGCCCGCAGGAAACTCTGCGCGTCGTGCTCCAAGGTGAGGGCGCACCCGTCGTCTTTATCCCCGGATTGCTCGGCTCCGCCTACGGCTTTCGCCACCTGACGACACCACTCAGCGCTCGGGGATATCGCACGATCGTCGTCGAACCGCTGGGGATGGGGGGGTCGGACCGGCCCAGGCACGCGGATTACTCGCTCACGGCGCAGGCGGAGCGCGTCCGAGCCGTGCTCGACAGCCTCGGAATTGCATCCGCAGTGTTCGTCGCACATTCCCTTGGCAGCTCGATCGTCCTGCATCTCGCTGCCCGATACCCGGACCGGGTGCGCGCGCTCGTGTCGATCGAGGGCGGTCTTGCGGAGACACCGATGGGTCCACAGGTCAAGAGAGCCATGCGATGGGCGCCGCTCATCAAGCTCATCGCGAGCCAAGACGTGGTACGCCCCCTGCTCGCGCGCGAGCTCCGGGCCTCGTCGGGTAACGGCGATTGGCTCGACGACGACGTGCTCGGCAATTACATGCAGGACTTCGCGGCCGACGTCGGTGCCACGATGGATGCACTCCGCGGGATGGCCGATGCGACCGAACCCGAGGGGCTCGGCGACCAACTGGCGGACGTCCGCGCACCCGTCCTGCTCCTGCTCGGTGACGCCCCGCACCGAGGGGCACCGACTGAAGAAGAAGTGGCGGACCTCGTGGCGCGGGTGCCGGCGATTACGATCGAACACGTGCCGGGCGCCGGACACTTCCTGCACGAGGAGAAGCCGGAGCGCGTGCTGGCGGCGCTGACGCGCGTCCTCGCGGCGGAAACCGCCCAGGGATGACCATCGTGACGCTCGGAGGCCGGGAGACCCCTCCCGGCCCCGAGCGCGTTCGGCATCAGTCGCTCTCGACGCTGGCCGTAGCGATGGACCAACTGCCGTTGATCTCGAGCGTGGCGAGCACGCTGGCCGCTCAGCGGGCGTTCAGCTCAACGGAGATCGGCTCTCTTCGGAAGCAGTCGCCGGAGTCGGAGCCCGCCGAAACCGAAAGATCACCCACGTCCCCGTCATGGCCGCGCCGATCACCACGACCGCGAACACCACGTGCAGCCGATCCGCCGCCGCGGTCACGAGGAGGCTCGCACACACCGCGAGCCACATCATCCCCGTCGCGGTCCACCGGGCCCGGCTCGGCATCGGCCGACCGCCATCCAGATACGCCAGGTACGGACGAAACCAACGAATACGGATCAGCCGATCCTCGAGCCAGGGACAGCTGCGGGTGAACAGGTAGGACGCCGCGATCAGGAATACCGTCGTCGGCAGACCTGGCAGCACGACGCCGGCAAACGCGAGCCCGACGCACACGACCCCGAGCGCGGCGAGCACGATCCGCTTCGGAGAGCGCGGCCGGGTCACCCGCAGTCCAGCTTCCTGGAGACGTGTGCGGGCCTCGGTCGTCTGGGTTGAGCGAGGGTTTCGTGCCACGACGGTGAGAGTAACAGGGGTTTGCACAATGTCAAATCCTAGGTCGGCACGAATCGGGAGAATCAGAACGCCACGCGCAGACCCAATCCCACCCGACCGTCCCGTCCAACCACGGCTACCGTCACCTGATCCTCCGCGACGTCCTTCCACTTCTCCCGCGGCAGCCACCCTATGCCGCCACCGATCAGCGCACCGCGGCCAGTGCTCCGCCTGGTGCCCAGGCTCAGCTCCAGCCGCGTCACCTCGGCGCGGGGGACGTCGCGCACCGTACCGTTTGACGGCTGAACACGGAGCGCGTCAGGCGTACTCGCGAGAAGCTGTCCCTCGGTGCGGTAACACGGGCCCTTCCCATCCGCCGACTTCCGGCCACTGGCATTGCAGTATCTAACCCGAACGCGCGCACCAACCAAGGAAGCATCTTCGGGCTCCTGAGCCTGGGCGGACGACGCGAGGGCAAGCCAGAGCACGACGACGGCCGCCGCCTGCAGGACGATGGACACGGATGGTCTCCATGAGAGACGGGGGCGCCGATCTACGACGGAGGTTATCAACGATAGAATGGCCCGGACTACCCGCACAACGACGCCAGGGTGTCGAAGGCAGCGGAGGTGGGCGTCAATCGGTCGGAGTATCTCGGAGCGCATCCGAGCTTGCGATCTCGCGATGAACACAAGTCCCCGACGCTCGCGCTTGCCGTCACGGGCCCCCGAGCACACCTTGCGCCCATTCCCTCATCGGGTGACCCGAACGATGAAACCCCTGCGCCCGCTCGTCCTCGGCCTCCTCGTCGCCTCGACCGCCCACGCCCAGCACCCGGCCACCTTCGCCGACGCCGACAGAGCCGAGAAGGTCGCCGCGACCGCGGCGGCGGTGGACCAGATGTTCAGGGAACACGCCGAGCGCCAGCACCTGCCCGGGCTCGCGTACGGAGTGGTGCTCGACGGGAAGCTCGTGTACTCGGGGTCTGTCGGATTCGCGAACCTGGAGCGGAGGATCCCGGCGGACACCGGAACGCTGTTCCGCATCGCCTCGATGAGCAAGAGCTTCACGGCGATGGCGATCCTGCAGCTCAGAGATGCGGGAATGCTCTCGCTCGACGACCCGGCCTCGAGGTACATCCCCGAGATGGAGAACCTGACCTACCTGACGACCGATGCGCCCGAGATCACGATCCGCCACCTGCTGACCCACTCGGCCGGATTCCCCGAGGACAACCCCTGGGGCGACCGGCAGCTGGCCGACTCCGACCAGGAGCTGCGGGACCTCATCACGGAAGGGATCTCCTTCTCCAACGTGCCCGGCATCGCATACGAGTACAGCAACCTCGGCTTTGCCCTGCTGGGGCAGATCGTTCAGGTCGTGTCCGGCATGGATTATCGGCACTACACGCGGACGCACATCTTCGAGCCGCTCGGGATGACGAGCACGGCCTGGGAATACGACCGCGCCCCCGCCGACCGCCTGGCGCTCGGCTACGGGTGGCTCGACGGATCGTGGGTGAACATCCCGCTCGAACACCACGGCTCCTTCGGCGCGATGGGCGGGCTGATCACGTCGATCGACGACTTCGCGAAGTACGTGGCGCTGCACCTGTCGGCCTGGCCACCCCGCAGCGGCCCGGACGACGGCCCCCTGCGGCGCAGCTCGCTCCGGGAGATGCATCAGCCGTGGCGCTTCTCCTCGCTAACGCCGGACTTCCGGTATCCCGACGGCCGGGCGTGCGCGGCGGTCACGGCGTATGCCTACGGCCTGCGGTGGATGAGCGACTGCGACGACCGCGTGAACATCGGCCACAGCGGCGGCTTGCCCGGATTCGGGAGCAACTGGACCATCATGCCCGACTTCGGGCTCGCCGTGATGTCATTCGACAACCGCACCTACGGCGGCACGAGCACGCTCAACCTGGCCGTGCTCGACACGATCGTCGCGCTGGCCGGGCTCGAGCCGCGGCAGCTCCCGCCGTCTGAGATCCTGCAGCAGCGGAAGAACGAGCTGGTGGCACTCCTCCCCGACTGGGAGGGGGCCGAGCGCTCGGGCCTGTTCGCCGAGAACTTCTTCCTCGACAACCGCCTGCAGGACCTGATCGCTCGCACCAACTCGCTGTACACGGAAGCCGGAGGGATCCTCGGCGTCAGCGAGCTGACGCCCGAGAACCAATTGCGCGGCACCTTCACGATTCAGGGCGAGCGGGCGGACATCCGGGTCTTCTTCACGCTGACCCCGGAGAGGATCCCGCTGATCCAGCAGGTCACGATGCGAGGCGTTGCTCACTAACGGCGCACGACCGCGGCGTGAATCGAGAGCGGTGCAGCGGTTGGGTGGTTGCACGTCCTTGGTCATTGGA
>Ga0055464_10000015_pt1 | contig 19721 bp, 20 predicted proteins | sample Joice_ThreeSqC_D_FD_57690 | JGI IMG/M metagenome (GOLD analysis project Ga0055464, IMG submission 57690) | Wetland microbial communities from San Francisco Bay, California, USA, that impact long-term carbon sequestration - Joice_ThreeSqC_D2 | ecosystem: Environmental > Aquatic > Marine >...
AGCTCATGCTGATCCCGATGTACTTCATCATCGGGGTCTGGGGGGGCACGCGACGGCTCTACGCGGCGATCAAGTTCTTCCTGTTCACGTTTGTTGGCTCCCTGCTCATGCTGGTGGCGATCCTGTCGCTGTACTTCATGGTCGGACAGAGCACCGGCACGTACTCCTTTGAGTACCACCACCTGCTGGCCAACGCCGGCAGTGCGGGCCGCTGGGCGATCTGGCTGTTTGCGGCGTTCTCGCTGGCGTTCGCGATCAAGGTGCCGATGTTCCCGTTCCACACCTGGCTGCCGGATGCGCACGTCGAAGCGCCGACCGCCGGGTCGGTGATCCTAGCCGGCATCCTGCTGAAGATGGGCACCTACGGGTTCCTGCGCTTCGCCGTCCCGTTCTTCCCGGACGTGGCGCGGAATCCGACCGTCACGACGGTTGTGGTGACGCTGGCGGTCATCGGCATCATCTACGGTGCGCTGGTCGCGATGGTGCAGCCCGACTTCAAGAAGCTCGTGGCGTATTCCTCCATCAGCCACCTCGGCTTCGTGATGCTCGGGATCTGGGCTCTGACGCTGCAGAGCGTCGAGGGCGCGGTGATCATCATGATCAACCACGGGATCTCAACGGGGGCCCTGTTCTTCCTGGCCGGCATGCTGTACGAGCGGTCCCATACCCGCGAGATCGCGGCCTTCGGCGGGATCGCCCGCGTGGTGCCGGCCTTCGCGGCGATGCTCACGGTGGTGTCGCTCTCGTCCATCGGCCTGCCGGGGACGAACGGCTTCGTCGGTGAGTTCCTGGTGTTGATCGGGTCGTTCGGCGAGTTCCCCTGGGCCACGGCCGTGGCCGCGTCCGGCGTGATCTTCGCCGCAGCGTATCTCCTCCGTGCGTTGCAGCGCATGATCTACAATAAGCTGGACAAGCCGGAGAACGAGCGCCTGCCGGACCTCTCGCTGCGCGAGTACCTGGTGCTGCTGCCGCTCATCGCCTGCATCCTGTGGATCGGACTCTACCCCGCGCCGTTCCTGCGGCGCATGGAGGCGTCGGCGCAGGCCCTGGTCGAGCAGGTGCGCGGGGCCGAAGCTCCCGCGGTTCACGTGCAGGTTCCGGAGGTGGCCCAGTGATCCCCGCACAGATCGACCTGAGCCAGTGGGGCGGGATCGCGGTCGCCCTGCTCCCCGAGCTGTTCCTGACGGCCTGGGCGCTCGTGCTCACCCTGGTTTCCGCCTGGCAGCACAAGACCCGCGAGGACGTGCAGCTCGTCGGCAAGCTGGCCCTGGCTGGGCTCGTCGTGACGCTGGCCCTCGTGATCACCTTCTGGATCCGGGCTCCCAAGCCCGCGGGCCTCGAGCTCATGATCGCGCTCGACGGCTTCCGGTGGGCGGTCTCGTCGGTATTCCTGCTCGCGGCGATCTGTGCCGTGGCGCTGTCGCTGCACTATCTCGGCCGCGAGCGGATCGTCGTTCCCGAGTACTACGTGCTCCTGCTGCTCGCCACGCTTGGCACGATGTTCATGGGCTCCGGGGTCGACCTGATCGTGATCTTCCTCGGGCTCGAGTTGATGTCGGTGTCGGTCTACGTGCTTGCGGGGATCAACCGCCGAAGCGTGTTTGCCGCCGAGGCGTCGCTCAAGTACTTCCTGCTCGGGGCCTTCGCCTCCGGCTTCCTGCTGTACGGGATCGCCCTGCTGTACGGGGCGACGGGGACGACGAATCTCACGATGATGTACGTCCAGATCGCCGATCTGGGACTTCAGTCCGACACCATGCTGGTCGCCGGCGTCGCCCTGCTGTTGATCGGGTTTGCCTTCAAGGTCGCCGCCGTGCCGTTCCACATGTGGACACCGGACGTCTACGACGGCGCTCCCACGCCCGTGACCGCGTTCATGGCTGCGGCGGTCAAGGCGGCTGCCTTCGCCGCCCTGACCCGCGTCCTCGTGCAGGCCCTCGCCCCGGTGAGCGGCGTCTGGATCGAGGTGATCTGGTGGCTCGCCGCGATCACGATGGTGGTTGGGAACGTCATCGCGCTCGCGCAGCGGCATCTCAAGCGGATGCTCGCCTACAGCTCGATCGGGCACGCGGGCTATCTCCTGACAGCGGTCGCCAGCGGGACCGACCTCGGCACTGCCGCGCTGCTGTACTACGTGCTGGTCTACACGCTCATGACGGTGGGCGCTTTCGCCGTCCTGAGCGCGGCGGGCCGTGGCGGGGAGCGGGACACCCTGATCGACGACTTCAACGGACTTGCGTCGCGCCGTCCGTGGCTGGCGTTCGCGATGACCGTCTTCATGCTCTCGCTGCTCGGGTTCCCGGGCACGGCGGGCTTCATCGGGAAGTGGTACATTCTCTCGGCGGCGGTTTCGTCCGGCCAGGCGCTCCTGGCGGTGATCCTGGTGGGTGCCAGCATCCTGTCGGCGGGATACTATCTGCCGGTCATCATGGCCATGTACATGAAGCCCGCCGCCTCCGAGGACGCCCATGCGGAGACCCGGGCCGTGGGGGCCGCGCGCTGGATCATCGGCGGCGCCGCCCTCCTCCTGCTACTCTTCGGTGTCTGGCCGAACCGCGTCCTCGACCTGGCCCGCCGCGAGGGAAGGGATCTGAGGCCGGCCGTGATGATTACCGTTTCACGCTAGCCCCGGGGGACGGTCCCGTCCCCCCGGGTCCTTCTCCGTGGGGAGCGTATGGACGTACCGGGAGTCATCTTCAGGCAATATGACATCCGCGGCGTCGTCGGCCAGGAGCTGACGGCGCCGCTCGCGCACGCCATCGGCCGTGCGGTGGCCACCATGGGCCGGCAACGGCTAGGCAAACGCCCCCGCATCGCCGTCGGCCGTGACAACCGTCCCTCGGGCGCGATGCTCGCCAGCGCGGTGCGCGACGGTGTCGCCCGGGCCGGCGGCACGGCAGTGGATGTCGGCATGCTGCCGACGCCGGCGCTCTACCTCGCGCTGCACGTCCTCGACGTCGATGGCGGCGTCCAGGTCACGGGCTCGCACAACCCGCCGGAGTTCAACGGGTTCAAGATGGTGCTCGGCGGTGCCACGCTCCACGGCGAGGACATCCAGGAGCTGCGGCGGCTCATCGAGCGTGACGCGCTCGACAGTGGCGAGGGCGGTCTCGAGGCGGACACGACGATCCTCGGACGCTACGTGGAGGCCGTCACTTCCCGCAACGGACCCATCGCACGCCCGGTAAGGGTCGTGGTGGACTGCGGCAACGGTACGTCGAGTGTCGTGGCCCAGGCGGCCCTCGTCGACCTCGGAGCCGAAGTCGTGCCGCTCTACTGTGAGTCGGACGGCACGTTCCCCAACCACCACCCCGATCCGACCGTGCCCGAGAACCTCGTCGACCTGCAGGAGGCGGTCCGCACGAACCGTGCGGAGCTCGGCATCGCGTTCGACGGCGACGGCGACCGGATCGGGGCGGTGGACGAGACGGGCACCATCGTGTTCGGCGACCAGCTGCTGATCCTGCTCGGTCGGGACCTCGCCGAGCGCCGGGGCCCGGGACACGCGGTGATCTTCGACGTGAAGTGCTCCAACGTCCTCGCGGACGCCCTTCGGGACGCCGGCCTCCGGCCGGTCATCTGGAAGACCGGCCACTCGCTGATCAAGGCGAAGATGAAGGAGACCGGGGCGCCGCTCGCCGGCGAGATGAGCGGCCACATGTTCTTCGCCGACGACTACTACGGGTTCGACGACGCACTATTCGCGGCCGCCCGGCTGCTCAACTACGTCGCACGAAAGGGTGGGCCGCTGTCGCGCCTGCTCGCCGACCTGCCGCGGACCTTTGCCACCCCCGAGCTTCGCGTGGACTGCCCCGATGAGCGCAAGTTCGCCGTCGTCGAGGCGGCGGCGGCCCACTTCACAGCGCGCTACGAGGTGCTGACCCTCGACGGTGCGCGGATCTCGTTCACCAAGGGCTGGGGCCTGGTCCGGGCGTCGAACACGCAACCCGCGCTCGTCATGCGCTTCGAGGCCACCGGCGAGGCGGAACTGGCCGCCTACCGCCGGGAGGTCGAGGATTGGCTGCGGTCGCAGGGGATCGCGGTGTAGCAGTGCGCTGGCGTCGCTGGCTCGAGGCGGCGGCGGTCGTCGTGCTCGCTGCGCTCCTCGGCGGGCGATGGCTGGCCGTGAAAACCGGCGATCGCCTCTGGGCGGAGGCACTCGGCGTCGGCGCCACGTATCAGGAGTTCGTTCGGATCGAGACCGGTGCCCAGAGCTTGGCGCTCGTCGTCGCGCTGTCTTGGTGCCTCGGGAATCTCCTTCTGGTGTACCGCTCCATCCGCGCCGTGCACGTGCCGCGCACCCTGGGCAACCTCGAGATCGTGGAGGTCGTGCCCCGCAGGGTCCTGCTGGTGACGGCCGTCGCCGTCGGGACCGTGCTCGGGCTCGTGCTGAGCCACGGGGCAGGCGAATGGTGGTACGCGCGCGCCCTCACCGGCTACACCGCCGAGCTCGGCTTCCGCGATCCCGTGCTGGGCCGCGACGTCTCCTACTATCTGTTTCACCTCCCTTGGCAGCGGGTCCTCCACACCTTCGGCACCCTGCTCACGGGGGTGCTGCTCGCGATCGTGATGCTGCTGTATGTGGCGCTCGGGGCGGTGCGGCGGGTGCGGCGCCGTCTCCGCATCGCGGATTTCGCCCGGTGGCACCTCGCCGCGCTTTCCGCGGCGTTTGCGCTGACGCTGTTCTGGGGCTACCGGCTGGAGCCCGCCGAGTACGCCGCCGGCATCCAGGACGTTCCCATGGACGCGGTGCTCACCGCAGTGCGGATTCCCGTGGCGCGCATGCTGAGCGTCATGGCGCTGGTCGTCGTGTTGGGCAGCCTCCTATGGCTCTGGACCGGGCGCCTTGCGGCGGCGTTGCTCGCCTGGATCCTGCTCGCCACGGCGTCGTTTGCCGGGCACTATGTGGTGCCGTCGTTCGCGGGCGCCGTTCGCTCGACCGACGAGCTGCGACTGCCCGATGCAGAGGCGAGGCGCGCACAGTTCGAGCAGATCGCCTTCGGCAGCTCCGTGACCGAGCTGCCGATTGGACCGACGGGGGACGGGGATGGTGCTCCGGGCAGTCGAGGGCTCGCGGGCGGTGGCGCGGTCATCTGGGATGGGTTCGTGGCGACGCTCCTCCTCGATCGCATCGCCGTCATCGGGCCGCACCATACGTTTTCCGACGCCAGCCTCGGACTCTACCGGGCACCGGACGGCTCGGCCGTGCCCCTCTACGTGGCGGCGCGGCTCGTCGACCCGGGGGCGGCCCGCGATGCCGGGGTCGACGTGACGTGGGACCTCGTGCACGCGGGCGCGTATTCGACCGGAGAGGGTTCCGTGGCCGTGCTCGCCTCGTCGGTCGACGGGTCCGGCCTCCCCCGGTTCGTTCCGGACGTCACGCGGCCGAACTTCACGACGAGCGAGCCGCAAGATGCCGCGCTGACCGATCCGAGGATCGTCGCGGCGCCGGGCTTCTCCGACTATGCGGTGTTAGCACCGGGCCGGGGTCTCGTGGGGGTGCCCGCCGGCGGCTTCGGGAGGCGTCTGGCCCTCGCGTGGCTGCTGCAGAGTCCGAGGATCGTGACGTCCGAGGTGGTCACGGATTCGACCGTGGTGGTGTGGGACCGGGACGTCGCCACTCGGCTGGAACGGTACGCGCCGTTCGCGCGGTTCGGGCAGCCGCGGGCGGTGATCGACGGCGGCAGGCTCTACTGGCTGTCGGCGGGCTATGTCAGCTCCGACGGCTTCCCGCTGGCTCCCCGGGTGCGCTGGCGGGACCGCACCGCGCGCTATCTGCGATCGAGTCTGGTCGGTGTGGTGGATGCGGCCACCGGAGCGGCCGCTGTCTACCGCTTGCGCGACGCCGACCCTCTGACGGTGGCCTGGTCCGAGCTGGCCAAGCAGATCGTTCGGCCGGCCACGGAGCTGTCGCCGGGGCTGCGCGTGCAGCTGGCGTACCCCGAGGAGCTGCTGACGGCGCTGCTCCCGCTCGTGCAGCGGACCGTGTTCCCGTCAGTGATGGTCGCGCGGCCGCTCGTCGCTCCGCCGAGCGACGGTGTCCCGGTCCGGCGCGATCCCTACTGGTGGGCCGGGTCCGCGTCGGGCGACAGTGTCGTTCGCCTGAGGCTCCTGGTGCCGCTGGAGAACCGGGAGTCGGGCCGGCTCGCGGGCCTCGTCGATGCAACGGTGCGGGATCTCGCTCCCGTGTTGGATCTCTACCGGCCGCGGCCATCGGACGACGAACCGGGTCCGGGGCAGCTCGCGCGGGAGTTCGCACGCAGCCGTGGTGAGGTGGCGGGGATCGAAGGGGTGATCCGGATTCTCCCCTTGGATGCGGGCCTCCTCGGGGTGCAGTCGCTCTATGTATCGTCGGAGGCGCGGGACAGCGCCATCTCGCTCCCGCAGCTGATCGATGTTTCCGTCGCGTTCCGCGGTACCGTGGGGAGCGGGCCGACGTTCGCGGATGCCGTGCGGCGATTGCAGGTGGAGGGGGTGACGTCGGTGGGCGGCGGCCCCGAGTGGGGCCGGGCACGCGTCTGGTTCCAGCGGATGGACGCGGCGCGCCGGGCGGGGGATTGGAGTGCGTTCGGGCGGGCGTACGAGGAGCTCCGCCGCCTGCTCGTCGGTGGTGGGGACACGACGCCGTGACGTGCCTTGCTGGGCTTCGGAGCAGGGGCTAGCTTGCACGCGCCATGACGGCACAACCGGGCACTATCGTGGTGGCGCTGGGTGGGAACGCGCTGGCCCCGCCGGGAGAGCGGGCCGACATCCACACCCAGTTCCGCCATACCCGCGAGTCGCTCGGTGCCGTCGTCGCACTTGCCCGCGAGGGGTGGCACATCGCGCTGGTGCACGGCAACGGCCCACAGGTGGGAGACGAGCTGGACCGGAACGAGCTCGCCCACGAGGTCGTGGCGCCGCTGCCGCTCGGGGTGCTCGTCGCCGGCACCGCCGGATGGATCGGATACATGATCCAGCAGTCACTCCAGAATGCGCTGCTGCGGGCCGGCATCGAGCGCGAGGTGCTCACCGTCATCACGCAGACGGCCGTGCGCCGCGACGATCCGGCACTGGCGAACCCGACGAAGCCGATCGGCCACGCGCTGCCCGAGGAGATCGCCGCGCGTCTCCGCGCGCGGGGGGTGGCCGTGGGGCAGGACGGCGGCGGACGATGGCGGCGCCTGGCCCCGAGCCCCGAGCCGACGGACGTCGTTGAATCCGACGCCGTGCGGCAGCTCGTCGGGGAGGGCAAGATCGTGATCGCCTCCGGGGGCGGCGGACCGCCCGTGTACTACGATGAGGTGCTGTGCTGGGAAGGAGTCGATGCGGTGGTGGACAAGGACCGCGTGGCGGCGATCCTCGGTCAGCGCATGGGCGCCGATGCGCTCCTGATCCTGACCGACGTCGACGCGGTGTACCGGCAATGGGGCACGCCCGAGGCGGCGCCCGTGCGAGCGATGTCGGTGGCGGAGGCGCGCGCGATGTTGGACGACGGCGCGCTCGGTGTGGGAAGCATGCGGCCCAAGGTGGAGGCTGCGGTGGCATTCGTGCGCGGCGGGGGGCGGCGGGCCTACATCGCCCATCTCGAGCGCGGGCTCGGGGCGCTTCGCGGTGAAACGGGAACGATGATTACAGGAGTGGTGACGTGAATCTCCATGAATATCAGGCGCGCGCGCTGCTGAAGGCGGCGGGGATCCCGGTCCCCGACGGCGACGTGGCCGTGACGGCGGAGGAAGCCGCGGCGATCGCCTCCCGGATCGGGGGACCGGTGGTGGTCAAGGCGCAAGTGCACGCCGGGGGACGGGGCAAGGCAGGCGGGGTGAAGCTGGCCGCGGATGCGGCGGAGGCGCGGCGGCACGCCGAGGCGATCCTGGGCATGCAGATCAAGGGACTCACGGTCGAGAAGGTGCTGGTGGTCCCGGCCGCGGAGATCGCCTCGGAGAGCTACGTCGGCGTCATCATCGACCGGGCATCGCAGCGCCCCGTCGTCATGGTGAGCCCGGCCGGCGGCGTCGACATCGAGGAGGTCGCGGCGAAGACGCCCGAGAAGATCTTCAAGGTTGCCATCGATCCGCGATTCGGCCTGCTGCCGCATCAGGCGATGGGCCTGGCGTTCAGGCTGTACGACGATCTCCGGCAGGTCCGGCAGGCGGCGACGATCATGCAGCAGCTCTACCGGGCCTTCGTGCATGCGGGCGGCTCGCTCGCCGAGATCAATCCGCTGATCACAACTCCGGCCGGCGACGTCATCGCGCTGGATGCGAAGGTCGTCGTCGACGACAACGAGCTGGACCGCCGTCTCGAGATCGCGGCGCTGCGGGACGTCAGTTCGGAGGCGGCGTCCGAGGTCGAGGCGCGGGAAGCGGGCCTGTCATACATCCAGCTCGACGGGAACGTCGGGTGCTGCGTGAACGGCGCGGGACTCGCGATGGCCACGATGGACCTCGTGAAATACTACGGTGGGGAGCCGGCGAACTTCCTCGACATCGGGGGCAGCAGCAATCCCGACAAGGTCGTGACGGCGCTGCGCATCATCACGCGGGACCCGAAGGTGAAGAGCATCCTGTTCAATATCTTCGGCGGTATCACCCGATGCGACGACGTCGCCAACGGAATCGTCACCGCGCGGCGGAGCATCGACATCGCCTGTCCGATCGTCATCCGCCTGACCGGGACGAACGAGGACATCGCGGTGCGCATCCTGACCGAGGCGGGCTTCGAGGCGCTCACCGACATGGATGAGGCGGTCCAGCAGGCCGTGAAACTGGCGCGGGAGGCGGCGTGAGCATCTTCATCGATACCGATACCAGGCTGGTCGTGCAGGGGATCACGGGGCGCGACGGCTCGTTTCATACCCGCCAGATGCGGGACTACGGCACGCAGGTCGTTGCCGGCGTCACCCCGGGGAAGGGGGGACAGCGGTTCGACGATGCCGTGCCGATCTTCGACACGGTCGCCGAAGCCGTCGCCGCCACCGGCGCCAACACCGCGGTGATCTACGTGCCGTGCCGGTTCGCGGCGGATGCGATCTTCGAGGCGGGCGAGTCGGGCGTGGGTCTCGTCGTGTGCATCACCGAGGGCGTCCCGGTGCTCGACATGACGCGCGCCCTGCCGTTCCTCCGCGAACGTGGCGTGCGTCTCGTCGGCCCGAACTGTCCGGGGATCATCTCGCCCGGCAAGTCCAAGGTCGGCATCATCCCCGGCCAGATCTGCCGACAGGGATCGATCGGCGTCGTGTCGCGCAGCGGGACCCTGACCTACGAGATCATCCATCAGCTCACCCGCAACGGCTACGGCCAGACGACGTGCATCGGGATCGGCGGCGATCCGCTGATCGGCACCAACTTCATCGACTGCCTGTCGGCGTTCCAGGCGGATCCACAGACCGACGCGATCGTGATGATCGGCGAGATCGGCGGCACCGACGAGCAGCAGGCGGCGGCATACGTCGCGCAACACGTCACCAAGCCGGTGGTCGGGTTCATCGCGGGGCAGACCGCGCCGCCTGGACGGCGGATGGGGCACGCGGGAGCCATCATCTCGGGATCCTCCGGCACCGCCCAGGAGAAGATCGCCGCGTTCGAGCAGGCCGGCATCGCCGTGATGAAGCGGCCGGTGGAGGTGGTGGACCTGCTGCGGGCGCGTCAGTAGCGTGCGCATGCCTCCCTCTTGGGAGAAGAGGAATGGTGGCGGCCGGGGTCCGCGGACGTTCCGGCCGCCCGCATGTCCGTCGCGCGGAGGAAGGTCATGCGCCTGATTGAACTGCTCGAGCGTGACCGCATCGTGGTGCCGCTCGACGTGTCGAACCTGTGGGATGCCGCCGACGTGCTCACCGCCACGCTCGTGGCCACCGGTGTGGTGGCAGACGAGGAGCGGTTCCGCACGGTCGTTCCCGCCGCGCTGCCGCGCGACGTGGTGACGGTGGGCCAGGCGTTCTTGCTCCACCTGCGCAGCGATGCCGTGAAGCGCCTGGCCGCCGCCCTGGGTGTGGCGCCGGCGCCGATCAAGCGGTATCCGGAGTCGGAGCAGGCGGCCAGGATCGTGCTCCTGCTCGTGGCGCCGCCTCGGGAGAGCTCGGCACACCTGCGGGCACTGAGCGCACTGGCGCGCGCGATGAGCCGGCGCGAGCTCGTGGAGGCGATTCTCACGGCGACCGGGCCCGATGAGGTGCTCGCTGCGGCTCCGCTCGCCGACCTCGAGGTGCCAGGGTACCTGACGGTGCGGGACATCATGTCGCCTCGCCGGCTTTCGCTCCGGCCGGAGACCCCGCTGGGCGAGGCCTCGATGCTCATGGTGGCCCATCAGGTCGACGCGCTTCCCGTGGTCTCGGAAGACGACGAGGTCCTCGGGCTGGTGACCCACCAGGAACTGCTCAAGCACCTCCTGCCGGCATACGTGAAGCGCGAGAGCACCGGGGAGTTCCGCCTGGCGCGGCGAGCGGCGGGTGGTGGAGATCCTCACGCGATCCCCGTTCGGGACGTGATGGACCGGAGCGTGCTCTGTGTGACGGAAGATCAGACGTTGGCGGACGTGTCGAACATCATGATCGCGCGGAACATCGAACGGTTCCCGGTCGTTCGGGAAGGGCAGTTGATCGGCTTTCTCACGCGTGGCGACATCGTCCGCCGGCTGTTCGGACGCTGACCCGCCCGCGAAGCATCGGAACACACCACACGGGAGCAGGGCACCACATCATGCTGACTTTGGGAATCGTCAAGCCGGACGCGGTCGGCTCCGGGCATGCCGGGAAGATCCTGGCCCACCTCGAAGGAGAGGGATTCGTCCTGCGCGCCGCGCGGCTCACGCGCCTCAGCCGGGCTCAGGCCGAGGCGTTCTACGCGGTGCATCGGGCGCGGCCGTTCTTCCACTCGCTGGTCGAGTACATGACCTCGGGACCCTGCCTCCCCGTTGCCCTCGAGCGCGACGACGCGGTGCAGTCGCTGCGGCGGGTGATCGGAGCGACGGATCCCGCGGAGGCGGCACCGGGGACGATCCGTCGGCTGTACGCCGAATCCAAGGAGCGCAACGCGATCCACGCCTCGGATTCCGAGGAAAACGCCGAGCGGGAGATCCGCTTTTTCTTCCCGGAAGGGGAGTTCGATGGCCTCTGGAGATAGCGGTGGCGTTGACCCAAGTGCCTAGGGGAGATAGCTTTACAGGTTATGTTATCCGTTGACCTTCGAGCGCTCGCCGCGGGTGGCCAGGAAACCGACCTCGAACTCTCCGTCGAGTCGCCTGTGCTCGAGGGCCTCGAGATCTCACTGGAGGAGCCCCTCCTCGTGCGCGGCCGGCTCACCGAAAGTGGCCAGGACCGATTTTATTGGCATGGCGTGCTTAAGAGCCGGATCGCCGGCACCTGCCGGCGGTGCCTGCGGCCGGTGACGGTGCCGCTGCGGGCGGAGGTCGGCGCGCTGTTCACCGAGGAGGTGGTGGACGACCCGTCCACCTACCCAATGCCGGTGGGGGCGGGGGAGCTAGACCTCGGCACGATGGTGCGGGAGGAGTTGCTGCTGGCGGCGCCGACCTATCTGCTGTGCCGGGACGACTGCCGCGGGCTGTGTGCCCACTGTGGCAAGGACTTGAACGACGGACCCTGCTCGTGTGAGCCGGAGCCGGACCCTCGGTGGGCCGCGCTTCGGGCACGCAAGGCGCAGGAGCCCGACAACCAGAGGTAAGCGGACCATGGCGGTACCGAAGCGTCGCACTTCGAAGGCGAGAAAGCGCAAGCGTCGCACGCACGACAAGGCGCCGGTCACGGCATTGCAGCCCTGCCCGCGCTGCGGCGACCCGAGGCGGCCCCACCACATCTGCCCGACCTGCGGGTACTACGGCGGAAAGCAGCGGGTCGAAGTCGAGGAAGCCTAGGCGTGATCCGGATCGCTCTGGATGCGATGGGGGGCGATTTCGCCCCCGCGGTGCCTGTGGAGGGTGCCGTGCAGGCCCTTGGGGCCCTGCCCGCAACCTTTGAGGTCCTGCTCGTCGGCCGCCAGGAGGCGCTCGCCGACGAACTGGCGAAGCACGACGTGCCCCCCGGTCGGATCACCATCGTCAACGCCGACGAAGTCATCGCGATGGGGGAGAAGCCGCTGCAGGCCGTGCGCGGCAAGCGGCACTCGTCCATCAGGGTGGGCCTCGAGCTGCAGAAGGACGGTGGGGCGGACGCCTTCATCTCCGCGGGCAATACGGGGGCGGTCATGGCCGCCAGCACGCTGCTCCTGGGGCTGCACGGGGGTGTCGAGCGGCCGGCGATCGGTGCGCTCTTTCCGACCGCAGGCAAGCCTACGCTCGTGCTCGACGCCGGTGCCAACGTGGACTGCGCGCCGCGGGAGCTGCGCGGGTTCGCGCACATCGGCGCTGTGTATGCCCGGGACGTCCTCGGCCGGCCGGACCCCGGCGTCGGCCTGCTGAACATCGGGGAGGAGCAGGAGAAGGGAAACCAGGCAGTCCGCGCCGCGTTCGAGCTGATTCAGCTGGATGTGGGCCTGCGCTTCGTCGGCAATGTCGAGGGACGGGACGTGCTGTTCGGCGGGTGCGACGTCGTGGTCTGCGACGGGTTCGTGGGGAATGTCCTCCTCAAGTTCTACGAGACGGTGGCCCACCTGTTCCGCGACCTGCTGGAGCGCGAGGTCGAGCGCGAGCTGCTGCAGAGTGATGGGATGCGGCGGGTGTTCCGGGTGCTCGACTACGCCGAGTATGGCGGGGCACCGCTGCTCGGCGTGCGCGGCGTTTCGATCATCTGCCACGGCAGCTCGCCGCCGCGGGCGATCAAGAACGCGATCGGGGTGGCCCTGCAGTCGGTGGAGAGCAAGGTCAATCAGCACATCGCCGCGGAGCTGGCCGGCGACGAGGCCGTCGCGTGAAGCGGCCGATCGCCCGCATCGTGTCCACCGGCCGGTACACGCCGGAAACGGTCGTGACGAACGCCGACTGGGAGCAGGTGTTCGACACGTCGGACCAGTGGATCCGCGAACGCACCGGCATCCGCGAGCGCCGTCTGTCGAGTGACGAGGAGACAGTCGCCTACATGGGCCGGGAGGCGTCCCTTCGGGCCCTCGGCGACGTCGGGCTCACGCCCGAGGATGTGGACGTCCTGCTCCTCGCCACCGCGACGCCGGACCGCCTCCTGCCGTCCACGGCGTGCGACATGCAGGCCCTGCTCGGCGCCAAGAACGCTGCGGCCTTCGACATCACGGCCGCGTGCAGCGGCTTCCTGTACGGTCTCACGCTGGCCGAGGGGATGGTCGGGACCGGCACGGCCCGTACGGTCCTCGTGCTCGGTGGCGAGCGGCTTACGCGGATCATGGACCGGGAGGATCGGACGACGGCGATCCTCTTCGGGGATGGCGCCGGCGCCGCCGTCGTCCAGCCGGCGGCGGACGGGGACCGCGGCATCCTGGCCACGTATCTGAAGAGCGACGGCACGCTGGCGGAGCTGCTGTACCGCCCTGGGGGCGGCGGTGTCCATCCGCCCGACGAGGCGATGCTCCAGCAGCGGAGCTACTATCTCAAGATGGCCGGCCGGGAGGTGTTCAAGGCGGCGGTGCTGTCCATGGCCGACGCGTGCGACCATGCGGTGGCCCGAGCCGGTCTGACGGGGAGCGACATCGACCTGCTTATTCCCCATCAAGCCAACATCCGGATCATCGAGGCGACGGCGAAGCACGCCGGCATCCCGATGGAGAAGGTCTACGTCAACGTGGACCGATATGGGAACACGTCCGCGGCGTCGATCCCGATCGCGCTCGATGAGTGCGTGCGCGAGGGGCGGATCGGGGAGGGCAGCCGAGTCCTGCTGGTTGCCTTCGGTGGCGGGTTTACCTGGGGTAGCGTGGTGTTGCGGTGGTGAGAGCCGCGCTCCTCTGCCCGGGGCAGGGCGCGCAGAAGGTTGGGATGGGCAAGGACCTCGCGGAGGCCTTCCCCGAGGCGCGTAACGTGTTCGCGGCGGTCGACGAAGCCCTCGGGGTGGCGCTCTCGCGCATCATGTGGGAGGGACCGGCCGAGGAGCTCACGCTCACCCATAACGCCCAGCCGGCCATCCTCGCGCACTCGCTCGCGGCGTTTGCCGTGGTCGGGGCCGTCCTCGACCCCGTCCTTGGCGCCGGGCACTCCCTCGGGGAGTACAGCGCCTACGCCGCCGCCGGGGCGCTGAGTCTCCCGGACGCCGCGCGGCTGGTGCGGCGACGGGGCGAGCTGATGTTGGATGCGGGCCGCGCGCGCCCCGGGACGATGGCCGCAGTGATGGGGATAGCCACGGATCGCGTCCTGGCGCTGTGCGATGAGGCCACGGGCGCGGACGGCGTGGCCGTGGCGGCCAACCTGAACGCCCCCGATCAGACAGTGATCTCGGGCGATCCGGGCGCCGTCGAGCGCGCGGGCCGCCTCCTCCGCGAAGCGGGAGCCAAGCGGGTCCTGCCGCTGAACGTGAGCGGGGCGTTTCACTCTCCGCTGATGGCCCCGGCCGAGGAGGGGCTCGTGGCGGAGCTCGCGCGTGTCGCGTTTCGTGACCCCGCCTTTCCGGTCGTCGCCAACGTCACGGCGGAGCCGGTGACCGATGCCGAGACGGCCCGCCGCAACCTGGGAGCGCAGCTCACCGCGCCGGTGCGCTGGGTCGAGTCCATGGCGCGCGCCGTGGCGCAGGCTGGGGAGGGCGTCACCTTCATCGAGGTCGGGCCCGGCACGGTGCTGAGCGGCCTGCTGCGCCGGATCGTCGACGGTGCGTCCGCCGTGCCGCTGGGTACCGCGGAACAGATCACCAGTTTCCTGGAGCAGGACGCATGACCGTGGATCTCTCGGGCAAGACCGCATTGGTGACGGGCGGTGCGCGCGGCATCGGCCTCGCTATCGCGCGGCACCTCTACGACGCCGGCGCGAACGTCGCGCTCAGCGATCTCAAGGGTGCGGCGGACGCGGCGGCCGGGCTCACGGGCCGGGGGAAGAGCTTCGGTGTCGAGGCGGACGTGTCGGACCTCGGCCAGGTCGAACGTGCGGCGGCGGCCGCAGAGTCGGCGATCGCGCCGATCGACATCCTGGTCAACAACGCGGGCATCACTCGCGACGGCCTGCTCATGCGCATGAGCGAGGATGACTGGGACCTGGTGCTGCGGGTCAACCTCAAGGGCACGTTCAACGCGACGAAGGTCATCTCCCGCGGGATGATGAAGCGACGGTGGGGGCGGATCATCAACATCGCCAGTGTCGTCGGCATCCGTGGCAACGCAGGGCAGGCCAATTACTCGGCGTCCAAGGCGGGTGTGATCGGGTTCACCAAGACGATAGCGCGCGAACTAGCATCCCGCAACGTGCTGGTGAACGCGATCGCCCCGGGATTCATCGATACGGACATGACGAAGGCGCTGTCCGAGGCCGTGCGCGAGGAACTCCAGCGGCAGATCCCGCTCGCGCGCCTCGGGAGCCCCGACGACGTGGCCAAGGCGGCACTCTTCCTCGCGTCAGGCCTCGCCGACTACATTACGGGCCAGGTTGTGGTAGTCGACGGCGGCATGGTCATGTAATCCACCGTTTCCACGCAAGAGGACAACGATGCCCGACATGAAAGAGCTCGAGACCAAGGTCAAGGACATCATCGTAGAGGAGCTTGGCGTCGAGCGTGACAAGCTCAGCGACAACGCCAGCTTCATGGAGGATCTCGGCGCCGACAGTCTCGATACGGTCGAGCTGGTCATGGCGTTCGAGAAAGAATTCGACATCGACATCCCCGACGAGGAAGCCGAGAAGCTCCGCACGGTCGGTGACGCGCTGAAGTACCTCCACGAAAAGATGGGGGGCTGACGGGTTGAAGCGGCGCGTCGTCGTCACGGGCCTCGGGCTCGTCACGCCGCTGGGTCTGACCGCAGCCGAGACCTGGGAGCACCTCGTGGCCGGCCGCTCGGGCGCCGGCCCCATCCAGCGTTTCGACCCGGCCGGGCTCGATGTTCGGTTCGCCTGCGAAGTAAAGGGCTTTGATCCGACCAACTACATGGATCGGAAGGAAGCCAAGCGGGCGGACCGCTATGCGCAGTACGCGATCGCCGCCACGACGATGGCACTTGCCGATGCCGGGATCGGCCCCGCGGTGCCCGAGCCGGACCGCACCGGCGTGATCATTGGCAGCGGCATCGGGGGCATCGGGACCTTCGAGGAGCAGTGCCGGATCTTCATCGAGAAGGGACCGGGACGCGTTTCACCGTTCTTCGTGCCGATGTTCATCCCCGACATCGCGTCGGGGCTCGTCTCGATCCGTTGGAACGCGAAGGGGCCCAACTACTGCACGGTGTCCGCCTGTGCGTCGTCGGCCCACGCGCTCGGGGAGTCGTACCGGATCGTGCAGTCCGGCGCGGCCGACATGATGATCGCCGGAGGCGCCGAGGCGGCGGTGACGCCGCTCGCCATCGCCGGCTTCGCGAACATGAAGGCGCTGTCCACCCGGAACGACGAGCCGGAGCGCGCCTCCCGACCGTTCGACCGAGACCGCGACGGATTCGTCATGGGTGACGGGGCCGGCGTGCTCGTGCTCGAAGCGCTCCAGTGCGCGCTGGATCGTGGTGCGACGATTCTCGGCGAGGTGCTCGGCTACGGCATGAGTGCGGACGCGTTCCATATGACCCAGCCGGCCCCCGGCGGGGAAGGCGCCAGCCGGGCCATGCTCGCCTGCCTGCAAGACGGGGGCATCGATCCCCAGGACATCGGCTACATCAACGCCCACGGCACCTCGACACCCCACGGCGACATCGCCGAGACCGCGGCCGCCAAGGATGTATTCGGCGAGCATGCGTATCGCCTCGTGATGACGTCCACGAAGTCGATGACCGGGCACCTGCTCGGCGCGGCGGGCGCGCTGGAGACGTCGATCACGCTCATGGTGATCGCGCGTGGCGTGATCCCTCCCACCATCAACCTCGACCATCCGGATCCGGAGTGCGACCTCGACTACGCCGCGAACCGCCCGCTCGAACGCGACGTGGATGTTGCGCTCACCAATTCGTTCGGGTTCGGCGGTCACAACGTCTCGCTCGCCCTCGGCCGCTATCGGGAGTGAGGGCCGGGGACCGCGGGCACGCGGTCCATCGAGGGAACACATGGCGCACCACGACGTGCTCATCCTGGCCGGTTCGGAGAGTGACCGGGAGCGGATCGCACCCGCGTTCGCAGTCCTCGAAGACGCCGGTGTCGGCTACGACTTCATCGTGTCGTCCGCCCATCGCGACCCGGAGCGCACGGCCGAGCTCGCCCGCTCCGCAAAGGAGCAGGGGTATCGGGTCGTGATTGCCGCAGCCGGTCTGGCCGCGGCCCTCCCGGGAGCCGTCGCGGCGCTCACCGATCTTCCTGTGATCGGGTTGCCGCTCGACGTGGGCCCCCTTCGGGGCGTGGACGCGTTGTACGCGATCGCCCAGCTCCCGCCGGGTTGCCCCGTGGGGACCGTGGGTATCGGCAACGCGAAGAACGCGGCGCTCCTGGCCCTCCGCATCCTTCGCGTATAGCGCCGGCGGGCATGCGTCAGCGGTTCGGCATCGGGTACGACTCCCACCTGTTCGTGGAACGCCGGCGGTTCGTGCTCGCCGGTGTCGAGATCGAACACCCCAAGGGGCTGAAGGGGCACTCCGACGGGGACGCGGTGGCGCATGCACTCATCGACGCCCTGCTCGGGGCCGCCGCGATGGGGGACATCGGCACGCACTTCCCCGACACGGACGCCCGCTGGCGCGACGCGGATTCCATGCGGCTGGTCCGCGACGTGCAGCGCCGCATCGTGGCCGCCGGGTACGGCATCGTCAACGTCGATGTCACTGTGATCCTCGAGACCCCGAAGCTGGCACCCTACATCCAGCAAATGCGCGAGAACCTGGCGCGGGCGCTGGTGGTCCCGCTCGGGGCGGTGTCCGTGAAGGCGAAGACGAACGAGAAGATGGATTCGGTTGGCCGCGGGAAGGGAATCCAGGTCTTCGCCATCGCCAGCCTCGGGGGCGCCTGAGCCGTTGGAGACCCTGCTCGAGCGACTCTTCGTCCTCCCGCCGCTGGCGGTGTACGGACTTGTCGGAGCGCTGGCGGCCATCGAGAACGTGTTCCCCCCCGTCCCGGCGGACACCGCGGTGGGCTTCGGGGCGTTCCTCTCCCATCACGGCACGGTATCGGCCGTCGGCGTGTTCGCCGTCACCTGGGCGGCGAACGTCGCCTCCGCGTCGGCCGTCTACGGAGCGGGCCGCATGGTGGGTCGCCCGTTCTTCACCGGACGGATCGGACGGCGCCTGCTCGATCCCGACCGGCTCGGAAGGATCGAACGCCTCTACAGGGACCACGGACTTTGGGGGATCTTCCTGAGCCGCTTCGTCCCGGGGGTGCGGGCGGTGGTACCGCCGTTCGCGGGGATCGCCGGTCTCGGGGCCATCCGCGCCATCGTCCCGATCGCCGCCGCATCTGCCGTCTGGTACGGGCTCCTCACCATCGTCATCGCGTCGATGGCCGGCCGGATCGAAGACGTGGTGCGGCTCGTCACACGGCTCAACTGGACACTCCTGACCGCCGCCCTCGTCACCGGGGGCGGCGCGGTGATCCTCGCACGGCGCCGCCGCACGGCCTCGCGGCGCGGCCGCTGACCCGAGGTCTCGAGGGAATGCCGACGGTGCCGGCGGATCTCGATGATCGCGTGGTGCGGGCGTTCTGGCTCGAGGGCTTCCACGACTACCTCGCCGTGGAGTCCGGCAGCAGCGCCAACACGGTCGAGGCGTACGGCCGGGACCTCAGACGACTGGTCGTGTTCGCCGCGTCGTGCGGTGTGACGGGACCGGCGGATCTCACCGCGCGGCACGTCCGCGACTTCGTGTACCGGCTCAAGGATGTCGGCCTGGCAGCGTCCAGCATCCGGCGGCAGATCTCGGCGATCCGGACGTACTACCGGTTCCTGATCGCGGAGGGGCATGTGAGCGCCGACCCGAGCGACCAGGTGGAGCTTCCCAAGACCTGGCATCGACTGCCGGAGGTCCTCTCCCACGCCGAGATGGATGCGCTGCTCGCCGCGCCCGCCGTGGCCGAGCCTCTCGCGTGGCGGGATCGCTCGCTGCTGGAGGTGGCCTACGGGGCGGGGGTCCGCGTGTCGGAGCTGGTGGGCCTCGGGCTGGGTGACGTGTGGCACGACGAGGCGCTGATCCGGGTGCTCGGGAAGGGGTCAAAGGAGCGGATCGTCCCGATCGGCCGGCGGGCGCTCGGCGCGGTGGCGCTGTACGCGCGGGAGACGAGACCGTCGCTGGACCGCGGGAAGACGGCGGGGCGGCTGTTCCTCAACGCTCGGGGCACCCCGCTCTCCCGTGTCGGGGCCTGGGGCATCATCAAGCGGTGCGCCGAGCGCGCCGGGATTGAGAAGCGCGTCACGCCACATACGCTGCGCCACACGTTCGCCACCCACTTGCTCGAGGGCGGAGCGGACCTCCGGGCCGTGCAGGAAATGCTGGGGCACGCCGATCTGAGCACCACCCAGATCTACACGCACGTCGACCGGGACTACCTCCGGAGGGTGCACAAGACCTACCACCCGCGGCCGTAGCAGGGCGCCCGGCCACCTGGTCGCTTCTTCCGCGGGCACAGGGACTTACGGTCCCCTTTTTCAGGTGGCATGACTTTTGACAGGCCATGCGGCTCGGTATTACCTTTTGCCGTGCCGATCCTCTGTGTCATTCCGGCCCGGCTGCACTCCAGCAGACTCCCTCACAAGCCTCTTTGTCTCCTCGCCGGCGAGCCCCTCGTCCGTG
>Ga0055464_10000016_pt1 | contig 19293 bp, 18 predicted proteins | sample Joice_ThreeSqC_D_FD_57690 | JGI IMG/M metagenome (GOLD analysis project Ga0055464, IMG submission 57690) | Wetland microbial communities from San Francisco Bay, California, USA, that impact long-term carbon sequestration - Joice_ThreeSqC_D2 | ecosystem: Environmental > Aquatic > Marine >...
ATGGCCACCTCTGCCTGATCGAGACTGATCTGCGAGGTGAGCACGTCGACGATCGTCGCCATGCCGAGGCCGTACCGCTCCTGCTGCACCCGCAACCCCTCCGTCGCCGCGGCGACGCTCGCCTGCGCGATGGCGACGCTCTGTTCGGCCGAGGCCAGGGAGGCGAGGTATTGCGTGAGCTGGGCCTGCACAGCGCGCCGCGCGTCGTCGGCCTGGGCGCGGGCGGTGGTCCGGCTGGTGACACTGCGCGTGACCCCGGCCTCACGGCTGAAACCGTTGAAGATCGACCAGCTCAGACTCAGCCGTGCCGACCAGGTTCCATCCAGGGTGTTGAGTGCCGGACCGGAGAGCGATCGGGAGTACGATGCCGACAGCGTCGGGAAATAGGCGGCGCGGGCTACAGCAACCGACGCCTCAGCGACCTTGACGGCCGCGTCTGCCTGCAGCACGGACGGGGACTGGGCCACGGCCTCTGTCCGCAGTTCGACCGTGTCGAGTACGGCCGGCTGGAGGAGGCTGGAGTCGGCCGCGGCGCGCACGCTGCCATCGACGCCGATGAGCCGTGCCAGGTTCGCCTCGGCGGTGGACCTCCCGGTCTGCGCCTGCAGCAGCTGCAGGCGTGCATTGCCCAGTTCCACCAGCGCCTGGAGCGTATCCGAGCGGATCGCGCTCCCGGCAGCGAGCTTGTCCCGTGACATGCGCAACTGCTCTTCCGCGCGCTGGATGCTGCGTTCGGACACGCGTACCAGCTCGTCGGTTGCCAGTGCGGTGTAGAAGGCCTGCTTCGTCTGCAGCGCGATCTGGAACTCCTGGTTGAGCAGGGCGGCCTGTGCGGAGGTCTGGTCTGCGCTGGCGGAACGATTCTCGGCGAGCCGGCGGAAGCCGTCGAAGATCTGGAGCGAGGCACTCACACTGCCCGACATCGACTTGCTGGTCGGTGTCACGGTATCGCCGATCGTCGTGTTGTAATACGGGCGCCCCGGCTGTGCACTGTAGCCGGAGTTCGCCGAGATCGATGGCAGCCACGCCCCCATCGCCTGCAGCTTCCCGGCCCCGGCGTTGTCGACGCTTCCCTGGGCCTGGATGATGGACGGATTGACGCTCCGCGCCATGTCGAGCGCCTGCTGCAGCGTGACGGTGGCTTCCTGTGCTCGCGCCGCGACGGCGCCGGCCATGAGGAGCGCGAGCACTCCTGCGGCGGCCGTGAGTGTCCTACCTGCCATGTTGGGTACCTCGATCCCTTTCGCTCCGGCGCTGCTCGCTCCGGTTGATCATGTCCTGGTATTTGGCGTTCTGCTCCGCATCGAGAACCCGCCCGATATCCGTGCGGATCTGCGCGCGTAACGAGTCGAACTGCGGTCCGATCTCCTGCCAGAGCGCCTGCATCGTCTGCTCCCGCCGCGCGAGGATCGCGTCGACCGAGTCCCGTTGCACGGGGGTGAGCGCGAGCTCCTGCTGGAGGATGTCCGCGTAGCTCGGCCGCTCCCGTTGCGGCAGCGGACGCCGCCCCTCTTCGGAACGACCACTCCACGCGCTGAGCCCGAACGCCCCCACCGCCCCGCCCAGCACGAACGTGGCGAGGAGGAGGCTCACGGCGAGTGTCTTGGAGCGGTTGATCATCTGATCGTCTCGACTTGAAGCCGACGTTTTCCCGTATCTGACATCTGACCCCTGATTTCTGACCCCTGACTCCTATCTCCCCAACGCCACCGCCAGCACGACATCGACCGTCGGCGCTCGGTCCTCGACCAGCAGCGCGGGCACCGAGAGGTGCTCGCTCTCGGTCTGGAGCGGGTCGGCGATCGTGGCCAAGCTGCTGCCGGGACTGCGCGCACCCACCCACAACCCGAGCCAAAAGGCGGCGGCGGCGACGACCAGCATGGCTGCCACGAGACTCGGCCGGGCCCACGCCGTCAGGACGCTCCACCACTGCCCCGGCTCAGCGTTGCCGTACACACGGTCGACAGCGGTAACCACCCGCTGGACGAAGGCAGCATCGTCCGGTGCGGACAGCGCGGCCCGCAGTGCGCGGCCCAGCTCCGCATCCTGACGATGATCGAATGGAGACATGTCTGACATCAGTCTTCCTTCCTCCATTCCTCCCAGGTTCCAAGCTTCTCCCGCAAAGTCCGCCGGGCATGGAACACGTCTGACCGCACCGTCCCCTCCGGAATCCCCAGGATCTCGCCGATTTCCCGGTGCGAGTATCCCTCCGAGTCGAACAACACCAACGCCGCCCGCTGCCGCTCCGGCAGCTCCGCGAGCGCCGCCCGCAAGGCGGCGCCAAGCCCGCTCAGATCGGCGGCCCGATCAGGGGAGTCGCCCGTCGTCGCCAGGTACGGCGCCAGCGGCTCTGCCTGTCGAACCCGCCGCCGCCGCCGCCGATCGGCCGCCGCATTGGCCACGATCTTCAGCAGCCACGGCCCGAATGGCCGGGTCGGGTCGAATCTCCCGATATGCCGCAAGGCTGCCAGAAACCCGTCCTGAGCTGCGTCGTCGGCATCTTCCGGGTCCCCGAGGATCGTCCGTGCGATCCTCCGAGCCTGCCCGGCGTAGCGCCGAACCAACTCCCCGAACGCCTCCCGGTCTCCTGCCTGAGCGAGGACGGCCAGTTCTGCGTCCTGCATATGATCCTTACGCATTGGGGGGGGCACGCGTTGAGCCTCAATCCCTAAAGTCTTGTCGACGCCGGAGATAGCGTGCTACGGCGACGAGTCCGAGGCCGAAAGACACGACGGCGAGCGCGTACGCCATGACGTTGGGCAGCGCCACGAACAGCAGACCGACGCCGAGGAACGTAAACGCCACCGCCCCGGTGATGGAGCGCTGGGCCCCCTGGGCGACCTTCCGAAGGGCGATGACGGCCCGACGGGACCGCTCCCCCGGGGCCCGAGCCGGGCGCTCCCGGACGGGGGCCTCGCCCGCCCTCACGACGGCGGGTGGGAGATGTGGCTGCAGGGCCTCCGGCGCTCGCAGGGGCCGCAGCACGATCTCGGCAGCGAGTGCGAGATCGTGCCGGAACTGCCCGGCGGCGAAGCCCGCGACTGCCGCGTCCTCGATCAGGACGTCCAGCTCGTAGTTGCTGAGGAAGCTCGACGGATTGAGGTTGCTCGAGCCCACCTTGTACACGGTCTCATCGATGACGACGGTCTTGGCGTGCAGCATCGGCCCATGCCATTCCCAGATCCGGACGCCCGCCTCGAGCAGCTCGCGGTACCCGACGCGCGTCAGGGCCCGAATGGCTGGCAGGTCCGTGTGCCCCGGCACCAGGAGCCGTACGTCGAGCCCGTCGCGGGCCGCCGCCCGAAGGGTGGCGAAGATCGGCGTGGCCACGACCAGATAGGCGTCGGTGATCCAGAGCCGCTCGGCGGCGCTGGCGGCGAGAATCTCGATGGCGCGGTACAGCCGCAGGCCGCCGGGAATGCCCTCGATGACACGGAGTCGCGCGGTGCCGCAGGCATCCACCTTGGAGGGGAGGCCGTAGGTCGGCTCCTCCCCGCCCGCCCGCTCCCACTGACGGAAGAACTCCCACTCGAGTACCGGCACCACCGGTCCCTCGAGGTGCACGGCCGTGTCCCGCCACGGCGGGATCCCCCGAGCGGGGTTGCCGGCCCACTCGTTCCCGATGCAGATGCCGCCGACCACCGCGTCGGTGCCGTCGACCCCGAGATACTTGCGATGGTCGCGTCTGAGCAGCGCCAGCGGGTGCAGCAGGCTGCCGGAGCCGAATGGGCGTACGCGGACACCCGAATGCCGAAGCTCCCTCCAGAAGCTGCGCGGTGTGCGCCGAGAGCCCACGCGGTCGAAGAGGAGCCGGACCTCCACCCCGCGCCGTGCGGCGGCGGCGAGATGGGTGGCGAATTCGCGGCCGGTCTCGTCGCCGCGAATGATGTAGTTCTCGAAGTGGATCCAGCGGCGGGCGTCGTCGACGAGGCGCAGCATGGCCGCGAAGGCACCGGGGCCGTCGTGGAGATGCGTGACGGCGTTGCCCGGGACCATGCGGCTGCGGCAGACCCGGTCGAGCGCCCGCTCGAGTGCCCCACCGGTGACCGGGGGCCGGTCCGCCCCATCGATCACGGCGCTCCGAGCCCCAGCCGTTCCTCGACGGGCCGAAGTGCCTCGATGACGAACCGGACGTGGTCGTCGAGCGGCACTCCGAGTTCTTCGGCACCCTGCACCACCTCCTCACGGTTCACCCCGCGCGCGAATGCCTTGTCCTTGAGCTTCTTCTTGACGCTCTTGACCTCGAGATCCGCCAGGCTCTTCGACGGGCGCACCAGCGCGCAGGCGACGAGGAAGCCGCACAACTCGTCCACGGCGAACAGCGTGCGGGCCATCGGCGACGTGCGTGGCACGCCCGTGTACGACGCGTGTCCCAGGATCGCCTCGAGCATCGGCGCCGGCAGCCTACGGTCCCGCAGGATGCCGACCCCGAAGGCGGGGTGTTCGGCGTCGGGGCGGTGGTCGGGGTTCGGGTACCGCTCGTAGTCGAAGTCGTGGAGCAGTCCGACGAGCCCCCACGCCTCCTCGTCCTCGCCGAAATGGCGCGCGTAGGCGCGCATCGCCGCTTCCACGGCGTACATGTGCGCGCGCAGTGCAGCGGACTCGGTATGCTCGTGCATCAGGGCCAGGGCTTCGTCTCGCGTCATCGTCACGCTCCCATCCAGTGTTCCCGCCAGCGCTCGAACACGACGAGGGGCCACAGAGCCCTCGCGTGGTTCGCACGGCCGGCACGGTGCTCCGCGAGCAGCCGTTCTGTTGGCCCGGGCGACCAGACACCGCCTTGCTCGAGTCGCTCCCTCGCCAGCAGGCGATCGGTTTCCTCGCGCAGGCTGCCGTTCAGCCATGCCGCGACCGGGACGCTGAGCCCCCGCTTGCGCCGGCGTACGATCCAGCGGGGGACGTGACGGCCGGCCACTTCCTTGAGGAGCCACTTCGTCGCGAATCCGCGCACCCTCAGGTCCGACGGCAGTCCCAGCCCCAGTGCCATGACCTCACGATCCAGAAACGGTGCCCTTGCTTCGAGCCCCACGAGCATGGTCGCCCGGTCGATCTTCGTCAGCAAGTTGTCCGGAAGATACGTCCGATAATCGAAATACATGACCTCCCGCAGCGCATCGCGGCCGGCCGGTGGCGCGAGCGCGAAGGCCTCCCGGTACCGATCTGCAAGCACGGTCGCGGGGAGCCCGGTACCGAACCAGGCGACATGCCGCTGGAGGAGGTCCTCGTCGGCATGCGCCACGAAGCGGCGGAGCAGGAACTCCACGGTGATCTTGGCGTGCGACGCCGGCAGGCCCTCCACGGACCGTGCGACGAGCCGCCGGAGCGGAGCCGGGAGCCGCCGATACCCCGCCACGAGGCGGTGTCCGAGATAGGTTGGGTAGCCGCCGAACAGCTCGTCCGCCCCCTCGCCGCTCAGCACCACGCCCACCTGCTTCCGAGCCTCCCGGGCGAGGAGGTACGTCGGCAGGATCGCAGGGTCCGCGATCGGTTCCGCGACGCGCGCCGCCACGACGTCCAACGCCTCCCGCAGCTGCGGCTCTCCGGCACTGACCTCCACGTGCCGGGTGCCCAGCATCTCGGCGAGCCGGCGGGCCGGGCTGCGCTCGTCGTATGACGCGTCTGGGAAGCCGACCGTGAACGTTGGAAGCCGCTCGATGCGGCGGCTCGCGAGAGCGGCCAGGAGCGAGGAATCCACCCCTCCGCTGACGAACACGCCGACCGGCACGTCGGCGGCGGTCTGCCGTTCGACCGCGGCGGTCAGCAGACGCTCGAGCTCCAGCGCGGCCGATCCGGCGTCGATCCGGCGCTGCGCGATCGCCTCCGGATGCCAGTATCGGTGGGAGCGCGGGGCCTCACTCGAAAACTCGAGCGCGGCCCCAGCGGGCACCTTCCGCACGCCCGCGAACAGGGTCTTCGGCTCACGCGCGTAGCCGAGGTATGCGTAGTCGACGAGCCCAGCCGGGTCGAGCCGGCACGGCGCACGATCGACGAGCAGAGCCTGTACCTCCGACGCGAACCAGATCTCGCCGCCGACCACGCGCCAGAAGAGGGGCTTCTCCCCCCCGCGATCCCGAGCCAGCACCAGCCGCCCGGTCCGCCCATCCCAGATCGCGAGCGCGAACATGCCATCGAGCTCGGCGACCGCGTCGATGCCTCGATCCAGGAAGAGCGGAACGATCGGCTCGATGTCGGACGCCGACCGGTACGGGTAGTCGCGGTAGCGCCTTCTCAACTCCCCGGCATTGTAGATCGCGCCGTTCCCGCCTACCCAGACCGTGCCGCCGGGATCGGTGAAGGGCTGTGCCGCCTCACCCCGCAGGTCGGTAATGCGCAGACGCTCGACACCCATGGCCACGCGGGCTTCCGAGCGGAAGCCGGAGTCGTCGGGACCACGGTGCCGCAGTCGCTCGCCCATGGTACCGAGGCGCTCCCGCCATTGCAGCGCGCGTTCGAAACACACCATGCCGTAAATCCCGCACATGGTCAGCCGTCGTTCCGAGGAGCGCCCGCGAGGCCCCGACCCCGCGCCAACATCCCGCCGCCGCACGGACCGTAGGCGGCGTACCGTCGCGTGACCGCCAGCAGGGGCAGGTCGCGCGCAAGCGTTCCGCGCACGGCTTCGTCGTCGGCCCGTGCGACGAAGATGCGGGGGCGCGTGCACGCCACCAGCGCCTCTTGCCACCAGCTCCCCTCGCGCAGGGTCGTGCCCGGCTCGCGGACGAGCCGCTCGAACGCGTGCGGGACGTAGTTGCTCGTGAGCTCGGCGCCGTCCGTCGTGCTGAGGATGATCGTTCGTCGCAGGTAGAACGGCAGCGATGGCGGGAACGCGCCGACGCCGACGATCTCCGTCTCCGGTCCCGCCGCGCTGGCGATGACCTCGGCCAGGCCGCGGGCCGAGCGTTCCTCGCCGATGGCGCCCATCAGTCCAATGCTCAACCTCGGGATGCTCGCGACGGGGAGGCAGAGGGCGCCGAGCGCGAGCCAACGGCGCCGTGCCCCGGCCCAGGCGACGGCGCCAGCTCCGACGCAGACGCAGCCAAGGGCGGTGGCGGTGGCGGGAATCCGGCTGGTCACCTCGACGGTGGCGTGCGGCATCCAGCCCGGGATCGCGCCGCGGGCGATGAGCAGGAAGGCTCCGACGGCGCCGAGTGCCACCGCCGCCGGCCGGACGCCGGGACGGCGTCCCGGTGCGCGCATCCAGATCCCGGCGACCGCGAGCCCGATCGCCGGCATCAGTGGGAGCACGTACTGAGGACGCTTCGACTGGGACAACGTGAAGAAGGCGAGCGGGACGAGGAGCCAGAGGGCGAGGAACACCATGCGCCGGTCGGCCGCACCGTCTACCGTTCGAGCGGCGCGACGCCAGCCCGCGAGCGCGACGACGGTCCAGGGCATTGCCGCGGCCGGGAGGATCGCCAGGAAGTACCAGATGGGACCCGTGCGCCCCAACGCCGGCGTTGCGAGGCGCCCGGCCGTCTCGGTCACGAGCGCGTATTCGAGGAACCCTGGAACATCGCGCGCCACGGCAAAGACCCAGGGCATGACGATCGCGACGAACAGCAGCACGGCAACCGGATCGACCAGCCGGCGGCCGGCGCGCCGCCACACCGCATACGGGACGGCGATCATCACCGGCAGGGCGATCGCGATCGGTCCCTTGGTGAGCGCACCGAGGCCGATGGCGCCCCAGGCAAGCGCGCGATGCCAGTCGCCGGTCCCGCGGGCGGTCCCGGCCTCGACGGCGCCGTGGAATCCCATCAAGGCGAGCACGACCCAGAGCGCCAGTGCGCTGTCGAAGATCACCGTGCGTGAGTACGCGAGGACGAACGGCGTACCGGCCGTGGCGAGCACGGCGGTCCATGCGCTCCCCGGTCCCCACAGCCGGCGCGAAAATCGCGCCACGGCAGCGAGCATGAGCAGGGTGAACAGCAGCGGTGCGAGCCGTGCGGCGAGCACGGTTGGCCCGAGAACCTCCATCAGGGCGGCCGTGGCCGCGAAGAAGAGCGCCGGCTTGTCGACGTACGGCACGCCGTTCAGGTGCGGGAGGACGAAGTCGTTCGTTCGGGCCATCTCACGCGCCACTTCGGCGTTACGCCCTTCATCGGGCTCCAGCAGGGCGTAGCCGTCGATCCGGTAGAGAAACCCGATGGCGAGCACTGCCACGATCAACGCGGCCCACGGCAGCCGCCCGCGTAGAAACGGACGGGGGCTCAAGGCAAGCCGGTGGCCTTCGGCGGCGGCATCGGATGCGAGCTCTGCGCCGCCGTGATCGAGATCGTGGAGCGGACCGTATCGTCGATCAACACCTCGAAGCTGTAAGTCCCGGGGTGGGGGAAGGGGACGTCGAACACCAGCAGGGTGCCCGCGGCGATCTCGAGGACCCCTGCCGGAGGCTCGTTGAAGGTCACCGTGCCATCCCCCGTGATGAGCTCGGTGCCATGCTCGTCGGTGAACCGAATCCGGACCTTGTGCTCACCGATCTCGGTCCGGCGGCCTTTGAGGTGCAGCACGAGATGCATGCGAGGATGTACCGCGGGGAACTTCGCCACCCAGACGTGCGAGAAGATCCCGAGAATCGACAGCTTGCCGTACTGGTCGATGATGGCGTAGTCGCAGACCGTGGCCAGGTCGATCTTCATGGGGACTCCTGCTGCCGACGCGGAACTTCGCCGTGGCGACGGGTCGAGGTCCGGGCGAAACCGTGAAGCGTGGTCGCGAGCTGGTCGGGCTCGGCGAGCGGCGCCGCGCACTGGGTGCCGGCACAAACGTAGGCGCGAGGGGACGTGCCGTCGAGCATCGCGGCCATCGGGGCCGGCAGGCCGATCGCGGGTGCATCGGGTGCGAGACGGCGCACGACCTTGCGCGGCCGGTAGACCGTGAGGGCGGTGCGATGCAGCGCGTCGGTTCGCTCGTCCCTGTCCCCGACGATGACGACGTGGGTGGGGGGCATCACGGCCCAGTCGACGCCACGGAGCAGGGTGGAGCCGAAGACCGAGAGGTCGGCGGCTGTGCCGGAGACGGCCGCGAGCAATGCGTCCCGGCGCGTGCGCCATTGCGGTTCCCCAGAGTGCTCCGCCAACCGCGCGAGCACGATGGCCGCGGCGCCGTTGGGCGAGGGTGTCGGCGCATCCTGGACGGGAATCAGCTCGTGGGTCAGGAAGCCGATCCCGCCGCCGCCACGGCGCGTGTCGGTCAGGCCTCCCTCCTCGCTGCGGTAGCCGAGCCAGACCGACTCCATCACCGCGGCAGCGCGCTCCAGCCACGTGGCGTCACCGCTGACCTCGAAGGCGTCGATGGCGGCGTCGGCCATCTGGACCTGATCGTCGAGAATCCCCGTCACCGCGCTCCCGATCGCATGCGGCAGCTCGAAGCCGGTGCCGCGGCTGGATGACTCCCGGAAGAACCGCTCCAGCGTGCGCAGTGCGTGTGCCCCGATGTCATCGCGGTGGAGCAGGGCCGCCGCCCGCAGGGCGGCCCCCGCCATCATGCCATTCCACGCCGCGTAGAGCGTTCGGTCCACGAACGGAGCGGGGCGGTCTTCCCGGGCACGGAGGAGCCTCTCACGGCCCGACGCGAGCAGCGCTGCCACCCGGTCGGCATCGCGCTTCACTGCCTCCGCGATCTCCTCGATCGAATCGCGTACCCAGAGCACGTGGCGGCGGGGATCGTGAGGCATCTCCCCTTTCCCGTCGAGATCGTATCGCCGCGCCAGTACGACGAACTCCTCCTCGGTGAGGACGGCACGCGCTTCGTCGGCACTCCAGGTGAAGTAGCTGCCGTCGTCCCCCGCGCCGATATCGGCGTCCTGGGAGGCGTAGTAGCCGCCGTCGGGATCGGCCATGGTGGTCTCGATCCACGCGACGATCCCCTCGATCGCCTCGCGCCGCATCCCGTCCGTCCCGTCCACGAGACCGGCCCCGGCCGCGCTGACGTACGCGTCGAGGAGTTCCGCGTTGTCGTACAGCATCTTCTCGAAGTGCGGCACGATCCACTGCCCGTCCACCGCGTATCGGTGGAACCCGCCGCCGAGATGGTCGCGGATGCCTCCGCGCGCCATCGCGTCCAGCGTCCGCCCTACCATCTCTCTCGCGCCGTCGTCACCGGTGTCGAACCAGCGCGCGAGCAGGAACTCGCAGGCCGCGGGATGGGGGAACTTCGGCTGCGTGCCGAATCCCCCCGCGCGGGCGTCGAACTGCCGGCCGATGGCGGTGGTGGCCTCGGTGAGCATGGCGGCCGACGGCGTGCCTGGTCGGGACTCGCTGCCACGGGAGGCGACGGTGGTGGAGATCTCCTCGGCCTGCTGGAGGACGTCGCCGTGGCGTTCACGGTAGAGGCGGGCGAGACTCGCGAGCACGGCGCGGAATCCGAATCTGCCGTAGCGGTCGTTCGGCGGGAAATAGGTCCCGGCGTAGAACACCTCGCCGGCGGGCGTCAGGAATGCCGTCAGCGGCCAGCCGCCCTGTCCGGTCAGTGCCTGGGCGGCCCGCTGGTATCGTGCGTCCACGTCGGGGCGCTCGTCTCGGTCGACCTTTACGCAGATCCAGTCGCGATCCAGAATCTCGGCCACGGCCTCGTCTTCGTAGGACTCGTGGTCCATCACGTGGCACCAGTGGCACCAGACCGCCCCGATATCGAGCAGCACGGGCCGGTTCAGCTCGCGCGCGCGCGCGAACGCGTCCTCTCCCCACGGGAACCAGTCCACGGGCTGATCGCCCGCGGACCTGAGGTAGGCGGAGCGCTCGGTGGCGAGGCGGTTCGGCATGGCGCGGTCCGTGGAGGTTCCCGGGTGGGTCAGCGCGCGGGGCGCCGCCGCATGCTACACACGGGAGGACGGGCAGAGGTCGCTGACCGGGCAGATCTCGCACTTCGGCGCGCGCGCGGAACAGATCTGGCGGCCGTGATGGATGAGCAGGTGCGAGAACACCGTCCAATCGCGCTTCGGCACGAGCTTCATCAGGTCGCGCTCGACCTTCTTCGGGTCGTCGTTCCCGGTGAGCTTGAGGCGGTTCGCGATCCGGCCCACATGCGTGTCCACGACGATCCCTTCATCGATGCCGAAGGCGTTGCCGAGCACGACGTTGGCGGTCTTGCGTCCGACGCCGGGCAGCGCCGTCAACTCCTCCATCGAGGCCGGGACCTTCCCGTCGTGGCGCTCCACGAGCGCCTGGGCCATGCCGAGGATCGACTTGGTCTTGTTGCGGAAGAACCCCGTGGACCTAATCTCCTGCTCGAACTCCTCGGGGTTCGCGTTGGCGTAGTCCTCGGCGGACCGGTATTTCCGGTACAGATCCTCCGTCACGAGATTGACCCGGGCGTCGGTGCACTGAGCGCTCAGGATCGTGGCCACGAGGAGCTGTAGCGGGTCGGCGTGTTCGAGTGCGCACTGCGCCTCAGGGTACTGCCGCTTCAGTTTCCTGATGATCGGTCCAATCCGCTCGCCGGCGTTGCCGAGGGTCGGTCGTACGTTGCGTTTCGCCGGCACGGTCGTATCCCCGATTGGTCAGTCGTCGGCGGTGGTGCGGAGCGCGAGCAGCGCGAGGTGCATCAGCTCCGCGTGCGTGGTGATGGACCGCAGGTCCGCCGACTCACCCCCGTCGAGGGTGGAGGCGAACGGCGGTGTCCGTGCGCTTCCGGCGGCTGCGGGAAAGTCCTCCGGGGGCGCGGTAAGAGTGATCTGGCTGAAGCCCGGCCGGTCCGGCCGGAGTCCCAGGACGGCGAGCAGGGAGATCTCCCGCTGGTGACTCCCCTCGATCGCGTACAGGCCGTCGAGCGGCTCGTGCGGCGCGTCGGCGGCGATCTGTGCCCAGAACCAGCGCTCCGGCAACTGCAGGTAACACGCGCCGCGCGGGACTCCTGGTGGGGGGGCCGGTGCTGGAGCGGCCCACGCCGACTCTAGGAGCTTCCGCGGCACCGCCACGATGTGCCTTCCGCCCTCCCAGAACCTGAAGGCGATGTACAGCGCCATGAGATACTCGACGCCGGCGTCCGGATGCTGCTCCACCACATCCGGACTCTCGAGCTCGGCCAGCAGGTGCTGTACCTCCTGCAGCGCGGCGAACTGCGCGCGGTCGGCCGTGTCGTGGCGCCCGGCCCGCGCCTCCTCGGCGATCGCCGGGAAGCGGGCGTCGGCGAGCGGCCCGAATGCGTGCGTGAACGGATCGGGCCGGCTCATGTCCGCTTTGGGAGGAAGTCGTCGAGGGCCTGGACGAAGGCCTCGAACTCCTCGACATGCGGCACGTGACCCGAATCCTCGAGCACTTGGAGCCGTGCGTCGCACATCCAGTGCGCGAGCCGCTCGGCGGTCTCGACGGAGATCGGGTCGTGCCGACCGTGGATGACCAGCGTGGGGATGCACAGCTCTCGCAGCTCGTCGAACACGGGCCGCAGGTCGGTGCTGGCGATGCTCTCCCACACGGCGTCCTGGGTACGGCCGGATACCCGGAAAGGGGTTAGCTCCCGCGCGCGCTCCGGGTCCTTGAAGTATCCAGCTACCGAGAGCTCGAAGGCGCGCTTGCGATACGCGGCCTCGTCCGTTTCGCGGAGGCGGGAACGGCGCAGCGCGGCACGCTCATTGACCACCGCGGGATCGGCCATCCGGTCGGCGAAGTGCCGCTGGAACTCGGCGCGATGCTCCGCGGTCACCGGGGCGGGGGAGACGAGGGCGAGGCGCCCCACACGCTCGGGATTCGAGGCGGCGTACAGCAGGGCCAGCAAGGCGCCCCACGAGTAACCGAGCAGCGTCACCGGCTCCAGGTCCCAGAGATCGATCAGCGCGTCGAGGTCCTGGACGTGCTCGCGCCACCCCATGGGAACGTCGCGCCCGACGGGGGAGCGACCGCCACCTCGCTGGTCGTAGTAACGCAGCCGGCGTCCCCGCGCGAGGGCGTCGAACTGCGGCAGCAGGTAGTCGTGCTGCGCGCCAGGCCCGCCATGCAGCACCACCACGTCGGGCCCGTCACCGACAATTCGGATGTACAGCCGCACGCCGTTGACCGAAACGGTCCCGTCGGAAATCGGCGGCGCCGCGTCGTGCGTGCTCACAGGAGGACCGCGAGAGCGTCGGCGATCTCCCGCACCGCCCCCGTTTCGCTCTCGTCGAACCGACCGGGGGCATTGCCGGCCACCTCGATCCGGCCGAGCACTTCGTCGCGGCGGGCGATCGGCACGGCGAGATCCGGGCCACGCGCCGCTTCAGGCTCCGGGCCGGCGCCCGCAGCGAACGTCATGCCCTCGCCGGCGCGAAGGAACATTCGGACGGACGCATATGGCGGCCCGGCGGCGTGCATGCGTTCGGCGGCGATCCGGAGCAGCTGTCCCGGCGCGGCATCCCGGCAGAAAGCGCCCTGCAGCGCCCGGACGACGGGATCGGGCCGGAGGACGCTCCGCATCGCTACTTGAGCGTCGCCTTCGTCTCCATGCGCTCGCCGTCCCGCAGGAAGACGATGGTGACCGTCTCGCCGGTCTTGTACGTGGTCAGCGCCTCCTGCAGACCGTAGACGTCCTTCACGACCACGTCGCCGATCTTGAGGATGACATCCCCAGCCTTGATGCCTGCTTCGGCCGCCGCAGTGCCCTCCCGCACACCCTGCACGCGCATCCCCTCGAGGCCGCTGCTCACCATGTCGGGCATCGTCCCGAGCGAGGCCCGCTTGCCGCCGGCTGGCGGTGCCGGGCGCTCGAATGCCACGTACGTCACCTCGTCGGGGCGAGTCGCGAGGTTCCAGGCGACGTCCGACGCGAGTCCCACGATTTCGGCGACGCCGGCCATGTTGATCTTGTCCCAGTCATCGGCTGCCGTGTGATAGTCCTGATGCAGCTGGGTGTAGAAGTGCAGCACCGGGATCCCCTTGGCATAGAACACCGCGTGATCGCTGCTGCCCCACGGGTCCGCCTGCATGCCGAGGTTCAGCCGGTACTTCACGTTGGCTCGGTCGAGTGCGGTCGGCAGCTCCTCGGCCGATCCCGTTCCGCCGACGGTGAGGCTGTCACCCGAGAGGCGGCCAACCATGTCGAAGTTGAGCATTACGTCCGTCGAATCGAGCGGGATCGCGGGATGCTCCACGTAGTAGGCCGAGCCGATCGCGCCGAGCTCCTCGGCGGTGAACGCGACGAACACGAAGGTGCGGCGGTCGGGTGCGGTGCGGGCGGCGAGGCTGCGGGCCGTCTCGATCAGGGCGACCGTGCCCGAAGCGTTGTCGTCGGCGCCGTTCTGGATGCCCTTGACCTTCGCCGTGTCGCGGCTGGAAGACTCATAGCCGTGATCGCCATGGCCGAGATGGTCGTAGTGTGCGCCGAGGACGACGACCTCTCCGGCGAGCGTGCCGCTGCCCCGCAGAATGCCGACGACGTTCTTCACCGTTGCACCACCGAAGTCGGTGTGGGCGAGTGCCGGGGAGTTGGGGTCGAGCTGGAACGTCTGGAAGTAGCCGTCAGTGCCGCCCGGCTCGAGGCCAATGTCGGCGAAGGCGTCCGCGATGAAGTCCGCTGCCTGGTCGAGCCCGGCGGTGTTGACGCCGCGCCCCTCGCGCGCGTCGTCGGCGAGCCACGCGATCTCCTTCGTGATGCGGGCCGATGACGGCGGAGCGACGGCCGCAGTCTGGGCGAGGAGGCTGCCGGCAGTGACGAGACCGGCGGCAACGGCGACGGGCAGTGCCCGGACGAGCGTCTTCAGATGCGTCATGGAGCCGTGACCTTGCGGGGAGGGGGAAACCTCTATCTTTGTGTGCGATCCCAGTATGCGACCCCAAACATAACAGGATGATCCCCTCGGCATGGCCCGGCTGTCCTCTCGGCTGCTCGCCCTGATTCCCCTCGCCGTGGGGATCAATCTGGCGTTGGGGAAGTTCGCCTCCGCCACGTCCCTGCCGCTCTTCCTCGACACCGTGGGCACCGTGCTGGTCGCGGCGCTGGTGGGGCCGGCGGCCGCGGTCGTGACGGGCCTCGTCTCGCAGACGGCGTTCACGATCGTGGACGGCAAGCTGATGTGGATGGCGTTCCTGCCGGTCCAGCTCGGGATCGCGCTCTACGCTGGGCTCGCGGCGCGCTACCGCATGTTCGCCTCGCCCCTCCGGGCGGTGGCGAGCGGGCTCGGGCTCGGCGTGATCGCCGCCACGCTCTCGTGGCCGATCTCGCTGCTGCTGTTCGGTGGGGTGACCGCGAGCGGGGTCACCCTCGTGACGACCGCGCTCACCGCCGTCGGGGTGCCGCTGCGTTGGGCCGTCTATGGCGCGAGCCTGAGCAGCGATCTGCTCGACAAGGCCGTCACCTTCCTCCTCGTGTACGTCGTGCTCGAGGCGCTCCCGAGGCGGATGGCCGTCCGCTTTCCGGCTGCCGACCGCTCGCGAGGGCGCGCGTGACGCTCGGATACCGGCCGGGGGACGGACTCCTCCATCGGACGCATCCGTTCACGACCGCCTCCCTCGCCGGCGCCGTCTCGGTGCTAGTGTTCGTGCTGCCGGGTGTTCTGGCACCGTGGGGACTCGTCGCGGGCCTGTGCGTGCTGGCGGCCGTATCGGGGCTCCTGCCCGTCCTCGGCACGGCTGCGGCATTTTCCGCGCCCTTCTGGGGCTTCTTGATCCTGATCCATGGGGTGTTCCGGGACGATCTCGGTACGGCGGTGGTGCTGGCAGGCAGGATCTCGGCGATGCTCACCGTCTTTCTCCTGCTTCTCGCATCGGTGCATCCCGGCCGCCTTGTCGATGCGATGCTGGAGCGCGGTGCACCGTTCGGGCTCGCGTACCTCTTCGGCGCCACGCTGCAGGCCGTGCCCCAGCTGCAGCGGCGGGCTGCGGCCATCCTCGACGCCCAGCGCTGTCGCGGGCTCAGGGTGCGCGGCTCGCTGGTCCGAAGGGCCCGCGCGGTGATACCGCTGGCCGTTCCGCTCGTGCTGGGGGCGCTGGCCGAGGTGGACGAGCGCGCCCTCGCGCTCGAGATCCGTGGCGCCGGCAGCGGCGCTCGGCGCACTCCGCTCGACCCGCCGCGTGACGGTGCCGTGGGCCGGCTGGTCCGCTGGTTTTTGCTTGCGGCTGTCACCGGTGCCGTGCTGTGGCGGCTGCTGTCGTGAGCGTCCACCTCGAGCAGGTAGCGTTCCGGTATCCCGGCAGCGGATTCGATGCCCTGCGAGATCTCTCCCTCGAGTTCGCGCCTGGCTTGGTGCATCTCGTCACTGGGAGGCTCGGATCGGGGTGCAGCACGCTCCTCCTCGTCATCGCCGGGCTCGCCCCGCACGTCACCGGCGGGTCCCGATCGGGCTCGGTCGTGACGCTCGGCCTCGACCCGGGGGGGAGCGGGCGCCGGGACCTCGCAGGGAGGATCGGCCTCCTGCTCCCCACGCCGTGGACCCAGCTCTCCGGCATGGCGTACACGGTGGCCGAGGAGGTCGCGTTCGGACCGGCGAACCTCGGCTGGAACCGCGACCGAATCCGTGAGGCGGTCGACGGTGCTCTGCGGCTCGTGGAGCTGGAACGGTTCGCCGATCGCGATCCACGGACACTGTCCGGGGGCGAGCTGCAGCGCGTGATGTTCGCGGCGATCGTCGCGATGGATCCCGCGGTCTGCCTGCTCGACGAGCCGGCGATGGAGCTCGATCTGGAAACGACGGAAATGATCTACCAACATCTGCCCGCACTTGCCCGGGAGCGGACCGTCATCGTCGCGACCACCGACCTCGACCGGGCGGTTCGCGTCGCCGACCGTGTCGTCCTGCTGGATGGCGGGAGCGTAATCGGGGAGGGGAATCCTGCAGACGTCCTCGGAACCGCGCGTGCCGTCGAGGCCGGGGCGACGACCTCGGCCGCCCGGATCGCGTACCTCGCGGGCATTGCCCCCACGTTCCCGCTGACCGTCTCCGCGGCGGTCGAGCGGTTTTCCCGATGACCGCCCTCCGCTTCGAGGACGTCTGGTTCGGCTACGGGGCGGTGCCCGTGCTCGAGGGGATCGGATTCGCCGTCGAACCGGGGGAAGCGGTGGCGCTGCTCGGCCGCAACGGGGCGGGCAAGACCACCCTCACCAAGCTGGTCATGGCGCTGCTGCATCCCCATCGAGGGTACGTGTGGGTGGGTGACCGCATCACGCAGGGTCGTACGCCGGAGCAGATCGCGGCCCGCGCTGCCTACGTCTTCCAGCATGCCGACCAGCAGCTCTTTGCCCGCACGGTGCTTCGGGAGGTCGCGTTCGCCCCGCGGCAGCTCGGGCTCCCTCCCCACGAAATCGAGGCGCTCGCGACGGACGCTCTCCGCCGAGTGGGCCTGGACCGCGTCGGCCACGAGCATCCGTACGACCTGCCTCCGGCGCAGCGCAAGCTCGTGACGCTTGCGGCCGCCCTCGCACAGCAGCCACGGGTCCTCGTGCTCGACGAACCGAGCCAGGGCATGGACGCACCGTCGATCCAGCGTGTCGCGGACGTAATCAGGTCGCTCGCCTCGGAGGGCGTCGCGGTTCTGGCCGTCACCCACGATCTCTCGCTCGTCACCGAAGCGCTCGACCGCACGATCGTGCTGGACGGTGGCCGGATCGCGTACGACGGCCTGTCGGCCACGCTCGTGACGGACGCCACGCGCGCCCGGCAGCTCGGCCTCGGCGTGCCGCCGGGGGTGCAGCTGTCACTCCGTCTCGATCTACCGGGCCGGCCGCTTCGTCTGGCGGACGTTGCGGCAGCGCTGCGCGCTCCTGAGAAGGGCGGGCGAAGCGCAGGCTGAGCTCGATCGGCCTGATTGCCGCCCATCCGATGGTGTCCTATCTTCGAGGCCTATGGAAGCAGAAATCAAGCTCGCGGTGCTGTTTGGGCGTCTCCTTGACCTCGTCCGCTCCCGACCCGATGCCACGTACGAGATCGAGGCTTCCCTGGGCGGACTGGCGGATCTCGCGGCGCAGCGCAGCGTCACCGTGCGCCTCCGCCAAGGGCAGCTGCTCGTGGAGGCGATGCCGATTCCACCGGATACCCCCTTTGCCACGCTGATCATCCATCAGCTTGCCACCCACGGACTCGGCGCCATCGTGGTGTCGTGCGGCGCATCTGCGCTCGATCTCCTCAACGCCGCCTGGGCCATCGCGCTCGATCCCACCAACTATCCGCTCGGCTCGAGTGCGAGCCATCGACTCGCTGATCTCCAGGTATTCTCGGTTCAGTTTCTTTCGGCCCAGGGCAGTGAGGTGGCCGAGGATCACCGCCGCATCGACGTCGAGGGCGCCATCGCACACCTGGGCGGCTTTGCGCTGGAGTCGGAGGTCGCGCCGCACCAGGTGCGGGAGGTGGTCGGGGCGCGGGACGGCGCGGCGTTCGAGGACATCGTGTCGCGCGCGCGGCCGTCGGCGACCCGCACGTCGTCGCTGGCCGCGATGGTGGAGCGGCTCCGCGACGAAGAGCCGGGTCCCCGGCTAATGGAGCGGGTGGACGGCTTTCAGCGGGGGCTGGAGAAGTCGCTCGGCCAGGACAAGATCCCGCAGATCGTTGACGGCCTGCTCGCTCTCGTCCACGCAGAGGAGGAAGCCACCTCGGAGGAGGTGCGTCGGGCCCTCGGCATTGCGCTCCGCCGGGCGCTGACCTCCGAGGTGCTGCGCAAGCTCATGCCGCTCCTGCTGGACGAGATCTACGTCGCCGATCTCGTGGAGATCCTGCGGCGGGCGGGAACCGATGGCACGCGGGAGATGGTGCAGCGCCTCATCAGCGCTCCCACCTTCGCGGAGCGACGGGCGTACTTGAATGCGCTCCGCTCCGTCGAGCGGGGCAACGACGTCGTCGCGAGCCTGCTCGCGCACTCCGAGTGGTATGTCGTCCGGAACGCGGCGGATCTCGTGGCGGACCTGAACATCACCGATGCGGTGCCGTTGCTCGGACGCGTGGTCGATCACGAGGACGAGCGGGTTCGGCTCTCCGTGGCGCTGGCGCTGGCGAAGCTCGGCACGCCGGATGCGGTGCGGTTCCTGCGCGCCCCCCTGCGTGATCCGGACCGCAACGTGCGCCTCGCGGTGGCGCGGGATCTCGGCGGGAAGGGGCTTGGCGCACTGTCGATGGTGCTGGTCAGCGCCGCCGAGGCCGAGGACGATGCGGAGGTCTGCGCGGAGTACTACCGCGCGCTCGGCCGGATCGGGACGCCCGAGGCGGTCCGGGCGCTCATCGAAGTGGCGCAGCCGGGCCGCGGCTTGTTCGCGACCGGCAAGGTCGCGCCGCATCGGCGGGTCGCGGCGACCGAGGGGCTCGTGCTGGCCGACACCGACAGCGCGCGCGCGGCCGTGCAGGAGCTGGCGCGCGACCGGGACCGGGACGTGCGGGAAGCGGCCAGCCCTCCCGCC
>Ga0055464_10000017_pt1 | contig 19281 bp, 10 predicted proteins | sample Joice_ThreeSqC_D_FD_57690 | JGI IMG/M metagenome (GOLD analysis project Ga0055464, IMG submission 57690) | Wetland microbial communities from San Francisco Bay, California, USA, that impact long-term carbon sequestration - Joice_ThreeSqC_D2 | ecosystem: Environmental > Aquatic > Marine >...
GCGGCCCGCTCGAAGGCCTGCTCGGCGCCGTCGGGATCGCCGGTGCGCCACAGCGCCTCACCGAGCACGTTGGCCACGCCGGCGTCACCGGGATGCCGCTGCTCGAATCGGCGTGCCGCCTCGATGGCGTCCTGGTAGCGGCCGACCTCCAGCAGTGTTCGCGTCAGCAGGCGCACCGCCTCGGGCGAATCGGCGCGGCGCAGGTCCGCGATCGCGTCGTCGTAACGGCCCGCGAGGTAGGCCGCACGGGCTGCACCTGGTGCCTGGGCCACGGCGGGCCGAGCGCCCGCGAAGGCGATGCCGACGAGCAGGAGCGTGCGCACGAGCGCGCAGGGGTGGCTCATCGAGGCTCCCTCCCTTCGCGCGTGCGGATCTCCCGGTTGGTGCGGGCCAGCGTGAGGAGCATCTGTTCGAGTCGGGCCTCGTATGCGGTCTCTTCCATCGCGTTCTTGTGCGCCCGCAGGTCCGTGATGGCCGTCTCGAGGCTGTCCCGCTCGGCGTAGAGTGCCGCCAGCGCGGGATCGTCCGTCGCGGCGCGCGCGGCCCGGCCGGGTTCGGCCGCGAGGAACACCCCGCGTGCCCGCACTCCGTCGCCCGACTGGCCGTCCGGCTCGTGGGAGCCGCGGCCGTCGCCGTCGTCGTCGAGCAGCGCGTGCTCGGAGCGGAGCCGGTTCTGTTCGCCGTACGTCCGCTCCACTTCCGCATTGGCGTACTGGAACGCCTCCAGCACCGACACGCGCCCGTCCTTGTCGGTATCGGCTTCCTCGTCGGTGAGCGCCGTCACGAAGAAGCCGCCGAAGAGGCTCTCGTCCCGCTCGGTGCCGGAGCGCGTGGCCGTGACGATGATGCGGTGGTCTCCCGACAGCGCCCCGATCCAGTCGCCGCTCGCCGAGGCGAGGTTCACGAACACGACCTCCTGCGTCGCGAACGCGCCGAGGAGAGCCGCGAAGTCCTCGGCGCGCATGTCCGGTCCGGGGAGATTGATCCGCGGCTCGCCGCCCACCGTGCTGCCGTGCCCGATGAGCACCACGACGATCCGCGCCCCCGGCTCGGCCCGGGACGCGAGATCGGTGAGCGCCGCGGTGACGTTTGCCTTCGTGGATCGGTCGCGGATCTGCGGGTCGCGCGCCGGGTCCTCGGCGAAGTAGCCGATCCGGTCCTCCGTGATGCCGAGATGCTCCCGGGCATCCTCCACGAGGGTCGATCCCCACACCAGGAACCGCTCCTGGTACGCGGGCTCTCCGCCGATGCCGCTCACGACGAGGAGATACGTCTGCGCCGGGGCGGGCCGCGCACCGAGCGCCGCACAGAGAAGCGGGAGCCACAGCAGCCGGCGCGTCATGCGAGCCCCCGGCTCCGGCGCCAGGCCCACTCGGTACCGATCAGCGCCAGCACGGCGAGCAGCAGGACCGGCATGTCCCACAGGTCGCGTTCTTCCCGCACCGTGGCTCCGCTCTCGGTGAAGCTGACGTCCTCCGGGAGCGCGGACACGGTCGAGGGGGTGTAGAACCGCCCCCCCGTCTCCTCGGCGATGCGGCGCAGCGCCGCCTCCTGCATCTCGGCGTCCCGCATTTCCGAGTCGAGGTCGCCGGCTTCGACGTAGGTCACCGCGGTGCCCATCGCGGTGGTGCGGCGGGTGGCATCGACGTGCACTTCGTAGAGACCGTCGTTGTCAGGCACGAACGACGTCCGGTACTCGCCGTCCCGCTCGACCGACCACTCCATCGGCAGCACCGACTCGGAGCCGTCGGGCGCCACGAGCCGGGCGCTCACTTCGGCGCCGTTGAGTTTCAGGTATCCCGAGTCGGAGACTTCCGCGGTGACCGTCACGGTCGAGCCGCGCTCCACACGGTCGGCGTCGGTCTCCGCCGTCACGTGATCGGGCACGTCGGCGACGAGCCAGCGGAGCAGCTGGCGCCAGAAGATCTCGTGCGTCTGGTCCTCCACCGGGATGTCGGCGTGCATCTGCCAGATCCAGGTGTCCTGCACGGGGAGCGCGAGCGCCTTTCCCCGGCCGTAGCGCTGATACGCGAGCACGACGAGCGGGTCGCGAACCGACTCCGCGCGCCCCTCGAGCAGGAGGCTCGCGCCGGGCTTGATCTCGGTGAGCCGGTTGACCACCGAGAGGTCGGGCAGCCGCGCCCACCGCTCGGGCAACGCCGCGTCGTCCGCGTCCAGCTGGGTGAGGGGGTGGGTGAGCCCGTACGGTGTCGGCGCCACCTTCACTTCGGCGAAGAACCCGCCGGTGTCCCGCAGGGCCGGGGCGTCCAGCACGACGGGGAGGGCCTCGGCGAGAGGGGTGCCGGCGTATCCACCCTCCGCGAACGCGCGCCGCCCACCGAGCGCCACCAGGCCGCCGCCACGCCGGCTGACGAACTCCGCGAGCATGCCCAGCTGATCGTGCGTGAAGAACGAGGCCTCGATCGAGCCGAGGATCAGGCCGTCGTAGCGGAACAGCTCCTCGCGGGTCGTCGGGAATCCTGCGGCGAGATCGTCGGGTGAATCGACGTCCACGGCGTAGAACTTGTCGTCGGCGGTTCGCTGCAGCACGATCAGCCGCACCTGAGGATCGTCCGCGACCGCGTGGCGCAGGAACTTGACCTCGAACCGCGGCTCGCCCTCCACGTACAGGATTCGTCGGCGGGCGTCCTCGACGAGGAGCAGCGACTCGAGCGTGTTGTTGGCCGTGACCGCTTCACCTTCCCTCGGGGCGATGCGGTAGCGTATCGGGTGCGGTCCGATCTCGTCCGCGGTGAAGTGGACGCGCACCGTAGCGGCCTCGCCGTCGCGCGGCAACGTGAGTTCCCGCTCGGTGAGGATGCGCCGGTCGTCCTCCACGGTGAGCGTGGCGGTGCTTCCCGAAAACCCGGATTGCGTCACGGTGACGTCGACGGCGACGGCCGTGCCGGCGAGGACGCGACGCGGCGTGGTCGCGCGCCGCACGGCGATGTCCCGGGCGAACTCCGGCTGCCCGACGCCGACCGGATACACCGGGAGCCCATCCGCCTGGAGTTGCAGGATACTCTGCGACAGGGAGGCCGAGGCTCCGTTCTCGGCGCCATCGGTCACGACCACGAGGCCCGCCAGCGGCACGCCGCCAAGCTCGCGGCGGGCCGCGTCGAGCGCCCGGCCCAGGTCCGTGCGGCGGCCCTCGAATGTGAGTTCGGTGGTGTCGGCCGGTCGCCGGGCCATCTCGGAGTATCGGAAGAAGCGGAGCTTGAACCGGTCCGCGAGCGCGGAGACGAGCGGCGCGTCGCTGGATCCGAACTGCTCCGTCAGCCACGCACTCCGTGTGCCGCCGTCGACGTCGGCCACCTGCATCGAGCGCGAATCGTCCAGGAGAATCCCCAGGAAGTTCTGCTGCGGCACGACGGTTGCGATGACGAGTACCGGCCGGAGCAGGCAGAATCCGAGGATGCCGACTGCCCCGATCCGCAGGGCCGAGAGCACCACCCGGTCCCGGCGGTCGAGGCGGCCGCGCGTGCGGGAATAGATGACCGCGGCGAGCAGCGCGGCGCCCAGGACCAGCGCCAAGACGGTCGGCACCGGCCACGGGGTGGCAAAGGCGAAACTGCCGCGCTCGAATACCACGGGGCGGTACTTGAACAGCAGCTGGAACATCGCCTGGGCCACGGACGCTTCCCTCTCGAGTTGTCCGGCGCGGAGCTACGCGGCGCGTGGTGTCCGGAGGGCCCACCGCCCACTCACCCGTATCATGCGCGAGGACGTGGCCGTGGCAAGGCCAGCACCTGCTGGGCGGGGGAGTCCGGGCAGAACGACCTCCGGGAAGGAGCGGTCGGGGGTGTTGCCCTCAATACCGAACGGAGACGGCGATGGTTCCCGAAGGGGCGAAACGGGGGCGGTCCTCCAGGGACCGCCCCCATCACCCGCATCGGTGCCGCGGCGGTGTGCTACTGCACGCAGGCTCCGTACGGGTCCGGCTTCGCGCCGTCCACGACCGGCCGGTGATCGACGTCCGCCACGCGGGTCGCGATGTCCATGATCAGCTCGGTGACGCGGGCCATCTTGGCGTAGTCGATGTACTGGGCCTCGTCGGTGAGCTGGTGGTAGTCCGCGTGGCTCCCGGTGGTGAAGAAGACCACCGGGATCCCCCAACGCGCGTACTGGTAGTGGTCGCTGCGGCAGTAGAACTGACTCGGGTGGCCCTCGGCGTCATACTGGTAGTCGAAGGTGAACCCGTGCCGTCCCTCGCGGTTCGCGGCCTCGACGAGGTCGCCGAGTTCGCTCGAGAGGCGCCGTGAGCCGATGAGCTCCAGGTACCCCGGACCGCCACCCGGCACGTCCGCCGCCGTCCCCCGCCCGATCATGTCGATATTGAGCTGTGCGACGATCGCGCTCCGCGGGACCGTGGGGTGCTCGGTGAAATACTGCGAGCCGTAGAGCCCCTTCTCCTCGGCCGTATGCCACACGAATAGCAGCGACCGCTTGGGACGCCGGGGCTGGGCCGCGAACGCCTGCGCGATCTCGAGCAGGGCGATCGTGCCCGACCCGTCGTCGTCCGCCCCATTGTAGACCGAGTCGAGCCGGGCCGGATGGACCGCGTGCAAGGAGTCGAGCAGCGCCGTGATGCGGACGGAGTCCTCCGCGGTGGGCGGCCGCGGCGGCGAATCGGCTCCCGCCGGTTGCAGCACGTGCATCCGTGCCCAAACCAGGTCGTGGTCCAGGGGGGAATCGGCCATGCCCACGTGGTCGTTGTGCGCGCCCAGCGCGACGTACTCGTTGCGCAGCACCGGGTCACTGCCGCGCAAGATCGCGACGACATTCCGGGCCGGCTGGGCCGTCGGCCGCAGCTCGAACCGGAACGTGCCGCTGAGCGTGCGTCCCGTCGTGCCGGGCTGCGCCCCGTCGAGCGGGGCGCCGAGCAGCCGTTCGGCCGCGGCAGCCGTCACCAGCATCCCGAGCGGACGCGCGGCTCCCGGGCGCTCGTCATCGAGAAACGTCTGGGGGCCGCGGAGAAACCCGACGATGCCCGGCGGCGAGATGTCGAGCGTCGCCACCGCAATGGCCGCGGCGCCCTGGTACCGGTCCAGCCCTCCGACCATCCAGATCTGCCATTCGGGCGCTCCGTCCCTCAGCGGCGCGCTGAGCAGGACGATCTTTCCCGCGATCGAGGCGGGATCGAGCTGCACGGTCGAGTCCGCGAGCCGGCCGCCGTAGATCACCTCGGCGCCGTCGAGGCTGCCGCTCGTGCCGAACGGAAGGAAGCTCCCGAGGGAGGGCAGCGGCGCGTAGTCCGTCCACAGCACCAGTGGGGTTCCATCCAGCGAGACCGCGGCGCCTTCGGCCACCGACCGGCCCTGCATCGGGATCGTCTGGAAGAAACCGCCGTCATCGCCGGCGGGCTCGAGCCCGAGGCGCTGCACCTCCCGCGCGATATACGCCGTGGCCCTGACGTCGCCGACCGTGCCCGCTTCGCGACCCTGCATGGAATCGTCGGCGTAGGCGAAGAGGCGGGTCCGCAGGTCGGCCGCCGAGATCGGGGAGGCAGCGACGGCGGCTGAACTGCTTGGTGCGGCCGTCGGCGGTGTGGAAGCGGGCGCGCAGGCGGCGACCAAGACGGCCAGGCCTGCCAGGCTCAGGGATGTGGTGGTCTGCACGGGAGTCCTCGCAACGAATGGGTCGTGACGGTCGGGTGCCGGCGAATGATAACAACGGCTCTTACGAGGGAGCGGTGCGGATGTTTCGCGGATTGGAGCAGGCGGACACCGTCGAGGGCGGAGGATATCCGCCCTCGACGGGGCAGGTGCGGTCAGGATGCGACGGTCTGACGCGGCGCGGTGCGGGCGAACTGTCCGAACATCTTGCATTCCTCGAGTCGGCACGACCACGCCAGCCGGTTGTCGAACACCGTCATGTCGGGGCAGCTGTCGCACATATTCTGTCGGCCGTCCTCGAGTATGTCGATCGGCTGGATGATCATGATCGACTGTGCGTGCAGCCGCCGGGACCAGGCGCGCGGATCGCGCGCCACACGGGCGAACGCCGCGCGCATGCTGGTGTCGAGCGGGGAGAGCATCAGCATCGACTTGCCCCGTCGCAGCGTCGACGGGCTCGCGTACGCGAGGTACCTCCCCGTGCGAAGGTGGTTGTACGTCTGGGCGAGCTCGGCCGTCCGTGGGCCGTGATAGCCGTAGATCCGCTCCTTGGTGCCCAGGCGCACGGTCAGCAGCCATTTGAAGGAGTCGGGCTTCTCGGTCCCGTTGAGATACGCACAGGGCTGGAAGTCGGGGAACCGCTCGCGGATCTTGGCGACGACCTCGGGAGCCTGGATGTCCATGCGCCGTCCCGGCGTGGGATGCGAGTAGACCAGAGGCTGCATGTCGATGCGCTCGCCGCCGACGTAGTAGTCCCAGTTCCCCTCGGTGACCGCCGCGCGATAGCAGATGAACACCATCACGTGCACGATGTCGATGTGCTTCTGCGCCCACGCCACGAGGTCAGGCACGGCATCCAGCGTATCGTCGAAGACGGTCGAGTTGAACGCGCACGACAGTCCGCCGACCCGCGCCGCCATCTCGGCGAAGTGCAGGCGCAGGTCGTTGTGCTCCTGCTCCGTCTTCCCCTTCCAGTGCGGCCGCCCCTGCTTCGAGTCGATGTGGAACGTGAGCCCGAAGAGCCCCTCACGCTTCAGCTCGCGCAGCACCTCTTCGGTGAGGGCGAGCCCGTTGGTGTTGAGGATCGGCTTCCAGCCGCGCTCGGCGACCATGCGGACGATCGCGGCGGTCTCCGGATGGCACAGGGGGTCGCCGCCCGCGATGGAGATCCCGTCGATGTTGCGATACTTGGCGAAGACGTCGAGCTCGTGTGAGATCTCATCGAGCGACTTGTGCTGGTTCACGTTCGCTCGGTAGCACCCCTCGCAGGCGAGGTTGCACTTTTCCGTCGGCTCGAGCCAGGCAATCGCGTTGTCGGGGAGACTCCAGGACAGGCGATACAACTTCCGATGATCGAGCGCAGCGGTCACGGCGTCCTCACTTGGAGAATCCCACGGCGGAATCTGCGAGGCGCAATAGATGCATGGCGCAAACAAGAGTCAAGACCGTTATTGCAACGGTAGCTATCAACTTTTTGCGCGAGGAAGCCGCGCACGCCGGTGCCTGTTCGGGACGAAACCCGCGTCGTCCGTCCCCGTAGGGGCCCCGAGAGTCCTAGAGGTGCCGTTCGGTCCGTGCGGACCGAACCGGTCGACGGTGCGTGAACCCACCGAGAGGAGTCGCTGCGATGCTCAGCCGTCGGATCCGCGCGATTGGCGCGTCGCTGTTCCTCGCATCGTGCGGAGTCGGTGCCGTCGGCGCGAGCGCCCAGCAGACCGCACCGCCGGCGCGCAGGGTGCTCCAGCGCGCCCTCGACAGCCTGCGCGCCCGGGCCCAGGTGCCGGGCGTCACGGCCGGCATCGCACTCGATGACGGGACGGTGATCGGGCTCGCCTCCGGCCTCGCCGACACGGCGGACCATCGGCCGATGGAGCCCACGAGCCTCATGCTGCAGGGCAGTGTCGGGAAGACGTACGTCGCGGCGGTCGCCCTGCAGTTGGTGCGGGAAGGACTGCTCGACCTCGACACAAAGATCTCCACGTACCTCGGCGGCGAACCGTGGTTCGCCCAGCTGGCGAATCATTCGGACGTGACCGTGCGGCAGCTGATGAACCACACCAGCGGCATCGTGCGGTACGAGTTCGACGAGCGCTTCATCGCGGACCTGCTGGCGCAGCCCGACAAGGTCTGGCGTCCGGAGGAGCAGGTCGCCTACCTGTTCGGCACCGATCCCCCGTTTGCCGCCGGGCAGGGGTGGGACTACTCCGATACGAACTACCTGCTGCTTGGCATGATCATCGAGCGCCTCACGGGGAACACCTACTACGCCGAGCTGCGCCGGCGCGTACTGGAGCCGCTCGCGCTGACTGCCACGGTGCCGTCCGACAGCAGGCGCATTCCCGGGCTGGTGCAGGGGTACGGTGGCGCGGACAACCCCTTCGGTCCGGACGAGATGCTGACTGATGGGGTGTTCGCCTTCAATCCGCAGTTCGAGTGGACGGGAGGGGGCATCGCCTCCACGGCGGCGGATCTCGCGCGCTGGGGCAAGGCGCTGTACGAGGGCAAGGCCTTCGATCCCACACTCCTCCCCGTCATGCTCGACGGGGTGCCGGCGCGCCTCGGTCCCGATGCGCGGTACGGACTGGGCGTGATCATCCGTCCGACACCGCTCGGGGAATCGTGGGGGCACAGCGGCTACTTCCCCGGCTACCTCACGGAGATGGCCTACTTTCCCGAGCACCGGCTGGCGGTCGCGGTGCAGGTCAATTCGAGCGACTTCCGATCCTTGCGGCTGTCTCCTTTCGCGATGCTGCTCGAGCTCGCGACGATGGCCATCCAGGGAGGCTCCGACCACTGAGCGCGGGTGCCCCCACGGCTAGGCGAACCTGGCGCAATCCGATGGGTATGTGCAATATATAGATGGTGGTTCGAACCGCTGCGGAGCGGTGTCGCGCTCGGATGCCGCTCAAGGAGGGGACATGGCTGCGAGCAGCATTTTCGGGATGACCGGCGCAGGCCTGGCTGCCGTGCTCGCCGCCGGCGCATGCAGTCCGGCGCACCAGCAGGATACGGCACGCCCGAGCCCGACGACCGGGCAATACATCACGGCGCCGGAGATTCGTGCCTCCGGAGCGGGCTCCGCCTGGGAGGCGCTCAAGTTCACCGTGCGGACGCACCGCTTCACCGAGGATCGCGGCGTGCCGACCCGGATCCAGTCCGGCCGAGGGCAGGGGAGCATAGTGTTGCGCGAGGACCCGCTGGTGTTCCTCGACGGCGCGCGGCTCACCGACATCTGGGTGCTCAGAATGATCCCGGCCAACAACCTGTATTCGATCCGGGTGCTGACGGGCCCCGACGCGACCACCTATTACGGCACCTCGGCGGTGGCCGGGGTGATTCTTCTCGAGACGACGCTCGGCGGGGACGAGGCCGACACCGTCGTCGTGCCCGACACGAGCGCCGTGCGGGAGCGCGATCGTTCCTGATCCTCCGACCTCCACGCGGTCCGGAAGACGAAAGGGCGGCGGCCCAGCGGGCCGCCGCCCTCGTCGGGTCGGGGCGCTGTCGCGCCGTTCAGGTTACGGGTTCCGGTCGATGCACTGCGCGAAGTTCGGGTTGTTCTCCTCGGGCTGCGGCACCGGGATGTTCACGTCCGCTCCGTACGAGCCGCCCTTGAAGTAGGGGCCGGTCGGGAACACCGACTCGGTCGCCCTCCCATACTGCCGGATCAGCCGCCGCATGTCGCCCAGACGGTGGGCGGTGTTGTAGAGCCAGAACGCCCGCTCGGAGAACAGCAGGTCCACGCGCGCGTCCGGCGTTCCGGGGTCCGCCAGCGGTGCCAGCGTGCCGTGGGACGGATTGTCCGGATACAACAGATCGGCGTACAGGTTGTAGTTCTGCCGCAGGTCGTTGAGAATGGTGAGCCACGGCCCGCCGGACTGCAGCGCTGCCTCGGCCTCGATGAGCCGTGCCTCGACTCCAGTGGCGAGCGGGAACTGGTCGGAGCGGGTCGACGCGCTCTCGAACCAGTACAGCTCGGTCTCGCTGTCGAAGCCGATGCCGACGTCGCTCCAGGGAACGCGCGGATCGTCGGCGGAGCGGAACGGGAGCCCGTTGCCGCCCTCGGCGTCCGCGATCGACCAGCGGCCGGCCTCGTAGTTCAGATGGAAGGTGCCGCTGATCGTGCGCGGCACGGACACGTTGGACTGGTAGATATAGACGACCCAGTCGGTCGGCACGGCGGCCACGGCGGTCGCGGCCTCGCTGTAGCGGTTCAGGTCGAGCAACGCCCGGCCCTTGCCGATCCGCGCGAGATTCGCGATGTCGTCGTCCACGGCGGGGTGTGCCAGCGCCGCGTCGAAATGTGCCACGGCACGATCGAGCGTCTCGGTCGTGGTGATCGGCTCGCCGTAGTGGATCGAGTCGATCGTCTCGCTGTACGGCACGCCGGAGCAGTAGTTCTCGCCGAACGCGATGTAGGCGTAGCCCGCGTAGGTGCGCATCTCGGGGATGCGCACGTCGGCGTTCGGTTCGGCGACGTTGCGCTCGATCTGGATCGCGGCGCGCTCGAGATCGGCCCGGGCCCGCTGGAGCTGGTAGTACATGTTGTCCAGCGTGCCGTTCCCTTTGATCTGGATCTCCCGTTTGTCGAGCTCGCGCCGCGTCGGGAAGGTGCCCGAGTGCATCCACTCGTCGGACATCAGCCCGGAGATCATCACGATGCCGCCCTCGGCCCAGCCGCCCGCCGACCACGACTCATTGAAGTTGCTGAGCGCGCCGTTGCGCAGCGTCTCGAGGCCGAGCTCGTCCTGCAGGTTGTCCGGGGTGACGATGTCGGGATCGTTCACCTCGAGGATATCGTTGCACCCCGCCGCCGGCAGGGCCAGCAGCCCGACGAGTGCGAGCGCAGCGGGGAGGAACCGGCGGTTCCCCTCCCGCCGCGCATGAGAAGTCGTGTGCTTCGTCATGGTCGTGTTCCTCGCCGTCAGAAGGTCAGCTGGAGCCGGGCGGTCCAGTAGCGGACCGGCGGCTGCGTCAGGAAGTCGTCCGAGCCGAAATTGCCCGCGTACTCCTGGACTTCGGGATCCAGGCCCGTGTAGTCCGTGATCGTGAGCAGGTTCCGGCCGGTGATGGTGAGGCTCGCCCGGGTGGCGCCGACCTTCCGCGCCCAGCCGTCCGGCGCGAAGAACGTGAAGGACAGCTCCCTCAGCTTGATGAACCACGCCGGCTCGATGTAACCCGCGGCCGAGCCGGTCGTCGTGAGGGCCCCCGCCACCCCGCGGGCCTGCTGGTCGAGCGGGGTGCCCAGCACGTTCAGCTCCTCGCAGATCACGAACATGCAGCGGAACTGGCCTGTGTAGTTCCACAGCTTGTGGCCGCCGCGGTAGTCGAACAGCCCGCTGATCCGAAGCCACCCGCCGATATCGAAGGAGTTGAACAGCGCCGCCTCGTACCGCGGCCGGGCGTACCCCAGGAACTGGGTCGTATCGTTGACGTTCACGGTGACCTCCTCGTCGGTGAGGATCCCGTCGCCGTTCGCGTCGTCGTACGTGTACGTGCGGTCCCAGTACCCGCCGAGCGGGTAGCCTTCCTTGTGGGCCTGCACGTTGTTGAAGATGATCGGCTGCACGCCCTCGCCGAGCGCCAGCACCTTGTTGCTGTTGGTGGAGCCGGTCACGCTGAAGTTCCAGGTGAGGAACGAGCTGCGGACGACGGTGCCGTTGATGCCGGCCTCGAAGCCCCAGTTCTCCGTGCTCGCCAGGTTCTCGTACCGGTTCTGCGTGAGCCCGAGCGACGGCGCGAGCTCGCGGTTCACCAGCGCGTCCTTGGTCTTCCGGTAGTAGAACGTCAGCTCGGTACCGAGGCGGCCGCTGAACAGGCCGGCCTCGAAGCCGCCCTCCCACTCGCTGGAGCGCTCGGGCTTCAGGTTGGTGTTGCCGGCGTTCTGAATCGTGACGCCCGTCTGGTCGCCTTCCTTCCCGGCGAAGGCGACGCCCGTGTAGAAGAGCACGGCGTCGTTCGTGCCGGGCTGCACGCCGGACACGCCCCACGCGCCGCGCAGCCGGAGGTCGCTGATGACGCCGGTCGCGCGGTCGACGAGCAGGTACGACGCCCCGAATTTCGGGTAGATCGTGTAGTCGAAGTCCTTCCCGAAGGCGGAGTTGTCGTCGCCCCGGATGGCCCCCGTCACGAACAGCCGGTCGTCCAGCCCGAACTGCTGCTCGATGAACGTGCCGAGCGTCCGCGTCTCGATGAAGGCCTCGCCGATGTACTGGTCGGTGGCTGATGCGTTCGAGCCGGCGCCGGGAGGCAGCTTCTGCCCCTGGGTGTTGACCGCTTCACGATAGTTGCGGAAGTACTGCACGCCGGCCGAGGTCCGCGACGAGATGCGGTCGCTCAGCCGGGTCTGGACGGTGCCGCCGATGTCCACGGTGTACTGCCAGGTCGACAGCTTGTCGGAGTACCGGTTGCCGTCGAGCTTGTCGTTCGAGAAGTCGGGGCCCGTGCCGATCGCCTGGAAGGACACGTTGGACATGCCGGCGTAGTCCATGCCGCCGGTGGCGTGGAAGTCGAGCCAGTGGGTCGGCGTCCACGTGAGCGTCCCGGACTGGGTGAAGCGCTGGATGTTCTGATACGTGTCGATCCAGAACACCTCCTCCGGCGTGTGGAATCCCCAACCGCCCTTGCCGTTGGTGCTGTCGCTCGAGCCGAGCAGACCGCTCGGCAACATGCCGACGACGTTGTTGTCGTTCTGCGGCAGGCGGATGTCCCCGTCGATGTACCCGGTGGACGTCTGCAGGGCGAGCGTCTGGCTGAGCTGGGCGTTGAGGTTCGCCCGCAGGCTGACCCGCTTCACCCGGTTCGGGTTCAGCACGAAGCTTGGGATCTCGAAGCCGGCGGGGCGGACGTCCAGGATCGAGTCCGTCGTATGCTGCGGCAGGCCGTAGATGCCGTTCTCGAGCTCGTACTCGCCGGACAGGAAGTACTGCACGTCGGGCGTGCCTCCCGCCACGTTGAGCCCGTAGTTCGTCCGGTTGCCGGTGCCGACCGGGGTGGTCGTCTTGCTCTGGAGCGGGTTGGCCATCTGCAGCTCGCTCTGCGTGCAGTCGCCGTATCCCTGGACGAAGAGCGGGCACCAGCCGCCGGTGGCGTCGAGGCCACTGTAGTTAGTGGGGAACTGGACGGAGTTCGAGACGATCCCGACCTCCCCGTAGACGTTCCACACCGGGCTGCCGACGCGGCCGCGCTTGGTCTTGATCACGATGACGCCGTTGGCCGCCTCGGTGCCATACAGGGCCGCGGCCGACGGTCCCTTGATCACCTCGATGCTCTCGATCTCATCGGGGTTGAAGTCGTTGATCCGCGAGATCGTCTGACCGCCGACGTAGGCGTTGCCGCCGTCATCCGCGCGGTTGTCCACCCGGACGCCGTCGATCACGAGCAGCGGGTCGTTCGAGAGGGACATGGAGCTCGAGCCGCGGATGCGGATCTTGGTGCCGGTCCCCGCCGTCCCGCTGGAGTTGATGACCTGCACGCCGGGTGCCCGGCCCTGCAAAACGGACGACAGTGAGATCGGGGCCACCTCCTCGGCCGCCCGGCTCGCATTGATGGTGGTGACGACGTTGGGAACCTCCACCGCCCGCTGCTCGCCCGTGGCCGTGACCACGAGGGCGTCGAGGCTGATGGCGGCGGGTTCCAGCTGGAAATTGACGGTCGTGGCCGCGCGGTCGGCGACCGCGGCGGTGACCGTTTGCGCCGCGTAGCCGATGATGGCGGCTCGCAGCGTGACGGTGCCGACCGGAACCGTGAGAGTGTACCGTCCCTCCTGATCGGTCCGGACCGCCGCGTTCGTGCCGACCAAGCTCACGAGCGCGTTCGCGATCGGCGCGCCGGCCACGTCGGTCACGCGACCCTCGACGGTGCCGGTCTGAGCCTGAAGTGGGGCCGCGGCGAACAGCGCCGCCGCGATCCCCACACCAAGCCCTGCACTCAGTCCTCGCATGTCTGCCTCCTGGAGAACGTGTGGCGAGTGTGGGGGTTGCTAGCGGGTGGGATGGGCAAGCATAGGCATCACCTCGTTCCTGGCACCCGGCCGAAGTCCGGGGCAGAGTGAGCCCGCCAAGCGGGCGGTTATCAATGCGACATATCTATATTAAGGTTGGTATAGATATTCTGTCAATCTATATGATCATTACCGATAAGCGATGTTCTAGGTCGGGTTTTGTGAAGGGGGAGGGGACGCGGTCGAGGGAGCATGCAGTGCGAGTGATGCCGAACCGGTCAGCGAGGGCGGCAACCACATGCCGTGCCCCCGTGAGGCGGATCAATAGAGGCGGATCAATAGATGTAAGGACGGCTCCCGCAGCATTGGTGAGTCGGGGTGCGGGAAAGCGTCCCGAAGGTGCGGGCTCCCGGCCCGCAAGCGGCACTGGGGGGCTGAAGCCCGACTCTTTTGAGGGGCTTTCGGCGCCGCCGGGCATCTTGTATTCTCCGTCCAACGCCTCGCCTGGCGAGGATTTCCCGACCGCAACCAGACCGTCTGCCGACGGCAGGGGGTGCGTGATGGCCAAGAAGTACGTATCGAACAAGGACGAATCCGTCAGGATCTTCCGGAACGGGGTGATGGAGTGGTTCACCCATGTCCATCCGGCGATCCCGCACGTGATCTACCTCCCGGTGATCGCCGCGGCGCTGTACCTGAGTGCCGTGAATGGCGTGGAACCTGGCCGCATGGGTCTGCTGTTCGTCGGCGGGGTACTGCTCTGGACCATCGCCGAGTATTTCGTGCACCGTTTCGCGTTCCACGCGACCCCCGCGATCGAGGACGAGGTCCGGCGGATCGTGCAGTCGCTGCCCGAGGGCGAGCCCGCCCTGGCACAGCTGAAGTCGTTCCGTCAAAAGCACTACTTCCTCGCGCACGGCGTGCACCACGATTTTCCCAACGACACGCGGAGGCTCGTGATGCCCCCGTCTGTGAGCGTCCCCCTGGCCGTCGTGTTCTTCGCACTGTACTGGGTGCTGTTCGGGTTGGGTGACGGCCCCTCGGTCTTCGCGGGGTTCACGTTCGGCTACCTCGTGTACGACACGGTGCACTACGCTGTGCATCACTTCGCGCTACGCGGACCCGTGCTGCTCTTCCTCAAGAAGCAGCACTTCCGGCACCACTATCAGGATTCGACGAAGGACTTTGGTGTGAGCAGCCCTATCTGGGATCTCGTGCTCGGGACATTCGGCCGAACGGCAAAGTAGACCCGAGCCGGCGACGCGCGGCAGGCAGTAGCACGATAAGACGGCAGGGCGGTACGGAACCGTTCTGCCGTCTTGGCGTCTTGCCGTCTTACTATCCTAGGGTCCCACCGTCCTGCCACCTGACCGTCCTGTTTAACATCCTACCGGGCTGTGCGTACTAAGGGGCATGAGACCCCTCGGTACGTTCGTGCGACCCGCCGTTGCGTGTCTGGCGGTCGCGGCATTCCTCCCCCTGACGCCTCTCGCCGCCCGAGCGCAGGTCGGCAGCACCACCGACATCATCACCGGCGTGGTGGTCGATGCCAGCGGGGCGCCCGTCGAGGGCGTCACGATCGAGGCGCGGTCGCTCGACCTCCAAGTCTCGCGCACGGCCGTCACGGACCCGCGCGGGCGGTACACCATCCTGTTTCCGGACGGCGGTGGGCAGTACCAGATGAGTGCGCGCATGATCGGCGTGCTCCCCCAGACCGTCCTTCTCATCCGCCATGCGGACGAGGATCGCCTCATCTGGGACGTGCAGCTGGCGTACGGCGCCTATGCGTTGGATCCGCTGGTCGTGACGGGCGAGGCCAATCAGCGGCGCGTTCAGGTCCCGGACCGGCCGACGCCGGGCTCGGTGCAGCAGGTCGTGACGCCGGACATGCTCGCCAACCTGCCGATCGACGCCAGCGACCTCGCGCTCCTGGCGATCCTGGTGCCGGGGGCGGTCGTCTTCGACGCCACCGACAGCACGAGCGCCTCGTACTCGGTGGCGGGACAGCGGCCGGAGGCGAATGCGACCACGCTCGACGGGCTGACGAGCGGCTCGGGCCAGGCGCCGTCGGAGGGGCTGCGCGCCACGAGGGTCGTCACCAACACGTATGACGTGTCCCGCGGGCGCTTCAGCGGCGGGATGATGTCGTCCACCTCGCGCACGGGTTCCAATGCCGTCCAGGGATCGTTGAGCTACGCGCTGCGGGACGACGGCCTGGCGTTCGAGGGGAGCGACACGACGGCGTTCACCTCGGGCTTCACGCAGCACGCCTTCGGCGGGGGCGTGGGTGGGCCGCTCATCCCGGGCCGCCTCTTCGCCTACCTGTCCGGATCGACCCGGCTCCGCAGCGACGCCACGACGTCGCTCACGACGGCGACCCCGACCGATCTCGAGCGGCTCGGTGTGGCCCCCGATTCGGTGAGCCGCTTCCTCGGGATCGTCGACGAGATCGGTGCGGCGCCCGACAGCCGCTTCGGAGGGAACCGGGCGAACGACCAGTACAGCGCCATGCTGCGCCTCGACTATCTCCTCGGGAGCAGCAACACCTTGATGTTCCGGGGCGACTGGCGCGACCAGCGGCAGGATCCCACACGGCTCGGCCCGACTGCCCTGCCCGAGACGAGCGGTGAGAACGGCTCGCTCGGCGGGGGGATCATGGCGAGTCTCTCGTCCCGCGTCAGCACACGGGTCGTGAACGAGTTCCGGGCCTATGCCTCCACGGCCACGCGCGACGGAGATCCCTACTGGTATCTGCCGCAGGGACGGGTGCAGGTCGCCTCCGCGCTCGAGGACGGCTCCATCGGTATCAGCACGCTCGTGATGGGGGGCAGCACCGGGATGCCGTCCAGTTCGAGCACGAAATCGCTCGAGACGAGCGACGAGGTGTCGTGGCTGCCCGGATCGGCGCGCCACCGGCTCAAGCTCGGCGGCTTCTTCCGGGCGGAGCAGGGTCGCGACTTCACCTCCGCCAACCAGTGGGGGACGTACACGTACAACTCGCTGGCAGACTTCGAGGCGGGCACGCCCGCATCGTTCCGGCGGATCCTCGACGCCACGACGCGCACGAGCCAGACGTTCGAGTACGCCGCCTACGCCGCCGACGTCTGGATGCCGTCGCGTTCGTTCCAGATCAACTACGGCGCGCGGGCCGAGGCGACCGTGTTGGGGAACCCGCCGCCGTACAACCCGGGGCTGGACAGCGCGTTCGGGGTCCGGACCGACCGGCTGCCGACGGAGTTCGACCTGAGCCCGCGCGCTGGGTTCACGTGGATGGTGGGGGCGGGGCTGGCGACACCTCCGGCGTTCATCTTCAGCGGCGGCGTGGGCAAGTTCCGCAGCCCGATCCCAGGGGGCCTCGTCGCACAGGTCCAGTCGTCCACGGGCTCGAGCACGGCCGAATCCATCCTCGAGTGCATCGGGGGCCTCGTGCCGAGCCCGGACTGGGGGACGTTCCGCCAGGACACCAGCAGCATCCCCGTCACCTGCACGGGCCCTCCGACGCGGATCGATCCCAGCGCGCCCGCCGCCGCCGTCTTCGCCCAGGACTACGGTGCACCGAAGGCATGGCGTGCCTCACTCGGCGTCCAGCGCAATCTCACCACGCTGCTCAGGCTGTCGGTCGGCTTCAACTACGCACGCGGCGTCGACCAGTACGGGTTCAAGGACCTGAATCTCCGCACCGACGGCGGCTTTACGCTCCCCGGTGAGGCCGACCGTCCGGTCTTCGTCGATCCGGCGCTGATCGTGCCGGAAACGGGTGCCATCACGTCACGGGCGTCCCGGGTCGACTCCTCCTTCGCGCAGGTGCTCGAGATCGGTTCCGACCTCGCCTCGGACACCAAGCAGCTCACGGTGTCCCTTGGCGGTGTCACGCGCGGTGGTGTGGTGCTGCAGACGGCGTACACGCTGTCGTTCGTGCAGGACCAGTCGTCGCTGAGCGCGGGGTTCGGCGGAGGCCGAGGCGGCGGGGGCAGCACCTCGGGCAACCCCAACATCCCCGAGTGGGGACGATCCAGTTTCGAGCGGCGGCACTCGTTCCTCGCCACGGTCAGCTATCCGTTCGGGGCGAGCCTGGACCTGACGGCGATCGGCCGGCTCAGTTCGGGGACGCCGTACACGCCGATGGTCGCCGCCGACATCAACGGCGATGGCGCGGCCAACGATCAGGCGTACGTGTTCGACACGGCGACACTCCCGGGAATGGCCGAGCTGCTGCAGACCACGTCGTCCGGGGCGCGGGCGTGCCTGGAGCAGCAGGTCGGCCGGGTCGCCGAGCGCAACAGCTGTCTCGGCCCCTGGCAGGGATCGCTGGAGTTCCAGCTCAACTACCGTCCGGGGTTCTGGGGCTTGAGTCACCGCGTCAGCGTTTCGCTGACGACGGTCAATCTGCTGCACGGCGTCGACCAGCTGCTCCACGGGGCGGACGGGCTCAAGGGCTGGGGGATGCAGACTCGGCCCGACGACCAGCTCCTCTTCGTCACGGGCTTCGACGCGGCCCAGCAGCAGTTTCAGTACGCGGTGAACGAGCGATTCGGGGCGAGCAACCCGCAGCAGCAGGCGTTCCGGCAGCCGTTCCAGATCGGCATCCAGATCCGGGCGACGTTCGGCCCGGACCGGGGGCGTGACGCCCTCCTGGCGATGCGCGGTGCCGGCCGCGGCGCCGGGATGGGCGGGGGGTTCGGGGGGGCCGGAATAGGCGGCAGGCCCGGGGCGGGACGAGGAGGGTTCACGCCGGCCGACTTCGTGGACCGGTTCCGGACCCTCCTCGTGAACCCGGCCGAGCTGGTGCTGGAGCAGGTGGACTCTCTGGGACTCACGCACGACCAGATCGATCGGCTCGTCGTCCTGCGCGACTCGCTGGCCGCGGTCAATGACAGCCTGGCGGCGGACCTGCAGCAGCAGGTCGAAGGAGCTGCGGGCCAGGACGTGCAAGCCTTGCTGGGGCTGATCCGCCCCAAGATGCAGGAAGCACAGCAGAACGTGAAGCGCAGTCTCGACGCCGTGAAGGCGGTGCTCACCGAGGCGCAGTGGAAGCAGCTTCCCGAGCGGGTGCGTCGCCTGGGCGAGCAGCAGGCTCCGGGACGCGGGATGCGGCCGCCCGGTGGGGGTATGTAGTGCTGTACGCTGGTGCGCCCGGTCCCGAACGACGACGCCCCCCGGCATTCTGCTGCCGGGGGGCGGTTTGTTGCGGATCATGCGCCTGACAGGATTCGAACCTGTGACCTTCGGCTCCGGAGGCCGACGCTCTATCCAACTGAGCTACAGGCGCGCGACGGGCCCGAGGACGGCAGGACGGTATGGCGGTATGGCAGACATCCACCGTGCCGTCCTACCGCCCTGCCAGCATACCGTCCGTCGAGTCGGGGCGACTGGATTTGAACCAGCGACCTCCTGCTCCCGAAGCAGGCGCGCTACCGAGCTGCGCTACGCCCCGAAAAGGATTCAGGAGTCAGGAGAGGGGAGTCAGACCGCACAACAGACTCCGGACTCCCGCTTCCTGATTTCTGACTCCTGCACCATGCGCCCAGGGGGACTCGAACCTCCAACCTTCTGATCCGTAGTCAGATGCTCTATCCAATTGAGCTATGGGCGCGGGATGGCGGATCCTCGGGCCGGCAGTCGATCCGCCATTCCTCGATCCGCCGGGCTATGGGCGGTACAAGACTCGAACTTGTGACCTCCACGATGTCAACGTGGCGCTCTAACCAACTGAGCTAACCGCCC